>Ga0163155_10001552_pt1 | contig 27654 bp, 25 predicted proteins | sample OliLakLV19SP4G1_FD_148611 | JGI IMG/M metagenome (GOLD analysis project Ga0163155, IMG submission 148611) | Freshwater microbial mat bacterial communities from Lake Vanda, McMurdo Dry Valleys, Antarctica - Oligotrophic Lake LV.19.SP4.G1 | ecosystem: Environmental > Aquatic > Freshwater > Lake >... | reverse complement strand
CCGTAAAGGCACCCGCCTCTTCGGGGTCGAACGTGGTGGCTATAATCGTGTACTTGCCGGCGACGGGCAGCGTCAGATTGCCGGACCGCGACGGTAAACGGGAATCGGTGCCGAAAGGCTCGAAGCCGTCGTCATCGGTGGCATAGAGGCTGCCATTGGGCGCCAGCAGCACCAGGTAGGTGTCGACGTCCAGCGAACGCAGCACAATGTTCACCGCCTGCCCCTGTTTGGCCTCGAAAGTATAGAGCTTCGAATAGGCATTGACGGCTTTGTCGAAAAAGCAGTCCCGGTCACTGAGGTCGCCCTCCACGGTAAGCCCAGGCGTGATTTCAATGGGACGGCAGCGGAAGCTTTGCACCACCTTGATGGTCCGGTCGCCGACGCGGATCTTGGCCACGCGCGGCGCTTCGCTGTCGTTGGCGGAAACGGCCAGCTTCACCAGGTCAGTCCCCTGCCGCATGCTGGGGCCAGTAATCCTCGCCCAGACGGGCAGATCCTCGGCCGTCCAACCGTCGCAATGATTGCCGGTAGTGACGGTGAGCAGCGCGAAATCGGCCTTCTCGGTCACCACCTGCGACTTCGGCGAGAGCGTAAAGCTGCACGGCGGCACGGGGTTCTCTGCCAAGTTCCAGGTGATGACGTACTCTTGCGAATCGGTGCGCACTTCAGCCCCGCGGACTTCGGCCTTCCAACTACCCGCCGCTGGATTCGTCACCACCACCTGTTTCACGTTGTCGCGGTCGTCGGCACGCTCCACCGCCGTGGCCACCGGGTTCGTTGGGGTCAACCGCAGGGGCAACTTCTTGCTGGCCCCGTCGGGCGAAGTTAGCACCAGTTCCAAGTGATTCGTAATCACCGAAGCCGTAGTCAGCACAGCATCGGCATCGGAGTAGACCAGCATCACGCGCAGCGCGGGGCTATTGGCGGGCACCTCAATCGGATGAAGCTTTGTCGCGCCGGCCGTCACCTGATCGATGGCGTAGCTCTGCTCATCGAGCGCCTTCACTGCCTCCGGGGCGTTCGCCAGCCCATAGCCATAGACATAGTCTGGCCCGATGTTGCCCAAGTCGCGCGCCGTATTCAGCAGCGCCGCCTTGATGAGGGCGGCCTTCGGCAGATTGCCCTCATTCTTCGTCTTGAAGCGCTCCACCATCAAGGCCGCCGTCCCGGTGATCGCGGGCGTCGACATCGAGGTCCCACTCAACGGCTGCGACCGGTTGGTCTGGAAGGTCGAAACAACATTCACGCCCATCGCCACAATATCTGGCTTGATCCGGCTGTCGCGCATAGGCCCGGCGCTCGAAAAATCGGCCGCGGCCAGCTTTTCTTCCACCGCCCCCACCGTGATGATATTTTTCGCCGTCGACGGCCGCCCAATCGTGTAAAAGCCGGCCCGCGGCAGAATCGTACAGTCGGTCCAGTCGCGATCATTGCCCGCCGCGAAGGCAATCGTCAGATTCTTATCGCGCACCAACCGGTCATAGTCGCGCTCGGCCGTGCCGTAAGTGCCGTAGCGGCCACAGGTGCCACCCGCCTCAGAAATCGCGTCGCCCCACGAATTATTCGCCACCGCAATGCCCTGGTCGGTGATGCCGCGCTCCATTTTAGCGGGCACATTCTGAAAGCTCCAACTAAACAGCTTCGCCGCCGGTGCCATCCCCTTCAGCTTCGGGTCGTTGCCCGCTGCCACCATCGTTCCCGCCACGTGCGTCGCATGGGAACTCACCGTGCCGCGGTCGACATTCGTCAAGCGGTCGACGAACTCGGTATGCGCCGCCACAATCCCGCCATCGAAGATGCCGATGTTGACGTCCTTACCGGTGAGCGAAAAAGGGTCCGAATGCAGTTTGTCGTCGCCGATCACCCGCGCCGAAATCGCGTTGTCCTTGGTCTGCGGCGGGGGCGGCGACGGCTCCAGAAACTGCACCCAATCAGCTTGGCTCAACTGCCGCAACTGCGCCGGCGTCACCCGCACTTCGAAATGCTGAAAGTAGGGCGAATCCTCGAGGATGCTCACCCCCAGGGCCCGTAACTCCCGCCGCGCCTCGTCGACATCGACATCAGCGTGATACGAAAGCATGATCTCCGCCCGCACCGTCTCACCATTGCTCTCATCGGAGGCCCAGGCCGGCAGGCGCTTCAAAGTGGCGTCGGTCGCCAGAAACGCGCCATCGAGCTTGTCCTCGGGCTCGATCGGGATCACGCCGCTGAGCCCGCCCGCACTCTTCCGGCCCGCGAGCATTTCGACACCCAGCGCAGAAGTAAGGTCGAGCCCCGCCACATAGAAGCCTTCGCCCAACGGTTCCAGTAAGCGCAAGCCGACCGGCGTTTGCGCACGGTCCGGCACCTGCACCACCACATGGGCCCGATTGCCCAACACGCGTTTACCGGCGAGAGAAATCCACAAGGGACGTGAGACGGCCGCTTTCGTCTTCACGCGGGCCAAACCATTCCCCGGAGGCGCAGAAAATTCGCGCGGCAACTCATCTGCGCCGAAAGCATACCGGCCAAGAGTAACGTCGCCAACAGAAGGTGGTAAATCAAGCGGCGTCTCCTAGACCCTAGTCTCTGTGGATATATCGGCCAATTTCTGGCCTTGGTTTAGGAAAACCCCGATTTTCGAGGGGTGTAGCGCCCCAAGTGTGAACTTTGGTAGGCGACCCTAAAATCCAGCCGGGCGAATCCAAAAGCTCTCCTGCCAACTGCCACTCGCCGGCACACTCTGCAAGGGAAATTTCCCCTGGGCTCCTAGATTAAAGACGTTCGTCACCCCGGTCATGGGTTCAAAACAAATAAAATTTCTTCCCGGCGGCGCATACACCACCGCTACCGGATACTTAGGCCCGTAAATCACGCTCACCTGCTGCTGCTTGCCCTTCACCCAAAACTCGGCCGTCCCCTTGGCGTCCGCCGTTAAATCGGTGTAAACATCGTCGAGCGTCACGCCTTGCAATCCCAACGGCCCCGAAGCGGTCATCGCCGTCTTTTCTCCGGTCGGCGTTAAGGTCGGCCCTAAGGTCACCTTACTCTTCACCGGTAAGTGGACTTGCCAGGCGTCACGCGGCGCATCGTGCACTTGAAAGTACGGGTGATACCCCAGCGACAGTGGCATTGCTTGCGTCGATAAGTTCTCCACCGTGGTGATGACTTCGAGTTCGCCGTTCGACAACCGGTAAGTCATCTCCAAGTTATGCGCAAAAGGAAACTGCGCCATCCACGCCGGCTCTCGCCAGAACTCAAGCCGGCTGGTGACCCAAGCCGCCTGCCCATTCGCCTCCGCCCGTACAACTTTCCACGGCGCATACATCACCAGGCCATGGATCGGCTGCTTAAAGCCGTCGGAACGGAAACTCCCCAAATCCGGATTCAAATGATATTGCTTCCCATTGGCCGAGTAAGTCAGCCCATCGATGCGGTTCGCCCACGGCGCCAAAAACGGATTGCCCAAGTTCGCCGGCTTGGCCTTAAACTCCGCCAGCGACTTATAGGGTGACCAGAAGACCTCGTGCCCATTCACCAGATAGGAATAAGAGTTATTCCCGAGGCTGGGAACGATCTTCACTTCCTGGTGACGCACATCGTCTTTTAAGGTGACGGTCTCGATGCCGTCGGTGAGTCCGCGGAAAACGGAGTAAGGATTGGCGGCCAGCATGGGCAAGCTCCACAGTAAGAAAAATAGCGCGCGCATAAGCCCGCAGGGTATCATAGGCGATCTATAATCACCAGGGTGAGGTCGTCGGTCGTCTCGCCGGCGCACCAAGCCAGCACGCTCGCCGAGATCTCATCCATCGGAGTCCGGCGGCGGGCCAACTCGGTCAGCCGAAGTTCGCCGTATTCATTGTCCAAATCGTGGGGCGGCGCGGCTTCCGTAATGCCGTCGCTAAAGAGCACCAGCCGGTCGCCGAGCCCCATTTCGGTGGAGGCACTCGCGTAGACGGCCAGCGGAATGATGCCCAAAATCAGGCCCGTGGCCGCCAACTCTTCGACGCTTCCGTCCGCCCGCAGCAGCAGCGGTGGATTGTGGCCCGCGTTCACATACTCAAGCACCCCGGTTACCGGATCCAACACGCCGAAGAAGAAAGTAATAAACCGGTTGCCGAGTTTCTTCGCGCACAACAAACGATTCAGCCGGTTCACCATCGCCAGGGGCGCCGGCGAATCTTCCGCCAGTAAGTGCACCGCCGTTTGCAACGACGACATCAGCAGCGCCGCCGGCATGCCCTTCCCCGAAACATCGCCCACCAGAATGGCCAGCCGTCCGTCCGAATAAGGCACAAAGTCGTAATAATCGCCGCCCACCGTCCGGCAGGGTAAGTTATAACCTTCGAGCACATAGCCCACCACGTCCGGCGCCGTTCCGGGCAGTAACTTCCTTTGTAACTCGGCCGCCTGCTCCATGTCGCGCAGTAAAGTGGCTTCCATAATTTCCACTTCGAGTAAGCGCGCCTGCTCAATCCGAATCGCCGCGATATTGGCCAGCACTGTCAGTAAACTCAGGTCCTCGGTCGTAAATGGCCGCACAAAGCCGGACCCATCCACATACAGTAACCCAATCACCCGGTCCGAAGTCTGCAACGGCACCGCTAACAGCGACCGGATCTGCTGCTGCACAATACTTTGTTGCTCGCGCAACGCCGAATCGAGCAGCGTATCGGGCACCAGCAAACTCTTCCGCTCGTCCATCACCTGGTTGCGGACAAAAGTGGAGATCTCGAAGTGATCGCCTCGCGCCGCCTGCACCACCAACCGCGTCCCCTCCCAGGTCATCAGCACGCCGCGCGACGCTTCCACCGCGTCCAGCGCCAGATTCAGGATCATCGCGAACAATTCTTTCAGCGGCCGATGGCCCGATAGCTCTTGCCCAGCCCGTACCAGCGCATCCACCTGACGCGCCAGGCCGCCCGGTGAAGCGGCCGTCGACAAGGCCCCGGCCAGGGAGGTAAAGATGGTGCCCTGCGGCGCCTGCCCGCTCGCCGAAAAGACCACCGTCCGGTCCTGCGGCGGCGAAAAAGCCATGGACAGTTGCCCGCAGGTGATCAGATCGCCCGGATGCAAGCTCATCGACCCTTTGAGCGGTTGCCCATTCAGCAGCGTGCCGTTCTTACTGCCCAGGTCCCGCACGCACCAGCCGCTAGCGGTGCCGGACCGCTCGATCACCACATGCTGGCGCGAGAGGCCGATATCGTCCGGAAAGCTCAGGTCGTTGGTCGCCGCCCGGCCCAAGGAGTACTGATTCTGCTCCAGCGGCAGGGTTCTGCGTTCGCCATCGCCCAGGCGGATCTCGAGAGTATGATTTTCCACAGGTGGCAATCCTTGAGCTTACTGCAATTACCATGGGAGGAATAGGATGAAAGTCTTTCTTTACTTCATCGGCAAACCCCGCGATGCCAGCCTGAACGCCTTCGCCGCCGAATTCGTCAAACGCACCACCCGCTTCACCCCCTGCGAAATGCGCGAAATCGACCCCGCCCGCTTCGACCTCTTCGCCAAACACCCCACCGCCCGCAAAATCTTCCTCGACCCCGCCGGCAAACCGCTGGACTCGGCCCAATTCGCCCAAATCTTCGCCCAACACGAGCAACACGGCCGCGACCTGGTATTTTTGATCGGCGCCCACGACGGCCTCACCGACGACCAGCGCACCCGCGCCGACCTACTCCTTTCGCTCTCTTCGATGACCTTCACCCACGAGCTCGCTCGCGCCATCCTCGCCGAGCAGATCTACCGGGCTTTTACGATGCTGCGCAATCATCCTTATTCGCGTTGAGAAACACCATCAGGACGGCCATTAGGATGGGAGATTGTGTTCAATCCGGCCGAGTGTCGCCTCCACCCTCTCCCGTCCTCCCGGCTCTTGGATCAGGGCCGCCGGGGATCGATTCTCGAAGATCAATAAAGGCGTGGTGAGCCAATGGGCGGCTTTCGATTCGTCGCCAAAAACACCAATCGCATGAGCAATGATGGGTAAGGCCTGCTCGAAAGCGTTGGATAACTCTTGCCGGTCGAGGCGACGCCCGAGCTCACTGATGAAGGGTTGCTGGTCCGAGAGGGCTGCAATCAGTTCGACCACTTGCTTCCTCATGACTCCAATCTAGCGCTTTCCCCCCTTAGGCGGGTAGCAGTACCCGCAGATGTCTCGCCACCAGCGAAACTGGCAACCCCACCACGTTGAAGTAGCACCCCTCAATCTGCTCCGCAAAGCAGGACGCCCGGCCTTGGATCCCGTAGGCTCCCGCCTTGTCGAAGGGCTCGCCGGTGGCCACGTAATCGGCGATCTCCTTTGCGCTCAACGCGACGAACTTCACACGGGTCACGGCATGGTCTACCACCACTTGCCCGTTTGGGCCCGCCAGGCAGATCCCGGTAATCACTTCGTGCCACTTCCCGGCGAGCAATTTCAACATTCGCGCCGCATCTGTTGCATCTAAAGGCTTTTCGAGAACGTGTCCCGCCACCGTCACCGTAGTATCGGCCCCCAATACCCATTCCGATTCGTCCTCGCGAGCCACGGCCAGCGCCTTCGCTTCCGCCAATCGGCGGACATATCCAACTGCTGTTTCACCTTCGCCTCTTCTTTCATCCACTGCGACCACGCGCACGAAAAAAACAATTCCGGCGTTATCAAGGAGTTCCCTTCGGCGGGGGGAGGCGGAGGCCAAAATCAGCTTGCAGTTCATCCCCTACATGCTACACTCCTGGAGCGGTTCTTCCCCCCGAACTTGCCGCTGAATGCCCTCATTTGGGGGTCCCCCACAGCACATTGTTTTTTGAAAGGCTTTCTGTCCCTCGCCCTTTTGCTATGGAACGAGTCACCCGGCTGCTGGCCAAAATGAAATACGATTCCCTCCCCGTGGAGGACCTCACCCGCGAGGTCTGGCCCCTCGCCGTGGGCAAGATTATCGCCGGCCATAGCCAATACGCGGGCCTGGTCCGCCGGACGCTCGTCATCGAAGTGGAAGACGCCATTTGGCGCAAGCAACTCACCGCCATCACCCCCGACATCCTGCGCAAACTCGCCACGCTGATTGGGCCCCACCTCGTCACCGACCTCGAGTTCCGGGTCGCCCCCCTCCGCCTTCGTCCGCGCAAAGAACGCCCGCTGCCCCTGTTCGACTCCGCCGACGAAGCCAACCGCATCGCCGACCCCATCTTCCGCCGCCTCTACACCGCCGACCGCCAACGCCGCACCAGCGCCGCCGCATAAGCGCCTTCGGAGTGAGATGGAGTAAGATAACGCTATGGCGACTCTGGCGCTCATCGCACCGGCGGAATATCTCGCAATGTCCTTCGATGGACTCGATCGCGAATACGTGGAAGGGGAGTTAGTCGAACGCGGCATGCCTACTTATCTGCATAGCAAAGTGCAAGCACTCCTTTGCATCCTTTTTGGCACCTTGATCAAGCGATATCCGTTATTTATTGCGACCGAAGTTCGCCTGGCGGTACGCCAGGAGCACCTGTACCGCATCCCCGATGTCGCCGTCTTCGCGGGCCAGGAACCCAAGGAGCCCGTCCCGCAAACGCCCCCACTCGTCGCCATCGAAATCGCCTTGCCCGACGATCGCCTCACCGAGACCTTAAAGAAGTTCGCCGAATACCGCAACTGGGGTATCGCGCACATTTGGCTAATCGAACCCATTGAGAAGCAGTTCTATACTTACGACGCCACCGGACTGCACCTCGTCCCCACCCTCGAACTCCCCCAATACGCCTTCGCCATCACCCTGGCTGACCTGGGCCTCTAAATCACAAGCCTTTCCCCCAATCCAATCAAACACTTACGCCAATTTCCTTCCCCGCGCCTGCTAAACTAAAGCCAGCTCAAATCGAGGGACCGGCCCCCTGCCCGGTCTCGAATCCCCCGTCAATGAAATCAATCACTTCCCGGTTCGTTTCGTCACTTCGCTCCGAACCTGAGTACACTAAAGAGGTGGCTCTACTCCGCCGCACCTCGCCCCTCACCGCCGACCTCGCCTCGGCCGACGGACTTCGCCAAGCCCTCCGCTTCTTCGCGCGCGAACGCGCCTGGATCAACGCCCAGCACCTCGAACTCTGTCGTATCCCCGCGCCGACCTTCTTCGAGCAAAAACGCGCCGCCTGGATGCTGGAACAATTCCGCGGCATGGGCGCCGACGCCAAGCTTGACCGGGCCGGCAACCTGATCGCCGTCACCGCTCACCTCGACACCGTGCTCGCCCCCCGCCAAAACGACGACATCCGCATCGGGCCCGACGGCAAGTTCTATGGCCCCGGCGTCGCCGACAATGGCGCCGGGCTCACCGGTTTGCTCGCGCTCGCCCGCGCCCTGCGCGACGAACCCATCGACCATCTGGGCGGCGCCCGCATCGTGCTCTGCGCCAACGTCGGCGAAGAAGGAGAAGGCAACCTGAGCGGCATGCGCTACCTCTGCCGTCAATCGTCGCTGGCCACACGCCTCGAAACCTTCCTGGTCCTCGACGGCCCCGGCGCCGCCCACATCACCAGCAAAGCCCTGGGCTCCCGCCGCTTTGAGATCGTACTCACCGGCCCCGGCGGCCACTCCTGGGCCGATTTCGGCGTCGCCAACCCCATTCACGCGCTCTCCCAAGTCGTCGCCAGTTTCGCCGCCCTTTTTACCACCGGCGAGCCCCGCGCCAGCTTCAACTTCGGCATCATCGAAGGCGGCGCCTCCATCAACTCCATCCCCACCGAGGCCCGCGCCAAACTCGACTTGCGCTCGGAAAGCACGCACCGCCTCGACGAGCTCGCCGAAATGCTAACCGATTGCGTCGAACGCGCCCTCGAAATCGAAAATAGCCGCATTCCGCCCTTTCCCGGTAAGCCGCCCCGCGTCACGGCCAAACTGCGCGAAATCGGCTTCCGCCCTGGCGGCGCCCTGTCCGCCGATTCGGCCTTGCTGGGCGCTCTGCACGCCGTCGATAATTTCCTTGGCATTCGTTCCCTGCCGGATTGCGCCTCCACCGATGCCAATATCCCGCTTTCGCTCGGGCTCCCAGCCGTCTCCATCGGCGCTGGGGGCCAAGGCGGCGGTGCCCACACCCCCGGCGAGTGGTTCCATCCCGAGAATCGCGACTTGGCGCTGCGCCGGGTCCTGTTAACGCTGGCCCACCTGCTGCAGAACCCTTCATGACCCGCGGCGAATGGGCGCTGGTCGCCTCCACCGTCATTTGGGGAATCTCGTTTGTCGTGGTGAAGGAGGCGCTCAGCCAGGTGTCGACGCTGCTGTTCCTCACGCTGCGCTTCTCCCTGGCGGCGGTCGCCTTCGCCTTGGTCCTGTCGCCGCGGCTGTTCCGATACCGCTATCCAGCGTCGCAGTTGCGCTGGTGCGCGGCGGGCGGAGGGCTGCTGATGGCGGGCATGGCGCTCCAAACGGCCGGTCTGCGGCTGACGACCATCTCGAAGAGCGCTTTTCTCACGGGGCTCTACATTGTGTTGGTACCTTTGCTAAGTTCACTCGTCAATCGGATAGGCCCTCGACCGCGAGAGTGGATGGGGATCGGGCTGGCGACGTTCGGGATGGCTTTAATGACGATGAATCAGGATCTGTGGCAGGCACCGAGTCTCGGCGACGCGCTCACCATCGGCTGTGCCGTGGTGTTTGCCGGGCACATCATGGTGACCGGCGAAGCCGCCCGCGCCGGCGACCCACAGGTGTCTACCTTACTGCAGTTAACGGTTTGCGCCTTAGCTTTGGCGATAGCTTGCCTGCTTTTTGAGACGCCACGGATTGTCTGGTCTTCGGGCGTCGTTTTCGCCATAATATTGACGGGAGTCTTTGCGACGGCCATTGCCATTGGCCTGCAAAGCTGGGCGCAGCAGACGGTGCCGGCCACTAGGGCGGCCTTGTTGTTCGCTTTGGAACCCGTATTTGCTTGCCTTTTCGCCTGGGCTTGGGCCGGGGAAAAGATTCCTCCGCGCGCCGCCGCGGGCGCCGCCTTCATTTTGGCCGGCATCCTGGTCGTGGAATTGAAACTATCCTGGCTTGGGAAACATCCACTAAAGCGAGCCCGGTTGAGTTCATGAGCTTTTTGCCGGTGTCGAATCGGCGTTTATTCAGTCACTTAGTATATTGAGGAGTTTGCACCAACATGTTTGCCAAGTTGAAGCAACAGAAAATCTTTTCCACCAGTTTACTGGTCTTCACGCTCTCCGTAGCGGTGCTGATCGGCACGATGGTTAGCACTTCGGTAGCGGCTAAGGAAACCCAAGCCGCGCCCGACGCTACCCCGCTGGTAATCCCCCCGGCCACCAAGGTCGCCAACGAGTTCACCGAACTCGCCAAACGCGTAGAGCCCTCCGTGGTCTACATTCGCACCGACTATACGCCGAAGGCTACCACCACTTCGCGCCGTATGCCGCGCAATGCTCCGGCCCCCGATGCGGAGGAAGGCGACGAGGATCAGATGGACATGCTGCGCCGCTTCTTCGGCCAGGGTGGCGGCGGCCAGGGCATGCCGATGCCGCCCCCGTCGAAGCGCCAAGGCTCGGGTTCGGGCTTTGTCGTCGACCGCGCCGGTTACATCATCACCAACGACCATGTGGTGAACAAGGCCGACCATATCTTCGTCAAGTTCCCCAACCAGGACACCGAATTCAAAGCCAAGGTGATCGGCACCGACAAAGAGACCGACATCGCCGTGCTGAAAATCTCCACCGGCAAGCCGCTTGAACCCATCCGCATCGCCAACTCCGACGGCGTGCAAGTGGGCGACTGGGCCGTCGCCATCGGCGCTCCGTTTGGCCTCGAAACCTCGGTCACCGTGGGCATCGTCAGCGCCAAGGGCCGCGATATCAACGGCGCCCAGATGTTTCAGCGCTTTATCCAGACCGACGCCGCCATTAACCCCGGCAACTCCGGCGGGCCGCTGCTGAATCGCAACGGCGAAGTGATCGGCATCAATACCATGATCGCCACTGAAACCGGCACTTACAATGGCATCGGCTTCGCCCTGCCCGTCAACATGGCGGCCAAGGTGTACAACTCCATCATCGAGCATGGCCGTGTCGTCCGCGGTTCGGTCGGCATCCGGTTTGCGAAACAGACCAAGACCGAAACCTTTAAGGCCCTCGGCCTCACCGGTGGCGTCATTGTCGACTCAGTGGAACCGGGTGGTCCGGCCGAGAAGGCCGGTATCCGCAAGGAAGACATTCTACTGTCGATGAACGGCAAGCCCTTCAAAGATGGCGACGACCTGATGTCACGCGTCTCGGAAGCTTCCGTTGGCTCGACCGCGAAGGTGGAAGGCGAGCGCATGGACGCCAAGGGCGATCCTAAGCGGATGACCTTCAGTATCACCATCGAAGACCGGCTCAAAGTCTACGCCAAAGACTTACGCGTTGCCGGAGGCCGAGAATTGACAGACGAGCCCACTACGGTGTCCTCTACTTCCACCGCCAAGTTCGGCGTCGGCATCGTCGCCATCCCGGAAACCGACCGCGCCGAGATGAACCTCGACGACAAACGCGGCGTCCGCGTGTCTAAGGTGGAAACGGAAAGCTTCGCCGAGCAGATCGGCGTCCAACCCAACGACGTCATCGTCTCCATCAATCGCACCCCGGTTTACACGATCGACGACGTCCGAAAGGTACAAAGCTCGCTCAAAACCGGCGACCCTGTGGCGTTCCGCGTCATGCGCAACTTAGGCGGCCGTGCCCGCGGTGAATGGCAGGGGATCTACCTCTCCGGCTCTTTACCCGCGGTCGAGTAAGTCGTTATCTTATCTCCAGGAAAAGCCTTTCGCCAGCGATGGCGGAGGGCTTTTTCTTTCACGAGAGAGGGTAGAAGTTAACCACGGTACCCGGCCCCAGTTACGCAGTTCATTGCGCCCCCTTAGCCCTGCTAAACTCGATTTGGGAGCCAATCTTACCCGGTGGTAGGCTCGGTCTTCAAAACCGATGAACGTCCTCAACGGCGCGTTGGTCGATTCGACTTCGACTGGTTCCCGCCACCTGTTACAATCGCCAACATGTGGCTGCTCCTCGTTCTCCTCGCCGTTAGTCCGGAAGAACCGCAGGTCGTCGCGACCGTCCAGAAGCTGTTCGATGCCATGGCCGCACACGACGGCGTGGCCGCTTCGGCAATCACCATTCCGGAAGGACGAGTCTTTGTCGTCCGCCCAACCGGAGAACCCGGTGCCTCCAGCACGCTTGCCCAATTCGCGGAGCGGCTGCCCACCATCAAGGGCAAGATCCTGGAGCGCATGTGGAAGCCTGAGGTTCGGGTGGATGGCCGCATGGCGACCCTCTGGGCGCCCTATGACTTTTATCGCGACGGCCAACGCACCCACTGCGGCATCGACGCGGTGGACTTAGTAAAGACCGCCAGCGGCTGGAAAATCAGCGGCATCAGTTACACGGTAATTACCGAAGGTTGTCCGACGAGTCCGCTGGGTGCTCCTCCGGCCGAGTAACTTAGCGAATCCAGGCCATACCGTCCGGGCCCGTGCCGGTTTCGATCTTACCGGTGACCGTAAGTGTGCTCAGATCGAAGATCGCGACGTGGTTGTCGCCGGAGACGGCCACGAAGGCCCGCGATCCACTGGGATCCATCAGAATACCCTCGGGGGCCTTCCCGACCGCCACGCGCTTCAACACCTTGCGGGAAGCCACGTCCACCACGACGAGTTCCCCGCCCGCGAGATCCGAGATGAGCGCATACTTACGGTCGAGAGTGAGCTTGAGGCGGTTCGATCGCTTGGTGCCGACATCGAAGGTCTCGGTAAGTTGTTTGAATTTTAGGTCGATAATCGACACCGTGCCGTCTTGAGAATTGGCGCACCATAATTCCTTGCCGTCCGCCGAAAGATCAAAGCCTTCGGGACCTTTGCCCACCGCCACCACCGTCTGAGTAAAGGCGGGAGGATCGGTGAAGATCGAGATACTATTGGAGGAAATATTCGCAGTATACATTTCGCGGCCATCTTTGCTTACTTCCATCATGTGGGTGGAATTCTGCCCGGTACCTAACATCGCGTCCAACTTAGAAGTGGCCGGATCGTAGCGGGCAATCAACTTACTGCCCTCCGCCGTAAACCAGATCTTACCCGCCGAAACGGCGATCCCATGCGGACGCATCAGAGGCGCGACATCGAAGCGGTGCTCCTTCTGAGCGACTAAGTCAATGATAGAAAGCGAACTACCTGGAGTGCGAGAACCGTAATTAGTGACGTAGGCGGTACGTCCGTCTACCGCCACCTCATGCGGACCTTGGCCGGTGGAGATGCGGCCAGTCACCTTACCGGTGGCGGGGTCGACAATGGCCAGGGTCGCTTCCTGTTTATTCAGAACCAACAGAGCGGGCGAGGGCAGGTCCGCGGCGAAGGCGGCTACCGTTAGCAGGGCACTAGCGAAACGAAGTGGCATCGGCATCACAGAGCTCATTATCACCCCGCGCGCTCCGCCATGATAGAAGTGAAGGATGAGATTTTGTATCGGGCTGATCGCCATCGCCAGCTGCTCCGCCTTGCCGGTAAGCTACGAACGCGATGTGCAGCCGATTGTCGCGGAGCGCTGCCAAGGCTGTCACCACGCGCGCGCGCCGTTGCCGCTTACCACCGCTTCGGCGCTCGCGCAGAGTGCCGTCTTGAAGGTGATTGAGGGGGAGCGGCCGCGCATGCCGAAGTCCGGCCCGGCGTTGCGGCCGGAGCAAGTAGCCATCATCCGGCAATGGTTAGCGGAAGGAGCCAAGGACGACGCCAGCGTCTGGTGGTCGCTCCGGCCATTGGTTCGGCCCCAAGCGCCGGCGTCCATTGACGCGTTCATCCAGGAGAAACTAAGGGCAGCGAAACTGACGCCGTCGCCCGAAGCCGATCGCCGAACGTTGATTCGGCGCCTGACTTTCGACTTACACGGACTGCCCCCGACACCCGCCGAAATCGACGCCTTCTTAGCCGATCCGGCGCCGCAGGCCTACGATCGCCTCGTCGACCGACTGCTGTCTTCGCCGCGCTATGGCGAGCGCTGGGCCCGCCACTGGATGGATGTCATCCACTATGGCGAATCGCATGGTTATGACAAGGACAAACCGCGTCTCAACGCTTGGCCTTACCGTGATTGGTTGATCCGCTCGTTGAATGAAGACAAGCCTTATTCCCGCTTTGTGCAGGAGCAACTCGCGGGCGATGTCCTATTTCCCGCTGAGCCGCAAGCCTTAGTAGCCACTGGGTTTCTGGGCGCAGGCCCCTGGGACTTCGTCGGCCACCAGGAGTTACGCGAAGGGAGTTCTGACAAAAACCTGACTCGGGTGTTGGATCGCGACGACTTAGTCGCCACCACCATGTCGACCTTCACCAGCACCACGGCCCACTGCGCCCGCTGCCATGACCATAAGTTCGACCCGATTCCGCAAAAAGAATATTACAACTTACAAACCGTCTTCGCGGGTATCGATCGCGTCGACCGGCCTTATGACGAAGACTCCGTGATTCATCAGCGACGGCAAGCACTCTTGCGCCAAAAGCAGACGATTCAGATTCGCCTCCAGCCTTGGCTCGACAAAGTAGAGTTCGCCACCAGCGACGAGATTGTGAGGCTTACCGATGCGATCCAGGACGCGGGCTCATTACTCACGCACATGGGCACCCCGAAAACCCCCGCCGACGTGTTGGAAAAAGCGAAGCTAGAAGCGCGCCGGGCCGCCGACCAAAAGAGTAAGCAAGAGCTCGTCAACCGATTGGTCGGGGCTGAAACTTACGCGACGATTGCGGGAATCAAGGCGGAGTTTCTACCGCTGGACGCGCAACTTAGCGCCCTGCCGAAACCGGCTACCGTGTACGCCGCAGCCAGTTACTTTGACCGCGCCGGCGCATTCCGTCCCGCACTTACGCCGCGGCCTGTGTCAGTCCTAATGCGCGGGAGTGTTCAGTCTCCCGGTGCCCCAGCCTCGCCCGGAGCCCTCAGCGCCCTATCTTCGCTGGATGCGAACTTCCCCGCCTCCGAAGATGAGGGCGCTCGCCGCGCCGCCCTGGCCAACTGGATTACGCACCATGACAATGTACTTACGTGGCGTTCCATCGTCAATCGCGTTTGGCAGTATCACTTCGGGGCGGGGATTGTCGATAGCGCCAACGACTTCGGCCGCATGGGAACTCGACCGACTCACCCCGAGTTACTCGATTGGCTGGCCATTTGGTTCCGCGATGACGCCCACGGGTCAATGAAGCAGTTACATCGGCTCATTGTTACCAGCCATACTTACCGGCAACGCTCCGACCATCGAACGGCAGCGACGCAAGTGGACGGGGAGAACCGGCTTCTCTGGCGTATGAATCGCACGCGAATCGACGCCGAGGCCCTTCGCGACGCCATGCTCTCCGTGGCTGGCAGGCTGGACCGCACGATGGGCGGACCTTCAGTGCAGATGTTCTTGTTCAAGAACGACCATTCGCCCACTTACGATTACGCGCGCTTCGATCCCGATAGCCCTGGGGCCTATCGGCGTAGTATTTATCGCTTGATTGTGCGCAGCGTGCCGGACCCCTTTATGGAACGCCTCGATTGCCCGGACCCATCGATCCTGACGCCGAAACGCTCCACCACCATCACCGCCATTCAAGCCTTAGCCGTTTGGAATAACTCGTTCGTTTTGCGAATGGCGGAGCACTTAGCGGCAGGGTTGGCGAAGGTAGTGCCCTCAGAACAGGTGGCAACGGCCTTCCGGCTCGCACTGGGACGCCCGCCCACGGCCACCGAGGCCACCGAATTCGCGGCTTACTCCCGCACCCATGGACTGGCCAATATGAGCCGAGTATTATTGAATACCAACGAATTTCTTTTTGTGGACTGAAGGAAAGCAATGAACAGAAACACTTTTCTTTGGCAGGCAGGCGGTGGTTTCGGCGGGGTTGCTCTGGCCCACTTACTCGGGCGTGATGCCCAAGGAGCGCCCAAAGGAGTGCCGAAGTTCAATGGCGGATTGCATCATCGCGCGAAAGCCAAGCGAGTGATTCAGCTCTTCATGTCCGGGGCTGCCAGCCAGTGCGATACCTTCGACTACAAACCGCTTTTGAATACCAAAGCCGGACAACCATGGGACCCTGGCGAGAAGGTAGAGCTTTTTCAGAGTAATCCCGGAGTGGTGATGCCAAGCCCTTGGGGCTGGAACCAGCACGGGCAATGTGGCAAATGGGTAAGTGACTTGTTTCCAGCGACGGCAACTTGCGTCGATGACATCGCCTTTGTCAGCTCGATGATGTCGAAGAGTAACATCCACGGGCCGGCCACTTTCATGCAGAATACGGGCTTTATTCTGCCGGGTTTTCCCAGCGCCGGCGGATGGGTCTCCTACGCCTTGGGCAGTGAGACAGAAAACTTACCCGACTTTGTGGTGCTGCCGGATCCGCGCGGCATGCCGCCCAACGGTCCGGCGAACTGGGCGGCCGGCTTTCTTCCCGCGGCGCACCAAGCCACGACGATTCGAGTAGGTACGCCGACGCCAATTCATGACTTGCGCGCCGCCGAAGCCGCCAAGTTCGTTACGCCGGAGAGCGAAAGCGCAGGCTTAGAGTTACTGAAGCAGAGCAACCAACGGCATCTGGAACATCACGCCGGTGATACCCGCCTAGCCGCGCGCATTGCGTCCTATGAAATGGCGGCCAGACTACAATTGAGCGCCCCCGCCGTGCTTGACTTGTCGGGCGAAACTAAGGCGACGCGGGATCTGTACGGTCTCGATACACCCGTCACCGCCGACCTCGGTCAGCGATGTCTGGTGGCCCGGCGATTGGTAGAGCGCGGCGTGAGGTTTGTCCAAGTGTGGAGCGGCGCGGACAACGGCTTTCCGAGGCGGAACTGGGATAGCCACGAGAATCTAGCCAAGGACCACGGCGAACTCGGCACCGCGCTAGACCGTCCCGTGGCTGGCTTACTCAAAGACCTCAAAGCGCGCGGCCTACTCGAGGACACGATTGTCTATTGGACTACCGAGTTCGGACGGATGCCATGGAGCCAGGGCAGCAAAGGGCGCGATCACAATCCGTTCGGATTTACTTCCTGGCTCGCCGGAGGGGGATTCAAGGGCGGAACGACTTATGGAGCAACCGACGAATGGTCCTATAAGGCGATTGACCACCCCACTTACTGCTACGACGTCCACGCGACGATGCTGCACTTACTGGGTGTGGACCATACGCGTCTTTTCTATCGGCACAACGGCATTGATCGTCGCTTAACCGACGTGCACGGCCAAGTGATTCAGGATCTTATCCAAGCCTAAGCCACTCCCGGCTGGCGCGATAGAGGTCGGCCAGGGTTTGTTTGTAGACGCCAAGCGGAAAGTCGGGAGGCGCAATGAGTTGCATCTCGTCCATACCCTCCGCCAGGAATAAGTAAGCCGTTTTGTTCCGGTATTCGGCATACTCTCCGGCCTCTTGGCAGATATATGGATAGAACAGTTCGAGATCGACATAAGAACCCAGCAGGTCAGCTTGGGTGGGAATCGCCGTCGCCGTCTCCTTGTCCTTGAAAATCAGCAGACTGCTGAACGGCTTCACTAGGCCCACTACCGTTTGGCGCAGTTATACCGGGCCGCCGAGGACCTGGAAAGAGGCCGGCAGCATCTGGCGCGCTTTAAATCTTTACGCGGGAAATAGTTGTGCTAGCCTGAAGTGATCTGAAATTTCAGATTGCGAAACGAAAGACAACTCTTGATGCACGGCATTTTCCCCATTCTTACGACCACGTTTCACCCTGATGGTTCGCTCGATCTCGAGAGCCAACTGCGATTGGTGGACTATCTGCTCGAGGCCGGCGCCCATGGGCTAGGCCTTTTTGGCAATGCCAGTGAAGGCTATGCTTTGGGCGACGACGAGCGCCGCACGTTGCTGGTGGCGATCGCCGCGCGCGTGAACGGCCGCGTGCCGCTGATCGTCTCCACCGGCGCCACCGGGACGGACCTGGCCGTGCGGGCAAGCAAAACCGCGCAGGACCTGGGTGCCAACGGCCTGATGATCTTGCCGCCTTACTACCTGAAGCCCGGTGCCGACGGCCTAATGTTCTACTTCGACGCGATATCCAAAGCCGTCAACATTCCGATCATGGTGCAGGATGCGCCGCTGATGTCGCAGGTGCCGATGCCCGCGCCCTTGCTGGCGCGGATGGCGCGCGAGATTGAGCAGGTGTCGCTGGTGAAGGTGGAGGCGCCGCCGACTTCGGCCAAGTTCACGCAGATCCTCGAGTCGAAGCCTCCCGTCACTCTGTTTGGCGGATTGAACGGCAATTTCTTCATCGAAGAGTACGACCGCGGGTCACGCGGCGTGATGCCTGGCTCCGACATGATTCCAGAGTTTGTGCGGCTTTGGAACTTTCTGGAGGCGGGTAACCGGGAGGAGGCCTGGCCGTTGTTTGTACACTTACTGCCACTGATCCGTTTCGAGTTACAACCAGGATTGGGTGTTTCGGCGATGAAGCATAACCTGGTAGCGCGAGGCATTATTGCAGACGCCCGCGTCCGGCACCCCACCTCGGAGGTGGACGCCGCCGGATTGGCGGAACTTGCCTACTTACGACAATGGATCGCGAGATTACCTTGAACCACATCCGTTGGTACATCGCCGGCTTGCTGTTTCTGTCGTCGGTGATTAACTACGTGGACCGGCAGGTGCTCTCCGTTGTAGCGCCCGTATTGACGAAGGAACTGCATATCAGCCCGGTCGGGTATGCAAATATCCTGCAAGCCTTTCTGATTCCCTATACGCTGATGTACGTGGGCTCGGGCTTTCTGGTGGACCGTTGGGGGGCGAGGAAGTCGCTCGCCATTTTTATGCTGTGGTGGTCAACAGCCAATATGCTGCATAGCTTCGCGCGTGGCGCGCTGAGCCTGGCGTTTTTTCGCGGGTTACTGGGTATTGGCGAACCGGGCAACTTTATGGCCGGCTTTCGTGCCATCTCCGAGTGGTACCCACCGAAGGAGAAAGCGTTCGTCAATGGGTTACTGAATGGCGGCGCGGCCGCCGGCGCCATCGTCGCGCCGCCGCTGGTGGCGTGGTTGTCAATTCGCTATGGCTGGCGGATGGCCTTTGTGGCGACGGGAGCTTTGGGGTTCGTGTGGTTAGCGGCTTGGCTGGTAATCGTACCCCAGGCGCCACGCGTCGTGGAAACGACGGCCAAGGAACCTTGGCTCAAGTTACTCGGGTTGCGGGATACCTGGTCTTTGTTACTGCCGCGTTTCGTTTCGGATCCAGTGTGGTGGTTCTACTTATTCTGGTTGCCCAAGTATCTGGCCGACCAGCGAGGATTCAGTATGCGGGAGATCGGTTTACTGGCTTGGATGCCCTATCTAGCCGCGGACATCGGCGCGCTGGCGGGCGGAACGTGGTCCGGCTGGCTGGTGCAGCGGGGGATGCCAGTAGTGAAAGCTCGAGCCCTGGGCATGTGGCCGTTCACCTTGCTGATGCCGCTAAGTGTATTGATCCCGGGGGCCACTAACAACGTAGCACTGGGCATCATCTGCGTGGTGGCTTTTGCGCATATGGCCTGGAAAACTAACTTGCAGACCGTAACTAACGACGTCTTTCCATTGCGGGTGGTGGGCTCGGTGTCGGGCATCATCGCCTTCGGCAGCGGCTTGGGCGGGTCACTCTTCACGGGCCTTACCGGTTGGGTGGTGCAGAATATCTCTTACGATGCGATCTTCTATGTGATGGGCTTTCTACATCCGGCGGCATATCTTATCTTTCGCGCCTTACAGCAGGGGCGGCTGCGAGATAAGTCAAATTATAAGGAACAGGTAGCTACTTAACGTGACAGCCCTTCCCCGCATCAAGCAAGAACGAGCCATGGATACTGTCCATGAAGCGTTGCGCCAAGCGATCTTGAGCAGTTCCCTGCGCCCCGGCGAGCGGTTAAACCCGAACGAACTCGCGACGCAGTTAGGCGTCAGCCTGATGCCGGTACGCCATGCCATCCAGCTATTGGCCGCCGAGGGCTTAGTCGAGGTACGGCCGCGCAGCGGTACGTTTGTGGCCAGCGTATCCGCGCGTGAAGTGCGAGAAACTTTCGAGATTCGTTGCGCACTGGAGTGCCTAGCGGTGGAGAAAGCGATCTCCGCCTTGTCCGCCGACGATCTGGCGGAGATGCGGCGTTTGGGAAACGCCATGGCCAAGGCCCCGCGCACCGACGCCGATCGCCGGCGGCACGAGCAGAGTAACGCTAATTTCCACTTACTCTTCCTGCGCGCCGCCGGCAATGACAAGTTACTCGAGATGTACGCCGGCCTGCGCGCGCACATCCAAATAGCCGGGGTACACGCGGGCGATCAAGATTGGCGATCGCGCCTGGCCCAAGAGACGGCGGAGCATGAGGCGATTCTCGTCGCGGTGGAAGCGCGGGATACCGTCGGGGCGGTAGAGGCGATGCGGCGGCACATTACTCGTTCTTGTGAAAGTCTGGCCGCCGCGGTGGAGAAGAAAAATGGCCGCGAAGATTGAGCGTGTAGAGGCGATTCCGGTTTCGGCGGCGCGGGACCGCGAGGCCGCACGCGGCACGGCTGGCTCGCCCACGGAGTTAGGGATGCGCGCCGGGGCCTATCAATGGTCGAAGACAGTGGCGACGGTTTATTCCGATCGGCTTGAAACGACGTTGGTGAAAGTGACGCTCGACAATGGATTGGTGGGCTGGGGCGAGGCACAAGCGCCCGTGTTACCGCGCGTCTCCGCGGTGATCATTGAAGACTTACTCGCCGGGGTACTTATGGGGGAAGCCTTCGATGGTACACGGGTGCGGATTGAAGACCTGTGGGCGCGGATGTACCAAACCATGCGCGTTCGCGGGCAAACTGGCGGCTTTATGCTGGACGCGATCTCGGGCCTGGATATCGCACTTTGGGATCTAGCCGGCAAGTTAAAGGAACGTTCGGTAAGTGAATTGATCGCGGGAGAACAGGCCCGCAAACGCATTCCGGCTTACTTGAGCGGTTTGGCGGGTGAGGACCGAGTTGCTTTCGCCCGTCGTCATTTCGAGGAGGGCTTTCGGGTATTTAAGATTTTCTACGATGCCGATAAGCCTTCTCTGCTCAGGCTGCTGGATGACTTACGCGCCGGGCTAGGCGTGGAGGCGCGGCTGGCGGTGGATGCTCTCTGGCGCCTGCATTGGCCGGCCGACAAAGAGTTCATCGACGAACTCACGGCGCGCAAGCTGGAGTGGCTCGAAGCCCCCTTTATGCCGGACTTACCTCATCCCCACTTACCCGGCCGAGTGGCGTTGGGTGAAAGCTACCGCACCGTGCGCGAGTTACAACCGTTGCTCCCGGTAACCGACGTCCTGCAGCCGGACTTAGGGCGAAGCGGAATTACGGAAACTCTTCGCTGGGCGCAACTCGGCAAACCGATTGTTCCCCACGTAAGTATTGCGATGGGCCCGCAGATTGCCGCTGCGATCCACGTCTGCGCGGCACTGACGAATGCACCGCTTTGCGAATATAACCCCACGGTGTTCACTTTTGCCAATCAGCACTTGCGCAGTGCACTAACGATGGACGGAGCTGAGTATATCGTGCCCACTGGACCCGGCCTGGGAATTGACGTAGTTTTCTAGATGTTGGATAGATAGCCCAGGTGACCCTGGCTATCACCCAGTGATTCAACGGGCACGCCCATCCGGTCCAGCATGGCGACGAAGAGATTGGCCATTGGAGTTTCCTTCGGGTGGCGGACCAAACGGTCGGGCTTGAGCGTCCCACCGCCGCGGCCGGCGAGCACCAGGGGCAAGTCGGCGTGGTCATGTGCGTGGCCATCGCTGAGACCACTGCCGTAAGTGATCATCACGTGATCCAGCAAGGTGCCGTCACCATCGGGCGTTGACTTGAGCTTGCCAAGTAAGTAGGCGAATTGTTTGATGTGGAAACCGCCGGGAGGTGACACGGCCGGGGTCCGCGGTGGGATTAGCCGCGCCCGCTTGGCGTTGAGCCACGCGAGGACCGGGGCCAAAAGCCCATCATCATGTCGAACACCTTCGGCCAAAACGGTGGGGAAGGGATTCGTCAGGCTGAGGTTCGCTAACTTAGTTTGGTCGTTGTGACGGCGAAGAACTTCGCCCTTACTGTACATCTACCGGCCCAGGGCAAAAGAGAGGATGTTGCCACCGGCGGCGATAGCCACATATTGACGTCCCTTGGCCGTGTACGTCATGGGTGAAGCTTTCCAGACTTGCCCGGTGTTGAAGTGCCAAAGAGTCTTACCATTCCGGGCATCGGCAGCCGCGAAAGTACCGCCGGATTCGCCGTAGAAGAGCAGGCCACCCGCCGTGGATAAGACTCCCGAGTAATTCGCTTCAGGGGCCCCGGTTTGCGCCACTTCCCACATTACCTTGCCCGTTTGGATGTCGATGGCGCGGAGTAACTTCACGGGTGGCTTTTTGGGATCATTGTACGGCACAAACCAGCTACCGGCTTGGCGGTAAAGATTACAGTCCTCCACGGTCATGACGTAGAAGAGTTGGGTATCTGGGTTATAGGCGGTAGAGTACCAATTGGTGGCACCGCGCACGGCAGGGCAGGTGAGCGTGCCGCCCATGGTGGGTTTGGCACTCTCGATGACGACGGGCCGCCCCTGGGCGTCGATTGTCGAGGCCCAAGTTAGCCGCTTGACGAAGGGAGTTCCGAGCAGAAACTCGCCATTGGTGCGGTCGAGGACATAGAAGAAACCATTGCGATTGGCTTGCAGGAGTAACTTACGGTCGCGGCCCTGGAACTTGGCGTCCACCAGAACCAGGGGCTCGGTGGCGTCCCAATCCCATAAGTCGTGCGGAGTAAATTGGAAGTGCCATTTTAGTTTTCCGGTTTTAGGGTTCAAGGCCAGGACGCAGTTGGTATATAAGTTATCGCCTTTGCGCTGGGTACCGTCGGTATCCGGGTAGGGATTGCCGGTGGGCCAATAGAGAGTATCGCTTTGCGGATCGTAGGAACCGGTAAGCCAAGTGGCTCCGCCGCCCGTGTCAATGGCGTTGCCGCGCCAAGTATCGGCGGCGGGTTCGCCACGTTTGGGGATGGTCCAGAAGCGCCACACTTGTTCGCCAGTGCTGGCGCGGTAGGCAGCGAGGAAACCGCGTAAGGGAGCGTCGCCACCGCCGATGCCGGCGATGACCAGATCGCCCACCACCATTGGCGCGGCCGTGGCGCCGAAGGCGCCGGGCGATTCAGGCATATACACTTGCCACATCAACGCGCCCGTCAGCCGATTGAGCGCAATTAAATGGGCATCGTCGGTGGCAAAGAAAATGCGATCGCCCAGAAGGGCTGCACCGCGCTGAGCGCCCTTGGCGGCATCGCCCGAAATCTTCGTAGCATCTCCGCGCGGGCGGACGTAGCACCAGATCTCGCGGCCATTGTCAGCCGCGAGCGCGCAGACCTGATTGGGTCCAGTGACATACATTACGCCGTTCGCCACCAAAGGCGTGGTTTGTAGGCCTAAGTGCGGTAGCGAGTAACTCCACGCAGGCGTAAGTTGCACGGCGTTCGAAGTGTTAATTTCTTTGAGCGGGCTATGGCGATTGGCACTGGGCAAGCCATGATAGCCAGGCCATTCGCCCTCCGCCGGGTGCTCCACTTGGCGAATTTCGGCGGGAGCGATGGGTTTCGGAGCTTGCGCTAACGGCCCCGTCGGGATACCGCCAAGCGTGCTGAGATAAGCGACCAAATCGCGGCGCTCGGTAGGGGTGGCGGCAACGGCGGGCATGTAGGAACGGGTGTCCAACTCGATGGAGATGTATTCGGCGTCGCTCAACGATTGTAAGTGTCCATCGAAGGTTTGGAGTTGTAAGTCGTGTTGCCCGCGGCTGCGGGCGAATCCACGCAGAGTAACTCCATTCTTGAGTTTCGCGGTAACTACCTGCCAGGGATTTTCAGGACAGAAGGCCCAACTGGGGCAGGAGGCGCCGTTCCGTTGTCCTTGGCGGGAGTTCGGATCGGCGAGGGTTTGCTCAAGTTCGCTTACGGTGAGCTCTTGGCCGATATTGGACAAGTCTGGTCCATTTGACGCGCCACGGCCTTTCACCATGTGGCAGCCGAGGCAACGTCCCTCGAAAAAACGCTGCCCCGCGGCGAGGTCGCCGGCGGGTTTAGCGCCAAAGGCGGAAGCATTCCAGGAATGCACGGTGTGGGCGAGCAGAGTAAGTTGGGCGTCGGGCAAAGGAAATGCGGGCATGCCGCCGCGAGTCCCGTTGCGGATGAGTTGCCGGATCTGGGTTTCGGAGCGGGAACGAAGCGAGCGCGCGTTCACGAGGTTGGGTCCGCGATCGGTGCCGGTGGCTTGGTCGCCGTGGCAGGCAGCGCACATTTTTTGGTACGCATCGGGCATTGGCTGAGCGAAGGCGATTCCTGAAAACAAGAGGACCCGGAGTAGCATAACAGAACCGATTTTAGCTTAGTTCGGTTTGTCTCCCGCGCTCCACCTGATAACATGGGTCCATTACCTCCCGAGTAGAAGCAATGTCCGTCCGCCGCGCCATTTTCACTCTCGTCCTCGTCCTCGCCTGCACCGGCTGCGGACCCGAAGGACCTCCCCCAAAACGCGTGCTCGCCCACGCCTTCGCCGGCGAAAAGCGAGTGGACCTCCGCAAGGACCTCACCGTGCGCGCCGAAGTCGTGCAAACCGCCGCCTTTGGCGAGCCGCTCGACATCATCCAGTGGAAGCGCCGTTTCGCCTTGGTTCGTACCGCCAGCGGCAAAGAGGGTTGGCTCGATGGCCGGGTCCTGATCCGCACGCAAGACATGGACGCATTGAAGCAAATCGCCAAGGACTTCAAGGACACGGCGCCCATGGGCCAGGCCAAGGTCTACGACACCATGAACATCCACTCCAGCCCCAACCGCAGTTCGCCCAGCTTCGAGAAGCTGCCGGCCGAAGAGCCGGTGGATATCCTCGGCCACCGCGTCGCCTTGCGCGCTCCTTATCAAGGCCCCTTGCAACCGGTAAAGACAGCGCGCACGAAGAAGAAGAAAAAGAGCGACGACGACCAGCCCAAGGTCGCGCCCCCGCCCGGGCCTCGCGCGCCCACCTTGCCTGCCGATTGGAAGGACCTCTCCCGTGGCAGCGCCGAAATTCCGGAAGCGAAGGAGCCCGGCCGCCGCAATGTGAAGAACGCCATGTTGCTGACCAAAGCGAAGCCTATTGAAGTCGGCCCGCGCTACGACGATTGGACGCTGGTCCGCAGCAAAAGCGGCGGCATCGGCTGGGTGGTCTCGAGCGCGCTCACCATGGCCCTGCCCGACGAAGTCGCGCAGTACGCCAACCGAAACCGCATCACTTCCTATTTCCCCATCGGCGAAGTGGTCGATAGCGAAAAGGGCCGCAAGCAACACTTCCTGTGGACCACGATGAGCGAACGCGCCAAGCCCTTCCAGTTCGATAGCTTCCGCGTCCTGGTCTTCAACACGCGCCGCCATCGCTACGAAACCGCGCATTGGGAGAAGGAACTCACCGGCTACCTGCCCATCCGCGTGATGGACCCGGCGGAAGGCGCGCCGGTCTTCAACCTGGTGGTCGAAGACGGCGATGGCACCTTCTGGCGGCGTCGCTATGTCTTCCAGAACAACAAGGTCAAATTCCTTAACCAAGCCCGCGTCGAGCGCCCCCGCCTGCCCACCGCGCCCGAGGACCTGCCGCAGCTCGAAATGCCCGACACCCTGGAAGAAGAGGAGCTGTCCCTTTGGGGCCGCCTCCGCCGTCGCGTCCTGGGTCTTTAAAAGAGGTAAACTGCTCCGTATGCAGCGACGGCAATTTCTCCAAACCACTCCGCTTGTGTTAGGCGCCAGCTACGCCGCCTATGCCGAAGGCGTCATGCCCATGGCCAAGCTCGGCAAAACCGGCCTACAGGTCTCTCGCTTCACCCTCGGCGGCGCGCACATGCACTGGCGCAAGGACGAAGCCCTTAGCATCCGCATCATCCACCGCGCCATGGACCTGGGCGTCAACTTCTTCGATAGCGCCGCCAAGTATCATGACGGTCGCTCCGACGAAGTCTACGGCGTCGCCCTCGCCGGCGGCCGCCGTCAGAAAGTCCTCCTCATGTCGAAGGCCGAAAAGCGCGACAAAGCCTCCGCCATGGCCCAGCTCGAAAACACGCTGCGCCGCATGAAGACCGACTACCTCGACCTTTGGCAGTGCCACGAAGTGGTCACCCAAGCCGAAGTGGATAAGATCCTCGGCCCCGGCGGCTCGCTCGAAGCCTTTGTGCAAGCCAAGAAAGAAGGCAAAGTCCGTCACATCGGGTTCACCGGCCACGCCGACCCCGAAGTCCACCTGCGGCTATTGCGCTCCTTCGACGGCTGGGAGACGGTGCAGCACCCGGTGAACCTGATCGACCCGCATTACCTGAGCTTCGTCAAGAACGTCCTGCCCGAGGTTGGTAAGAAGGGCTGGGGCCGCATCGGCATGAAGTCGAACGCCATGGGCGGCATCGGCAACGCCAACATCGCCACCATCACCGAATGCCTGCGCTTCAGTTGGAGCCAGTCGATTGACACCTTGGTGTCGGGCGTCGAGACGGTGGAGCAACTCGAGCACAATGTGGGCGTACTGAAGTCGCTGGAGAAGATGGCGCCGGCCGAGGTAACGAAGGTCCTCGAGCGCACCAAGCAAGGCCCCGTGGGCGCCGGCATCGAGAAGTACAAGCGCAAGCCCGACGCCGCCGGGTTGTGGCCGGCGCATGAGGACGGGGTGGCGGACTAGATCGCGGTCGGGCTAACTCAACTGGCCCAGCCACGTTCGGAAAGTCGATTGAGATCGAACCAAATGGCATCGCACGTCTTGTAATATTACATGCTAGCCTCATCAAGAGGCGCAGATGGCGGACGTGTTGCGGTGGCGAAAGCGGAATGGACTGACGCAGGTGAATGCGGCGTCCCTGCTCGGCGTGTCGCAACCCTACTTGTCGCTTCTCGAAAAAGGTGCCCGGCCTTTGACGGCAGCGCTTCGCGATCGGATGAAGGTTGCTCGTGGGAAGGTGGAGGGCGGAACGTCGGATGACCGGTTCCGCGCCCAGTTGAGTGCCCTTGGGTATTCTGGATTCGCTCACGTTGCCAAGTCGCGGCCCAAGCCCCACGCTGCCGATGTCCTGATGGCGGTTCTCGCTCGACCGGATGCCGACGCCCGCGTCGTGGAGGCTCTACCTTGGCTCGTTGGCACCTACCAGGATCAACTGGACTTCGGTTGGCTGGTGCGGCAGGCCAAGCTTCAAAATGTGCAAAACCGGCTGGGCTTCCTTTTGCAGGTGGCAGGTGTCGACACGCCCGACGGCCTATTGGCGGTGAGTGAACTGGAGCGTGCTCGATTGCTGCAAGAGGACACGCTGTGCTGGGATGGAATGCCCGCCGCCACTCGCGAATGGATGCGTGCCAACCGAACGCCGCTGGCCGAGCATTGGAATGTGTTGACGAGGCTCCGAGCCGAGGATGTCCACCATGCCGCGTGAGCGTCCGGCCGAACCATGGTCGTCGTTTCTATCGGACCTAGATGCGCACAACGCTCAAGATGTGGATCGACGCCTGTTGGCCAGAGTAGGCGATTCCTTCACGCTGGCAATCTTGGTTCCACCAACAGTCGTTGGCGATTCCCGCGTTCCCTTGGGGAATTGACCCTCGAGAAGATCAGCAAGGACCTCGATCGCACGAAGCAAGGCCTCGTGGGCGCGGGCATCGAGAAGTATAAGCGCAAGCCCGACGCC
>Ga0163155_10001544_pt1 | contig 27760 bp, 18 predicted proteins | sample OliLakLV19SP4G1_FD_148611 | JGI IMG/M metagenome (GOLD analysis project Ga0163155, IMG submission 148611) | Freshwater microbial mat bacterial communities from Lake Vanda, McMurdo Dry Valleys, Antarctica - Oligotrophic Lake LV.19.SP4.G1 | ecosystem: Environmental > Aquatic > Freshwater > Lake >... | reverse complement strand
CGAGCAGCGCGCGAATGGGCTTGAAGAATTTCAAGCCCCGGATATCTCCAGCGGAAAAGCGGCGCGCGGTGGCAACGTCGGCCCTGCTCATGCAATAGAGAACGTCACGGCAGCCGGAAAAATTCAGCTCTGTTCGCTAAATTGTACTGGGGTCAAAAAACTGGAAAAATAACAGTTTCGCGCGAAGCAGATTTCATGCCGAACAGGATTGTGCGTGTCCCTCTTTTTATTAGGTGCGGAAGTATGGCTTGATGCACTCGTGAAAGCCGTTGCTTTGAAAAGTTCACGCGCGCTCAGCGGCGGGTTCCAACGCGGGTTCGGGAATCACTTTTGTCGGGCGCTTTTTGAGCCAGACGCGAAGCGAATCGACGAGCACGATAACAACGCAGGCGAGCATCACGGCGGTGAGGCCGAAGTTGAGCATGCCGCGGCGGCCGGCGGCGCCATCTCCCTGCGCCTGCATCCAGAAATTGTTCAGCATGTAATAGCCGGCGGTCAGCGTGGTCGTGGTGATGAAGGAGAGTGGCAGCAGCGTGACGTAGGCATAGCGGGCCTTTCCGTTGTTGAACATGATGGTTGTCACGACACACATGGCGATGACGGCCAGAAGCTGATTGGCGATGCCAAACATCGGCCAGATGTTCGCGATGTCGCCATTCCAGAGCAATCCCGCCCAGCCGAAAACGACGACCGACGTGGCGAAGATGGCGCCCGGCCACCAGTCCACTCGTCCGAACTCGGGCTTGATTTTGCCCATCACCTCTTGAACGAGAAAGCGGCCGATGCGCGTTCCGGTGTCGATCGTGGTCAGGATGAACAGCGCCTCGAACATGATCGCGAAGTGGTACCAGTAGCCGATCAGTTTTTCGAAGAAGCTGAACCCACCGAAAATTTTGCTCATGCCCACGGCCAGCGTCACCGCGCCGCCGGTACGGCCGCGCAGATTTTCTCCGACCTGAACTTCCGTCACCTGCAGAGTGTCGTGATCGCCGTCAATCAGTTTCAATCGTTCCGTTGCCGCGGCCTGCTCGTGGATAGGAATCTGGATGGCGTAGTAGTCGCCTGGAGAGAGGCTGGATGCGGCGATCAGAGCGACGATGCCCACGAGGCCTTCCATCAGCATGGCGCCGTAGCCGATCATGCGCGCATCGCGTTCATTGCTGATCATCTTGGGGGTTGTGCCGCTGGCGACGAGCGCGTGGAAGCCGGAGATGGCGCCGCACATGATGGTGATGAAAAGAAACGGAAACAGCGTGCCTTTGACGTTGGGACCGTTGCCTTCCCAGATATTCACGTACGACGGCATCTCCAGTTTTGGATTAACGATCAGCACGCCCAGAATGAGGGCGCCAATGGTTCCAATTTTTAAATAGCTCGACAGATAATCGCGCGGGCAGAGCAGCAGCCAGACGGGCAGCACGGACGCCACGAAGCCATAAATGGCCATTGAGATGACGACCTGGCGCTTGCTCAAATTAAGAATGTCGCCGAGCGCGGTGCCGGGAACGTAAGAACCGATCTGGACGCAGGCGAGCATCATGATGACGCCGATGACGGACGCTTCCACGATGCGGTTCGGTGCGTTTTTGCGCAGAACGTACATCCACAATCCCATCAACAGCGCGATCGGAATAGAGCTGCCGATGGTGAAGACGCCCCACGAACTGCCGGGAATCAACCGTCTGGCGGCCTTGGGCGCTTTGACTGCATTTTCGATCACCACGATTTCGCCGGGCTTGGCGGCTTTGATTTTGGCCACGTCCGCCGCGTCACCGAACTCGACAATTTCGGCCAGCGAGAGGGGGAACTCCTTATAGAGGATCGGTGCGCTCTTGTCGGCGCCGGCTCGGGCTGGGATGGGAACGCTGAGGATGGTGCCGCCGGGGAGTTTCACCTGCAAGGGCGACTGTCCCGCTTGAAGCACGCCGCCCTCGGGCAAAACGATGCGGCTGCTGACCGGGATGTCGAATTCTTCTCCGCCGAGCGCTTTGACGACGGCGACGCCCAATCCAGCCAGCGCCACGACGATGATGAAGAGGATGGCGGCGATGCTGGCAGCACCACTGACCGGGCCGATTTCATCGCGCGCGATGCGGGCGAGACTGCGGCCCTTGTGGCGCATCGAGGCGACCAGAACCAGGAAATCCTGCACGGCTCCGGCAAGACATACCCCGACAAGCAGCCAGATCAAGCCGGGCATGTAACCGAATTGAGCGGCGAGTACCGGTCCGATCAAAGGTCCAGCGCCAGAGATGGCGGCGAAATGATGCCCGAAAAGCACCCACTTATTGGTGGGATGATAGTTCTGGCCATCGTTCAATTCAAAAGCAGGGGTGGTGCGGCTGTCGTCAAGGACTGCGACTTTGGCGGCGAGGAAGGCGCTGTAGTAGCGATAGGCGATCGCGAGTGTACACAGGACGACGATCATAATGGGCAACGCGGTCATGAATCATCCTCAGCGGCATGGTAAGGGTGCAAATGCAGGGTGCAGTTAAACCTAAAGAGCTATTGTGGTCAAACAGAAGCGGCGTTCGACGATTTTTTCTCTTTCCTTAAAATTTGTTTCAACGCCAAAGCCAAGCCATGAGTACCCCTTACAGCACGATTGACAATCTAACCCAACCATCTGCTCAAAGGGGGAAACGTTCATGGCCGCCAAGCAAGCTGAAGTTTCGATCATCAAGTACGGAATGAATCTGATGGATGCCTACGGTGGATTCTTCGGCCTGATCGTGGTTCTGGCTGCGGTGTTTTGCATTGCTCTCGGAAAGTAATTGTTCGCGCTCAACGTCCGCGCTAGCTCATCTCCCCTGTTTTGCCCAATGGGCCAACATTCCATAGCCAGGGGCATCGTCCCTGGGATTTTTCTCTCCGAAAAAGGAAGCCCCATGAAAGGGCGTCATCCCTTTTCCGCGCTGAGTTCTCCTTACCAACAGTTTGTTCCGCCCCTATAGGGCTCTGACTAATACCCACACATTCATTACAGGGGCGCTGCCCCTGGCTTGCACATGCTGGCCCGTTGAGCCAATAGACGGTGGCCCTACGTCGTATCTTTTGACATTTCAGCCAAACAGAGTTCAATCAAGGGCCATATTGCCTAAAGGGAGAACTCCGTTATCCGAACTATCGTGATTGTTAACGACTATTCGACACAGGTCGTCCTTGAGGAAGTTTTCAAAGCCCGTGGCCACGAGGCGACGTTCTGTTCCGACACGCAGCAGGCTTGGCAGTTTTGCCAGCAGAGAGCGTTCGATCTGGTGTTCCTGGATCTGCTCCTCCCGACCTCTGAAACGCAGCGCCTCTGCCAGTGCATCCGCAGCCTTCCCGGCGGGGAGCGTTATCAGATTATTGCCATCTCCGGCAGCGCCTTTGGCGGCGACTTGCCGGCCGCGTTGGAAGCGGGCGTCAACGATTACCTTTCCCGGCCATTGGATATGAAGCTGCTGAATGTGCGCCTTGCCCTTTCAGAGCAGCACGCACAGGACCTGTTGGCGCGCACCGAGGCGGAGTTTGCGCTGCGCCAGAGCGAGAAGCGGTTTCGTGCGCTGCTTGAGAATAGTCTGGACGCGACAATTCTACTGAACGCCGAAGGCAAGGCGCTCTATGCAACGCCCTCGATCACCCGCATTCTTGGATACCCGTTAGACGAGTACGTCGGCAGGCAGACGTTCGAACTGGTGCATCCGGATGATATGGAAGCGGCGAGCCAGGCGTTCGGGAGCAATCTGAAGGTTTCGGGCGGTGTCGTGACGATGGCGTTGCGCGTGCGGCACAAAGATGGTTCGTACCGCTGGCTGGATACTGCCGGCTACAACTTTTTAAATGAACCGGCCGTCAGAGCCATCATCGTCAACGTTCGCGACATCACGGAACGCAAACTGGCTGAAGAAACATTGACGTGCAGTGAAGAGCGCTACCGCACGCTGGTCGAGCTGTCCAACGATTTGATCTGGTCCATCGACACTGAAGGCCGCTGGACATTTTTGAACCGGCAGGCGACGAAATCTCTATTCGGGTACGAGCCCGAAGAGATGCTGGGCCGAAAATTCACTGAGTTCGAGACGCCGGCGCAGGCCCGGATCGACATGGACGTGTTCGCCCAAGTGCTGGCGGGAATGGCCGCCAATCGCTATGAAACCGTGTTGCTGCGCAAAGACGGGACTCCCGTCCATATGAGTTACAACGCGGTCGTGGTTCGCGACGCTCAAGGCAAGGTAGTGGGAACCACCGGAACGGCATCCGACATCACGACGCAGAAGTACGCTCAAAGCCTGTTGCTTGAAGGCGAAGCGCGCTTGCGTCTGGCGTTATCGGCGGCGGGAATGGGAAGCTGGGACGTCGAACTTTCCACGGGCGATACAGTCTGGGACGAAGGGTCCTGCGCCATATTCGGATTCGGCGGAAAACGTTACGTTGCCAGCCAGGCGCTTTTCATGAGCATGGTCCATTGCGATGATCGTGCTCTGATGGACACCAAGTTTAAAGAAGTCATTCGCACCGGCAGCATCTTCAAGGTGGAATTCCGGTTCGTTCGGCGCGACGGGAACGTGCGGTGGGTCGCCGGCTGTGGCCGCACAACCCGTGATTCCAGTGGAAAAGCCATTCGCTTATTCGGCGTCAACGTGGATATCACGGAGCGCAAACGCCACGAGGAGGAGCGCGCGCGGCTGGATGCGCAGGTCCAGCATGTGCAGCGGCTGGAAAGCCTGGGAGTGGTCGCGGGCGGAATCGCGCACGATTTCAATAACCTTCTGGCGGGAATACTGGGAAATGCGGAACTGGCGTTGAACGAGCTCGTATCGGGCTCGGCGGCGGCGAAACGCATCGAGGATATCCGCGCCACAAGCGAACGCGCCGCGGAACTGACCCGGCAGATGCTGGCCTATTCCGGGCGGGGCCAGTTCGTACTTGAACAGTTGAATTTGAACGAGCTGCTGCGGGATATGTCGCAATCCCTTTCGGCGACGGTTCCAGCACGGGCGAATCTACGCCTTGAATGCGGCGCTTCGCTGCCCCTGATCGAAGCCGATTCCTCGCAGATCCGGCAGGTGCTCATCAGCCTGGTGACTAATGCGTGCGAATCGTTGGTGGATACAGGCGGAACCATTGTGCTGAGCACGGGGGTGACTCACGCGAGCAAAGAGGAGTTGTACTGTCCGTTTCTGGCGACTGAACTGCCATCCGGGCAGTACGTCTCGCTCCGGGTGGAGGACAACGGTTGCGGAATGGACGAGGCCGTTTTGAACCGGATTTTCGAACCTTTCTATTCCACGAAGTTCACCGGGCGGGGTCTGGGATTGGCTGCAGTGCTGGGCATTGTCCGGGGACATAAAGGCAGCATTCGAATGCGCTCCGAAAAAGGCAAAGGCACCTCGGCGACAGTGTATTTTCCGGTGGCGGCGCTGCAAAAACGAGTGGAGTCGAGGGACGTGGCACCGCACGAGTCCCAGTGCGCGCGGATCACGATCCTGGCGGTGGACGATGAGGAAGTCATGCGCCGGGTGGTGAAAATGGGACTGGAGCAGTTCGGCTATCACGTGCTGCTGGCGAGCAACGGGCGCGAAGGCGTCGACATCTACGCGCGGCAGGCGAATGAAATTGGGCTGGTGATATTGGATCTGACCATGCCACATATGGGCGGCCACGAAGCGTATTGCCACATGCAGCGAATCAATCCGAACGTGCGCGCCATCTTGACCAGCGGCTACACGCAGCAGGATGCCATCAGCCAGTTCGCGGGACAATCACCGGCAGGATTTATCCAGAAACCATTCCGCATCGAATCGCTCGCGGCGAAAGTTCGCGAGGCGCTGGCGCTCTAACGTATCGACGTTAAATCATGTAGTCATTCCCTGAAGGCAAACATTTCTCCCTTTTTCGTTCTTCGTGCGCTTCGTGGTAAAGTCCGTTGCCGGTCCTCCGATAGCCGTTATAAATTTTCACACTACTACTGGAGAAATTAAACGATGCGACTGGTGAGCTTTGGCAGTTTCGGATCTGAACGCCTGGGTGCGTTGATTGATGGGGGAAAACGCATCGTTGACCTCAATAAAGCCGACCCGGCCATTCCTTCTTCAATGATTCCTTTTCTTCAGGGCGATTTTTGGGAAAGAACCAAGCGCATTCTAGCCGATACATCCTCTTTACAGGGTAAGGCAACTGTCGAGACGGCCTCGGTGCGCCTCGGCGCGCCGGTTCCGCGGCCAGGGCAGATCATCTGCATCGGTCTGAACTACAAGGACCATGCGGACGAACAAGGCCATGAGTACCCCAAAACGCCGCTGCTGTTCGGGAAGTCGCCGATGGCGGCCGCGGGCCCGAACGACGATGTGGTGTACCCGGAAGGTGTTGAACAGCTCGATTACGAAGTAGAGCTGGGAATAATCATAGGGAAGACGGCCAAGAAAGTGCCCGCAGAAGACGCTCGGAAACACATCGCTGGGTATTGCGTCTTCCACGATGTCTCCGCCCGCTGCTGCCAGTTTGGTGACAAGCAATGGTTCCGTGGCAAGTCCTTCGATACGTTCGCACCCTTCGGCCCGGCGCTGGTTACGCCCGACGAAGCCGGCGACCCGCATGCCCTGCGGCTGTCGTGCAAGGTGAACGGCGAAGTGCGCCAGAACTCCAGCACCGACAAATTGATTCACTCGGTCGACCAGGTCGTGGCCTATATCAGCCGCGGCATCACGCTGCAGCCGGGCGATGTGATCGCCACGGGAACGCCTTCGGGCGTCGGCGTATTTTTGAAACCGCCGAGGCTGCTGAATCGCGGCGACGTGGTCGAATTGGAAGTTCAGAATCTGGGAACGATCACCAACAAAATCGTCTAGCCAGGCAGAGCGCCTTAACCAGCCTCCTGCCAGTTGACGGCGGGAGGCTTTCATGACGTGTGCATCCAAAAAGACAACACTGCTATCGATGACGGTCGTTGCGGCTCTGCTGGCTTTGCCGGGCTGCGGGAAGAAATCGACCGCAAGGACGCCGGATCCGAGCCTGCAATACGAGGCGCGCATCGAGAGCACGCCGGCGCCGGCTGCTCCGTCAACGGCGGCGGCGTCATCAGGGAGGACGATTCGCGGACCGCGTTCAGAGGCCGAGATTGCGGAAGCCTACCGCATTCCCGAGCTTGTGCCGGTTCGTCCGATGTCGCTCTCGCGCGCGCCTCTCATGCGCATGCCTGATGAACCGGTGGAATCCATTACCGCGGACCCAAGCTGGGATGTGACCATCACGCGGGAATGGCGGCATATTGTCGTGCATCATTCCGCAAGCGTGAATGGTTCAGCGGGGGCCTTTGACAAGGCGCATCGCGAACGGGGCTGGGACGGATTGGGCTATCATTTCGTGATCGGGAACGGTTCGCTCTCGGGCGACGGCGAGGTGGAAGTCGGCTACCGCTGGCGCAAGCAGATGCAGGGAGCTCACGCGGGCAACGCGGAATACAACCAGGCGGGAATCGGCATCTGTCTGGTCGGAGATTTTGAACACGGGCAGCGGCCCAGCGGGCGGCAGATGGCGAGCTTGCGGCGGCTGACGCGGTATCTACAGGTGAAGACGGGCGTGCCGACGTCGGAAGTCATCGGGCATGGCAATGTGCCGGGCAAGAGCACGGAGTGTCCGGGCAAGAATTTGAACCTCGGGGATTTTCGGGCATCGCTGGGCGGCGGCGCCATTGGCGTGCCGATCCATCTGGCGCGTGATAATTCGCCCTCGCGTGGACCCCTGTTGACTCGGGCAGCGGCGCGCAGCGGTGCGTCGATGCCGTAACCTGGGAATTTCTGCCTCGCGTGATCCAAAAATTCAGACAGGTTAGGCAGAAGTGGAGCGCTTGTTGGGGACCGATAATTAAGAAGGTGCGGGCGGCGTTAAGAAATTAGATGGGCTTGAAATACGGGGCCATTCGGTGCATCTTGGACGCTCATGAATCCACTTCGTGAAGGGCTTTTCCGCCAGCGCGTTCCAGAACCCTGCGCGATGGTCATATTTGGCGCGACGGGCGATCTGGCGCATCGCAAGCTGATCCCCGCCGTGTATTCGCTGGCTTACGATGGATTGTTGCCACCGTACTTTTCGCTCGTCGGCGTGGCGGTGAGCGACTTTGATGACGCGGGATTTCGCGAAGAGATGCGCGTCGCGGTCAATGAGTTCAGCCGGCTCAAACCGATCAATATGGCGATCTTCAACGCGCTGCTCGACCGCATGTATTTCATCAAGGGCGACTTCAACGACCCCGCGGTTTATCAGTTGCTGCAGGCGCGGCTGGAAATGTGCGACCGCGAAAACGGCACGCGCGGCAACCGGTTGTTTTATCTTTCAACGGCGCCGAGTTTATTCGCGAGCATTACGGCCAATTTGGAAAAGAACGGACTCTCGACGGGTAAGGGCTGGCAGCGCGTGGTCATCGAGAAGCCATTCGGCCGCGATCTGGCGTCCGCGCAGGAATTGAATTCGCATCTGCAGAAAATTTTCAGCGAAGACGAGATTTTCCGCATCGATCATTACCTCGGCAAAGAGACGGTTCAAAATATTCTGGTGCTGCGATTCGCCAACGGCATCTACGAACCGATCTGGCGCAATCAATTCATCGACCATGTTCAGATCACCGTGGCGGAAACGCTTGGGGTGGGGCGCCGCGCGGGGTACTACGAAGAAGCGGGCGCGGTGCGCGACATGATGCAGAATCACATGATGCAGCTGCTCGCGCTGATCGCCATGGAACCGCCGATCAATCTGCAGGCCGAGCACATCCGCAATGAGAAAGTGAAAGTGCTGGAAAGTGTCCGCATGATGAATGCGAAGGACATGAAAACGCACGCGGTTCGCGGGCAGTACAACCGCGGCTACATCGATGGCAAACCGGTGAAGGGCTACCGCGAGGAGGAGGGTATTGCGCCGCAGTCCCGCACGGAAACGTTCGCGTGCGTGAAGTTGTTTATCGATAATTGGCGTTGGTCGGGCGTGCCGTTTTATCTGCGCCACGGAAAGCGCGTGGCCAAGGGCGGCACTGAAATTTCTATCTTCTTCAAAAAATCGCCGGGCATTCTGTTCAACGCGGCGGATAGCGAGACGCCGGTTGACCATAATGTATTGACGCTGCGAGTGCAGCCGGACGAAGGCGTGTCGCTGAGAATGGAAGCGAAAGTTCCCGGACAGATCATGCAGATTCAGTCGGTGAAGATGGATTTCCGCTTCGGGTCGGAGTTCGCGGCGTCATCGCCGGAAGCCTACGAACGGCTGCTGCTGGATGCGATGATTGGCGACGCGACACTGTTCATCCGGCACGACGAGGCGGAGCAATCGTGGCGCTTCTTTGATCCCGTTCTCGCCTGGTGGCGCGACGAAGGCACGCGGTTCATCCCGAGCTATGCGGCGGGCACGTGGGGGCCGGTGGAAGCCGAGCAACTGCTGCTGCCGGACGGCCGGCACTGGAGGCGACTGTAAATGAGCCAGGTCAACATCCAGGAATCGGCGCACGGGTCGGTCGTCAATACGGCGGTGTCGCATGCGTGCTTATCGAACTTTATTGTGTTCACGGAAGATGCCGACGACGAGGCCATGATCAACGCGGTCATTCCTCAGTACGTGGTCAAGCATCCGTGCCGCGTGATTTTGATTCTGGCCAAGCCGCGGCATGCGGAATCGAGATTGGATCTGTCGGTGGTGACGCATACGTGCCGCGCGGCCGATGGGCGCTCGGTCACGTGCGAGCAGATTACGCTGCGCGCGACCGGCGCGGGCGTGAAGGAGACGGCGAGTGCGGTGCAGGCACTGCTGGTGCCGGATCTTCCCATCAATTTGTGGTGGCGCGGGATGTTCCTCAACCAGATGCCGCTGGTGGAACAAATGCTGACGTTTGCGGACCGTTTTATTTACGACGGCACGGGCTGGACGAATCTGCACTACACGGTGCGGCAGGTGGATGACTGCATCGCGCGGTATCAGAACAAAGTCGGGTTTACGAATTTCAACTGGGCTCGGCTGCGGCCGTGGCGGGATTGCACGGCTGATTTTTTTGATCCGGGCTTGTTTCCGGAAGACGTATGGAAGATCAATCGCGTGCGCATCGAGTTCATGTCCCTGCCGGGGAACGAAGAGGGTTTCCAGTATCGCTGCCTGCTTTACCTGGCATGGCTGGCCGTGCAACTGGACTGGACGCCGGTGCGCGGGATGCCGGGCATCGATCTGGCGCAGATTGAGATGACCAATAAATCTGGCGAGCCTGTCGAGGCGGAACTGGTGCTGCTGGCGCAGGGAAATTCGGACGGGCAGAGTTTGCAGAAAGTGGTGCTGGGGATTCACACTCCGGGGCGGATGCAGGAATTTATTGTGGAGCGCGAGCATCACGACCACTTGATGATTTTGAAATGCCGCGACGAAAAGGGCGTCACGGAGTTGCGCAAGGTCCCGCATGCCAATTCAACCTCGGCGGATCTGCTGTACCGGGAGTTGGGTCGGCGCGTGCGCAATCGTGTTTTCGAACGGACGTTCAATATGGCCTCCACGCTGTTGCAGATGGTTTGACCGGAAGGTTAAACGTTTAAAGGTTAAAAGTTAAGGGCGGTTATGGCAGAGACTGCGCCGCAGAATGACATTCAACCGCTCTTTATGAAAAAGCGTTATTTCCCGTGCTGGCTGACCGCTGCTGGCGGGGCGGTGCTGCTGGGTGTCACGGTGCCCGTTCTTCTGGCGTGCTTTCATACTTCGTTTGACTGGCAGAAAAGCAGCCGGCCAGGGTTCGTCGGCGGCGGACCGCTGCTCGCAGTGCAACAGTTCCTCTGGCTGGAAGCGATTGCGCTGTTCTGGTGCGGGCCGGGCGCGTTAATTCTTTCGCTGATTCTCTATTCCATTCTTAAGAACAACAACGTGGGCATGACTACCGCGGAGAGTCCGGACGGAATCCTGCGCCGTGGTCGCTGGACTGGTGTGGTACTGGCATTTGTAAATTTGCCGGGTTATCTCTCCGGATTTGTGCTGGGGTGGGAGAAGCCGTTCACCGAGGTCCGGGTGGCGCTTTTGTTTATTACGGCGGGGGGGATTGCGGGAAGCTGGATCGGCTGGCAGGCGTACCGCTTTCACCATCTGGAGGCGGGAGTCATGCTGCGGTATTCGCTGACGACGCTGATGATCTGCGTATTTGTGTTTGGCGCGCTGCTGACGGTATTCGCTCCGGGGAAGAATTGAACGGCCAATCCACCACAGAGGGCACTGAGGACACGGAGGAGGGAAGGGCAGGTGTTTTTCACCGCGGAGGCGCGGAGAACAACGAGGGCGGATTTAAATGCAGAAGAAAGGCCTTCGCTGCGCTCGGCTGACGGGGCTGGAGAGCCCCGTCTACTATGGGTATTGACGTTCTTGAAAATGCGTGATACTTCAGGTTCACGGCAGCCCACTCGACTTTGGATTATGGAGATTTGACCCTATGAATGAGAAGACTGAAACGACTCGCCGGAGCGCGATCAAAGCGGCGGCTGTGGGCGTATTGGGAGCCTTGGGCGCGGGAACGGTTCGCGCTGAAGAGAAAGTGGCGGAGGCCCGAATCAAGGGCAACATCAAGCAGTCGGTCTGCCGCTGGTGCTACAGTAAAATTCCGCTGGATCAGCTTGCCGCCGAGGCTAAGCGGATGGGTTTCAAATCCATTGACTTGCTCAAGCCGGACGAGTACACGCAGATTAAAGCGACGGGCTTGACCTGCGCGATGCTGACGGGGATCAGCAGCATTGAGAACTGTTTGAACCGCAAAGATCAGCACGAACGCTGCGAGGCTGCCGGGCGCAAGCTGATTGATTTTGCGGCGGCTGAAGGGCTGCCGAACGTGATCTGTTTCTCCGGCAATCGCAAGGGCATGTCGGACGACGAGGGACTCGAGAATTGCGCGATCGGGCTCGGTCGTTTCATCAAGTACGCGGAAGAGAAGAAGGTCAACATCGTGATGGAGCTCCTCAACAGCCGCGTGGACCATCCGGATTACATGTGCGATCACACCGAATGGGGCGTGAAGCTCTGCAAGAAATTGGGCTCGGAACGCTTCAAACTGCTCTATGACATCTACCACATGCAGATCATGGAAGGCAACGTGATTGAGACGATCAAGGCGAACAAGGCTTATATCGCGCACTACCACACGGGCGGCGTTCCTGGACGCGCGGAGATCGATGAGACGCAGGAATTGAATTACCCGGCGATCATGAAAACGATTCTGGAGACGGGCTACAAGGGGTATGTGGCGCAGGAATTTATTCCGAAGCGCGATCCGCTGGCGTCGCTGCAACAGAGTTTCACGATTTGTGACGTGTAAGTGTGTCCGTGTTTAAACAGCACGGGGTGGCCTGAGCAAGCCATCCCCGTGTCGTCTGTTGCCGATCACTTCGGTTTCAACACCGCTTTCGCAAATTTATCCGCGTCCAGAAATTTGATCGCCGCCGCCTTCAAATCCTCCGCCGTCACCTTCTCCAGCCGCGAACGCCGGTTGAACACATGCTCTGCGCCCTCGCCATAAAGCTGCGACAGCGCCAGCCGCTGCGCCAGATCGCTCTGGTTCTGCAACTCGATCGCTTCCGTCCCGGTCAGGTAATTTTTGACCGATTCCAATTCTTTCTTCTCCACGAGAACATCACGCAGCTTCTTGGCCTCGTCCCACATCCCCGCCATCGCCTTGTCGATCGATGCCGCGTCCGTCTGAATGAAAAACACCATCGAGCCGCCATCCAGCTGCGTGTCGTTGTAAACGCCCACCGAATACGCCAGCCCCTGTTTCTCACGTAGAGCCGTATTCAAGCGTCCGCCAAGCCCCGACAGAATCCCCGCGAGCAAATCCAATTTTTCGCGCTCCGGACTTTTCAAGCTGACCCCGCGAAAACCGAGCGTCAATATCGCTCCGGTGATGCCCGCCTTCTCACCCTGCCCCGTTTTTCCGCCGCTCAGATCCGGCACCGCCGGAACTTCCGGAGCCTTAAACGCACCCGGCTTCAATGCGCCAAAAAACTGATTCACCAGCGCCAGCGCCTCCGTTGGCTTGATGTTCCCCACTATGCCAATCGACATATTCTCCGGCTGCACCCACGCTTGGTACATTTTCTTCAAATCGCCCGGCGTCGTTTTCTTCACCGTCTCCAGCGTGCCCAAATTCTGCCGCGCGTACGGATGCTTGCCATATAGCAGCGGGCGCAGAATCTTGCTGTTCAGCGTAAAAAGCGATTCGTCTTCCTGCGCGATCTGCTGCGCCACATCCGCCTTCAGCTTCTCCAATTCCTCCGCCGGAAACGTCGAGTGCAGCATGCCGTCCGATGCCAGCTCCAGCAGTTTCTGAGCATCCTCGCGCAACCCCGTGATAGTCAACCCGAACGAGTTTCGTCCGCTGAACGTGCTCAGCTTTGCGCCCAATCCTTCCGCTTCCTCAGCGATCTTCATCTTGTCACGCGTCGGCGTGCCGCGGTCCAGCATCTCCGCCAGCAGATTGCCCGCGCCCGCCAGTTCCTCCGGCTCCCAGCGCGTTCCGCCCAGTGCCGTCAGCGACATATTCACCACCGGCAGTGCATGATCCTCCCGCACCACCAGCCGCAGTCCCGACTTCAGCACGATCTCAAACACCGACAGCTCGGCCAGAGAATTCACCTTCGCCACCAGCGGGTCCGCGCGCAGCTTTTCCAGTTCCGCCTTCTGCGCGTTCTGCTCCACACCAACCTCAAGCGGCTTCTCAGCCACTTTCGCTTTCCCGTCTTTTGTCTGCGGCAGCATCAACGCCACATTCAGCCGCTCGGCCACCAGGTATTTCTTGGCGACGCGCAAAATGTCGTCGGCCGTCACCTTCTGCATACGCTGCGCGTAGTGGTCCGAAAAATCCAGGTCGCCGGCCACGAACCAGTCCTGCCCCAAGTTGCCCGCCTCGCCATCCGCGGTCATCTGCCCGAACACGCGCTGCGTGTAAACCTTCCGTTTCGCGCGCGCCAGTTCGTCGTCCGTCGGCCGCACCGTTTTGGCTTCTTCAATCAGTTTCAGAATAGCCGCTCTCGCCTCGCCGACCTTCTCCGGCTCCATCATCGCGCTGACCGCAAAGTAGCCCGCATACATCGGCGTGTAATTATACGCGTTGATTTCAATGGCCAGTCCCAGCTTATCCTTCACCGTGCGGTACAGCCGGCTGGACCGCCCATCGCCGAGAATGTTGGCTAGCAAGTCCAGCGCGTACAGATCCGGATCGCGCATCGACACCGTCGGAAATCCCACGAACATCTTGGGGATCTCGCACAACGGATGCGTGATCTGCACCGCACGCGGCGCCACCTGTTCCGGTTCCACCGTGATCGCTGCGGGCCGAATGCTGTTGCGTTTCCACGCCGCCAGTACCAGCGCCATTTTCGGAATCACCGCCGCCGCGTCGAAATCGCCTACCGCGACAAACGTGGTGAGCTGCGGTGAATACCGCTCCTTATAGTACGCAAACACGTCCTCCCGCGTCACCGCTTTAAAACGGTCCGGATAACCCAGCACCGGAACGCGGTAGGGATGCTCCTGGTAAAGCGTGCGTTCAAACGTCTCGTACAGAACCGCGTCGGCGTTGTCCTGATAACGCTCGATTTCCTTCACCACCACCGCATGCTCTTTCACCGTCTCCTCCGGCGGAAACGTCGAATCCATCAGCATGTCGGCGATCGCCGCGAAGGCGCCATCGAAACCTTCCTTCGCGCCCGTCACGTGATAAACAGTCCGCTCCGATGTCGTATAGGCGTTGTTGTCGCCGCCGCCGCCACGAATCTCCTGATCCAGTTGCCCCGTCGGTCGCTTCGTCGTTCCTTTGAACAGCATGTGCTCGCAGAAGTGGCTCAAGCCCGCGCCCATCCACTGCGCTTCGTGAATCGCTCCCGTGCGCACCCACCCCTGCACAGACGCGACTGGCGCGCTGCGCTTCTCTTTAACGATGATTTCGCACCCGTTGGGCAGCAGTAAATAGATCGCGCCATTCTCCGCCGCTTTCACTTCCAACGGTCGAACTCCTGGCGGCAGTGACGCAATGGCCGTAGCGACCGCGTCCGGAATTTTTGCGCCGCCCGCCAGTTCGGCGGCGTTCACGGCCGACAACAAAGCAAACAAAATCATCAAGAGCGGCACTTTTTGAAGGAATTTCACGTCACATTCTCCATTTTTTTCTGTCATACTTGAGCGGCCAGACGGATCACAACTGTTTACCACGAAGCTCACGAAGAAGAAGATTCATCCGTCCGGTTCTTTTTCTTGCTGGTAAAAAATTCGGTTGCAGTGTTCTTGGCGACGTGGCGTCTTGGCGGTTTATCTGTTGATCGTGGCGGTTCAATGCGGCATCGATTCCTTTTTCCATTAGGCGTTCCCATTCTCGTCACGCTGGCGGTCTTCGCACACTGCGCTGAACCCGGTTCCACACCGCCAGCAAAATCCGAACCGGACACCGAGGAACTCATTCAACAGCTCAGCAGCGAGGACTTCGACTTGCGGGAGAAAGCCACGCAGCTTCTCTCCCAACGCGCCGAACTCATCTGGCCGCGCTTGAAGCAGCTCGCCACTAGCAGCGACGGCGAAATCAAAGCCCGCGCCCTGCGCGCCATGATCGAACCCGGCAAACACGCCCTGACGCGCGTCATGGCCACGTTGCAGGAAGAACTGGCAGTCGACATAAAAACAATGACGGATATGGGTAAGCTGGCGGCCGCTGAACAGGCCGAAAACGAGCGCGAGATCGAGGCCAATGCCAAACTCGCCGAGCTCGAAAAAACTGACATTGATCCCGCCAAATTAGATGATCTCTTAAAACGTTCGCGAGAGATTCATGATTTGGCCGCCGCCAGACAGCGCGAAGCAAAGAAAATTTTCGACGCGAAAATAAAATTCCAACGGGATAAAAAGAACCATCTGACGTCCCGCATCAGCCAGCTTAAACAAATCATCGCCTCAGGCGTCTTCGTGCTGCCGGAGAATGCCAAAAACTGGTACCCCGCTCTGCTGCCATTTGAATCCCGTCTCGCGCTTCACGTCACGTTTGAATTCGTGGACAAACCGCTGCCCGACGTCATCGCGTTCCTGGCCGAATCCACCGCCTTGAAATTCGAAATCGATCCAGCAATCGAGGCCGCCGGCTTCCCCACCGTCAATCTGCGCGTCTCCGGCATGGAAGCCCAACTGTCCCTCAAATGGATCTGCAGACTCTGCGAAGTCGAATTGAAAATCGACACCGAAAAACAGCGTATCCTCATCACTCAGAAGAAAACCGATTAGCCAGCCGTTGCCCGTTGCCCGTTGCCCGTTGCCGTGCCGTTGTTGTTGTTGTTGTCGAGCCGTGTCGAGCCTTTGTCGTGCCGTTGCCTTTGTCGTGCCCGGTCCTTGCCGTGTCGTTGCCATTGTGCATCCCCTCCCCTTGTGGGAGGGAGTAGGGGAAGGGGTTATCCGTCCTATCCCCAGCGCCGCCAATTTCCACAGCGAACCCATCACTTGCCCGGCCCCTTCGGTGGCGTCACCAGATCCAGCCCCTGCTTCATCCATGTGCCTCGATAATAAATGGCGCACGAATTTTTTTCCATCAACGAAACAGGGTGGCGCGGGCCTCTGTGCCCGCGCATTTCCGTAGCCTACTTTGGCGGGCCCAGAGGCCCGCCCCACTTTATCCCCCGATGCGGCTCATGCTCGCCGCGGGGATATTCGCCCAGTCCGTGTGAACTTCCGGCTTCTGATACGCCGACGTTCGGAACGCCGCGATGATATCCTGCCGCGAGCCGCCGTTACGCAGCAGCGGTTTCAACGAAAGCCCGCCGCCGTCCAGCAGACAACTCCGCAATTCCCCCGACGCTGTCAGCCGCAACCGGTCGCACAGCTTGCAGAACGGCGCACTCATCGCGGAGATAAATCCAAGCCGCCCCGCCGCGCCCTGGATTTGGAACACTTCCGCCGGCCCCTGCATTCCATCGCCGACTTCAAGCGGCTCCAATTCGCCAAAGCGCGCCGCGATGCGTTCCTTCGAGATCTGATTCGGCACGAACGAGAAATTCCCCGAGCCCATCGCGCAGCCCTTGGCTTCTTCCAGCGGCATGTATTCGATAAAGCGCACATCGATTGCCTGATCGAGCGTCATCGCCGCAAAGTCCGCGACTTCCTCATCGTTCAGCCCGCCGAGCACCACCATATTGATTTTCACCGGCCGCAAACCCGCCGCGTGCGCCGCCTGAATTCCTTCCAGCACCTCATGGAGTTCGTGCCGCCGTGCGATGGCTTTGAATTTTACCGGGTCCATCGTATCGAGCGAAATATTGATCCGCCTCAGCCCCGCGCTCGCCAGGTCGTTCGCCAATTCTGCCAGCCGCGTGCCATTCGTCGTCAGCGCCAGATCGGTAATCCCCGGCACGCGCGCGACCATCCTCGTTAGCACCGCGATGTCGCTGCGCACCAGCGGCTCGCCGCCGGTCAGCCGTATTTTATAAACGCCGCACGCCGCCGCCGCCTCAATCACCGTCACGATCTCTTCAAACGATAAAATCTCATCGCGCGGCATCCACTTCATGCCCTCTTCCGGCATGCAATAGACGCAGCGCAGATTGCATAAATCCGTTACCGACACGCGTAGATAAGTGAATGCGCGGCCGTAACTGTCCACGATCGACTCCTGCGCCGGAATAAATCCGTGGCGAAGCAGATCTGTCAGTGGAGTCCGTTCTGGCGCGCGCTGCATGGATTCAACGTTATCGCCCCGCCGAGGAGAGTCAATCCTCAAGCCACTCTCCTTATATAGAGGAAGTATTGATCCATCGCCGCAATCGGCTATAAGCAAGCGGTGCCCTTGTACCTCAGGCTTCCCGCCTTGCTCGAACACTCATGCGGGCAAGCATTTTTACGAGAACTCTTCTATGATTGTCGACGCACACACCCATCTCTTCAGCCACTCCTTTTATCAGATGCTCTTTAAGCAGAAGCACGCCCGCGAAGGAACCGACGCCGAACTCCGCGACATGCTAACGCCGCTAGGCCTTGAGTTGCCGACCGCCGATCCCGTCGAACACGCCGCGCGCTGGGTCCGCGAGATGGACGCCAATGGCGTTGATCGCATGGTCCTGTTCACCAGCCTGCCCGGCGAACAGAACGCCGTCGCCGCTGTGGTGCGCTCGAACCGGGAACGTTTCTTCGGCTACACGATGGTCAATCCGCACGCGCCGGACGCGCTGACCATCGCGCGCCGCGACATCATCGAACGGGGTCTTCAGGGCTTCGAACTTTTCCCGGCGATGCACCGCTTCGACCCAAGCGATGAAAAACTGCTCTATCCTTTTTATGAACTCGCCGCGCAACTGGCCGTTCCCGTCTTCTGCCACGTCGGCATCTTGCGCGTGAAGCTGCGCGAAAGACTCGGCCTGCGCAGCCCCTTCGACGCGCGCCACAGCAATCCGGTGCTGCTGGACCGCGCCGCAACCGACCACCCCAAAGTCAATTTCATCATCCCGCATTTCGGCTGCGGCTACCTGCGCGAAGCCGCGTTTCTCGGCGTCCAATCCCAAAACGTTCACATCGATACGTCCAGCTCCAACGACTGGTTCAAACTTCTCGAACACCCCGTCTCACTTGCACGCGCTCTGCAACTCTGCCTTGAAGCGTTCGGCTCCGACCGCATTCTTTTCGGCACCGACAGCAGCGTGCTTCCGCGCGGCTACCGCAAAGATATTCTCGCGACGCTTATCGCGGCCTTCGACGAAGTGAAACTCGACACCGACTCGCGCGCCAAAATTCTCGGCGGAAATATCACCCGCCTGCTGTCCGCGCGCGCGTTCGACTTTTCCGCCTGTTACGCGCGCAACGAAACGCCTTGGGATTCGGGCCGGCCTTGTCCCGAGCTTCTGCGCGTTCTCAACAGCGGCCAGCTCAGCGGAAAAACCGTCCTCGAAATTGGCTGCGGCACCGGCACCAACGCGATCGAACTGGCGCGCCGCGGATTCAAAGTCACCGCCATCGATCCCGTGCCCCAAGCCATCGAAGCCGCTCGCGAGAAGGCAGCGCAATCCGGCATCGCCGTCGATTTCCGCGTCGCCGACGCCATTAAAGACGATCTCGGCGGACCCTACGATATCCTGTTCGATCGCGGCGTTTATCATTTCCTGCGGCGCGTGGACGTGGCCGCATTCCAAGTCATGGCGCAGCGCGTCACGCGTCCCGGCAGCTTTTATTTTTCGCTCTCCGGAAATGCCAAAGAACAAACCGAGTACGGCCCGCCCCGCGTCCACGAACACGAACTGCGCGCCGAACTCGGAACGCTTTTCGACGTTGTCGAATTGCGCGAAACACAGTTTGATACAAATTCCCCGGATTTCAGGCCGCTCGCCTGGGCCGCCTTGATGCGACGCAAATAAAAGCTGCAACGGGGGAGGGGGACACTCTTGCCCCCGGAGGCGAAGGCTGAACCGCGGGAAGAATTTAAAGACACCCCAACAGAAGCGTCCTTCACTTTCGGTATCAGAATTGGAATTCAGAACACGATCTAGTTAAGGAACTGTAAATGCCCCACACCGAACGTTATGCCGAACTCCTTGCCACAGTCCCCGTTTTCAAGAGCCTCCCCGCCGACGTCTTGAAAACCCTCAGCCACCAGGCCCAAAGCCGCACGTTCTGGCCCGGCGAAAAAATGGTGGAGCAAGGAGTCGCCAGTCACGAGCTCTTCCTTCTCCTCGATGGCGAATGCAAAATAGTCGTTCAAGACGATGAGGTCGGATTCGGTCGAGACCTCTACCATATCCTACCCGGCGACCACTTCGGTGAATCCGCGCTGCTCACCGGCGAACCCTCCGCCGCATCCGTCGTCGCCGTCACCGCCGGCGAAGTTTTGACGCTGCACGGCAGCGTGCTGAGCGGTCTTCTAAAAACAACGCCGTCGCTCGGCTTGGAACTCTGCGGCGCGATGGCCCGCCACACCGAAGAGATTGCGCGCAAAGAGATCACGCTCCCCTTCGTGGCGCTCGACAATTATCCCGACGTCAAGACCGTCTGGAAAATCCTCCCCGAAAAAACCGCGCGCCATTGCAAAGCGCTGGTGCTTGCGCAGAACGGCGAATCCCTGACCGTCGGCATGGCCGACCCGCTCAATACCAAGCTGCGCACGTTTTTGCGCGACGAACTGCGCCAGTACAGCGTCATGTTCGTCGCCATCGGGGAGCGCGAATTCGAACGCTTCGCCGAGACCTATTTTCCGCTCGCCGCACAGACCGCGGCATCCGATGAGCCGCGCACGGTCACGTACGTGGATCCATCCGGAAAGGAACACGAACTCGGCGACCATCAAACCGCTGAAGTCCTCGAAAAAGTCCTGCTCCGCGCCATCCACCTCGGCGCCAGCGACATGCATTTCGAACCTGCCGAACCGTTTTCGCGCATCCGCATGCGCCTCGACGGCAACATGGAAATGCTTGAGAAACAGCTCGACAACGTTCTCTTCACCCGCCTCATCTCGCGCCTGAAAGTCATCAGCGATCTCGACATCACCAACCGCCGCCTGCCGCAGGACGGCCGCTTCCCCGTCAAGATCGGCAAGCAGCGCGTCGAAGTGCGCCTCTCCGTCACCCCCTGCCAGGGCGGCGAAAAAGCTGTGCTGCGCCTGCTCGACCAAAGCCGCCAGCGCCTCGACCTTCAGGAACTCATCGGCTCGCGCTCCGTCTGTGACGCGCTGCGCGGCGTCTTCCGCAACACCAGCGGCATGATTCTCGTCACCGGTCCCACGGGCTCCGGCAAGACCACCACGCTTTACGCGGGCCTCAGCGAAGTCTGGCGCAACTCGCAAAAAGTCAACATCATCACGATTGAAGATCCAATCGAATATCAGCTCGCCTACGCCACGCAAATCCAGGTCAATCGCGCCGTCGGGCTGGACTTCGCTCATATTCTCCGCACCGCGCTCCGGCAGGACCCCGATGTCATTCTCGTCGGCGAGATCCGCGACTCCGAATCAGCCAGCATCGCTTTGGAAACCGCGACGACCGGGCATCTCGTTCTTTCCACGCTGCACACCGATTCCGCTCTCGAAGCCATCGCGCGCCTGCGCAAGCTGAACGTCAAGCCGTACCTGATGGCCAGCGCGCTGAAGTGCGTCGTCAGCCAGCGCCTCGTGTCGAAAATCTGCGAATCTTGCATTCAGGCGCTTTCCCCCGCTGACCCGACCGTTCAGATGCTCGTCCAATCCGGCATCCTCGCCGATGCCGGTACGCCGATCTACAAAGGCAAAGGCTGCAATGCCTGCCGTTTCGAAGGCGATGTGGGCCGCATCGGCGTCTATGAATTGATGATGCTCAACGAAGCGCTGCGCGATCTGATCGAAACCGACGCGCCATTTGCCGCCATGCTCGCCAGCCTCAACGCCGACAACTTCATTTCTCTCGCCAGCTACAGCCGCTATCTGCTGACGCAGGGCATGGTCTCGCCCGAGCAGATCCGCGCGGTGTTCCCGCGCTACAGCATGCTCCGAAACACGTCCGCCTGAAATCGGAACGCCGTTCCATCAAGACACCGTTTCCCCCTCCGCTTCGTGTCTTTGAGTCTTTGAGTCTTTGTGTTAGATCAGTAAAAAAGAGGGCCCGAATGTCATGCTCATCGACCCCGCATCCACCACACCGCGCGATCTCTACCGGCACCTGATTTCCATCATCACGCCGCGTCCGATCGCCTGGGTCTCGACAATTTCTCCAAACGGCGTTCCCAATCTGGCGCCGTTCAGTTTCTTCAACGGCATTGGCGCCAACCCGCCAACTCTTTTGTTCTGCCCCGTCAATCACCGAGACGGCAGCAAAAAAGACACGCTGCTCAACGTGGAGGCCAACAAGGAATTCGTCGTCAATATCGTCCCCTACTCGCTCGCCGTGCCGATGAACGAAACCTCGGCCGAAGTCGAGTATGAAGTCAACGAATTCGATCTGGCCAAGGTCACGCCCGCGCCGGCCCTCAAAGTAAAGCCCCCGCGCGTTAAAGAATCGCCCATTCATTTGGAATGCGTACTGCATCAGATCGTGAGCGTCGGTGAAGGCGCGCTTGGAGCCAACGTCGTGATCGGCCGCATCGTCTGGATGGAGATCGCCGATTCGGTCCTCGGCACGGATAACCACATCGACCCGCGCAAGCTCGACACCATCGGCCGCATGGGCGGCAGCCTCTATTCCCGTACCACCGACCTTTTCGACCTCCCCCGACCGCACGTTCATTGAGCGAATTTCAAAGTAGGGCGCTCACTCCTTACCTTACCGCCGCCCCATACAGCGCCACTACTGCAGTCGTTGCGTTTAATGAAAATCTCGCGACTGGCGTTGCAAGGTGGGCACCAGCTCGGCCATGTCGTTCACGCGTTGCGCGACGACGTGGATGACATCGCCCTGTTTCTGCAATTTTCCCTCGATGATCAGCCCGGCTGCGGTCCGCGCCGCTTTGTGAAAGCGCGCAAAAACGGCCGGCCAGAGAATCACATTCGCGGTGGCCGTCTCATCTTCAAGCGTCACGAACACCACGCCGGAGGCTGTTTCCGGGCGCTGGCGCACCAGGACGATTCCGGCAATCCGCACGCGAGCGCCGTCTCGCGTGGAACGCAGTTTCGCGCATGAAGTCACACGGATGCCGTCGAGTTCACCACGGATAAAAGAAACGGGGTGCGCTTTGAGCGAAAAACCGGTGCTCTGATAATCCTGGCTGACGTGTTCCTGCAGCGGCATCGCTGGAAGATCCGGCGTCAGCTCATCCACATCGATCCCTTTGAATAGCGGAAGTTCGGCGTGCTCGGCTAGAACCTGCCAGAGCGAATCGCGGCGGTCCATGTCAAGCGAACGAAACGCGTCCGCTCCCGCCAGCACTCCCATCGCGGCCGGCGATAGCCCCGTGCGCCGCGCCACATCGCGAATCGAAACGAACGGCGTCTGGCGTGCGCGCAGAATGGCATCCCCCTCGTTGCGTTTGGAGAGTCCTTTAATGTGCTGAATTCCGAGTCGGATGGTGTGCGCATCAATGAGCGCACATTCCCACTGGCTATGGTTGATGTCGGCAGGCAGCACGCCTACGCCATGATTCCGCGCATCGCGAATGATCTGCGCCGGCGCATAGAACCCCATCGGCTGGCTATTCAGAAGCGCCACCGCGAACAAGGCCGGATGATGGCATTTTATCCATGCGGACGCATAAACGAGCAGCGCGAATGAGGCGGCGTGGCTTTCAGGAAAGCCATAGCTGCCGAAGCCGCGAATCATTTCGAAGGCGGCATCAGCGAACGACGGCTCGTAACCCTTTTTCAACATGCCGGCAATGAACTTCTTGCGGTGCGCATCCATCTGCCCGGATCGCCGCCACGCGGCCATGCTGCGCCGGAGTTGATCGGCTTCGCCCGGCGTGAACCCGGCGGCCACCACGGCCAGGCGCATGACCTGTTCCTGAAACAGCGGCACGCCCAAGGTCTTGCCGAGCACCTTTTCCAATTCTGGACTGGGAAAAACAACGGCCTCTTCGCCCGCGCGGCGGCGCAGATACGGATGAACCATACCGCCCTGAATGGGGCCCGGCCGCACGATCGAAACTTCAATGACAAGATCATAAAATTCACGCGGCTTCAATCGCGGGAGCATCGACATTTGTGCGCGGCTCTCGATCTGGAAGACACCGATGGTGTCGGCACTACAGCACATGTCGTAAACTTTTGGGTCTTCCTTCGGCAGCGTGGCGAGCGAGTAATCGAGGTGCTCGTGCTGACGGAGCAGATCAAAACATTTGCGGATGCACGTCAGCATCCCCAGCGCCAGGCAATCCACTTTCAAAATGCCCAGAGCGTCGATGTCGTCCTTGTCCCACTGGATGACGGTGCGGTCCGCCATCCTGGCATTTTCGATCGGCACCAGTTCGCACAGCGGCGAATGCGTGATCACGAACCCGCCGACATGCTGAGACAGATGGCGCGGAAAGCCGAGCAGCTCGCGCGTTAGGTCCAGAAAAAGGCGCATGGTCCGCTCGTTGAAATCCAGCCCCGCTTCTTTCAAAGGCGAGGCTGTCGGGTTCATCGAATCGATCCAGATTTTCGGCGATCTTTTCGATGGTGTCGAGCGAGAGTCCAAGCGCCTTGCCGACGTCGCGCGCCGCGGATTTTGGACGGTAGCAGATCACTTCCGCCACGAGTCCGGCGCGTTCGCGTCCATATTTGTTGTAGACATATTGCATTACTTCTTCGCGTCGTTCGTGTTCGAAATCGACGTCAATGTCCGGCGCCTCGCCGCGTTCCCTGCTAATGAAACGCTCGAAAAGAACCTCCGAAAGGGCGGGGTCAACGGAGGTGATGCCCAAGCAGTAGCATACCGCCGAATTGGCTGCCGAACCGCGTCCTTGGCAGAGGATATCTTTCGACCGTGCAAAACGAACGATGTCATAAACCGTGAGAAAAAAGGCTTCGTACTTTAACTCTTTAATCAGCCTCAATTCGTGTTCCATCTGCGCCGTCACTTTGGCGGGAATTTCCCGCGGCCAAAAGCCGCGCGCGCCTGCCCATGACAGCTCCGTGAGATAAGCCATGGGTGTTTGGCCTGCCGGGGCCAACTCTTCAGGATAGTCGTAGCGCAATTCATCCAATGAAAAACGGCACGCCTCAGCAATTTCAACACTGCGTTCAAGCCACTCCTCGCTACCAGAGCCCAGAACGCTGTACATTTCCTCCGCCGACTTCAAGCGCCTCTCGGCGTTGGGAAACAAGCGCCGTCCAGCCATTTCAAGCGTGCAGCCTTCGCGAATACACACTTCAACGTCCTGCAAAAAACGCCGCTGGGCTGAATGATAGTGAACGTCGTTTGCCGCGACCAGAGGTATCCCGAACCGCTCGCTGTAGTTCACCAGCCGCGCGCGCCTCTCTCTATCATGGGGGCCGCGATGCAGTTCGATGGCGGTATATAAACGCGAGCCGAATGCGTCCTTTAGAAGAGTCGGCGTCTGCTCCGTCCATTGTCGGAAAGCACACATATCCAGCGGCGGAACGGCAATGACGATCTGTCCCTGCGCGTGTTCCGCCACATCCCGCACCGTGAGGTGGCAGTGACCCTTCTCCGCGCGGCCGCAGCCCAGCGTGATTAAGCGCGCCAGCCGCCCGTAGGCCGCACGGCCGGTCGGGTAAAGCAATAGAGGAGGCGCATCATCCGGCGTGATCTCGGTGCCGATCAGCAGCTGCAACTTTTTTTCTTTTGCCGCGACATGAGCACGAACAATTCCAGCCAACGAATGGCGGTCAGTCACACCGAGTGCCTGCAAACCCAGCGCGTGAGCCTGCTCGATCAATTCGTCCGCGAAAGATGCGCCTTCGAGAAACGAGAAATTAGTTTTGCAATGCAGTTCGGTGTAGCGCATGGCGATTCCTTTAATCAAACCAGCCATGCAAAAACCAACGCTGCTCGTTGATCTCTTCAAAGAGCCAGTAGCGCGCGCCGGAATTGACTTCGACGATGTAATAATCGCGGCGTGCAGCAACCTCGCGCCACCAGCCGGATTCAATCCGTTCCGGCCCGGTGACGGAGTGGATGGCGTGTGGCATTTCGTTCCAGGAAAATGTGCGCGGCCAATCCATCTTAATGGCTATCGGCTGTGGCAGCAGGCCGAGCGGACGCGGCGCGACGGGGATGGCGCTTGAGGGAGATCTGTTGATCCGTTCGCCCAGCGGCACCAGGCGGAAACCTCGTTCGGGCGGCAGTTCGTCTTCAAGCTGCACGCGGCACACAGCCGCCGCTCCCAGCCGCGTCACCAAGCGGTCCAGCAGCAGGCTCAACTCGCCGCTATTTTCAGCGCTCGCGCGTTCAAAAAGTGGCAGTTGTTGATCGGCGAGGGACTCCGATGCGGTGACATGAATGGCAACAGCTTCGACGCTTTCTTCCACTTCCAACGTCAGCCCTTTGTCTTGAATTTTTTTCGCGGGCCATGTGTTGCGTTTCACTTTTCCACGAGTCGCTCCCGGCGCGCGAAGCAAATCTTCCAGCCGCGCGCGTAACAAATGGAATAGATGCTTCCGGCTGGCGCTGCATCGATGCAGCGCGATTTCCGCGCACACGGGCGCGGCAATGCCATGGTAGAGCCAGCATTCGATATGGCGCGCGCCGCGCTGCGCCTGGTCCAGGCCGCGCGCCAGAGGCTCCAGCAACTGCTCCAAAATCGTGAACAGCAGTTCACTGCCACGAACCGGGTATTCAAAAGATCGCGCCACGCGGAATTCCGGCGCGGGACGCAGTGGAATCAACGTTTCAGCCGCATCGCCAAAAGCCTGATCGAGACGCTCCGTCACACTTTTCCCGAAACGGCTGGGCAGCGACTCGCGCGGCTGCTTTAAAATATCGCCGATCCGGTGCAGGCCCAGCGGCTGAAAATACGCGAGCGGCTCGGCTGGCAGCCTCAGCCCTGCCAGCGGCAGAACGGAAAGCGCTTCTTTCAATGCGTCCGCATCGTTTGAAACAACAATCGACGAAAGCGCGCCGTGATGCGCCAGCGCCCACGCCGCGCCGAGTGTCGGCGCGATAGCGGCACGAACTTTGTAGCCTTTCTTTTTCAGGCGGCTGAGCGCCTGGCTCAGCAGTTTCTCCTCACCGTCAAAAACGCTTTCGCATCCGGTGATATCCAGCAGCAGCGTCTGTGGAAATCGCGCGTGAGGCCCGGTGCTCTCGATACTCACCAGAGGCGTAAAGCGCGTTACCCACAAGCAGAGTTCTTCCATTCCGATTTTGCAGTCGGCGAGATCCAATTCGTGAAATTCGAGGGCGGACGAGAGCGCCTTGGCGTCGGCCACCGAGAGCCCGCCACGCACACCAAGCCGGTTGGCTTCACCAGAACAGACCGCGATCACGCTGCCGCGCTGTGAACGTTCGAACAGCGCCAACGGCCTGTCGCGGCTTTGAGGATAAAGCTGGCGAAAGCGCTGCACCGGCCAGCGCGGAAAATACAGCGCGAGATAGCGTCTCACAGCGCCACCTCGATTTCCGATCCCGCCGCATTCGCTTGTCCTCGCGCATGCAGAAGGCGCAGCCACAGTTTTCCCGATGGCGCTGCCGATGGCGCTGCCGATGGCGTTGCGCGAACCTGAATCCGCAACGAGCCCCAGCACGGTTTGCGCAGCGCCGCCGCCGGGCGAATGACAAATCCCAATCCGCCGCCGCGTTCCGCCGCTAGTTGCAACCGGCGGAAGAGCATGTTGTCCATGTTGCGCGAGACCCAGAAGCAGGCGCCGATATCCTTCGAACGCAGGAGATGCGCGAACGCCCAGCCGCTATCGTTCGGCGGAGCCCGCACAACGACGAGTTTCTGTAAATCCCAGCCCAGCGTTTCCGCAACAGGCGCATGAAACGTTCCATCCGAATCCAGTACCGCCCACGCAGGCTTTGTCTCCGCCGCAGAGCGTGCCAGCTTCAGCGCCGCCGTGTAGGCGCCAGTGCCTTCGCTGTCTTGAATCAATTCCACGAAACTGCCTGGCTGCAAACCCCCGTGCGGAAGCCAGGAATCAACCTCGCTAAAAGAACTGGACACGGTACGTTTCGAGTGATTAAATGTCACACAGTCCAACGCCTGAATTTGGGAGCGCAGACGCTCAATTAAAACCGTAGTAGCCATTTGTTAGGTCCTCCGAATATCCTAACATAATACTAATAAGATGACGTGCAAGTAACCGTTCACTCCGTTGTTAGCCCGTGAGAATGGCTGGGGCGGAGAGATTTGCGCGGTGCGCTTGGAGTGCGGTGGTCAGATAGTCTAAAATGCTTTTCGACTGTTTGCGCAGCGTTTGAATGAC
>Ga0163155_10001538_pt1 | contig 27782 bp, 30 predicted proteins | sample OliLakLV19SP4G1_FD_148611 | JGI IMG/M metagenome (GOLD analysis project Ga0163155, IMG submission 148611) | Freshwater microbial mat bacterial communities from Lake Vanda, McMurdo Dry Valleys, Antarctica - Oligotrophic Lake LV.19.SP4.G1 | ecosystem: Environmental > Aquatic > Freshwater > Lake >... | reverse complement strand
ATGTCGTGGTCAGTTAGTCTTAAACACAGCACGGTATTTTCAATCTAAGATTTCTTTGGATCTTTTACTCGGTCTGACACTTTCATTTACTCGTAATCCACATAGGGAATAGGGCTAATTTTTTATGATATGCTTACGTCCTTAATAATTAATTAACAAAAAATGTATACAAAAGAAAATTTTTGGAAGTCAGTATCAAATGAGGTGCGAATTATAAAACACCTTGCGACTAAAATTCCAGAAGGTAAAGAGGGATATCGACCATCAGAAGGTCAGCGGAGCATTCTTGAACTTCTGCAATACCTCAGCGCTACGGGAGCAGGTACAATGAAGGTTGTGCTTACTGAAAATCCAAAAGCACCTGAAGACTACACGACCTTTAAAGAAGGTGTGACAGTATTAAATTTTGCAGAAAAGATGGATATGCAAGAGATTGACATGAAAGAAACGTTTGAAAAAATAACAGAAGAAGATATGAAAAAAGATTTTGATTATTATGGAAACCGTACAAAGGCGGAACATTTAGTGGAGGGTGTACTTAAAACATTTGTAGCATATCGAATGCAACTTTTCTTATATGTAAGGGCGTGTGGTGCTCATGTTTCAACATACGATGTCTGGATGGGAATGGATACTCCACAAAAATAAAGGCAGTCCTGTCGCACATCATCATCACAACAAGCTCTTGGGGGTATTTTGCGAAGGAGAATGTATGCGTGTGAAAAAGTACCCTAGTCATTTTGTTCTATAAAGTTTATACTATATACATTATGAAAAAATATATAGCAGAAGCATTGGGGGCGGGAACACTTACACTTGTTGTCGCTCTGTCACTTGTTACTCGTGTTCCATTATCGACTCCGGTCCTTGCGGGACTAGTTCTCGCATTGTTTGTGTATACAATAGGTATTATATCTGGGGCTCACATTAATCCAGCTGTTACTATTGGATTATGGTCAATACAAAAAATTAAGACGAATGAAGCAGTACTGTATGTCATCTTTCAGTTTGTGGGCGCGAGTATCGCACTTTTCGCGGTATCTCTTGTTGCGAAAACACCCGTACTTACAGTGTCAGGATCCTACATGGTTGCTCTTGCAGAAGCTGTAGGAACATTTTTCTTTACGTTCGGCATTGCTTCTGTGGTATACGGAAAGACACACGAATCACTTTCTGGAATCGTTATAGGGTCATCACTTATTCTCGGTATCATTATAGCAAGTGCACTTGGATCAAATGGAGTACTTAATCCTGCAGTAGCTTTCGGGATTAGGTCGTTTAATATTGTGTATCTACTGGGACCAATTATCGGTTCTATCGCAGGTATGAATGCGTACAAGTATCTACATAAATAAAAGTCGGTCTTTTTAGAGAAATTTTTCTCCACATGTTTCCATCGCTTTTGCGATACTTAAAAGGCCTTGGCCTTTTTTTGTTAAGCTGTACGTTACCCGTGTTGGTTTGGCTGCAAATTCTTTTCGAACAATAATACCATTCTCGCCAAGAGAATTTAATTTTTTTGTGAGGGTTCGTGCGGTAACTGAGGTGGGACAGGTAGTAGTTGCTTCTGCAAGTGGTAGTCAGATACCATCATACGCATTTTCATCCGATATGTTGTTTGGGTTGTGAGCGCAAATAAAATAGTAGGAACACCGGATGATGCGTATGTCAGAATAAAAGATTTTGTTTTTTCTTTGGAGGATGTGCGGATGAAGTCTACGGGTGCACTAGGTAGTGTGTGGGTAAAAACTTTTATTTTTGAGAGAGATAATGCCAAACAGAAAGATGCATATGATTCTTGTGAAAGAAAAACTTGGTTTTTAGTAGGTGGTGTTGCAGACTAGGTTTGTAAAAAATGGTATACTATTTGGACGATGAAAAATAAACAAATCGTGCTTATCGGTCTGGCTATCATAGCCACTGTCGTGCTTGTGCTTGTATATATCAATATGAAAAGTATTCGTGTGACAGACGATGTTTCAGTAGTTGGATCAAAAGAGAATACTGCAACCACATCAGGAACTACAAAAAATCCTACACCAGCTTCCACTCAGGATTCAAAGAATCAGAGTAATTCGTATCTTGGACGAGATGGCGTGTATGTTGTTCAGTATACAGATACAGGTTTCGTGCCTAAGGAGTTGCAAATTCCAAAAGGTAAAAGTGTTCGATTTATCAACGTTTCTTCAAAGGGTATGAGAGTGTACACTGACTTTACGGCAGATTCTAAGTTCGTAGAACTTAATGAAGCGAAAACTATTGGAAAGGGTGGTACGTACACATTTTCTTTCGTTATTGAAGGATTGTGGGCATACCACAACCAAGTCAATGCAGTACACACCGCTAATATTATCGTGTACTAATCCGGGACACACAAATACAACAAAAGGCTAGGAAACTAGCCTTTTGTTGTATTTGTAGTATGGTTATTGTATGGAGAACTTACTTATTACAAAAAAATCACAAGATTACGAGTTGCTTGATAGTGGTGACGGAGAAAAACTTGAGCGTTTTGGCGAGGTTGTGCTGTCTCGTCCCGATCCACAAGCATTGTGGTCAAAAAGAAAAACAGCGGACGTGTGGGGTAGTGTTCATGCACGATTTTCTCACGAAGATGGAAAAGGAAAGTGGGTTGCGATTAAAGATTTTCCAAAGGTGTGGAATGTCACACTTTCTGATGTGACATGCACTCTTAAACTTTCACCATTTAAACATTTAGGTATTTTCCCAGAACAATCTACTCACTGGCGGACCATGCAAGAAACAATACAAAAGCATTTTGTTGCAGGTAGAAAGCTTTCAGTTCTTAACTTGTTTGGATATACAGGGGGAGCCTCTGTTGCCTGTGCTCGTGCGGGAGCTGAAGTGTGTCATGTGGATGCATCTGAGTCTGCTGTAAAGTGGAGTAAAACGAATCGAGAAGCGTCGAGACTTTCTGAAGACAGTATTCGGTTTATTGTTGATGACGCACGGAAATTTGTGGAACGAGAAATCAGACGTGGTAAAAAATACGATATTGTGATTATGGATCCACCTATATATGGTAGGGGGTCAAAAAATGAGTTATGGAAAATAGAAGATGATCTTGTTCCTTTCCTTTCAAAAATTAAAAAAGTTATTTCCGACAAACCAGTCGCAATACTGCTCAATGGATATTCATCTGGATATTCGCATGTAGCGTATAAACAACTACTCGAGGGGGTAACAGAGGGTTTGGATGGACAGGTTTTTTCTGGAGAGTTAGCAATTGAAGAATCAGAATCGAAACGACTTCTCCCGTGTGGAATATATACAAAGTGGGAGAGTGAATAAGGAAAAGCGCGACACTGGTGTCGCGCTTACGTCGCGCTTACAAAGCATTACCTTTCTTTGTCGGGAATAGTAGAGAGCTCACTCCCCATGAGGTTGACAAGAGTGCTGAGTATTTTCTCCCTTCTCTCCTCCGAGAGATTTGGAGCATACGACTCAATCTGCTCAGATAAAAATGACCCAAGTGAATCTAAAGTACTTTCCCGAGAAACGTTTCCGGGTCGGTTTCTAAAAAACATCTCTAAAAACTCACACTCTTGTTGAGCGTGATAAGTCTCTGTATTTGGAATTCCCATATCTAAAAACCCTCCTTGAAAAAAGTATCACACCTTATTTTTTTATGCAACGTATAGTAGTATTAACACATGCTTGCACTTGATTTCATGGTTGAATCATATGTTTCCGCTGGTCGCACGGGATATGTTACTGAATTCCTGTACGTTTTAACCAGTTTGTTTAACCCTACATCTTTCATACTACTCGTGCTTGGTTTTACCGCACTTATATACCTGCTTCGCGGAAGAAAATATGCACTTCTTTTTATATGCACTCTCACACTTGGAGTAGTTGTTTCCCTCGGACTTAAGCAAGTATTCGGTGTCTCACGACCAGTCGATGGAATAGTGGATGTGTTTGGCAAGAGTTTCCCAAGTGGTCATGCCATGTCCGCAACCATGTTTTTTATTCTTCTTATGTATGTGTTTGATGGGTATCTCAAAATAACCGGAAGAATAATACTCAATACAGTGGCTGTATTCTGTATATTTCTTGTTGCATTTAGTCGGGTGTACCTCGGTGCTCACTGGGCGACCGACGTCCTCGGGGGGGTTATTATCGGATCTCTTGTAACATACCTATGTGTCAGTACGTCTCAGAGATGGCTAGTAAAAAAGGTATAATTTGCTAAAATAGGATTATTAACACGTATTCATTAAACTAAAAATAAAATATCATGGATCAATTCATAGATGGTGCGCAAAAAAAGAAGCTATTCACATCAGTGTGGGTGTTTGTCATACTACTCTCTGTGTTTGTTGCAGTTCTTTCTCTCAATGCACTTAAAGAGAATATGCATATTGGAAAAGGCGATTCATATCAAAGTTCTGTGGTGGTAACTGGTAAAGGGGAGGTGGTGGCTATTCCTGATATCGCGTTATTGTCTTTTTCTGTTGTAGAGGAGGGAAAAACAGTGGCTGACGCGCAGACAAAGGCAACAAAGAAAATCAACGATTCAACCGCGGCTCTTAAGGTTATGGGTATAGATGATAAAGATATTAAAACTACAAACTATAGTGCAAATCCAAAGTATGACTACGTGTCTCCAAGAGTGTGTACATCTGGGTATTGTGGAAGCACCCCTGTTCTTTCGGGATATGAGGTAAATCAGACAATTTCTGTAAAAATTCGTAAGACAGCTGATGCCGGAAATGTACTTACAAAAATCGGTGACCTTGGTGTCACAAACATCAGTGGTCCTAATCTTACAATTGATGACATGGATACTGTGCAGGCGCAGGCTCGAGAAAAGGCGATAGAGGATGCACAAGCAAAAGCAAAACTTTTGGCAAAATCACTTGGGGTTTCTCTTGGAAAGATTGTGAGTTTTGATGACTCGCTTATGAGGCCATACTATTACGAGGGGGCTGGTATGGATAGCAAGATGATGAATATGTCAGCTGGAGCACCGACAGGAGCACCTGAGATACCAGTGGGAGAAAATAAAGTGACTTCAAACGTGACGATAACATACGAGATTAAATAGCATACAAAGCCCTCTTCGGAGGGCTTTTCTGCTTTGGGATTGACTAGTGTGCTCGAAAAGAGTACTATGGTGTCAATCCCCCCGAGGGGTTTTTTAATAAAAACAAATCTTATTACTATTAAAACTTCTTAACCCAAAACTTTTATGAGTCTTATTACATATCTAGAAGATACACGGACGGAGCTCAGACATGTGAGTTGGCCAACACGAAACCAAGTGATAGTCTTTACTATTGTTGTAATTCTTATTTCTCTATTCGTATCATTTTTTCTTGGTTTTTTTGATTACCTTTTGAAAGAATTCGTTGGAATGGTTGTAGATAAATTTGGCAAATAAACTCGTATTCATTAATCAATATAAACATAATCTCCTATGTCAAAACAACAAATCCAAGAAGGAAGAAACTGGTATGTGATTCACACATACGCTGGGTACGAAAACGCAGTGATGCGTAATTTGAAGCAACGTATAGAATCTCTTGGAATGGAGGATAAGATTTTTAACGTAGTTGTTCCCACAGAAAAGAAGATCAAAATTAAGGGAGGTAAGCGTATTGAAGAGGAAGAGAAAATCTACCCAGGGTACATCCTAGTGGATATGGTGGTAACAGATGACTCATGGTACGTAGTGCGAAATACTCCTCGTGTGACGGGGTTTGTGGGCTCTGGAGTGTATCCTGTGCCTATAGATAAGAAAGAGGTAGATGAACTCTTCTCTCGAATGAACTCGGGTAATGTGAAGCACCGAATTGACCTTTCTGTGAACGACTCAATCACTATTACAGATGGACCATTCAAAGATCTTGAAGGTAAGGTTTCTGAAGTTGATGAGGAGCGAGGTAAGGTTAAGGTGTTGGTTGCTATGTTTGGACGAGAGACGCCGGTAGAGCTAGACTTCTTACAGATTAAGAAGAGTTGAATAAGTTGAAAAAGGTGTATAAGTTTAATAAGTTAAAATGCCAACTGGACTTGAAAATTTAAAAATTTATCAAATAGTTGAAAGTTTCGAGATTGAGGTTCATAAAATCACGGAAACTTTCCCTACTGATGAAAAATTTAGAAGTATTGATCAAATTAGACATTCATCCTCATCGGTTGCAAATAATATTTCAGAAGGGTATGCTAGTCATACTTATAAGGAGAAAGTTCGATATTTGTATATAGCTAAGGGTGAAGCCGAGGAAACCAAGAGAAATATACTAAAATCAGCAAAAAAGGGCTTTCTATCAGAAGTATTAGCTGAAAGTGTGGCTATTAAATACACGGATTTACTCAAAGGTATTAGTGGATATATAAAATTTATTAAAACATATGATTCTTAACTTATTCAACTTTTTTAACTTATTAAACTTATACAACTAATTATGGCAAAGAAAATTACAAAAAAACTAAAGCTCGTTCTCCCAGCAGGGAAGGCTACACCAGCTCCTCCGGCGGGACCTGCTCTTGGACAGGCAGGTGTAAACATTGGCGAATTCGTCAAGCAGTTTAACGACGCTACAAGGGAGATGATGGGGGATATTATTCCTGTTGAAATCTCTGTATATGAGGATCGAACATTCTCATTTATTCTTAAAACTTCTCCAGCTTCAAATCTTATTTTGAAAGCTCTTGGAAAGGAAAAAGGTTCTGGAAAGAATGCGGTTTCAAAGATTGGAACTCTTACCAAAGCGCAACTTCGAGAAATCGCTGAAAAGAAAATGCCCGACTTGAACGCAAACGATATTGAGGCAGCAATGAAGATTATTGCAGGCAGTGCTAGAAGTATGGGTGTTGAGGTGAAATAACTTCCATATTTGACGAACTCCTTTGTCGGAATTCCAATTGACGACCGCTCACCTTACAACGAGTAAGGCTCGGGATCATCAATTGGTTTCCTTCGCGGATTTCATTCAAATTGTGAAAGTTACTGGACGTGATTAATTAGTTTCTGCTATACTAATCAAACAAAAGGCGCGCCTCCGGGTGTGCCTTTTGTATTTGTGTTTACATTCGCAAACTTATATTTCTCACGTTTATATACAACACCGGAATATGACCGGTGTTGTATATATCACATATTCTTTTTTTTAATATCTCTATCGAGATACAGCTTTGGAAGCATACTGAGGGGATTCCAATCTTTCTTTAACTTTTTTATATCTGTTGTTGTTTGGTATTTTCCTGAGTGAGCATAGTTTTTATCAAGGATGGGTCCTGTTTCGAAGAATATCAATTGGGCGATACGTCTTCCGACAACAAGTGGAATATGGTAGTGCTTGGAGTTATTTGTGATTTCCATTGTCCAGCGATTTACGTATCCAACATCACCCCAACCTGCACATTTACACACCTCAATAAAACTTCTCCCAAGTGATGAGCGCGCCTTCATCATAGTAGTAATATGATTGAGTCCACCAATAAATTCGTTTGTGTGAGCAAGTATTGTTTCTCCTGGTGCGAGTAAAATAACCTTATCAGTAGGAGAAATATTACCAAATGTAAACTTGTAATCGGAAAATACTTCTTTTGCGGAACGTGCTCGTTTTGGTACTGTTCCCCATACATGGTCTACATGGTCTTTTTCATAAATATTGAATATATTTTGAAAGTGCTTTGGTGGCTGTTCTACAAAGAAGTATTCACCAAGTGTGAGATCATAGCTCGATGTAGCTAAGTTTTCCCTCAGGAATGGGGTAATAATAATATTACCAGCTTTCATTTCTTCTGTAATTTTTTTGTCGCTCAGTGCCATATTATTGAGTATAGAAAATCATTTGTATAATTGCAAACCCTTTACTTAATTGTTATATCGTGTTCTCCTCTTTTTACGTCAAATCGATCAGGGTCTTTGTCGAGATGCATCACTAAACCCTGTGGTTTAAAGGTATCTGTGAGTACTTGAGCAATCTGAATTGCTCGTTTACGTAGTGTGGGGTGTACAAAACGTGTTGCTCTTAACTCACTTAAATATACGAGATTAGGGATTGTGCCAGTAATGCGGTTTGGAAGTTTGTATCCCATAGGAATGTAATACTGGGTGTCAAAGTGTGATAAACCTAATTTTTCCGTAGCAACTCTTTGTGTTTCAAGAAGTGTCTTCGCTTCATTTCGAATATCTTCGGGTAGTTCATTTAAGTACCACGACTCAAAACCGTGATTTGTGGTAACAAGTGGCATACGTTGAGTGATTGCTCTATGACGCTGAATATCACGAAATGATCCGAAATCGAGAAGAAATTCGAATTGAACTTCTCCACATTCTTTTATTTCTTTTGGAATTTCCGTCTTTGAAGGTCGTGTCTGGAGCGTGTGTGTGTATTCTCCAAGCATGTTTGCATCAACGTTGTTTTGCGTCAACGCAAAATCAATACTGTCTTTTTTTGTAAAGTAATAGTTTTCTTTCATCCATTCGGCATTGAAGTTTTCAGTTGCATCATAACGCTTGTGTCCAAATGAACTCGGGAAAGCCTCATGAAGTGCTTCTTCTATTTTTTCTGCAACGTTACGTACTTCTATAAGTGGGTGATGACGGAGGCGGATGAGGTGGTCAGCTGCTTGACGAAAATTGGTATGCCAAGCAAGGTTGGTGCTTGCCCCAGAAGGGAGGAAGCTTCTCATAATATCAAATGCTCGAGCCATAATAGCTTTTGAGTATATTTTCTCATCCTCCTCTTCTTGTTTAGGAAAACGCTCAGGGAGTTTGCTGTTAAGTACTTCAAGTCCTTTCATATAAAAAGTTCTCCATATTTCAAGAATTTTATTTGATTCTGCTGTTTGTGCAGGGTCGATAAATGGTTGATGGGCAAAATCAATATACCGAGTTGAAGCCTCTTGCCCTGAATATAAAGGCCAATCTTGGAGTGCCTTCGCTACAAGCATCGACACTCCTTCGATAAAGATAGTGCAGGTTCCACAGTCCCCAATAGATTTATGTCCATAACCTACATAAAAGGTAGACATAAACTTTTCTGGGCCTTTTAAAGCGAGTACTTCGAGGTGTTTTTTAATTCCTCCAATTGAACGAGAGTGTAATGCTTGAAGCATTGCTTCTGATTCAGGAGTAATTATTGCTCCAGTCTGCAATACAAGCACCAGAGCTCCATTTGGAAGGTTTTTTTGCACATGTTTAATTGAATGAAGGTCCATATGATTGAAGTGATTAATCTTGACTATAAATGTATGATACCATATTAGATATGCCTAAGAAAAAAGCCAAGTTTATTGTATTCGAAGGTCTTGATGGTTCAGGAAAGACGGAGATGATTAATCGTTTAAAAATTGATTTTCCTGATTTTATATATACACGAGAACCAGGAGGATCTTTATTTGGTGAAGCAGTACGACAGGTGTTATTAAGTGATGTCGCAAAAAATGTTCCTCCGAGAGCGATGTTACTTGGGTTTATGTCTGCTCGTTCTTCACATGTAGATGAAGTAGTTAAACCTGCGTTAGAGAAACAAACAACAGTAGTTTCTGATCGATGTGATGGATCTAGTTTTGCATTTCAATTATATGGACAAAATAATCTAAATTTAACTGATTTTTTTTGGGATTTACGCAAGAGGATTTTTGGCGAACTAACTGTTCATTATATATATCTAAGAATTACTCCTGATACTGCAGATGCCCGAAGAAAAAATAGAACAGAATCAAATCATTTTGATTTACAACAAAAAGAATATCACGAGAGGGTGTTTGAAGGGTATGAAACTTTTTTTAATATAATATCTTCAGAATATAATAAGAGTGCGTATGTATATACAATTGACGCTGCTCCGGATAAAGAAACAGTGTATGCAAGTGTATCTTCTTGCGTGAACGCCTTACTCGTCGATAACTAAAAAATATGAAAGACACTCAAATCAAAAAACTTATAGATGCAGAAAATAAAAGACAAAAAAGTGTTATCAATCTTATCGCTTCAGAAAATTATGTTTCCAAAGATGTTTTGGAAGCCCTTGGTTCAGAACTTACGAATAAATATGCAGAAGGATATCCGTGTAGGCGGTATTATGGAGGTCAGGAATATGTTGATAAAATTGAGGTACTTGCTCAAGAGAGAGCACGTACACTTTTTGGTTTATCTCCTAAAAAATGGCATGTAAATGTGCAACCGCATTCAGGTTCACCTGCAAATCTTGCGGTATATCTTGCACTGGTTCCGCAAGGAGAAAAAATAATGGGTATGTCTTTGGATCACGGAGGACATCTGACACATGGACACAAAGTGTCGGCTACGGGTAAGTTCTGGCAACAAGTGCCGTTCGGAGTAGACGCTCTCACTGAAGTGATTGATTATGATCACATCAAAAAGATCGCAGAAAAAGAGAAACCTCAGATAATTGTTGCTGGGTTTACAGCGTATCCTCGAAAAGTTGATTTTAAGAAGTTTCGTGAAATTGCTGATAGTGTTGGAGCATATTTGATGGTTGATATGTCACATATTGCAGGACTTGTAGCAGGCAAAGCCTATGCTTCACCTTTTCTCTATGCAGATATTGTTACCACTACAGTACATAAGACTCTGAGAGGCCCACGTTCAGCAATGATTTTTTCTATGGTTGATGAAAGAGAGTTGTATAAAAAGATAGATAAAGCTGTGTTTCCAGGTTTACAAGGTGGGCCACATCTTAATCAAATTGCAGCAGTCGCGATAGCGCTCAAAGAAGCTTCTCTTCCAGTGTTCAAGACGTATGCAAAACAAGTAGTAAAAAATGCAGATACACTTGCAAAAGAACTAAAAAAACTTGGCTGGAAAATCATTTCAGGGGGGACTGACACACATCTTGTTTTAGTGGATACGTGGATGAATGGAATTGGTGTCTCTGGAAAAGAAGCAAGTGACCGACTTGAAGCAGATGGGATTATTGTAAATAAGAATACGATTCCAGGAGAAACTCGTTCAGCAATGGATCCTTCTGGTATCCGACTGGGTACTGCAGCAGAAACCACAAGAGGTAAGAAAGAGAAAGATATGATAAAAATTGCACAAAAGATAGATAAGATCTTGAGAAATAAGTTGTAATACGTTGTCTTTCTAAACAAATCTCAAAATGCTATCATTGCCCCATGACCCTGCATCACACAATCAAACAGTGGATTGCTCAGACTCTCTCTATCGACGATGATGTTGTTTTGGAGTATCCGGGCGATGCGACACATGGGGATTTTGCGACCAATGTCGCACTCATTTACGCAAAGCAGTCGGGGAAAAATCCTCGCGAACTAGCAGAAGAATTTGTCACAAAGCTCAATGTGGTACTCGAACATTTTGATTTCTTTGAAAGTATTCAAGTTGCGGGTCCTGGGTTTATAAACTTTAAACTCAAACCTGAAATTTTTAGCTCCGTGATTGAAAAAATAAATTCAGTTGGTGTGACATTTGGTGAACGGACAGAGGTTTCTGGAAAGAAAGTGGTTGTCGAGTATACACAACCGAATGTGATGAAAGAATTCCACGTGGGACACATGATGAATAATATTATTGGCGAAGCGGTATCTCGTATTATTGAATCTGGCGGGGCGGAAGTCGTGCGTGCGACGTATCATGGCGATGTTGGACTACATGTTGCAAAGGCTGTGTGGGGAGTAATCAATATGGGTGTTGGAACAGATATCACGATAAAGATTCTTGGTGAGGCGTATGCACATGGAGCAAAATTATACGAAACAGATGAGCGTGCAAAAGCTGAAATAATTGAGATTAATAAAAAAATATACAATAAGTCAGATGAACAGATAAATATACTGTATGAGACGGGAAGACAGGTGTCGCTCCACTATTTTGAATCAATATACACAAGACTTGGAAGTACATTCAATTATCATTTCTATGAAAGTGAATCGGGTCCTTTGGGGAAGAAAATCGTAGAAGAATTTGTAGAACACAAAGTGTTTGAAGTAAGTGATGGCGCGGTTGTGTTTAAAGGTGAGAGTTTTGGACTACACACACGAGTGTATGTTTCTTCCCTCGGACTTCCAACATATGAAGCAAAGGAGGTGGGACTCATGCAGATCAAGCGTGACTTATTTTCTCCGTTTGATCTCTCTATTACAGTGACAGCCAATGAACAAGATGCATTTTTTAAAGTAGTTGAGAAATCACTCGAGCAAGTGTTTCCAGAATTGAATGAAAAATTACTACATCTGTCCCACGGCATGCTGAGGTTGCCATCTGGCAAAATGTCTTCTCGAACAGGAGATGTGTTTCGGGCAGAGGATATAATTGATACGGTAAAAGAATCTGCAAAAGAGAAAATAAAAGACAGTCTTATTTCACGAGAGAGGGAAGATGTTATTGCGGAGATTGTTGCTCTGGGAGCAATTAAGTATTCTATTCTTCGCCAAGCTATCGGAGGCGATGTTGTGTTTGATGTGTCAAAAGCACTCTCTCTTGAGGGTGATTCCGGCCCATACTTGCAGTATGCCACAGTACGAGCTTCTACCGTGCTGAGGAAGGCAGAAGGTCTAATACACGCAAACTCTGAGCTCCCAAGAGGGTGGCGGACGACACATGTGGAGAGGTTACTTGAAAGATTTCCACACACACTTCGGAAGTCGGCAGGTGAATATGCACCACATACACTCGTAACGTATCTGACCGAGCTTGCAGGAAGCTTTAACTCATTTTATGGAAATCATAAAATCATAGACGTAACTGACACCTCTGCTCCATACAAGCTGGCTATTACGAGGAGTTTTGTGAATGTGATGACAAGTGGACTACACACTCTTGGAATTCAAGTCCCGGAGGTTATGTAACGATTTTTAGAAATAGGTAAAAAGTGTTATATTTTCCAGATGTCAGAGGAACTACGAGATAATACAGAAAAGTCAGAGATCGCACAGAAGGAAGAACAAATCCTTGCTTTTTGGAGTGAAAATAATATTTTTGAAAAGAGTTTGAGTAAGGATGCACCAAAGGGTGACTTCGTATTCTACGAGGGACCTCCTACAGCTAATGCAAAACCTGCACTGCATCACCTCGAAGCACGAGTGTTTAAGGATATTATTCCACGGTTTAAAACCATGCAGGGTTTTCGTGTGCGTCGAAAAGGTGGATGGGATACACACGGACTTCCAGTAGAACTTCAGATTGAAAAAAAACTTGGTCTTAAGTCGAAGAAAGAAATCGAGCTGTATGGTGTAGAGAAATTTAATAAAGAATGTAAGGATAGTGTGTTTGACTATATTAGCGATTGGGAAAAATTTACTGATCGTATTGGATATTGGGTTGATAAGAAAAATGCATACTATACATTTGATACAGACTATATTGAGTCTGTGTGGAATATTCTGAAAACAGTAGACGAAAAAAAACTTTTGTACAAAGACTATAAGGTTTTGCCGTGGTGTCCGAGATGTGGAACAGCACTGTCCTCACATGAACTTGCACAAGGATATCAGGATGATAAGGACTTGTCGGTGACTGCAAAGTTTAAAGTGGTAGGTCAGGATAATACATATATACTTGCGTGGACAACAACACCGTGGACACTACCAGGGAATGTTGCGCTTGCTGTAGGGAGAGATATTGAGTACGTTAAAATAAAAGTTGGAAACGATTATTTTATACTCGCTAAGGAACGCCTATCTGTAGTGACGGATTCGTATGAAATGGTGGAAGAAATAAAAGGTGAGAATCTTGTTGGTCTTACATACGAACCGTTGTACTCCTTTCTTTCGCAGAAATTTGCTGAAAAGAATCCAGAGGCATTTGCAAAAGCATATCAGGTGTATCCAGCGGATTTCGTTACCACGACTGATGGTACGGGCGTAGTGCATACTGCGGTAATGTATGGACAGGAGGATTTTGATCTTGGAACAAACAGAGGACTGCCTAAGTATCACGTGGTCAAAGATGACGGAAATTTTCTTGATGATATGGATTTTCTTTCTGGTAGATTTGTAAAAGATGAGGAAGTCGCGGTAGATATTATTAAAGATCTCGCGCATAGGGGATTTTTGTTCAAGAAAGAGAAGTACGAGCATTCGTATCCTCACTGTTGGCGATGTAAAACTCCGCTCATCTACTACGCGCGTGATTCGTGGTACATCAAAATGTCTGCGTTGCGAGCGGAACTTGTTGCAGAAAACGAAGGTATTAATTGGGAACCCTCACATATTAAAGAAGGTCGTTTTGGTGAATGGCTTCGAGAAATAAAAGATTGGGCCATTTCTCGCGAAAGATATTGGGGAACACCTCTTCCTATTTGGTCTGATGCGGAAGGAAACTATCGAGTGGTTGGAAGTGTCGATGAATTCAAAAAACTTTCTAAAAAATCTGGAAATAAGTATTTTGTCATGCGACATGGAGAGACAGAAGGTAATGTAAAGCATATCTGGAACATTGACTCGAATGTCCCCAACCTACTTACTGAAAAAGGGAAGGAGCAGGTACGTGAGAATGTGAAGTATCTTAAAGATAAGAAAATCGATGTGATCATTGTATCGCCATTTGGAAGAACACAAGAAACAGCGAGTATTGTTATCGAAAATCTCGGACTCTCTCGGGATATTGTGGTGATTGATCCTCGAATTGGAGAGTGGAATGTGGGAGATAACTTCAATGGAAAACCAGTTGAGGAGTTTTTTGTCACACGAAATACAAGTGCAGATCGATATGAGTTTAAAAATGATGGAGGTGAGTCATATAAAGACGTACTCAGACGCTCTGGTGATTTTATGTACGACATAGATACCAAATATGCTGGAAAAAATATTCTCATTGTTTCTCATGGAGCAGTTACTCGAGGTATTTCACTTGTTGCACAAGGTTTTTCGTTTAGAAAAATGACAGAGTTGTCATCTGAATTTGAAAACTTTAATAATGCAGAAGTGAGGGAGGTCGATTTTGTTCCACTGCCACACAATAGAGAGTATGAAGTTGATCTACATAAGCCATATATTGATGAGGTTGTTCTTGTGGACGAAGAAGGCAAGGAACTTACGCGTGTCAAAGAGGTGATGGATGTGTGGTTCGATTCTGGGTCAATGCCGTTTGCGCAAGACCACTATCCGTGGCAAAAAGAATCGCATTTGTACCCCGCAGACTTTATTTCTGAAGCAATCGATCAGACTCGCGGATGGTTCTACACACTACACGCTATCGGTGTGCTTATGGGTAAGGGTCGGGCGTATAAGAATGTGATTTGTCTCGGACATATTTTAGATAGTCAGGGGAAGAAGATGTCTAAATCTATTGGAAATATAGTTGAACCGTGGGCAATGATGAATACGTACGGAGTAGATGCTCTCCGACTGTGGATGTATACCGTAAACTCTCCAGGGGACTCAAAAAATTTTGATGAGAAAACCGTAGATGAAATAGTAAAAAAAGTTTTTAATCCAATTCTTAATATCGTCGTGTTTTATGAGTTGTACAAAAATGACTCGATAACTCCGCACAACAAGAGTCAGTACGTACTGGATACGTGGATTCTCAGCCGATTGTATAAAATGATACATGAAGGAACTACGTCACTTGAGAAATTTCAAGTGTTTGAGTCCGCACGGTCTATTCGAGATTTTGTAAATGATTTTTCTGCATGGTATGTTCGGAGATCACGAGATCGATTTAAATCTGAAAATGCACAAGAGAAAAGTGACGCACTTTCTACAACAGCATATGTCCTTCTCGAGTTGTCAAAATATATGGCACCATTTGCACCGTTTTTTGCAGAGTCTGTGTTTCAGAAGGTCAAAGTTTCTGGAGAAAGTGTGCATCTAGAAAACTGGCCAGAGAGTCAAGAGTTTGATGAAATGTTGCTCGACACAATGGATAAAGTTCGTGAGGTAGTCACTTCTGCACTTGAGCTTCGACAGAAGGCGGGGCATAAGGTGAGACAGCCACTTCAGAGGCTTACAATAAAGAATAAAGAATTAGGAATACTGAATAATGCAGAGATACTTGAGGTTATACAAGACGAAATTAATGTTAAAGAAATTGTGTTTGACGATACGATTGCACATGATGTTGAACTCGATACGCATCTTACGGATGATTTGAAACAAGAGGGAGTGGCACGCAGTATCATTCGTGCTATTCAGGATGCACGGAAGACAGAAGGTCTAAATCCAAGCGATACGGTATCTCTTGTATTTTCTGTAGATGATGAAATTAAAAAAGTGATAGAAAAATATACAGAGATGATTACGAAGCCAACGGGCGCAAGGAGTGTTGAATATTCTCCGGAGCCACAAAAATATGAGGTGAGTATTGAAGGCGGTGCGTGCACATTTTCTATTTAGTTCTAAACAAATCTCTTCTCGTCGCTATCCTTTTCAAACACGGATAAATTTTTTGGTAGGAATGTCCTAAGGAGTACCTCATGACTAAGTGTTCCTTTATCCTCGACCCTCCGCCTACCTTACGGGGACTGTACACCTTTCACATTCTGATTACAGAACGATCAAGGTCTTGCGAAGTGATACTTACCACTTCTCAACCGGCTCTGACGGTTTGAAAAGGATAGCGACTTCGAATAGATTTGAGAGATTTAAATATATTCTATCTTTATGTCCTACCATATCTACACAACTCAAGGCATAATTCTGAAACGCACACCATTTGGTGAGGCGAATATTCTTGTGCATATTTTGACTCGAGATTTGGGACTCATTATGGCTTCGGCTCAGAGTGCGAGACAAACGAAATCTAAGCTGAGCAGTGCTCTCTCGGAATTTTCTGAAGTGACCGTGTCGTGTATCAAAGGGAAGAAAGGGTGGAAACTTACGGACGCTCGAAGTAACTTGAATTTTTATTTTGCATACCCGGAGCACGTGCGTTCGATGCTTGCACTTATTTCATCACTTCTTTTCAAAATGATTCCAGATGAAGCTGTAGATTTTGAAATTTATGAGACCGTCCACAGTGGGTTTACTTTTCTTAAAAATATTACAAAAGAAAATATTCAGAATTTTGAGTGTCTTATAGTTTTGCGAATTTTGTTTTATCTTGGGTATGTCGTGAGAGACTCTAGCACGGAAAAGTTTTTGGAACATACAACAGAATGGAATGATTCTATAATCGAGGAGATAGGGAAGCGACGTCTCGAGCTTGTTAAAATCATCAACCTCGGCTTCTCTGCGAGTCATTTGACATAGGTAATTTTTAAGTATCTTCTACATATAGAATCACTGTGTAAATTCAGCCCCCAATTAAGACACTCTCACTTTTAATCATACCACCTACACTCGCGACCTCGATCAGTGACAAAACGATGAGTGTGGCAAAAATGTCGAAGCGTATGCTATAATTCTCTTTATGGAATTTGAAAAAAGTCGCATAGAGCGCCTCAAGCGCGATTTATATTCTCGTGATGAGAACAGGCTACCTAAGGAGACTCGGGGAGAGGTTCATAGTAAAGAAAGTGACGTTCCACGTTCGTGGGGTGATTCAGAAACCTTTGAACTTTCTCATGATATGTCACAACAAAAATCAAAAAAATCTTTTTTTAGTTCATTTCTCGGAATCTCACTTATTTTTTTCTGTATTTCTCTTGGTGTTTCAGCTTCCATTTTCTACGGAGGGTTTAATATGATTTCTTCTAATAATGTAGATATCCAGATTGTAGGTTCTTCATCCGTATCTTCTGGAGAAGAGTTGTCTGCGGATCTAACTATCGTAAACAATAACCGGACTGATTTAGAGAATGCTGTGCTCTATGTTGAATATCCGGAGGGAACACTATCTCCTGGTACAGATTCAAAACCGATTTTACGCGATAAGATAATTCTTGATACGGTGTCTACGGGTAAAAGTGTGGATCAATCTATTCGAGCACTCCTTTTTGGAGAAACAGGTTCAATAAAAACGATCACATTCAGGATTGAGTACACAGTTAAAGGATCTGTCGCTGTGTTCTCAAAGGAAAAAACATACGATATTTCAATGGGTTCGTCTCCAATTATTATGAACGTAACGTATCCAAGCGAAGTGAATTCAGGACAAACCGTGACACTCACCATTGATCTTACGTCAAACTCAAGTGTTGTTTTGCCTCACACTATGGTGAAAGTTGACTATCCATACGGATTTACATACAAAACTTCAAACATTAAGCCTGTAAGTGATAGGCTTTGGGATGTTGGAGGGCTTAAAGATGGGGATAAAAAAACACTTACGATTTCCGGGACTCTTGTTGGACAGGATTTGGAAGAGCGTACATTTAAAATAAGTGCAGGTACAAAAAGCAAAGATTCATCTAAGGATTTATCAACAACACTTGCTGTATCGAGTGCAACCGTCGCGATACACAAATCTTTCTTTGATCTAACTATGCGTAGTTCCAGTGGAAACCTTATTTCGCAAACAGGGAATTCACAAGTAAATATTAGATGGCAGAACACACTTTCTGATAAGTTAGTGAATAATACAATCGAAGCGGTGATTTCTGGTAATGCATTTAATCGTGCTTCGGTTACGGGATCTAATGGAGGATTTTATAGGTCAGTAGACAATACTATCATTTGGAATAAAAACAGCGTGGGGGTGCTTAGTGATATTTCTCCGGGTGATTCTGGAGATGTAGGTTTTTCTGTCGGAGTTATTACAGATCCTTTTGTTTTGAGATCAATTAAAAATCCACACATTGATATTACAACAACGATGACAGGAAATAAGCTTTCTTCAGGAGATTCTGCTCCGATTAAATCAACTTCGAATATTACGCTTAAAATGCGATCAACTCTTGGATTGAGTACAAAATCATTTAGAAATTCTGGCCCGTTCACAAACACAGGCCCAATACCTCCACGGTCTGAAAAATTAACAACATACACAGTGACATGGACACTGACAAATACAAATAACGATCTCTCTGGCGTGAGTGTTTCTGGCTCACTCCCTCAAAACGTTACATGGAAAAATCAAACTTCTCCAACGAGTGAGCGCGTGAGTTACAACCCAGATACGAGAATGGTCGTGTGGAATGTCGGAAATATCGGGTACGGGACTGGGTATAGTAATGCACCAAAAACGGTATCGTTCCTAGTGGAGCTTGCTCCAAGTATCACGGATATCGGTTCAACACTCCCACTTCTTCTTGATCCTCGAGCTGGTGGAATGGATACGTATACAGAGAGTGCTCTATCGGCGGTAAGTCAGACCGTGACAACGTTGTATTCTGATCCAAATTTTGTAAACGGTGATGATCTCGTAAAACCATAAAATTTTTTGTGACAGTTAGTTAGTTTTGAAATTAGACTTAAATCAGGTACTATAGGGATACTATGCAAGAAAAAGACCAAAGTGTCATGGAGAAGATTGTATCTTTATGTAAGCGTCGAGGGTTTATTTTCCCTGGGTCTGATATTTATGGCGGATTAGCAGGTACATGGGACTATGGTCCATACGGTGCGCAGTTGTCTCATAATATAAAGGAGTTATGGTGGAAACACTTTGTTTCTGAACAAGAAAATATTTTTGGTATTTCTACACCAACACTTGTGCCCGAGGCTGTATGGAAAGCGAGTGGGCATCTTTCGGGATTTACTGATCCAATGATTGAGTGTAAGAAATGTCATCATCGATTTCGAACCGACCATTTACCAGAAGAAAATAAAACCAAGAAGAAATGTCCTGATTGTGGAGGAGAGCTTGGTGAAGAAAAAGCGTTTAACCTCATGTTTCCGGTAAATATTGGAAGTAGTGGTGATACAACCGCATATTTGAGAGGGGAGATTGCTCCTGGCATGTTTCTTAATTTCAAAAACGTTCTAGATACGCTTCATCCAGATTTACCATTTGGTCTTGCTCAAATAGGAAAGGCATATCGAAATGAAATCGCCCCTCGAGATTTTCTTTTTAGAGTTCGAGAATTTGATTTGATGGAATTTGAATATTTTGTACGAGAAGAAACTTGGGAAAAATATTTTGAAATGTGGAGACTGGAAATGTGGAAATGGGTAGAGCGAGTGGGTATACAGAAGGATATGACTCACGAGCTTGAAGTTTCGGTAGAAGATAGGGCTTTCTATTCTAAACGAACGATTGATTTCGAGTTCGACTTTCCCTTTGGTAAAAAAGAGTTGTATGGTCTCGCGTATAGAACAGATCACGATCTTAAGAGTCATTCTGTTGGTTCTGGAGTAGATCTTACATATTTTGACGAAGAAACTAAAGAGAGATTTACTCCGCATGTGGTAGAGCCATCCTTTGGTCACGGAAGAACTCTTCTTGCGGTGCTTGTGTCTGCGTACAGAGAAGATGTTATGGGAGATGAGACTCGAGTGTATCTTGCATTCAAACCGAGCATTGCTCCAGTTAAAGTTGCGGTGTTTCCACTTCTTAAAAATAAACCAGAACTCGTAGAGAAAGCTCGAGGCGTGTATGCATTACTCAAGAAAGAATTTGGAGCTGTTGTTTTCGATGATAATGGAAATATTGGGAAACGATACCGAAGACAAGATGAGATTGGTACGCCGTTTTGTATTACTATCGATTTTGACACTTTGGAAAAGGGAACAGGCGTAACTGTACGCAATCGTGACACGGGAGAACAGGAAAGAGTTGAGGAATCAGAACTTCATATATACCTTAAGGAAAAACTTAGTTAACATTTCTTATAAAATGAATTTTAAAAAAACTATTTTCAAAAATGGGCTTACGCTCATCACTATTCCGCTTAAAGATAGCCCGTCTGTAACAGTGCTTGTTACTGTGTCTGCTGGATCAAAATATGAGAATAAGGGAAATAATGGAATATCACATTTTCTTGAACATATGTGTTTTAAGGGTACAGAGAAACGTCCAAAGGCAATCGATATTTCTATTGAGCTCGATAGAATCGGTGCACAGAGTAATGCGTTCACTTCTCAAGAATTTACAGGGTACTATGCTAAATCTCATCCGATGCATTTTGCGACGATTCTTGGTGTGGTATCTGATATATATCAAAATCCCATATTTGATTCAGCAGAAATAGAAAAAGAAAAAGGTGTGATTATAGAGGAGATCAATATGTATGAGGATTTACCTCATCGCTCTGTCCACGATGTGTTTATGGAAGCTTTGTATGGAGATCAGCCTGCGGGGTGGAGTATTGCCGGAACAAAAGAAAACGTGTCTCACATGAAGCGTGAGGATTTTGTTGCGTATAGGGATCATCATTATGTGGCGTCTGCTACAACAGTTGTTGTTTCTGGTAATTTTGATGAGACACACATTGTTTCTCAGGTGGAGAAGGCTTTTGAACATATTCCGACCACAAACAAGGAAAAAAAAGTACTCGTTTCTGAGATTCAATCCGGTCCTGTTATAAAAATAAAACACAAAGAAACAGATCAAACACACATTGTCCTTGGAGTTCGAACATATAAAGCATCAGATGATAAAAATATGGCGCTTCGAGTGCTCAGTAGTATTTTGGGAGGAGGTATGAGTTCGCGATTGTTTGTAAAACTTCGAGAAGAAATGGGGGTTGGGTATTACGTACGTTCTGGCGTGGATGAGTTTACAGATCATGGATACATGGCCGTGTCGACAGGTGTCGATGTCAATCGAGTTCCTGAAGTTATCACTGCTGTTTTAGGAGAACTCAAAAAACTTACTGAAGGTGTTGTTCCTCCAGATGAGATTGAGAAGTCTAAAGAATACATTATTGGTAACATGTATCTTGGGCTCGAGTCATCAGATGCTCTTGCCGAATTTTATGTCATTCAGCATTTACTTGGTGAGAAAATGGTTACTCCAGATGAGTTTGCGATAAAAATAAAAAATGTTACGGCGGAGGATGTGCATATGGTTGCACAAGAAATAATACAAAATAGCAACATGACTCTGGCGATTGTCGGCAATATCAAAGATCAGGAACATATCACAAAGATTTTTAATCTATAGGTGTTGTTTGGTGATAATTACTACATAAAAAATTACTTTTTTACAAAAGTTTTTCTCGTGGTACTATGTGGGTATGATGGAACACCGAGAACAAACAATTCACATTGCGAGCAGTACCATCTTTAAAACAATACTCATTATTTTGTTTTTCGGAATCTTGTTTGTGCTTAGAAATGTCTTGATCATTGTGCTCATGTCGATTGTTATTGCTTCTGCGGTGGAGCCTGCAACAGTTGCAATGGTGAAAAGGAAAATTCCACGACTTCTCGCTGTTATTTTTGTATATATTGTACTTGCAACCATTCTCTTTGGTTCTATTTTCTTTCTTCTTTTGCCTCTTCTCTCTGAATCGAGTGATTTTCTCAATAATCTCCCTAGATACTTTAATGCGGAAACTGTTTCTTCTGGCATTGCCAACAACTCATTTCTTTCATCACAGCCAATTGTCTCCGGTCTTCAAAACAGTGTAAATTTAGAAGGAATTATCAACCAAATAAACGCGGTTATTACTGGGCTGACATCGAGTACTTTTAATACGGTCAGTACTGTTTTCGGTGGAATATTAAGTTTCATACTTATGGTGGTGCTTTCATTCTATCTTGCGGTTGATGATGATGGAGTGGGTAAGTTTTTGAAAATTATTACACCGCTTAAACACGAGAACTACGTGGTGCATCTCTGGAAACGTTCTCAGAGAAAAATTGGTTTGTGGATGCAGGGGCAACTCGTGCTTGCGGTTATTGTCGGAGTATTGGTGTATCTTGGACTCGTGCTTCTTAATGTTCCAAATGCACTCCTTCTCGCGTTTCTGGCTGCGGTTTTTGAAATCATTCCGCTGTTTGGTCCAATACTTGCCTCGATTCCAGCTATTGCACTATCGTTTGTAAGCGGAGGGTTCTCACTCATGCTTCTTGTTGTTGGTCTGTACCTCATCATTCATCAGTTTGAAAATCAGCTCATTTACCCTATAGTGGTGAAGAAGGTTGTGGGAGTCCCGCCAATTGTTTCCATCATTGCTCTTGTGGCTGGCTGGGAACTCGTTGGTTTTCTTGGACTCATTCTTTCTGTGCCCGTGGCAGCAGTGATTATAGAGTTTTTTGATGATTTTGAACGAGATAAAATAGAAAAAATAGAAAGAATGAAATCTACGAATTAAATTATGTCTCAAAAATTTTATATTACAACACCTATATTTTACCCTAATGCGAATTTGCATATGGGTCATGCATATACAGTTACAGTATGTGACGTGCTTCGTCGTGCACACAAAATGCAGGGAGATGATACATACTTTCTTACTGGTTCAGACGAGAATACAGGGAAGATATTAAAAGTTGTTACAGAAAAAAATCAAACAGTTTCAGAGTACTTAACTGAAGTAACAGAGAAATTTAAGGATTTGTTTGGCAAGCTTGATATTTCGTACGATCAGTTCATCCAGACTTCTGACAAGGAAAAACATTGGCCCGGAGCGCAGACACTATGGAAGAAGCTTGTCGAAGCCGGTGATATATATAAATCAAAATATATCGGTCTCTACTGTGTTGGGTGCGAGACATTTTATACAGAAAAAGATTTGGTTGATGGAAAGTGTCCGGTCCACCTCACCATACCAGAGAAAATTGAAGAAGATAACTATTTTTTTAAACTTTCAAAATATACACAGGTAATCAGGGAAAAAATAGAAACAGACGAACTGCAGGTTGTACCTTCAACTCGAAAAAATGAGATCCTCGCACAGCTCGACAGGGGACTCGATGATATTAGTTTTTCTCGACCAGTGAAAAATGTGCCATACGGTATTCCAGTTCCCGGAGACAGTGAGCAGGTGATATATGTGTGGTGTGATGCTTTAGTAAACTATATTTCAGCTTTGGGATATGGAAGGGACGACGAATTGTTTCAAAGATTCTGGCCAGCGCAGGCGCATGTCATAGGGAAAGATATTCTGCGTTTCCATGCTGCTATATGGCCGGCAATGCTTTTGTCTGCAGGTCTTCCGTTACCTCAAGCACTGCTCGTTCACGGATTCATTACCTCTGGAGGGCATAAAATGTCAAAGTCTTTGGGTAATGTCATTGATCCGTATGATCTTGTAAGTGAGTACGGCAAGGATGCGGTACGATACTATCTCATTCGAGAAATATCTCCTTTTGAGGATGGAGACATGACGATGGATCGTTTTAAAGATGCATATAATGCCGGACTTGCGAATGGACTAGGCAATCTAGTATCAAGAATTCTTACACTTTCTGAAAAATATCTAGATGGTTGTCCGGAACTTCCTGAGCAAGAAGATTTTACTCAATATTTTGCATTTTTTGAATCTTTTGAGATTCAAAAAGCGGCTGACTATGTATGGGGAGAAATAGGCGATTTGGATAGGTTCATTCAAAGTACAGAACCATTCAAGGTGGTCAAGGTGGATGAAGAGCATGGAAAAAAACTTATTTCTGACATGGTTGTGCGATTGTACAGAATAGCTCAAATGCTTAAACCTATTTTGCCTGAGACAAGTGAGATTCTCAAGAAGTTGATTGTTGAAAATAAAAAACCTGAGAAACCACTGTTTCTTCGAAAAGACTAACATGTTTAACTACGTCGATATTCATTCACACCTATACTTTCCTGACTTTGATACAGACAGAGAAGAGGAGATTGAAAAAATAAAGCAGGCGGGGATTGCGACAATTACCATAGGTACTGATTTTAAGTCTTCTCAACAAGCTATCGAACTTGCAGAAAGGCATCACAATCTTTTTGCATGTATTGGTCAGCATCCCGGAGATGTCACAGTTGAAAGTGTGTTTGATGAAAGATTGCTGTCGCTCGCTCAGCATCCTCGTGTTGTGTCGATAGGTGAGTGCGGACTTGATTATTTTCGAATGTCTCCGCATGACGAGGTTTTAAAAAGTATTCAAAAGAATATATTTGAACAACACATCAATCTATCTCTTTCTTCTGGTAAGCCTCTCATGCTTCATGTGAGGAGTAGTAAGGGTAGTATGGACGCATATAGTGATACACTCGACATGCTTGAGTCTCGAGCAAGATCCACACAAGAGAAGCTTCGAGGTAATGCACATTTTTTTGCAGGGAATATGGAAGTGCTTATACGTTTTCTCGCACTCGGTTTTACAGTTTCTTTTACTGGAGTGCTAACCTTCACTCACGACTATGATGATCTTGTAAAAGCTGTTCCTCTAGACAGGCTTCTGTCTGAGACAGACGCACCGTTCGTTGCACCTGTGCCGTATCGTGGTAGTCGGAATTCACCGTTGTATGTGCCCGAAGTGGTTTCTTGTATAGCTCAAATTCGACAAGAACCTCTCGAGGTAGTTAAGAAAGTTCTCCTAGAAAACGCCCAAAAGCTCTTCGGAATCGGAGTTGCACCATCGCCTGTCTTGTGATAGTCTAATGTTCATGGAAAAAGAAGAAGAAATAACTCCTGAAAAAGGGCAAAGTGATGCAGTAACGGTGTACGAAATTTCGTACCTCATTTTGCCATCACTCGATCAAACAAAAGTTGATCAGAATGTTGCGACACTTAAGTCTCTTGTGGAGGCTCAAGGAGGAGTGCATGTTTCTGATGAAAGCCCAGTTTTTATTGATCTTGCATATTCTATTACAAAGGTTGTTGGAGTAACCCGACACAAGTCTACTACAGGCTACTTTGGATGGATGAAATTCGAACTATCTCAGACAATGATCGAAAATGTGAAGAAAGCTCTCGATGCTTCAGAAACAGTAATGCGATATCTTATTATCAAAACTGTTCGAGAAAACACTCTTCTTAATGGAAAGATGAATCTTAAGAAGGAGGATAAATCTCGAAAGGACAATCTTCTCGACACAGACTCTCTTGATGCTTTGCCAGAAAATGAAGAAGTTTCAACAGTAGAGGAGATTGATAAGAGTATTGATAATCTTGTTGTCGCATAATCATAATTCTATGTATCTTAACAAAGCAATCATTATAGGAAACCTTACGAGAGATCCAGAAGTTAAGGCACTTCCGTCAGGGATCAAGGTTACAAGTTTTTCGGTAGCAACAAACCGAGTTTGGAAGGATAAAAATGGTGCGAAGCAGGAAAGTGTAGATTATCACAATGTTGTTGTCTTCGGTCGTCAGGCAGAGATTGCAGGACAATATTTGAAAAAAGGTGCATCGGTTCTTGTAGAGGGTCGCATGCAGACACGAAGTTGGGATGACGCTTCTGGGATCAAGAAGTACCGAACAGAGATTATCGCTGATCGGATACAGTTTGGTCCACGAACTACAGGATCTGCTCCGGGAGGCTCATACGGAGCTCCTCAGACGCCAGGAGATGATGATCACAAGAAAGCTATGGATACGATTGAGTATCCGGAAGAGGAGATAAACCCTGAAGACATTCCATTCTAGTCGCTTCGGTCTTTTTGAAAAATTTCTGTGTTGGAATTCATAAAATAATTCTCAATGTACCACTAAGTACACCTCAAATTATTTTCTTCTTCCGCCTTGAAATTTGTCAAAAATCCTCAAAGCTTGATTTGTTTACAAAAAAATTAATTTAATATATATTACAACGAATATGAAAGAGTGTTACTTTACCCAAAATCACATAAAGCATATCGACTACAAAGATACTGATTTGCTTAAAAAATTCCTTAACCCGCACGCGCGAATGATTTCACGCAAGCGAACAGGTGTTACTGCAAAGAATCAGCGAAATCTTGCTACTGCAATCAAGCGCGCTCGTTTTATGGCACTGCTCCCGTTTGTTTCTAGATAGCTATGCTACACTAGGGCATATGAAAAAAAGTCCTCGGAAAAATATTACACTCGATGACCTCGCTCTTATGGTAGGTAATGGTTTCAATGCTGTGGATAAACGATTTGCCACTGTTGAAAGCGAATTAAATAATATCAAAGGGGTTTTGAAAAAAAATAATCACGATATACTTAATATAAAAAATCGTTTTGTACCTCGACACGAATTCGACACTCTGTTTGGTTCGAGTCGGTCGTCTTGAAGAGAAGTCTAAGAAGCCTCATTGATTTTTGAAAATATGAACAATGTAAAATCCCCTAAGCAACGCCTAGGGGATTTTACATTAGAGATTTAGAAACTATTTGTCCCAGCTCGTTCGACGTATTCACCAGTTTCAGTATTTATACGAATCATCTCACCCTCTTTGATGAACATAGGTACGTAGATAGTTGCTCCAGTTTCTACTACAACCGCCTTGGATGCGCCTTGGGCAGTGTTGCCTTTGGTCGCATCATGAGCTTCGGTTACCTTAAGGTCTACTTTGATAGGCATCTTAACTCCTATCGTTTTTTCCTTGAAGACTAATAGGGAAATGATAGCATTTGTTTTGAGAAATTGAGCTCCTGTGCCGATCATTGTTTCTTCGATTTTAAATCGTGCGGATGGGTTATCTGTTTCGCAGAACCAATACTCACCTTTGTTTGCATAAAGGAATTTTGCATCCTTTTTTTCGATTTCTGCTTCCTCTACTTTATCTGATACATGGAAAGAGGGCTCGGTAATTTTGCTTGTAATGAGATTTCGAAGCTTCACTGCGTTTACGGGCTTTCGCTGTTGTTTGCGAAACACGTGCGCGTCCAAGACTTCATACGGACCACCTTCAAAGACTATGAATTTCCCTTTAGTTATTTCGTTGTAGTCGAGCATTGCCATAGTTTTGTGTGTTTAGATAGAATAACTGTCTTACTTCCACCCTACTTTATTAAAAGTGGGGGAAACTGGGAAATTGTAGTCGTTTTAATCCTTGATTTCCTTTAGAATATAGCCTATTTAAGCCACTAAATCTACTTGACATTTTTAATAAATAGGTATATAATATATCTTAGGAGGGTGGACCTCTCCCTACCCCCTAATAC
>Ga0163155_10001531_pt1 | contig 27933 bp, 18 predicted proteins | sample OliLakLV19SP4G1_FD_148611 | JGI IMG/M metagenome (GOLD analysis project Ga0163155, IMG submission 148611) | Freshwater microbial mat bacterial communities from Lake Vanda, McMurdo Dry Valleys, Antarctica - Oligotrophic Lake LV.19.SP4.G1 | ecosystem: Environmental > Aquatic > Freshwater > Lake >... | reverse complement strand
GACCTTGCCCTTCCCCAGCTTGTCGCTGCCGATCAGCTCAAAATGCGCGCGGCCCGACAAGTCGATAGTCACCTGCGAGAGCGCTTCATCCAGCGGCACGCTCCCAAAGCCGAAGCGGCGAACGCCCGCCTTGTTGCCAAGCGCCTGCGCCACGGCCTGGCCGATGACGATGCCGATATCTTCGACCGTGTGATGGTCGTCGATGTGCGTATCGCCCGTGCATTTTACGTTCAGATCGATGGCGCCATGCTTCGACAGCGCCGTCAGCATGTGATCGAAAAATCCGACGCCAGACGAAACTGTCGATTCGCCCGTGCCATCAAGATTCAAAGACAAGACGATATCCGTCTCTTTCGTCTTTCGCGAAATAGCCACGGAGCGCGGCACTGCAGCCCCCCCGTCTCCCCGTCTCCCCATCTCCCCGTCCTTCTTTTTAGCCACGCGCGAAATACTCCTTCAGTGCTGCCAGCAACGCGTCGATTTCCGCATCCGTTCCCACGGAAATGCGCAAGCCATCGTCGAGAAGCCTTGCCGGGAAGTATCGGACCAGAATGCCCTTTCCCTTAAGGAAACGGTATGCGCCCGCCGCTTTCTCCGCACTTTTCAAACGCGCAAAAATGAAATTGGCCTGGCTCGGAACGACGTCAAATCCCAGCGCGGCGAGCGACTTTCCAAGCCGCTCTCGCGTCGCGATGACTTTTTGCGCGTTCGCCGCGGTCCATTCCACATCCCGCAAAGAGGCCGCACCGGCAACGATCGCCAGACGATCGAGGTTGTAACTGTCCTTCACCTTCCAGAGGCCCTCGACGATCCGTGCGCTTGAAAATAGCAAGCCCAACCGCATTCCAGCCAGACTATGACTTTTCGAAAAAGTGCGCAGTACGACGACGTTCTCAAGTTCCTTAGCGAGTTGCAGATTGTTTGCGCCCGCGAACTGCGCGTACGCTTCATCGATCACGAGCAACCCGTCTTTTAAGCTGCCCGCAAGTTCGCGCAATTGCTGCGACGTGTAGGTGGTTCCCGACGGCGAGTTGGGCGACGCGATAAAAACAATTTTTGCTCCACAACCGAAAAGCGTTTTCGGGAGATTAAATTCCCGGTCGAAATCGTACGTCGCTATCTTCGCCGCCTGCGCATGCGCGAGCGTCTCGTACAAGACATATGTGGGATACGGATACGCGACCGTCTGGCCCTCATCGACAAACGCGCGAAACAGCATCGCCAGCAGTTCGTCAGACCCGTTTCCGTGCAGCACCTGCTCGATCGGAAATCCGTTCACGTCCGCCGCCGCCTGCCTCAACGCCAGCGCCTTCGGATCCGAATAAAGCCGCAACCGGTCGCCGTCGTCGCCGACTTCCGCGCAAATCGCCGCACCGACTTTGGGGCTCGGAGGATACGGATTCTCATTCGTGTTGAGCTTGATGACTTTCGTGCCCGCCGCAGGCTGTTCACCCGGCACGTACGGTTCCATCGCTTCAATATTCGCTCTAAACTTCAGCATGATTTCTCTCATTTATTCACCACCAAGACTCCAAGACACTAAGAAAAAAAATCCTAATTCCGTTCTTGGTGTTTTTGGAGTCTTGGTGGTGATCCATTTATTCGCATCCGCAGAAACGCAGATCCAGATCCTTCGCCGCCTTCGTTTCATCCACCTTGCCGACGGGCGAAGTGTGCGGCGCATTAATGACGAGTTCCGGTGTTTCGAGCGCTTCCTTGGCGATCTGCTCCATCGCTTCGCAGAATTTATCGAGCGTCGTTTTGCTCTCCGTTTCCGTCGGCTCAATCATGATCGCCTCTTTCACAACCAGCGGAAAATAAATCGTCGGCGGATGATAGCCGTAATCAATCAGCCGTTTGGCGATATGCAGCGTGCGCACACCCTTCTCCAGCATCGCCTCCGTCGGCTGCAAAATGAACTCATGCATGCACGGAGACTTTAGCGGCCGTCGATATGTCTTGGCGAGCCGGTCAAACACGTACGCGGCATTCAGCACCGCGTGCTTGCCGACTTCAGGCAGGCCGTCCCTGCCGTGGTGGCGCATGTACGTGTACGCGCGAACCAGAACATTCGCATTTCCCTGAAACGTCGTGATGCGCCCGATGCTTTTCGGCTTATCTTCAGAAAGCTCGTAAGTATCTCCGGTTTTCTTCACGTATGGAATCGGCAGGAATGGCCTCAGCCGTTCTTTCACGCCGACCGGGCCTGCTCCGGGCCCGCCGCCGCCGTGCGGCGTCGAAAATGTTTTGTGCAGATTCAAATGAACCACGTCGAAGCCCATGTCACCAGGACGCGCTACTCCGAGAATCGCATTCAGATTCGCGCCGTCGTAATAAAGGAGGCCGCCGGCGTCGTGAACTTTTTTCTGAATCACCTTGATCTGTGTTTCGAACAGTCCCAGCGTGTTTGGATTCGTGAGCATCAATCCCGCGACCGTATCGCCGAGCGCGGCATCGAGACCCGTGATATCGACTTCGCCCTCTTCCGTGCCGGGAATCGATACGACCTCGTAACCGCACAGCGCCGCGCTCGCGGGATTCGTTCCGTGAGCCGCCGTGGGAACGAGAATCTTGTTGCGCTTGGTGTCGCCGCGCGATTCATGATACGCCTTGATCAGCATGATGCCGGTCAGTTCGCCGTGCGCGCCGGCCAGACCGTTCAGCGTCACCTCGTCCATGCCGGTGATGTTGCTGAGCCCGCGTTCGAGTTCGTACATGAGTTCAAGCGTGCCCTGCGCGGTGCTCGCCGGCTGCAGCGGGTGCATCGCCGCAAAGCCGGGATCGCGCGCGACGGCCTCGTTGATCTTGGGATTGTATTTCATCGTGCACGATCCGAGCGGATAGAACGTGCTGTCGATGCCCACCTGCCGCCGCGAAAGCGCGAGGATGTGCCGCACGAATTCCAGTTCGCTGAGTTCCGGCAGATCGGGCGCTTCCGTGCGCTGAAACGCGCGCGGCACAATCAGCGTCGCCGCGCGAGCGCCCTCCGGATTATCAACCGGAAAATAATTCTCGCGCCGTCCCTTGTGCGATTTTTCGAAGATCAGTTCCATGTGCTACTCCATCTTTTTCATGCGAACAAGCGATGAGAAAAGTTTTGCGACCGCCAACCCAACCGCTGCGCCAGCCACCACACAACATAAGGGGCCCACGACTAATCCCTTTCCAAAACCAAACACTGCAGGTCCCAAATATAGTGCAAGTGCTAGTCCCGCCGAGACTCCAAAATGCAGTCCGAACTCAGAAAATATTTTTTCACCACTCGAAACCGCATTATTCACCCAGTGACGTTCCATATACTTCTCAATCTCGTCAGTGGTCCACTTCTCCGTCACGGCGACGAGGATCTAGTGCGCGCCATTTCCCGTCATTCCATCCACGGAGCGATAAGTGGAATGCGTTCGTTTCTAAGCCTTCGGTACAGTTGGAAATGACGGTCGCAGGTCATTACTTTCGCATTCGCGCGGATTTCCGACAAGCGAACCAGACAGGCATCGGCAAACGACATGGGCAGATCGTGGTACTTTTCCATTAACTCCAGAATGGGTTCACGTTGAACCTGTGCCGAAAAGCTCGAGTCGATGCCGCATTTCTGCAGATTGCACGAAATCCTTCAAACCCTTTTGGGAACCGGCTGGATATATGGTCAACCTCGGCCCATACGGCTTCGCATGTCACGAGTGGCGGCTCTGCTGATTTGAAGTTTTCCACTGCCCACACGTGAAAGCTGTCCTTTTGCAAAATGAACGCGACCAGAGGCCCGGCATCCACAATTGTCACCGTCCGAATCCTTCCAAGTATGCTTTATTCGTTGACGCATCAGAAGGCGAGTCCTTGACAATACCGATCGCTTCACTCACGCGATCAAGGAAACTTCCCGGCGGTATGGCGATCCGTTTACCGTCAATTTCATAATATTTGCGCTTGGATTTGCCGACCACAACACGGCCCGATTGATTTTTGGATTCAACCTTTGGGAATACACGATCTGGGGCCTTGACGTGCGTCGATCTCTTACGATTCTTTTGACGACTTCCCTTTTCATCAACAAAGCAGCCGTTCTGTGCCAATTCATCGGCAGACAACTGTCGTTTCGAATTTTTCGCTGCCATTTGAACTCTCCACAACGCCATTCCGGCATTCTCTCACGAACTAATTGTGTTTACAAACCGCTCGATCTCCCCTTCCGTCCGCTTTTCGGTTACGGCGACGAGAATCTGATTCGCCCGCGCCTTATCGTAAATCCCCAGATCCAATCCGCCGAGCACGCCGGCTTTCAGCATTCCATCGAGTACCTGCTTCGCGGGCTCCGGTGTTTCGATCACGAATTCGTTAAACACCGCGTATTCTGGAACAATCACGCCTTTCACCGCGCGCAGTTTCTGGCGCAGCAGATCGGTTTTCATCACCGACAATTCCGCCGCACGCTTCAGGCCGCTCTTTCCGAGTGCGCTCATATAGAAGTGCGACATCATCGCGCAAAGAGCGGTATTCGTGCAGATGTTGCTCGTCGCTTTTTCGCGGCGGATGTGCTGCTCGCGCGCCTGCAGCGTGAGCGTAAACGCGCGGCGGCCTTTCATATCGAGCGTCTGGCCGACCAGCCGGCCGGGCATGCGGCGCACGAATTCTTTTTTGCAGCAGATGTAGCCGAGGTACGGCCCGCCGAATTGCAGCGGCACGCCAACGGCCTGGCCTTCGCCACAAACCACGTCGGCGCCGAGTGCTCCCGCAGGCTGCAGCAGGCCAAATGAAAACGGATTCGAAATGGAGACCAGCATGCCGCCGGCTTTGTGAGCCGTCTCCGCGGCGGCAGAAATGTCATCGATCGAGCCATAGAAATTCGGGAAGCCGACCACGATCGCCGCGGTCTGCTCATTCATCGCGGCGCTCATCGCGTTGATATTACTGCGGAACTCTCCGGATTTCGGCGCGATAATCTGAAGTTCGATCCCCTGCACGCCGAGAAGTGTTTGCGCCGTTTGCAGATAATGCGGGTGGATCGCACCGTCGAGGACCAAACGGTTGCGGCCGGTGTGACGCACCGCCATCTGGCAGCCTTCCACGAGCGCGGTCGCCCCATCGTAAAGGCTCGCGTTGGACACATCGCAGCCGCAGAGCGACGCCATCATCGTCTGGAATTCGTAAATGATCTGCAGAATGCCCTGGCTGATCTCGGGCTGGTAAGGCGTGTACGCGCTATAAAGTTCGCCGCGCAGTACGAGTTGATCGACGACCGGCGGAATGAAATGATCGTACGCGCCCGCGCCGAGGAAACACGTCAGTTCGTTGGTCGCTTTGTTTTTTCGCGCACGGCGCGACATCTCGGCGGAGAGTTCCATCTCGCCGAGCCCTTTGGGCAGATTAAGTTCGCCAGCTTTCACTTCCGCGGGCAGATGCGCAAACAGATCATCGAGGCTATTCAGGCCCAGCGTCTTGAGCATGACTTCGCGTTCGGACGGCGTGTGTGGAATGTACGTCATGATGCGTGCGACCCTTAATTCACTCTGCATGCGGAAAGGAGCAAGCTAACAGCTTGCTCTACGAATTAGTGCTTGGCCAGGAATTCGGTGTACGCCTTATCGTCCATCAGTGCGTTCAGTTCTTCGGGCTTGCTCAATTCGATCTTCACCATCCACCCGGTGCCGTAACAATCCTTGTTAACGGACTCCGGCGTTTTCGTGAGCTGCTCGTTAACGGCGACAATCTTACCGGAGACCGGGCTGTAAATGTCGCTCGCGGCTTTCACAGACTCCACGACGCCCACCGCTTTCATGTACTGCGCCGATGCTCCGACCTTGGGCAACTCGATGAACACAATGTCGCCAAGCTGGCTCTGCGCGTGATCGGAAATCCCGATCGCCGCAACGTTGCCTTCAATCTTGACCCATTCGTGCTCTTTCGAATACTTCAGCCCCGGCAATACGTTGCTCATTTCAGGTTCCCTCGTCCAATGAATTCTTAACGCAACGCATCACGATTTGACTGGCTTGTAAAATGGTTTCCCGACGACGACGGCATCAATTCTATTTCCGCGCACTTCGGCCTGAAGCGCCGTGCCCACGCCGGCAGCGGACGTCTCCACCAGCGCCAACGCGATCGCGTATCCGACCGTTGGCCCGAACGTGCCGCTGGTCACGATGCCGACTTTTTTGTCGCCAGCAAACACGGCGTGATCGGCGCGCGCCGGCTGGCGTCCACTGAACTTTAACGCCGCGAGCGCGCGCGGCACACCGTCGGCTTTCTGCTTTCGCAGCGCTGCAACGCCGATGAATTCCTTCTCGAGCGACATCGCCCAATCCAAGCCTGCTTCAAGCGGCGTAATATCCAGCGAAAGTTCGTGGCCGTAGAGCGGCAGGCAGCATTCCAAGCGCAGCGTGTCGCGCGCGCCCAATCCACACGGCAGCAGTCCGAACGGCTTGCCGGCGTCCATGATCGCGTTCCACATTTTCAGCGCGTCTTTTTTCGGGAAGAACAATTCCACGCCGTTCGTTTCGCCCGTGTAGCCGCTCTTTGAAACGATGGAGGGAATGCCGGCAACGTCGGCGGTCGTCATGCGAAAACGTTTGAGTTTATTCAGCGGCTTGGCGCAAAGCTTCGAGAGAATCTCAAACGTCTTCGGGCCCTGCAGATCCAACTTGTGCGTTTCAGGCAACAGATCAGTGAGCGTCGCGTTTTTAAGATTCGCTTTGATCTGCGCCGCATCGCCTTCGCGCGTGCCGGCGTTGGTGACGATGTAGTATTTATTCTCCGCTTGCTTGAAAACAATCAAATCATCAATGACCGTGCCACGTTCGTTGGTGAGCAGCGTGTAACGGCCTTGGCCATCTTCCATGCCGGCGAGATCGCGGCTGACAATGCGCTGCAAACTCTCAAGCGCGCCTGCGCCTTCGATCAGTAGCTCGCCCATGTGGCCGGTGTCGAAAAGACCGGCGGCTTGGCGCGTCGCATTGTGCTCAAGAATGATGTGCGTGGGGTAATCGACGGGCATGTCCCAGCCGCCGAAGTCGATGACTTTGGCCCCAAGTGCCATGTGCGTGTCGTATAAAGCGGTACGGTGAGCCACGGGCAAATACTCCATTTCGCGGCGAAGGCTTTTGAAAAAGCCAGTGCCAGCCGAAGAACGAAAACTCTCACGACGCGAGCCAAACGAGAAGGCCACTGATGCACGGTGACACCCGCGCCCAGCAGCGAAAAACGTTCAGCCCTGTCCTTTAAACCTGAGAGATTAAGGAACAGCAGTCTGAGAGCCCGAGAGTCTCGAGTCTTGGAGTCTACTGCCCTTCCCCTTCGGTGTCTGATTTCGATTGCGATGTCGCAACAGATACCAGCGCTCTCCAGGGAGCCATCGAATCGCGGTACGGGGACCTGAAAGTTTCAGGAACGCACGCTGAATGCGACTCCTTTTCTTCTTCGGTAGCGCTCTCTATAAAGGAGAGTGCTTCTCCCACGATCGTCAAATGGCCCTGATCCGCGGCAACTAATTAGGTCGCCACGAAATGAGTTTACTGCCCGCGTTGTCAAAGAACGGCCTGCGGTATTTCTTTCTGGCGAACTTAGATTGCGGTGAAAAGAAGTCAAGCAGAATAGAACGGCGCTCTGAACAAATTTTGCACGCGGAGCGTGGTCCGGGCGTCTCGCCCGGACAAACAGACGTTTGAACGACAAGCGCAGCCCTAGATTGTCGGTTCCTACTCAAGAATTGGGCGGACAGCATTCTTGGGCAATCGCGCTTCCTTATCGTGGAATGCAACGGCGCGACCGGCCGCGACGACTGGCAGGGATTGTGGCGGGCATGAGTTGTTCGATCTCCTCGGCGACAGCGGACACGCCTACTCGGCATCGAAACGGTCAGCTTCGGCTTTTAACCGCGCCGTTTAGTCAAACGTTTTGTAGGGCACATTGCACCGGGATCGCGCGAATATGAAGAATGTTGTCTGATGCCGTTGAGCCCCTTTGCGCCTTTAAGTGCGTCGAAAATCGGTGCCACCGTTTCCGACGCGGTCGCATTGTTTTGTTGCGCAACGTTGCGCCTCTTTCCTTCCGCGTGTATTCTCTCGGCTCTCATTATAAGGAGAATTCCCATGGCCAAGCGGCCCGATGAACTGCGCATCGTCACGATTCAACCCGGCTTCATGCCCTACGCTGAAGGCTCTGCGCTCGTCTCGTGCGGAAACACGAAAGTCATCTGCTCAGCTTCCGTCGAAGAAAACGTGCCGCCATTCCTCATCGGCAAAGGCCAGGGCTGGCTCACCGCTGAATACGGCATGCTCCCGCGCAGCACGCACACCCGCAAGCAGCGCGACGGGGCGCGCGGCAAACAGGACGGCCGCACCGTTGAAATTCAGCGCCTCATCGGCCGCGCCCTCCGCCCAACAGTGGATTTGAAAAAACTCGGCGAACGCACCATTCTCATCGATTGCGATGTCCTGCAAGCCGACGGAGGCACGCGCACCGCCTCCATCACCGGAGCCATGGTCGCCGTCGCTCTCGCGATCGCGAAGCTGAAAGCCAAAGGCAAAATGGATTCCAGCGCTCTGGGAAGTTTCGTCGCCGCCGTCAGCGTGGGCATTTGCAAGGGCATTCCAACACTTGATCTCTGCTACGAAGAAGACGTCGCCGCCGATGTTGATTGCAACGTCGCAATGACTGAAGCCGGCAAGTTCATCGAAGTCCAGGGCACCGCCGAACACGGCCCCTTCGACCGCTCTGAATTCAACGCGCTTCTGGATCTGGCCGCCAGCGGCATCAAGCAATTGATCGAGCTCCAGAAAAAAGCCATCGGCCCCGAAACACTCGCCGCACTCGGACGATAACGCGTGGTCCGGGCGTCTCGCCCGGACCACGACCAGAATCTCACGTCCTTCTTCGTGTTCTTCGTGGTAAGAATCTGTCTGGGAAAAAGCCATGCGAACGCTCGTCATCGGCACCGGCAACAAACACAAAGTTCAGGAGATTGCTCCGCTTCTGGCCGGACTTCCGTTCAACTTAAAAGCCGCCGGAGATTACGGCCCCTTCAATCCTGCTGAAGACGGCAACACGCTCGAAGAGAACGCAATAATCAAAGCGCGCGCCGCCATGGCGCTCAGCGGCGAATGGTCCCTCTCCGACGACACCGGTCTCGAAATCGACGCGCTCGACGGCCGCCCGGGACTCTACGCCGCACGCTACGCTGGCGAAGGCTGCTCGTTCGCCGACAACGTGCATAAAGTACTCCGCGAAATGCAGGGCGTCCTGCTCGAAAAACGCACCGCCAAGTTCGCCTGTGTCATCGCGCTCTGCCGGCCCGGACACGAACCGCAGACCTTTCGCGGAGAATGCAGCGGTTACATCCGCACCGATGCGCGCGGCACGGGTGGCTTCGGCTACGATCCCATTTTCGTGATCAGCGGCCTTGAAAAAACGTTCGCCGAACTTTCAGCCGAACAGAAGAACACCGTCAGCCACCGCGCGATCGCGACGAAACAGTGCCGCAGTGCGTTGGAGAAGTTGACAGAAGAAATGTGATTACGAGGCCGTCCAGCCCTAAACGGGGCTGCGTCTCAAAGCTCAGAGTTGACGCGCAGCGTCTACCTTGGGGTTGATCTATGAATGACGTACTGACCAGGGTAGCGCTGCGGCGCAACCCTGGGCTTTGCGACATTGCCCCCTCGGGGCAAGAACGTACGATAGATCGTGCTGATTAGAATTTTGATCTGTTTCGAATTTCGAGATTCGATTTTTCGTGTTTAATTTTCAGGAATACAAGATGCGCATCGTCTCCCTGCTCCCGAGTGCCACCGAAATTGTATACGCCCTCGATCTTCAGGACGGCCTCGTCGGCATCACGCACGAATGCGACTACCCTCCCGGCGTTGAAACCAAGCCGGTGCTGATCGAGAGTTGTCTCGGTCCCGGTTGCCAAAAAATGACGCCCGGCGAGATTGATGCGAAAATCCGCGAGACGCTGAAAAAAGGCGAAGGCGTATACCGCTTCAAACCGGGCGCGCTGGAACAGGCCAAGCCCGAACTGGTGATCACTCAAGGCATCTGCGACGTCTGCGCCGTCCCTTACCAGTTCGTTGTGGGAGAAATCAAAAAAGCTAAATTGCAGCCTCACTTGATCTCGCTCGACCCGCGGGATCTCACGGGAATCCTCACCGACATCCGCCGCGTCGGCGAAATCAGCGGCCGCATCGACAAAGCCGGCGAAGTGGTCGATGCGCTGGAAGAACGCGTCGGCGATGTTGCCGGCCGCACACGCGACCTGCCCCCCAGTAAGCGCCCGCGCGTCGCCGTGATCGAATGGACCGATCCGCTCTACGCTGCCGGCCACTGGGTTCCCGAGATGATTGAACTGGCCGGCGGAATTGATGTGCTCGCCAAAACCGGCGTGCCGTCTCAAATTGTGGAATGGGAAACGGTGATCAAAGCGCAGCCCGAGGTCATTATCGTCGCGCCCTGCGGCTACGATCTGGCGCGCGCGCGCGGAGAACTCAACGCGCTGCAAAGCCGCCCCGGCTTCGCATCTTTGCCAGCCGTCAAATCAAACCGGGTCTTCATCATGAACGCCACCGCGACACTCTCCCGCCCCGGCCCGCGGATCGTGAACGGACTCGAAGAACTCGCTCAGATTATCCATCCTGAGATTTTTCCGGTGGCTTCCGGAAAAGCCTGCTGGGAAAAAGCCTAGAACAGTTCAACACGAAGACTCGAAGAATGTATCTTAATTTTCGTATTTTTTTTTTAGAAAACGCCGCCACACGCTGGTGGGGTCCCGAAGATCGGGATCTGTCGGGGACGCATAAGTGCAGATAGCGCAGCCACTCCGCAGCCGCCGCAATCCTCCGGCAGACAGAATGTTCTGATCTTAAAAAAGTAATCGGGGCAGGGTATAAAGTTTAAGAGTTAGAGTCAGGCACTACCCTATCCCCTATTCTCTATCCCCTGACCCCGACTATCAACGGTTCTGAATCCCGAACGTCAGCGAGACCACAGCGGTCACATCTTTATCGATGGTGCTCGTATCGTAAATTCCGCCGGGGCTCACGTCCGTGCTTTCCGGACGCGTGATCTGCAATACGCCCATGCGCGCGTTCCGCACTTCACCAATGCCGCAGCCGGCGTGCTCGACGATCTGGTCGGCTCGCATGCGCGCATCCCTAGATGCCTCGCCAATCATCTCAATCTTCAAATCGCCAATCTTCGTGTAATAGTATTCGGGTGTTCCGGATTGAATGTCCAGTTCTTCCTGGATCAATTCCGTCACTTCCGCCGCCGCGCCAGAGACCGCGGTGACTTGCGGTGAAGTCACTGTGCAGGAACGCGTCAGTTTGTAGCCGGACACATCAGCGGTATCGCGCCCGAAACGATCCAGCTTCTTCTTCGATTCGGAACTGATCGCGCCGAGCGACACTTCGGCCGGGCTGAACTTATGATCGTCTAGAAATTTCTGCACCCGATCCATCGCCTTCTTCATCGCTGCATACGCCGCCTTCGTGTCGTCCCCACTGCCGGATACGCTGATCGTCCACACGCCCAGATCAGACCGAATTCGCTTGCGCGCCGAGCCGGTCACGGCCAGCGATTGTTCCATCTTTTTCGGATTGTCCAGTCGCGCTTTGTATGTATTCGCGACCACGCTGGTGCAAATGATGAGGGCGCTCGCCGCACTGATGGATACGACCAGTGCCACATTGAACAGATTCGCGCGGATGTCCGTAGCCATATGTCTTCCTCCACAGCCTTCCCAAGCCGGCAGCGAGCGCCTTCATAACGATCAAATAACAGTTTTTGACCCTATTACTCTTCGGTAAAAATTTGAGCGTGCTTGATAGGCTTTATAAATTTTTATAGCTTATTTTCAGGACTCTCAGGAGCTTTAAGGGGCTGGCTTTTCTCCATCGTAGCCGGCGCTTTTGACTTGCCGCCAAATCCAAAGAACGCAATCGCCGCAACCAGCGCGAGCATCACGAGTACCCACATCACGACGTCGCCCGAATACGACCGGCGGTTCGGATTTCGTCGACTCCCCTGAGACGCTTGCGGCGCACCCGGTTGTTTCTGCGCGCGAAGCTGATGGTTGCTCGCGGAATTCGGTGCCGGCGCGCCACTTTTGGGCGCCAGCCGCGGAACGCCCCCCGGCGTATTGGATCGCGGCCTCGGCGACATACCTGAGCCCGCTGCTTTCACTCCGGAACCGCCGGCGTTGGGTCTGGCATTAAATCCAGAGCCCGCTGCTTTCAAATTCGGATTACTGCTGCTGCCAGGTTTCGGATTGAAACCGGAGCCCAGCGCTTTCAAACGCGGATTACTGCCTACCGCGCGCAGATTCGAATTGCTGCTACCTTTGGGCCGTGTTGCGGGAATCACCGGACGGTGCTTTTCACAGTAGTGAATGGTCCGTGTATCATCATAGGGTTCGGCACCCAACGACGTGTCTTCTGGCGAGACTCGCGCGTTGCACACTTCGCAATAAGAAATTTTCATAACGGATGCAGCCGCGTACCGGATGAATGACGCTTCTAAACAGGTGTTATTCAACAGCACAAGGGCATGCGGGGCAAGCAAAAACGGCCGAAGTCGCTTCTGGGTCAAATCCTACCTCGTGGTTCAACCGAACTCATATGAAGGGTTAAAAGTGTTATACTGCTGGACTTTGAAATGAAATTTTTTGCTCAACATGACTTTATATACCTTTTTAATGTAACGTACCGAGCTCAGCACTGTAGACATATGATGTCTGATGACGCTCCAATTCGGTTCGATGAGACACTTTCGAAAATGGCATAAAATGTTTCTGTTGCGCACGTTAAGCGAGAACACGTGATGCGGATGTTTAGACAAGTTTGGCCTTTTAATCTCGTCTTTTGTCTGGCGCTGGGACTCCTCGCGCCAAGCCCGTTCGTTTTTTCTGCCGAACCAACGCCCGCTGAAATAGACTTTTTCGAAGCCAAAATCCGGCCTGTTCTGGTTGAACATTGTTATTCCTGCCACAGCGCCGAGAGCAAGAAAGTCAAAGGCAGCCTGTATCTCGATAGCCGCGCGGGTGTGTTGACAGGCGGCGACACCGGTCCCGTTCTCGTCCCCGGCCAGCCCGAAAAAAGCAGCCTCATCCGCGCCGTTCACTACACGGACGACAACTTGCTCATGCCTCCTAAAAAGCGGCTCAGCCCGCAGCAGGTCACGGACCTTGAAGCCTGGGTGAAAATGGGCGCACCCGATCCGCGCGCGGCACCTCCCGCGGCTCAAAAGCCGTCCATCGATTTCAACGCCGCGCGAAAGTTCTGGTCCTTTCAATCGGCGAAGGAGCAGCCCGACCCGGCCCCTGCCAATGCCGCATCGCAGCGATCCCGCATCGATCGTTTCATTGATGCCACACTCGCGGCAAAAAATCTCGTTCCCGTCAAACGTGCTGACAAGCGCACCCTGATCCGCCGAGCCACATTCGACCTGACCGGATTGCCGCCCGCGCCTGATGACGTTGCAGTATTTGAAAAGGACGCTTCCGCCGATGCGTTCGCCCATGTCGTCGACCGCCTTCTGTCCTCGCCTCATTATGGGGAACGCTGGGGCCGGCACTGGCTGGACGTGGTTCGTTACGCGGATACCGCCGGCGAGACGGCCGATTACCCCGTCCCGCTGGCTTACCGCTATCGCAATTACGTGATCGACGCCTTCAATCAGGACAAACCCTACGATCAGTTCGTTCGCGAACAAATTGCCGGAGACCTCCTCGCGCTCGAAGGTCCGCGGGAAAAATACGCCGAACGCGTCGTCGCTACCGGGTATCTCGCGGTCTCGCGGCGCTTCGGCTTCGATTCCGAAAATTACATGCACCTGACCATCGAAGACACGCTCGATACGCTCGGCAAATCGATCCTCGGCCTCTCCATCGCCTGCGCGCGCTGCCACGATCACAAGTTCGATCCCATTTCGGCCGCTGATTACTACGCCCTGTTTGGCATCTTCAGCAGCTCGCGCTATGCCTTCCCCGGTTCCGAAGAAAAGAAGCGCTCGCGCGACATGGTGCCGCTGGTTCCACCTCAGGAGGTGGACGCCCAGAAGAAAGCGCTCGCCGAAAAAGTCGCGCCTCTCGAAACCGAACTGAAACGGCTGGACACCGAAAAAGCCGCTCTGGATGCGCACGTCAAAGCGCGAGTCGCAAAGCCTCCGCTGGCTTCCGGCGTGATCGATAACGGTGGCAAGCAGGATCTCTCCGCCGGAAAAGACGCTGCCTCACTGCACTCTATCGCGGTGAAAACCGGCGAGATGATCGAACTGATCATTCTCCCGAAAACCAATCATGGCGCCGACAGCACCCTCGTGGAATTCGAGATTGCCGAGCTTGGCGGCGCCAAACGCGTCTGGAACCTCACGCGCGAAATCGTTCCCGACCTGTTCGAAAAAGGCAAAGGCAATCCCCACAGCGATGCCATGGGCAATCCCGGCGTCTGGTATTTCCTCGACTCCCTGAATGGCGGCCAGCTCTTCTCAAAATACACAGCCGATGCTTTGTAAACCCCCGGCCTGAACGTCTGGCAGAATGCCGAAGACACCCCTTCCCTTTTCGTTAACACAAACGACAAAGCCATCTCCTTTATCACTATCACGCTGCCCCCGCGCTGTGTTTCCATCCATCCCTCCCCCAGAGGCGGAGTGAGCGTTGCGTGGCAAAGCCCGCTGAGCGGCACGGTCGCCATCACCGGGCGCATTGCCGATGTTGATACCTCCGGCGGCGACGGTGTCGCGTGGGAGGTCCGCCACGGCAGCGGCATCGGCCCGTCAATGGAATTGCGCAAACGGAACTCCCAAGCCATCGCCGAAACGCGCAAACAGCGCGACGCCATTGCCGCTCAATTTCCCCGCGTTGAGAATGCGTATGCCGTGTGCGAAGGCCCGGGCAAAAACACGCAGCTTCAGCGGCGTGGCGATCCGAAAAATCTCGGCGACGAAATCCCGCGCCGCTTTTTAGAAGTCCTGGGCGGCCAATCCGTTCCCGCCGGATTCACCGGCAGCGGTCGCCTGCACCTCGCCGAGTGGCTCACGAACCCCGCCAATCCCCTGACTGCGCGAGTGATGGTCAACCGCCTCTGGCAATACCATTTCGGGCGCGGCCTCGTCTGGACGCCGAACGATTTCGGCGTGCGCGGGCGCGCCCCGTCGCATCCCGAACTGCTTGATTTTCTCGCCACCGCACTCGTCAAGAACGGTTGGTCCATTAAAAAAATGCATCGCCTCTTGATGCTCTCCGACGCGTGGCAGCGCTCCAGCTTTGACGACGCGAAGAATATCGCCATCGACCACGACAACGAATTTTTCTGGCGCTTCAATGCGCGGCGCTTGGATGCCGAAGAGATTCGCGACACGCTGCTAATGGTAAGCGGTCAGCTCAATCGCACGCCCGCGGCAGCTCACCCGTTTCCCGCGGAAGACACCTGGAATTTCACCCAGCACTCGCCGTTCACAGCCGTGTATGACAGCGACCGCCGCAGCGTTTACCTGATGACCCAGCGCATCAAGCGCCACCCGTATCTCGCGCTTTTCGACGGCCCCGATCCGAACTCCAGCACGCCCGGCCGCCGCCTGACAACCGTTCCCACGCAGGCTCTTTTTTTCCTGAATGATCCGTTCGTTTTCGCCAGCGCAGCGAAAATGGTCGCGCGTTTAATCCCGTTGCCCGACGAAGCCAGGCGCATGGAGTTTGCGTTTGAGAATCTTTTCGGCCGCTCGCCATCCGCTGCCGAACTGGAAATGGCGCGCGCCTTCTTGAAAAGCTATCGCGTCGCATTATCTCAGGCCGGCACCACGATAGACAAGCCGGAAGAAACAGCGTGGGCCGCGTACGTTCGCGTTCTTTTCAACAGCAACGAGTTCGTTCACATCGATTGATCGAAGGAGCGGGACATGGACGAATCTTGGGATCGCAACCGCCGCCAGTTCATGCGCTCCGCCGTCGCCGGATCACTCCTTCTTCCGGGCCTTCTCAGCGAACTGATGGCCGGCGAGGAGAAGTCGTCGCAATCCAATCCTGTCGCGCCTAAGCCCACGCATTTTCCCGGCAAAGTAAAACGCGTCATCTTTCTTTTCATGACCGGCGGCGTTTCCCATGTCGAATCATTCGATCCCAAGCCCAAACTCGTCGCCGATCACAACAAGACCTACGCGGTGAACGAATTTCAGGGCAAGCCCGGCAAATACAACATGTTCCTCAAAAAGCCGCAGTGGGAATTCAAACCCTACGGCCAATCCGGCACGCAGGTCAGTGGACTTTTTCCCAACATCGGCGAATGTGCTGACGACATCTGCGTGATCCGCTCCATGAAATCCGATCACACCAATCACTACGAAGCCACGCTCGGAATTCACACCGGCTCTTTCACCATGTCGCGCCCCTGCATCGGCTCGTGGATGAGCTACGGCCTCGGCACCGTCAATCAGAATCTCCCCTCCTTCATGGTCATCGCGCCCAAAATGCCATACGCCGGAAGCCAGGTCTGGGCCTCCGATTTCCTCCCCGGCTGCCACCAGGGAACTCTCGTTGTCCCCGGCCCCGAACCGGTCGCCAATATCAAGCGGCGCGTGGCCACCAGCACGCTTCAGGAGATGGAACTGGAAGCGCTCAAGGCCATGAACAGCCGCCACCAGCAATCGCATCCCACCGATCCGGCGCTGGCCGCGCGCATCAAATCATTCGAGACCGCTTTCGGCATGCAACAGGAAGTTCCCGATGCCTTCGATCTCTCCAAGGAATCCGACGCGACGCTGAAACTTTACGGCCTCGAACGCGGCAGCACCCAAGGCTTCGCCTGGCAGTGCCTCGTCGCGCGGCGCCTGGCCGAACGCGGCGTGCGCGTCGTCGAACTGATCGATGTCGGATCGTCGGATAACTGGGATGCGCACGGCGACATGGCCACGCACGAACCGCTCGCAAGAAATGTGGACCGCGCCATCGGCGGCTTGCTCAAAGATCTGAAATCGCGCGGCATGATGGACGACACCCTCGTCGTCTGGACCACCGAATTCGGACGGACACCCTTCAACGACAAGCCGGACGCCAAAGGCCGCGAGCACCACCACTGGGCCTTTTCATCGTGGCTCGCCGGAGCCGGCGTCAAACGTGGCATCACCCATGGCGCCACCGACGAATACGGCGTGAAAGTCGTCGAAAATCCCGTGCACATCCACGATTTCCACGCGACAATTCTACATCTCATGGGCCTCGATCACGAGAAACTCACTTACCGCCACAGCGGCCGCGACTTCCGCCTCACCGACGTCCACGGAAAAATCATCCACCCCATCCTTGCCTGATAATCGCTGGCCGTCCCGCGGCCAATGGATCCAGAGCTTCAGGGCGCCGGTAAATTTATTGAGACTAATCGTTGGCTGACGAGACCAGCATGTCCCGTATGCGTTGAATGTGAACTTCAGTTTCCTCCGCGCGCTTGGCGTAGGAACTGCGCCCCTTGGGGAAGTTCGTGGCTCGCGCCATATTGTTCAGCAGATTCTTCCGCTCTTCAAACATGCGCAGCGACGTCCAAAGAGTTTCTTCAATCTTCTCCGTCTGGCTGGTGAGCAGCGCGGACTGCGTGACTGAATGGCCGGTATGGCAGCGGTATCTTTTACATGGGGGTGGTTCATCTCCCAGAGCACGCCGCCGCAATTGGGGCAGTTATAAGGGACTTGTTCCCCCAAGCTGTTGACCTCCGCCACATCGCTTAAAACACGCTCGGCGATCACCGCCTCGGTGCGGACATCCCTGGGAATCGGCTTAAACTCACCGCGAGGCTGATGCGTTAATTTTTCGAGCAACGAGCCCATCTCCGCGATGGCAATACAGTAATCGACCTTAACGTTGTTCAGCGCATTCTGCGGCATATCGGGATAGGCGGCGTCTTTGGGTTCCTGAACCACCGTGATGCCGCCGCATTGCTTGATCGCGGCCATTCCAGCAGTCCCATCGTCCAGCATGCCTGTCAAAATCACGCCAATCACCGCCGGGCCGTGCGAGACGGCGGCGGACCGGAAGAGCGGATCGATTCCCGGCCGGTACCGGTTCTCGCGCGCACCTTTTGTAACCAGCATTTTCTTCTTGCCGATCAGCATGTGGTAGTCGGGTGGAGCGATGTAGATTCTTCCGGGCTTAAAGGTCTCTCCGTGCCGGCCAAGTCGCATTTACTCGTTCTTTTACTGCAGAGCCTTTTCAACAAGGCAACGCCCGTATTCTCGGGGCTCATATGCTGCACGATAAAAGGGCTGCCGGAAGCGGAGCCGGCAACTGCTCAATCAGGGCGCCCAGCGCCTCCAGGCCCCCTGCCGATGTTCCGATGACTATGATATCATGACCGCGCGTTGACATTGCCGTTACCCTTGGTTCCCGTCAAAATTTTATATGAATGGCTGCGCAATTATCGGCTATTTTCTGGTCGTCACGCAGAGACGCCAATGACAAAATTCATCCGGAAATTAGTCTGAGAAATCCCATCCCTAACGCTGAGCGAAAATCTTAATTACGAACAGGCGAGGCGAGACTTGACACCGCGGCAACCAGAGTGGCTGGATCCACTGGCTTGGCGATGTGCTGCTGAAACCCGGCGCTCAACGCACGCGCCCTGTCTTCATCCTTTGCGTAGGCCGTGAGGGCGATAGCCGGAATTTCTCCTCCGCGTTCGGCTGTTCGTGCGCGAACTTTCTTGATGAGGGAGAATCCGTCTTCGTTGGCCATTCCGATGTCGCTGATCAGAATATCCGGAACCCCCTCGTCCAATTGGCTCAGTGCATCCTTTGCATTAGAAACCGCAGTCACCGAGGCGCCTTGAATGGCAAGAATGGTGTGCAACAATTCACGTGAATCCGTGTCGTCTTCGACGAGAAGAATCTTTAAGCCGCCCAGTTTCGCCTCGTGCGTTACAACGACATCTGCAACAGGGCCATGCCGGTGCTGACTTTCCATCTTCGGCAAGTTCCAGATAGGCAGCAGCACCGTAAATTCCGCGCCTTGCCCCTCGCCCTTGCTCTGTACGGTCACCGTGCCGCCATGAAGTTCGACGATATGGCGCACGATCGCCAGGCCGATGCCCAGGCCGCCCGTGGTTCGCGTTGTCGTGCTGTCCGCCTGCCGAAAGCGCTCAAACACAAACGGCAGAAACTCCGCCGAAATTCCGCGGCCATTATCCTGGACCGTCAGACAGAGTTGCTCGTCGCGCAACTTCAGACGCACGGTAATTTTTCCACCGCTCGGAGTAAATTTGACTGAGTTGGTTAGCAGATTCCACACAACCTGCTGAAGGCGGTCGGGGTCCGCCTGGGTGAACATCTCTTTGGCGGTGGATCCCACTTCGATGGAAATATTCTTTGCGTCGGCGGCATTGCGAATCGAATCGATGCCCATCTCGATCACCGTATTCAGATCGACGGTGCTGGCATTCAGTTTCAATTTTCCGGTGATGATGCGCGACACGTCCAAAAGATCTTCGATCAATTTTGTCTGCGCCAGCACATTGCGCTCAATGACCTTGATTCCTTTTTCAATCACCGCTGGATTGAGTTGCTGTTGCGCCAGCATGCGCGTCCAGCCCAGGATGGGCGTTAGCGGCGTGCGCAATTCGTGGCTGACCACAGCGAGAAACTCATCCTTCGCCCGGTTGGCCTGCTCCGCCTCGTTATACAAATAGGCATTTTCGATCGCCATCGCCGCCCGGCTGGCAAGATCCTGGCCAAGGGCTACGTCGATCGGGGAGAACGTCCGGTCTGAACTCGACAAGATAAAAACGAGAATGCCTTGAACGCGCCGGGAGAGGATCGGCACCGCCAGATACGATTTGATATGTTGCGATTGCAATACTTCCAGATGGCGCCGGTTGCAGGCCAGAGTCGCCAGCGCGGCGGCATCAACATGATTGACCATCTCCGCCGACTTGGAGCGGATAATGCGCGCGATTCCGCATTCGTCCGACGTTCGCGCCGGGCACGATTTATCCAGTTCGCGGGCGGCTTGAACCTGCGCCTCATCGGTGCCGGCGATCCCCGCCAGACGAATGAGTCCCGAGGTGCCGACGATTTGACTCGCTGTCCAATCCGCGAAATAGGGCACACACAGACTGGCCAGGTTCTGCAGCACTTTCAGCGAATCGAGCGATGAGGCCAGCGCCTTGCTGGCATCCGCAAGAAAATTAGCGCGGCGTTCAGACGCCTCCGCAAGCGCTCGTGCGGTCTGTTCGCGCACCAGTTGAACGCGTTCGTCGCCCTGCCGCTTTATCTGCTGTGTTTTCTTGAACAGATCCACGAACACAGCCACTTTGGCGCGCACCACTTCGGGGATGATCGGCGCATGAATATAATCCACCGCGCCAAGGGAGTACCCCCGCGACGCGTGTGTTTCGGTTTCCGAGTACGACGTGATGAAAATAATCGGCGTGTGTTCGGAACTCTCGCGTTTCCGAATCAGGCCAGCGGTTTCAAAGCCATCCATTTCCGGCATGTTGACGTCGAGGAGAATGACGGCGAACTCCTGCTGCATCAGGCAGCGCAGCGCTTTCTTGCCGGAGTTCGCGCTGACGATTTCAGCCAGATCTGCAATGACAGACTGCAGCGCCATCAGCTTCTCAGGCCTGTCGTCTACTATCAGAACGCTGATTTTTTCTTCTGTCATCGCTTCCTCAAGCTGCCGCCTCACCCGGTTCTTACCCGATTTTCAGAACGAGTCTCACTTATGAAGTAGAACGCGCATCAAAGAAAGCAACTGCTCCGTATCGACGGGCTTGGCCAGGTAGTCCGTGGCACCCGCCTCGATACACTTTTCCCTGTCTCCTTTCATGGCTTTCGCCGTCACGGCCACGATGGGCAACTTTTCGAACTTCTTCAATTTGCGAATCTGCCGCATGGTCTCGTAACCGTCCATGACAGGCATCATGACGTCCATCAATACGATGCCAATGTCCGGTGTCTTCTGCAAGATCGAAATGGCATCTTTTCCTGTTTCCGCCGACACAATCTGCATCTTCTGCCGCTCGAGCACACTCATCATGGCGAAAATGTTCCGCACGTCGTCGTCCACGATCAGCGCCTTCTGGCCCGCCAGCGCAGTACTGTTACTGTGCAACTTTTCCAGTTTAACGCGCTTGGCGGGCGGCAGCCGCAATACATTTTTATGCAGGAACAGCGTGGTCAGATCGAACACGTGATCCGCGTCAATAGCATGTTTGATGACCAGGTTATGCGCCAATCCCTGGATTCTGGCGTCTTGCTCGTCGTCGATTTTATGGGAATGAGCCAGAATCGCGGGAACCGATTGCAGGCTCTGGTTGCGCGACATGGCTTCGAGCACATCCAGCATCTGGGCATTGTCCTCATACAATCCCAGCACCGCACAATCGATTCGCGCATCCATCAGCGCAGCCACCGCTTCATCGGGATTCTTCGCCTTCGTTATTTTCACGTCATCGGTCTGAAGCATCGGCATCAACTGCTCATTGACTTTACCTTCAGGCTCAGCCAGCAGCAGATACTTGACCGGCCGCTCATTGTACGTCTTCAACGACAGTAGCGCATGGCGCAAGGCCTCACGCGTCTGGATCGGTTTGGCCAGGAACGCAATGGCGCCCTGTTCCAGCGCGCGATGCCGCTCTTCATCGGTGGAGATCATGTAAATGGGGATGTGGCGCGTCGACAGATCATTTTTCAACCGGTCTAGAATGCGCCAGCCATTGATATCAGGCAGATGGATATCCAGCGTCACCGCGCACGGACTGTACTCCCGCGCCAGCGCGATAGCGGTGTTTCCATACGCCGTGACCAGCGCCTTGAACCCGACCTCGTGCGCGACGTCCAGCAGTATGCGCGCGAAGGCCAGATCGTTGTCAACGATGAGCAAGGGTCGATCGTCTTTCTTCAACTGCAGGCGATCGTCGCCAATCTCGTCGGGCATGAATGATTTCTCAGAGTAGGAATCGGCCACCGATGGCACGTAGTCCAGGGTGTCCAGATCTTCCGCCACGTCCACTCGCGACGCCGATTCGGTAATCACGTGCTGCGGTGGCGCCGCCGCTTTCCGGACCGATTTCGGCGGCGAGTATGTTTTCGGCAGGAACAGAGTAAAGGTGCTTCCCTGCCCCAGCGCGCTGCTGAGATTGATTTCACCACCCAGCATACGCGCGATTTCGCGGCTGATCGCCAGCCCCAATCCCGTACCGCCATACTTGCGGCTGGTGCTTCCGTCGGCCTGCTGGAACGCTTCGAAAATGATCTGCTGTTTCTCCGGGTGGATGCCGATTCCCGTGTCGCTGACGGAGAAGGCCACCACGGTCGACGCCCGGTTCAACGATTCATTCTCAGGGCTCCAACCATGATTGGGCGTGTGAACCATCAGCGAGACCTTGCCTTCTTCGGTGAACTTGAACGCATTCGACAGCAGATTCTTCAAGACCTGTTGCAGGCGCTTTGAATCCGTATAGAGGGTACGGGTGACGTTCGGGCCCACCGCCAGTTCGAGGTCCAGACCCTTGTTTTCGGCCACGTGGCGGAATGTGCGGTCCACGTATTCGTTGAGCTCGCTGAGCACCAGTTCGCCCGGATCGACCGTGACTGTTCCCGATTCGATCTTCGACAGATCAAGGATGTCGTTAATCAGCTCCAGCAGATCGTTTCCGGACGCGTGAATCGTCGTCGCGAATTCAACCTGCCGCTCGGACAAATTACCCTCCTGATTCTTGGACAGTCCATCGGCCAGAATCAGCAGGCTATTGAGCGGCGTGCGCAGTTCGTGCGACATGTTCGCAAGGAACTCGGATTTGTACTTGGACGTCAGCGCCAGCTGTTCGGCTTTTTCTTCGAGCGCCTTGCGGGCCTGTTCCACTTCCTTGTTCTTGCGTTCCACTTCCACGTTCTGATCGGCCAGCAGCTTGGCCTTTTCTTCGAGCTCTTTGTTCGTCTTCTGCAACAGTTCCTGGCGGCTCTGGAGCTGTTTGGCCAGCGACTGCGACTGTTTTAACAGATCTTCCGTACGCATGTTCGCTTCGATCGTGTTGATCACGATACCGATACTTTCGGCCAGCGTATCCAGGAAGACTTCGTGCGTCGGGCTGAAGCGTTCCAGCGAGGCCAGTTCGAGCACCGCTTTGACCTGTCCTTCGAACAGGATGGGCAGCACAAGAATGTTCGCTGGCGTGGCCTCGCCCAGACTCGACGAGATGGTCACGTAATCTTTGGGCACCGTGGTGAGATTAATTCTCTGGCGTTCAACCGCGCACTGCCCGACGAGGCCCTCGCCCAGGCGCAGCGTGCGTACCCGGTCCACGTCCTGGTAGGCGTAGCTCGCCAGCAGGTTCAGGAAGGTGTCCTCGCTGAAACTCTCCGTGCCGGTTTCCAGAGTCTTCGCGTCGTCCTTCGGGGAGCGGATCGTGTAGAGCATCCCCTGCTGCGCGGAAACAACGGGCGCCAGTTCGGAAAGAATCAGCTTGCCGACGGCCACCAGATCTTTCTGGCCCTGCAACATGCGTGAGAACTTGGCGAGATTTGTTTTCAGCCAGTCCTGTTCGCTATTCTTGGTGGTCGTATCCTTCAGATTGCGGATCATTTCATTGATGTTGTCTTTCAGCGCGGCCACTTCGCCTTGCGCTTCCACCTTAATGGAGCGCGTCAAATCGCCCTTCGTCACTGCGGTCGCGACGTCGGCGATGGAGCGCACCTGCGTCGTCAAATTCGCGGCGAGCTGATTGACGTTGTCCACCAGATCGCGCCACGTGCCCGACGCGCCGGGCACGCTGGCCTGTCCGCCCAGCTTTCCTTCGACGCCCACTTCGCGCGCCACGGTCGTCACCTGATCGGCGAAGGTCGCCAGCGTATCGGTCATGCTGTTGATCGTCTCGGCCAGTTCGGCGATTTCACCCTTCGCTTCCACGGTCAGCTTCTGCTTCAAATCTCCGCGCGCCACGGCCGTCACGACTTTCGCGATGCCGCGCACCTGGCTGGTCAAATTTCCAGCCATGAAATTCACGTTGTCGGTAAGGTCTTTCCAGGTGCCGGAAACACCTTTCACCATCGCCTGTCCGCCCAGCTTTCCTTCCGTTCCGACTTCGCGCGCCACGCGGGTCACTTCCGCCGCAAACGACGACAACTGGTCGACCATGACGTTGATCGTATTTTTCAATTCCAGAATTTCGCCCTTCACGTCCACCGTGATCTTCTTCGACAAGTCTCCCGCAGCCACCGCCTTGGTCACGTCCGCGATGTTGCGCACCTGGCTGGTCAGATTGCTGGCCATGAAATTGACGTTGTCGGTCAAATCTTTCCATGTGCCCGCCACGCCTTCCACCGTCGCCTGTCCGCCCAGCTTTCCTTCCGTTCCCACTTCGCGCGCCACGCGCGTCACTTCGGATGCAAAAGAAGAGAGCTGGTCAACCATCGTATTGACGGTATTTTTCAACTCCAGAATCTCGCCCTTCACGTCCACCGTGATTTTCTTCGACAAGTCTCCGGTCGCGACGGCCGTGGTCACGTCGGCGATATTGCGCACCTGGCTGGTCAGATTTCCAGCCATGAAATTCACGTTATCGGTCAAGTCTTTCCACGTGCCCGCCACGCCCTTCACGTCGGCCTGCCCGCCCAGCTTGCCTTCTGTTCCCACTTCGCGCGCCACGCGCGTCACTTCCGCCGCAAACGACGACAACTGGTCCACCATCGTATTGACCGTATTCTTTAGCTCGAGGATTTCACCCTTCACGTCCACGGTAATCTTCTTCGACAAGTCGCCGTTGGCCACGGCCTTCGTCACGTCGGCGATGTTGCGCACCTGGCTGGTCAGATTTCCAGCCATGGAATTCACGTTATCGGTCAAGTCTTTCCACGTGCCCGCCACGCCCTTCACGTCGGCCTGTCCGCCCAGCTTGCCTTCTGTTCCCACTTCGCGCGCCACGCGCGTCACTTCGGAGGCAAAGGAGCGCAGCTGGTCCATCATCGTGTTAATCGTGGCTTTTAGCTCAAGGAATTCACCCTTCACATCCACCGTGATTTTTTTGGTCAAATCTCCGGTTGCTACCGCCGTCGTCACGGTCGCAATGTTGCGCACCTGAGCCGTCAGATTTCTAGCCATGGAGTTCACCGAGTCGGTGAGATCCTTCCACGTTCCGGCCACGCCCTTCACTTCGGCCTGCCCGCCCAAAATTCCTTCGGTGCCGACCTCGCGCGCCACGCGCGTCACTTCGGATGCAAAAGAAGTGAGCTGGTCAACCATCGTATTGACGGTATTTTTCAGCTCCAGAATCTCGCCCTTCACGTCCACCGTGATTTTCTTCGACAAGTCTCCGGTCGCGACGGCCGTGGTCACCGCAGCGATGTTGCGCACCTGCGCGGTCAAATTTCCGGCCATCGAATTCACCGAGTCCGTCAAATCTTTCCAGGTACCCGCCACGCCTTCCACGCGCGCCTGGCCGCCCAGCTTGCCTTCCGTTCCCACTTCACGGGCCACGCGCGTCACTTCGGAGGCGAAGGAGCGCAGCTGGTCCACCATCGTGTTAATCGTGGCTTTTAGCTCAAGGAATTCGCCCTTCACATCCACCGTGATTTTTTTGGTCAAATCTCCGGTTGCCACGGCCGTCGTCACTTCAGCGATGTTTCGCACCTGCGCCCTCAAGTTAGACGCCATCAAATTCACGTTGTCGGTCAAGTCTTTCCACGTGCCGGCCACGCCGCTCACCTGCGCCTGGCCGCCCAGCTTGCCTTCGGTTCCCACTTCGCGGGCCACGCGCGTCACTTCGGAGGCGAAGGACGAGAGCTGGTCCACCATTGTATTCACCGTGCGCGCCGTTCTTAAGAATTCGCCTTCCAGCGGACGGCCTTCCACTTCGAGCGCCATGCTCTGCGACAGGTCGCCTTTCGCCACCGCGCCGATCACGCGCGCCGTTTCGCTGGTCGGATGCACCAGATCGGCGACCAGTGTATTCACTGAAACGACGGCTTCGGCCCACGAGCCGGTCACATCGCCGATGGACACGCGCTGCGAAATTTTTCCTTCCTTACCCACCACCGTGCTGACGCGGTCAAGTTCCGCAGCCATGCGTTGATTGAGTTTCACGACACGGTTGAAGGTGTCGGCAATTTTGCCGTCAAGACCTTCCAATGCATTTGGAAGGCGTACGGTAAAATCGCCCTCCTCTAAAGAAACGAGTGCATTGAGTAATCCGGAGAGATCGAGAGAAACGGAACGTGGAGGTAAGATGGCGCTAGACTGATCAACGTCGTGCGAAACAGGGTGATCCTTTTGTTTCATCTCAAACCCCTTCCAGAGTTATGCCTATGTATGATCAAAAAATACGGTCCCAAATGACACAACGCAACGCGAAAGTAACATTTTTCCAAGTTGGTTGTTCTATAGTGAAATATTTCGTTAATATTGCCATATTGAAAGGACTCGTTACGACCATTTCAACTACCCTTCCGAAATCTGTGGCGGCATTGTGGTCTTGAGTGACTACGTTTTTGAGGAGAACCTCTGCATGAAACGGTGTTCGCTTCTTTCAATCTCCATTCTAATCGGGGCGCTCGTTGGAGCGTCGTTGTTTGCGGAGGAAGCCGCTTCACAGCCTAAGGCGGCGGCGCTTACGGCGCTCGGCGGAAAAGTAAAAGAGACCGCCGGTGTCGTGACCGGCGTGCAGTTCTCGGATTGCTCCAAGCTTGGAGCCGCCGAATTCAAATTGATCGGACAATTCAAGCAGCTCAAAAGCCTGGTGATGTACGGATCGTGCAAGGGACTCAATGATGAAACGCTGGCATCGCTTAGCGGTCTGTCGCTGCTCGACGAGCTCGGCATTGATGGCATGACGCTCGGGGATGAGGGCTTCAAGCATTTCACGGCCCTGACAAATCTGCGCAGCCTCAGCCTTTTTCATCCCTCTTGGAATTTTAAAGCCTTCACCGGCGCGGGGCTCTCTCATTTAAAGGAGCTGCCTAAATTGGAAAAGCTGACGTTTGCCGGTTCCACCGCGGGTGACGTGGCGCTCGAGTCCGTTGGCCAACTCACGCAGCTGAAAGATTTCCGCACCTGGCACACCGCGCAGACGCAAGCCGGCAATGCGCACTTATTGAAACTTTCTAATTTGAAAGAGCTCTACATTGGCCAGCGCCTGCCGATGGGCGGAAAGCCCAGCGCGCCCAGTTTCGATGACAGCACGCTTGCGACCCTTGCGCGGATCAAAACGCTCGAACGCATCACGCTGACCGAGGCGCGGCTGACGTTGAGCGGCATTGCGCAGCTCAAAGCACTGAGCGGGCTGAAGTCCCTCAAGATTTTGCAGGTCGATCTGCCTGAGGAGGACGTCAAAAAGCTGGACGCGACATTCCCCGGAGTCAAAGTGGAGTTCAAACCGCTCACCGAAAAAGAACGCGACGACTTGTTGTCGAAGAAACTCAAACTGTAAAACCCATCCACGTGATCGAGACGTATTGCAATTTTGGATTTTGGAAAACGATTAATCCAAAATCCAAAATCTAAAATCTAAAATTACTTGTCGGCGCATTTTTATGGTGCTGAGGGGTGAACCCGTGGCATGCATGCTTATTTATTAATGCGCGGCAGGTGCAGGAGGATGCGCGGGAGCGGCTGGTGCCGGATGAGCGGCCGGTGCGGGATGCGCAACAGGAGCGGCGTGTGCTGCGGCCGATTTATTCTTGAGGTAGCCGAAGAATGCTACGCCGGAGCCGAGAACAAAGACGACGACGCTGATGGCGATCAAAGTCCACGGCTTCTCAGCCGGTGCCGTCGCGACGCCACTTTTGGCGGCACCTTTCGACTCGCCTTCCAAGCTCGCACCATGTCCCGCTGCGGCGCCATGGGACGCTTGTAGGTCGCTGGCGTGAGGATCTTTGCTTCCTTTTTCTTTGTGCTGCACTTTTGGCGCACCGTGAGACGGTTCGGGCGCGTGATGGGCTGCGGTGTCGGCGGCCTTGTGTGCGCCCGAGACG
>Ga0163155_10001521_pt1 | contig 28004 bp, 20 predicted proteins | sample OliLakLV19SP4G1_FD_148611 | JGI IMG/M metagenome (GOLD analysis project Ga0163155, IMG submission 148611) | Freshwater microbial mat bacterial communities from Lake Vanda, McMurdo Dry Valleys, Antarctica - Oligotrophic Lake LV.19.SP4.G1 | ecosystem: Environmental > Aquatic > Freshwater > Lake >... | reverse complement strand
GCGACGGCGAGGGAAGTGGCGGCCGAAGTGGTCTCCGCCTCGCTTTCCACGCCGAACTTGCTCGGGCCTTCGACCAAGACCTCGACAGTCCGGCCAACCCAGCCGGCATGCACCCGGGCGCTGACGTCGGACTGCACCGCCAGGAGGGCGTTGTTTCGCACTTTCTTCGTGTCGGCTGCGACATCGTCAGCGAGGCGGTTGATTGCCACCGTCCCGGGGCGGGGCGAGTACTTGAAGATGAAGTTGTTCTTGTACGGCACCGACTCAACGAGATCGATGGTCGCCTGGAAGTCCTCGTCAGTTTCCGTGGGGAAACCAACGATGATGTCGCCGGCGATGCACACGTCGGGCAGCTTCGAGATGGCCCGGTCGATGAAACTCCGGTACTCCTCCACCGTGTAGCCCCGGTTCATCAGCTTCAGAATCCGATTCGATCCGCTCTGGGCAGGCACGTGGAGGTAGCGGCAGATGCGCGGAGACTCGGCCATGACGTCCAGGATGTCGTCCCCGAAATCGCGCGGATAGCTCGTCACGAAACGTAGCCGCTGCAAGGCGGGAACTTCCTCGTGGATGCGACGAAGCAGCGTGGCGAACGTAGTCGTCCGCCGCCCGTCCTTTGCCCACGTATGGGTACCCCCCTTGGCGAAGGCAGCTGCGCCCGGCCCGACTTGAGGCAGTTCGTGGCCTTGGCCGTCGACCGCCTCGCCGTGCACGTAAACGTAGTGATTGACCGTCTGTCCGAGCAGGGTGACCTCGACCACCCCCGATTCCACCAGTCGCCGACACTCCTCCACGATGTGGTCAGGGGGGCGATGTACTTCCGCACCCCGCGTGTTCGGCACCACGCAATACGTGCAGAACTTGTTGCAGCCGCGCGTGATTCGAACGTACGCGCTTCGTCCCGCTCCGTCGCTGCGGGGATCGAACGCCCGGCCGAGATCGAGTGCCTCAAGCGAATCCTCGGCCGCGGCGAGCGTTGCGGAGCGACGGCTCTTGTTACCGGCGAGCGCCATCCGGTCGCCGGCACCGATCGGCGGGGTCGTGCGACCGTCGCGTCCGAGCCGGCCGATCTGCTCCGTACGGCGGACGTTGTCGATCAGCATCGGAAGCTTGTCGAGCTCGCCAGGCCCGCAGAGCAGGTCAACCTGCGGGAAACGGCGGAGCATGTCGGCGCCGTCCCGCTCGGCCATGCAGCCCAAGACCCCCAGAATCACATGCTCGCCGGCGGCCTTACGCTTGCCGATGATGCCGATGCGGCTGTACGCCTTGTTTTCGGCCTGCTCCCGGACACTGCAGGTGTTGTAAAGGACGATCTCGGCGTCATCGGGGTCGTCGGTGAAGCGATAGCCCAAGGAGCGCAGGTGGCCTTGGACGAGCTCGCTGTCGAGTTCGTTCATCTGGCAGCCGAAAGTTTCCAGGAAGACCTTCATCGCGATGCGGTAGTGGCGAGTGTAGCGACACGCGCGTGTTGAATGCGCATGCGGCCGTCGGCGCGCCGACGCTCCCGCGCGATGGACCGGTACGATTCGTCGATGGACTTCACCTGGGGTGAGATCATCTTCATTGCCGTTGTCGCGATCGTGCTCGCGGTGCTCGTCGGCGGGTACATGGTCTACACCCGGCGCAGGGGGCTGATGTGATCGCCGCCGGTTCGCCCCGCTCGTCGATTCATCCCTCCAATTTTCGGCCGCAAGCCCCCCGCAGACCGATTTCTTGTCCATGCGCGCGGGTCACGGCATCTTTTTCATCGCGTTGTTGCTGCTCGTCTTTGGGGTGGTGATGGTCAACTCGGCGGGACTGAACGTTCCGCCGGACGCCGGGCTGGTCACCAGCGGCGCTATGAGCGAACAGGCGTTCGCGAACCTGAGCGCACGATACAAACCGATTTCCGTTGAAAACGTGCTGTTCGGCCGGACCACGATCCTGGCGGGCATCGCGCTGCTCGCGCTCCTGCTCGGCAGCTGCGTCCCTGTCGAGCGGCTCTACGTGCTCCGCGGAATCTTCTCGCCGGTGCCATGGCTGCTGCTCGCGATGGTCGTGCTCCTGCTGCTCGTGCACGTTCCGGGCATCGGTCGCGCGGCCAACAATTCCGCGCGCTGGATCGGCTCACCGCAATACGGCTTCCAGCCGAGCGAATTTGCCAAGTGGGGTATGGTCTTCCTCATCGCCTGGCACTGCTGTCGGCGCGGCGGCGTGATGACGAGCTTCCGCTACGGGTTCGTCCCGCCGCTGATCGTGATCGGCCTCGTCTGTGCGCTGATCGGCGGCGAAGACCTCGGCACGGCTGCGCTGATCTTCACCGTCAGCGTCCTGGTGCTGATTGCCGGCGGTGCCCGCTGGTGGCACGCGGCGTTGCTGCTGCCGCTGGGGTTGATGGGGGCATGGGCAGCGATCATCGCGAGTCCGTACCGGATGAATCGACTGCTCGCTTGGCGCAACCCGTTTGAGGACCCCCAGGGCATCGGCTATCACATCATTCAGTCGATGTCGGCGATCTCGGGTGGCGGAGTCTTCGGTCGCGGACTGGGCAACAGCATGCAGAAGTTCGGCTATCTGCCCGAAGACACGACCGACTTCATCTACGCCATCGTGTGCGAGGAGCTGGGCATCGGGGGCGCTCTCGCAGTGCTCGTGCTGTACTTCGGTCTGATCTATCTCGGACTCCGCATTATCAATCGAACCCGCACCCGGGACGATGGAGTCGTCGAGCCGCTCGTCCCGATGTTCTCCCAGCTCCTTGGACTCGGCATCCTGCTGACGATCGGCCTGCAGGCGCTGATCAACGTGACCGTCGTCACCGGCCTCGCTCCGACAAAGGGAATCGCGCTGCCACTGCTTTCAAGCGGTGGTTCGGGATGGGTGTTGACAGGGTTCTCGCTCGGACTTCTGCTGGCCATTGAGCGTCGATCCTTGCGCCAGCAGGCAGGGATCTGCGAAGCGCCGGCATTCGACGCGAGGACGCCACTCCTTCTGCCCTCGGCGTGAACTGAGCCACTATCGGCCTTCGAGAACTGGTTCACATGGTGACTGCTGATGCCGCTCCAGGTGTGAACGATTCGCAGGTGGCGCAGGCCGCATCTGGTCGAGGAGCGGCATTCGTCCTCGCCGGCGGAGGAACCGGCGGTCACATCAGTCCGGGGCTTGCCATTGCGGAGCGGCTGCGATCAATCGATCCGACGTGCCGCCCGATCTTCGCGTGCTCGGAGCGTTCGATCGATGCCGCCATGCTGCGCGAAGCCGACGCGGAGTTTGTTCCGATTCCTGCCGAACCGTTCTCTCTCCAGCCGGCGCGTCTGATGAAGTGCCTGCTTGCCGGATGGAAGGGTCGGCGCGTCGCGCAGGCGCTCTTGCGCGACGGCAATGTGCGATACGTGGTGGCGCTGGGCGGCTTCGTCACCGCACCGGTCGTTGCCGCGGCGCGCAGCGCGGGCGTGCCCGTTCTTCTCGTCAATCTTGATGCAACGCCCGGAAAGGCAAACCGATGGGTGGCCAAGCGCGCGTCGCGGGCGCTCAGCGCTGTTCCGACGCCGACACTTCCTCACTTCGCCGAGCGGATCATCGGTATGCCAATCCGCCGCATGGCCATCGCTCCGAGCGATCCACTCTCCTGCCGTGAATCACTGGGCCTTGCGCCGAACCTGCTCACGCTCCTCGTCACTGGCGCGTCGCAGGGTGCGACAAGCCTGAACCAGCTCGTCCCGCTGCTGGCGACGCGCCGACGCCAGCTCTTCGCCGGATGGCAGATCCTGCACATCTGCGGCCACGGCGATAGTTCGGCGCTTGCAGCGCTCTATCGCGATGCAGGCGTTCCCGCAGTCGTGAAGACCTTCGTTCATCGGATGGGACTCGCGTGGGGCGCAGCGGATCTCGCACTGAGCAGAGCAGGGGCGAACTCGGTTGCCGAAGCAGCTATCAACGCGGTGCCGACGCTGTTTGCTCCGTATCCCTATCACAAGGATCTGCACCAGAAATACAACGCGCAGCCGCTGGTGGACGAAGGGGCGGCCGCGATGGAACTTGATCGCATCGACGCTGAGGCGAACTGCGAGGGGCTCGGACAGACGCTGGCGGCGCTCATGATGGATCCCGCCCGGCGAAGCGACATGCGCGAGCGATTGCAACGGCGGCCGCGCGAAGATGCGGCGCTCACGATTGCGACACTGCTTCTCGAGACGACACGGCCCCCGCGTGAGGTCTGATCACTCGACCGTCCCAAGCCACGTCGCCAGCAGCTCAATCGTTGCTTCAAGGTCGCCCTTGTCGATCATCTCAGTGACGGTGTGGATGTACCGCGTTCCTGCGCCGAGCGCAGCGACGCGCGCGCCGCCGTTGGAGCGCTGAATCGCCGCGCCATCCTGACCGCCGCGAGGCAGTACCGTGCGCTGATACGAAATGCCGTGGCGTTTGGCGACGGCGCAGAGTTCGGTGACAAGTGCATAGTCCGCGATCATGGAGCTGTCCTGGATCATGATCGCGACGCCCTGTCCGTGCTTCGTGACGCGCTGTGATTCCGGTACGCCGGGCGTATCGCATGCCAGATTCACATCGAGCCCGATGCCGATGTCGGCACCGACCGCGTTCGCCACAGCGGTGGCACCGCGCAGTCCGACTTCTTCCTGCGTCGTGAATGCCACCACGATCTCGCACGCGGGTTTCCGCTTTCTGCTCTTCGCGATCCGGCGCATCGCTTCGATCGCGACGAAGCAGGCAAAGCGATTGTCGAGTGCCTTGCTGACCACCGTGCGCGGAGTCTCGAGAAACGGCTCGTCCATGACGACGTAGTCACCGACCTGGGCGATCTTCTTCACGTTGGATGCGTCGCGTCCAAGGTCGACAAAGAACTCCTCCGTGCCCGGCACCTTGTTGCGCTCGGCGTCTGTCGAAATATGGATCGGCTTGCCGCCCGGATTGAGAACGCCGTGAAAGTCGCCGTGCTCAGTCACGAGCAGAACACGCCGCGAGAACAGGTTCCGCGGATCGAATCCGCCGGCGGGATTCAGCCACAAGAAGCCGTTCTCGTCGATGTGCCGCACGTAGAAGCCGATCTCATCCATGTGCGCCGCGATCATGACGCGAGTCGGACGGCTGCGTCCGCGCTTCACTGCTCCGGCTGAGCGAGTGCAGACGAGCGACCCCATCGCATCGACCCGAGTCTCGTCAAAGAGTCCCTTGATTTCGCTGGCGATCAGCGTTCGCACGCGCTCTTCGCGGCCGGGGATACCAGGAATTTCACAGAGACGACGAAGAAGGTCAATGTCCATAAATCAGAACTCGAAAGGCATTGGTGAGTGCCGGAAAGGGAGACATCGTAGCGACAACGAAGCGGATTGCCCTACGATCCACGCTCCATGATCGATGGATCCGAATCCGGCGCGCGGTCGATGCTGCACGACTCGCCACTACGCGCGCACCACGCGAGCTTCGCGGCGGCGGAAGCAGAGCGCGTGCCGATGCTCAATGCTGAGGCGCGGCCCGGGGCCGCAACGGGCAGGAGGCTCGCGGTCGCGCTCGAATACTTGCCGTATGCGGTGCCGCCGACGGAGGGCACGAACGACACGCTGGTCTGCGAGTTCGTCGGCAGCTTCGGCTCTGTCGAACCTGAGTATGCCGCGATCCGCCGTGGAGCAGCGCTGTTTGACGCGGCGCAGCGCGGAACCATCGTTGTCAGCGGCAGCGAGCGGCGCGACTTTCTGCAGCGCATGGTGACGCAGGATGTAAAGACGCTGAGCGACGGAATGTGCCGACGCTCGTTTTGGCTGAATCGCAAAGGACGCATCGAGGCCGATCTCGTGATTGCGGAGCTTGGCGACGTGATGGAGATCTATCTCGATGCGAGCCGCGCCGCGTCAACGGTTGCGAGCCTGCGCGAGTTCGTGTTCAGCGAGGAGGTCTCTTTGGAAGACGTCACGGCGACAAGGCATCATCTTGAGCTGCATGGTCCGAATGCCGGGCGAATCCTCGCCTTGGCCGGCGCGACTCGCATTCCCGCGGAGGGAGAGGCGGCGCGCACCACGGTCGCCGGAGTCCCCGTGGTCCTCGTCCGCTCCGACACGCTGGGCGAGCGCGGCTGGACGATCGTCGTTGAGCGGCGTGTCGTTGGCGACGTGTGGAATGCGATCGTGAGCGCTCGCGATCCTCTTGATGCTGAGGATCCGAACGCGCATCGACGGCGCGCCCGTCCGATGGGCTGGCATGCCTACAACATCGCGCGGGTCGAAGCGGGAACGCCGCTCTTTTTCATCGATTTCGGTCCGACGAATCTGCCCCACGAGAGCGGTGTGCTGCGCGATCGCGTCAGCTTCAAGAAGGGCTGCTATCTCGGGCAGGAAGTCGTTGCGCGCATGGAGAGTCTCGGCAAGCCGAAGCAGATACTGGCCCATGTCCGTCCGCTCCGCGATCTGCTTCCGGTGGCCGGCGGCCAGGTCTTCGAGCGGACCGAGGACGGGGCGATGGGCGCGCAGATCGGAACCATCACGAGCAGCAGCCTGGCGCCGATGCTGAGCGCGTCGCCGATCGCCTTCGCGATGGTACGGACGCGCTTCGCTGAAGCGGGCACCCTCGTCATCGTCAATGCGGAAGGCGAGCAATGCGAAGCGACGCTCGGACCGCTGCATTCTGTGCTGCCCGGCGCGGGAACCCGTGCCGACCAGGAGAAGCGGCCATGACGTCAACCCAGACGTCAACCCAGACGTCAACCCAGACGTCGGCCCCACCGCCCATGGTGCAGCCGGAGGGTGAATTCATTCGCACACTGGAGCCGCTCCTGCTCGCACTTGGCGGCCTGATGACGCTTGGACTCTGCATCTTCCTCGTGTGGCTGGTGCGCACGATGCTGCGCGAAGATCGCGCGACGAAACTTGAAGAAGCTCGGCGCGCAGCCGAGTCGGCCACTGACGAGGAGAGCGTGTCGTGAGCGCGACGCGCTTTCGGATCACCGAAGTGGGCCCGCGCGACGGACTCCAGAACGAACCGGACATCCTGAGCATTGATGCCAAAGTCGCGTTCATCGACAGCCTCTCCCAAGCGGGATTTCCGGAGATCGAGGCGACCAGCTTCGTGAGCCCGGCTCGGTTGCCGCAACTCGCCGACGGCGACGAAGTGATGCGGCGCATCCGCCGCAGCCCGGGCACGATCTACTCGGCTCTTGTGCCGAACATGCAGGGACTCGATCGCGCGCTTGCAGCGGACGTCGACAAGATTGCTGTGTTCACGGCGGCCAGCGAGAGCTTTGCCCGCAGGAACATCAATGCGACGATCGCTGAAAGCGTCGAGCGATTTCGACCACTGGTCGCCTTGGCCCGCGCTGCGGGCCGGCCCGTTCGCGCGTACGTGTCATGCGCGATTGCGTGTCCGTTCGAAGGACCGATCGCGCCGCGCAACGTGGCCGCTGTCTCGCGCATGCTTATGGACATCGGCGCCGACGAGATTGACCTTGGTGACACGATCGGCGTCGCAGTTCCGCGCGATATCGAACGATTGCTGGAAGCACATGACGGAGTCGTTCCGCTCGCACAGACGACCATGCACCTTCACGACACGCGCGGCACGGGACTCGTGTGTGCATGGCGCGCGATGGAACTCGGCATCACCAGTTTCGATGCGAGTTGCGGCGGACTCGGCGGATGTCCGTTCGCACCAGGAGCGCGCGGCAACGTGGCCACCGAGGAACTGATTTACGCGTTCGAAGGATCGGAGCTCGCGATGGGCGTCGGCCTTGCAGCAGTGCTGAGTGCAGGCCGCGTCATCGAGGCTGCGTTGGGACGCCCGCTCTCATCTCGGCTGATGGCCGCAGGCGTTGCCGTGCCCCGCGGCAGCGTTCCGGACGCAACGGGACGCGCTGCGAGCGAATAGCGGGGAAGGTGTGTCTGTGCGGCGCGGCCGACCGGCCAGAGCGACACGGTGTCGCCTTGCAGGATCGCGGCGCACGGCCGCCCGGGAAACGAAAACGAACCGGTGTTCAGAACGGTCCGGCATCCGACGCGCCACCGTCCGGCGCGGTGCGAGTGTCCGACGACGAGGATCCGCGCTTGCGGCGCGTACTTCGCAGCGAAGCGGCAGGCGAGGCGGGGATAGCGCATCCAATACCACGCGATCATGACAGCCGACCATGGTCGGACCGCAATCCGCCCGAGTGTCGATTGCGTCGCGCCGTGTCCGTTGTCGAGCCACTCGGCGATCGCCGCATCGCGAGCCGCGTTGAATACCGTATCGCTGCTGTCGCGGAGGGCTGCGGGGGTCGAACGCATGGTCTCTTCCCACGCGCGGCGCATGGCCGGCGCGGAGACACTCCACGGCGCAACGGCGGGATGAAACGCGTCGCCGTGCGTCACCAATATCTGCCCCTGCGCCAGCGTGAGCATGCGCTGCCCGGACAGCAGTGGATCGTGGTTGCCCGACAGAAGTTTGAGATGCACGCCGCGGGTGGCTGCGATGGCCTGCAGCGCGCCGAGCTCGTCCTCCGCGATGGTCTGGTACGCCGGGTGGTGCAGCTCAGCTGTGTCGCCGTTCAGAATGACCGTGGAACCTGGCTCAAGAAGGAGCTCGAGTTCAACGGCGCGCCGAACGCCATCGGGCCGGCCGAGGTGCAGATCCGAAAGGATGAGCGTGCGTTCCGTCATGCGGTGTCGAGCGAACACAAAGGCCAGCACATCGGCACCTACATGTCTCCGCAGTGCGTGCGAGCTCCGGGCCCGAACGTGATCATGTTCTTGCCTGCCCGTTTGCTCTGCAGCGCTAGCTGATCCGCATGATTGAGCAGGCTCGTCGCATCGTGCCCGTCCCATGGGAACATGGCGATCCCGACCGAGACGCTCAGGCCGGCTGCACCGTCCGCAGCGAGCTGCGGGAAGCGAAGCTCGCACACGCGCTCGCGGAAGCGGTGTGCAATGGTCTCGATGCTTTCGAACGGGCTCTCGAACGCGGGTGTGACGGTGCCTGCGCCGCTTGATACCCGCGCCCCGCGCACGTCGGTGAACAGGACCACGAACTCGTCGCCGCCGACGCGAAACACATGATCTCCCCGCCGAATGACGGCACGAAGCAGACCGACGACCTCGCGCAGCACTTCATCGCCCGCGGCATGGCCGAGCTGATCGTTGTAGCGCTTGAAGTTGTCGAGATCAAAGTACATGAGCGAGACCGATCGACGTTCCGAGCGCGCTGCGGCGATCGTCTGCTCGGCAAGGCGCTCGAATGCGCGACGATTGCCGGCACCAGTCAGATCGTCGGTCCACGCGAGCTGGCGGAGGTGTTCATGCTCCCGCTCAAGATGAAGCCAGTGGCTGATCCATTCGCACCAGGGCGCGAGCTGTGCGGCGGAGGCCCGCGACGAGGCGAGGAAACCAAGTGTCGGATCGCCAGCTGACACAGGCACACGAGTCTCGCGCACGCCTTCGTGCGACAGTTCGTTGGCCGGGACGAGCCGCACATCATCAACGTCGAGTTCTTGACGGATGAGCCGCAGGGCGAGCAGGCGCGCTCGATCGTCGCCGGCGAGAATCGCCTTGACGAGGTCGACGTCACCGATGACAGCCGGCGCCTGGGCAACGTCCGTGTCCGCTGATTCAGTTTTTGAAGCGATCGGCGTCGATTGCGATCCGCCCGGTCGACCTGTGCGCGCCGCGAACGCCTGGATCGCATCGTCGATCACCATCTCGACAACGTTGCGGCCGCTGTTAGCGCCGGCGTTCCCGGCGGCAGGGGCACTCTCACTGCCATCGTGGCGCGTGTCCGGCTCGGACGCCGGCGGCCCGAACTGGAGAAGACTGCGAGAAGGTGGTCGTCGTTCGGTGCGCATGGCTCGTTCGTGTGAAGTCTCTCCCCATGCATCGGCAGCCCCCCGCCCATCGGAAGGTCCTGCCGCGGAAGATGTGCTCGACACCGGCGGAATCCGCTCCACCGCAGATGGCCGAGGTCCGCGAGTGTTGTCGGCGGTTTCGCCGTGCATCTGTAATGCCGCAGCCAGGTCGGCCGATCCCGCAGGCAGGAACACCACGTCATCAAAGCCCGCCGCTTCGGCGAGGGCGGCCGATCCACGTGGCGCGAGCAACACGAGCCGAATACGGGGATTGAGCCGGCGAAAGGCATCGCGGAGCAGCGCTGGATCGTGGCCAGCGGATCGGAGCGTGACCGCGACGGTGACCACGGCTTCGCCGCCGCCCCTCGGCCGGTCGGCCGACTGAAAATCGTCGGCACCGGTCGCTGCCACTTCCGCCAGGGCCTCAAAGATGTCGTTGACCTCCGACACGCGGGGCGCGTCGTCCGACGCCGTGCGCCGGATGGCTTCGGTGAGCTCGCTCAAACCCGGACCGTCGCGCACGACCAAGGCCCGCCCACGCGCAACGCGGACTGGAGTCATGATCCACGCTCCGGCTCGTCATGACCACCGCCGTTGACCTTCTCGTCCCCCGCGTGGGGAAAGAGTCGGAGCAGCATCTCGATTTCTTCGGGTGTGACGGCGGAATCCATAGGGGGACGTGTACGCGAGGGCGGTGGGGGCGGTTCAGGCTTCGGTTCAGGCTTCGCGTCAGGCTTCAGTTCTGGCTTCAGTTCTGGCTGGGGTTCTGGCTGTAGCAGTGCGGGGAGCCTGGCTTCATCTTCCGAGGTGTCTGCTGGATTTGCGAGAGCCGGCCCGGTGAGCGGGGGAAACTGAGCGGCTCGATCACGCTCGACGTCGCTGCCAAGCCGGAGGGTCGGGGGGAGATCGGGAAACTCCGAGTGCTCGGGCGCCTGGCGATCGGGCAGGGTAGTCACTTCGAGCCAAAGGTCAGCCGTCGCTATCCATACTGACACACTGGGAAGGTGGCGGCGCACCGCTTTCAACAATGGTTCAAGATCGTTCCAGCGATCGCGCTCAGCAATGATCAGCGCCGTCCGGGGACGTTTCAGCAATCCCAGGCTCATGGCGCGCTCCCGCTCTCGTTCGAAAAGCGCGAGCTGCGAGAACGCGGCCACTTCGTGCCCGATAATCGAAACCTCGATGCCGATTCGCTGCATCAATGCTAAAAATTCGGGAGGCGCGTCATCGCCGCAACTCAGCAGGACGCATCGACCGACATCGCGCAGCGGATGATGGAAGCTCTCACGACCGGTTGCCACCGGCGTCTCTTTCTTTCTTCCCCGTTTGGTACAAGTCGTACACAAGTTGGGGCACAAGTTCGGACACGAATCGGTTCCGGCGCGGCCCACTCCACGCAATGGCCAAAGCCATGAGCGATAGCTCGGACCCAGCGCCGGGCTGGTGGGGCGTGCACCCGCGTAGTGGCCTCGTTGCCCACGGGACTCGCGCAGCGGTTGCGCACGCACCTGCTCGAAAGATAGCACAGGAATCCACCCACGCGGGTGCAGACCTTCGGCTTCGTGCGGGTTACGGCTCGATTCCGTCCCACAAGCGCGGGATTCGCGGTATTCTCCGCTGTTTCGCTGCTCGAGCCATCGGCGCTCGGGCTGGATCTGCCGTTCGGGTGTACGCCCGGCGATCCATCCACAGCATTACGGACCCCCCCATGTCTCAGTTTCAGAGCACTCCCACGATCGAGTTGAAGGTTGGCGCAGACGGCAAGCGATACGTCGATCACAAGGCAGTTGAAGACCTCCGCCGGATGATGACGCCGAACGGCAAGATTTACTCCCGCAAGCGCTTGCAGCTCCAGGCCCGGGATCAGAAGAGCCTCGCGCAGGCGATCAAGCGAGCCCGCTTCATGGCGCTGCTCCCGTACACCAGCGCGACGATGTAATGATGCGATTGCTCAGCGCCGGTTCAGGTCGTGCGCCGCAAAGCCCGCACCACGGTGAGCCGGACCGCTTCCAGCCACCAACGACTGCGCAGCCGGCGCATCGCCCAGTCTTGGGGATGCGCCGCGATCGCGTTTTGAATGCGCTGCCGCGCGACCCGCAGCCGGCCCGATTCGATCGCATCCAGCGCGAGGTTGTAGTCGCACGCGGCGAGCGTGCTTTGAATCACTTCCCTCGCAGTCAGCGGCGACGGTCCATCGGATGCGCCGCTGTCCTCTGAGCGGGACCCGGTTTCAGGGGCGTGACTGGTTTTCTCAGCGATCCTCGTGTTCGCCGCCTCGCCGTTCGCGCTGATGCTGATGAGGTCGATTGCGAGCTGCGCTCGCGCGAGCCGAGCCAACCGCCGGGCGTAGCCACGCGCCCGCCGTCGCCGGCCGGCTGCGAACGACATCACCATCAGACGGCGCAACACATCGAGGTCCGCCGGCCGCCCGCGAGCGACGCGCTCAAGCAGATCGGCAGCTTCGTCCGGCGCGCCGCACGCCGCGAGGGTGCCTGCGGCGCGAAGCAGTTCGACCGCGGCGGTATCCGAGTGAAAGACTTTGCGGCGCTCGACGTCCTCGCGGAGAAAGCGCAGCGCGTCCGTTGCGGCACCACCGGCCAGCAACGAGGTCGCAAGCGTGACGCGGACGAGATGCGCATCAGGATCGAGTGCGTACGCCGTTTCCAGTTCAGCGCGCGCCTGTTCGTGTCGCCCGATGGCACCGAGCAGCATGCCCAAACGTGCTCGGGGGGTTGGATGGGTGGGCGCGAGTTCTGCAGCGCGCCGGTACTTCTCGACCGCCTCGCCGACTCGATGCAGTGTCGCGAGCAGGTCACCGGTCTCAATCAGCGTCTGGACATCACCGGGATGGGAACGGAGCTCCTCGAGGTACATCCGCACGGCGGCGTCCTTTGAGCCGCCAGTCGCGAGTGCGAGGGCCAATTTCGCCCGAACTCGCGGCATCTCGGGGGACTGGGTAAGCGCCTCGCGAAAGCACCAGGCGGCCCGTTCGTGCCGGCCGCGCGCCAACTGGGTGTCCCCCATCGCGACGAGGCAGAGCGGCATCCGTTCGAGGGCATGCTGGGCGAGGTAATACGCGGTCTCAGAATCCTCCCATGCACCGATCGCCGCCGCCGCTTCGATCCGTCGGGCCCACGCGGGTTCGCACCGGCGGTCAAGCATCGTGGCTGTGGTCAGTGGCGCAAGCGCTTCGGCAAACCGCCCGAGCCGGCAGAGCATCGAACCCTCGGCGAGCCGGGCCTCAGCCCGGCGGGGCAGGCGCGTGACCGCATCCCGAAACGCTGCAAGTGCGTCTTCGGATCGGCCCGCCGCTTCCAACGTAAGTCCGAGATTGAAGTGCCAATCGCCGCGGGCGGGCTCGGCGGCAAGTGCCTTGCGCAGCTCCGTCTCGGCCTCCGCGAGCCGTCCTCGGCGAAAATGTTCCGCGGCTCGCTGTGCGTGGCGTTCGCTCGAACGCGAGGGGCGCGGGTTTCCGTCGGACGACAAGTCATCCGCCGAGTGCCCGTCGTAGCCATCATCGCGTTCGTCATCCATGCGTTTATTCTCCATCAAGAACGGCAGCTGAGGGCCGCCGTGTGCTCAACAAGCGCGCGAAACTTCTAAGTCAGACGGAAGCGGCACATTCAAGGATCATTCGAGACGAGAAGCAAGTGCAGCCGACCGCTTGCGCTGGTGTTTACTACAGTTTGTTCTCAGAGCGCACACTCACACCGCCGATGCCACGCACCTCCTCGCTCATTGCTCCTGTCCTGATGATCGCGCTCATCGTCGCGCAGGCGGCCGGTCAGCCACGCACGGCGGTGCAGACGGCGCTGCAGACTGGATCGGCCAGCTCCGGAATGCCGGCAGGTTTGCGATGGTGGACGTCGATGCGACCCGTCGTGGATGACGAGCGGCTCAACAGCGACGTCGCGTTCCTAGAGTCGATTCTCACCAGTGCTGGGTCAAGCAGCATTCTGCGGGCAGGTGCGGCCGACCGGCTGGTGCGTGATCGTTCACCCGAGGGGACGCAGGCGATCGATCGGGCGCTGCGCTCCGGAGAGATCGCGGTTGTTGCCGCGGCCATCGAAGCGCTCGATCGGGCCGTCGCTCGAGTGCCCGGACTTACCGATGCGCTCATCGTTGTGGTCACGTCTGATCTGGCGATCGACCGCGCCGCTGCTGCGCGGGTCCTCGCAGCGAGCGACGCTCGGGCAGCTGACCTGCTGACGACAGCTGCGCGCAACAGCAAGACGACATCGGAGCGCGTCGGTGCGATCGAAGCGCTCGGCGCGTTTCGGACACGCGACGCATTGGCGCGGTTGATTGCGATGCTCGATGAGCGGCGCGAGCCCGCCGACATCATTCAGGCAATATGCACCGCACTCGATCGGGCGACGGGCGCGGGTCACGGCGCCGACCCGGCAGCGTGGCGCGCGTGGTGGGAACAGACGTCACGGACGCCCGTCGACGGTGCCGGCAACGATGGCGTCAATGGAAACGGCGCGCGGCGCGCGGGGACAGTCGACAGTCAGCTGCAGGCGCGAGCCGAGGCGGCCGAGCGGGCAGCCGCGGATGAACGCCGCCGCGCGGAACAGCTCGGCACGCGACTCACCGATGTGTACGGCCAGCTGTTTCTCCACCTCACGCAAAAGGAACGGTTCGCGCGGAGCGTCGAGCTTCTGACGGATCCCCTGACCGACGTGCGCGCCTTTGGTGTGACCCAGTTCGAGCGCATGCTTCGCAACGGCGAGCGACCGGATGAGGCGACACTTCGTGCGACAACGATTCTGCTCGATGACCCCGTTCCGTCGATGCGCGTCCGAGGCGTGAAGCTGCTGGATGAGCTCGCCGTGCCCGATCTCGCGCAGCGTCTCGCCGAGCGTCTGCCCAAGGAGCGCGACGCCGACGTCGCGGCCGCGTATCTCAGTGCGCTGGCGAATCGACCGGCGTCGACGACGTTTCCAGTCGTCCTGCCGCTCCTGCGCGATCCGGTTCTCGGCGAAGCGGCGTGTCGGGTGCTCAACCGGCTCGTCGACTCCAAGACCATGCCTTCCGACGGTTCGGCGAAGATTCTGCCCGCGCTGCGCGAAGCGATAGCGACGCGCCCAAACGGCCCGGCCGCACAGCTGCTTGCATGGTCAGGCGACGACACTGACCTGCAGACGGTGACGGCGATGCTCGACGCCAGCGACTCCAAGATCCGGCGCGGTGCTGCCGAAGGCCTCCGCCGGCGCGGCGTGCGCCGTCCCCTGTACGAGCGTGCCGGTGATCCGGCGATCTACAGTCCGCTCGTCGCGGCACTGGCGGAAGAGCCCAAGACACTCGCGACGCTTGAGCAGATCGTGGCCGCTGTGCCGCCTCCGGATCTCGTCGCCGATTGGAACGCCGCGTTGGGACGCGTACTGCGCGACCTTCCCTTCGCCGATCTGCTCGCCGCCGATCGCCTGCTCGCGCCGTTGGGGGGCTGCGATCCAAAGACAAGACTGATCGGACTTTCACGCTTCGCGGCGGGCTCGGCTTCCAATGGTGCCGCAGCTCCCGGCGGAGGGTCCGGCGCGGGGATCACACGCGCCGATGTGGACTCGGGACTGCGCCGTTACATCGATGTATGCCTTGCCACTGATCGCACGAACGAGGCGATCGCGCTGCTGAAGGGTATCGAGGCGACGCCGGGACAGCCGGCGCACGACGCACTGTTCCGGCTCTACGCGCTGATGGGCGAATTCCGTAGGGCGGCAGAGCTCAAGGAGACCGCTGGGGCGTGGCTCGTGCTGCTTGAGAGTATTGGGAACACGTCCCGCGCGGGCCCGATTGCCGACGAGTTCGCGATGCGCTTCGCCGTGGATGATCCGAGTTCTCCGCTGACAGCTGCGGAACGCGAGAACTTCTTGAAGTTGCGCCGTGCACTGCCGGCGGGCAGTCCCGCACCCGGCACGGCCACCGCGCCTGCCGAGAGCTGAGCGGCGGATCCGTTTATGATCGGCGGGCTTCTGTCGCGTACCAATTTGCTGGATTGCATATGAGCACTGTTGCCATGCCGAAGAAAAAGTCGTCGAAGATCAGGCGGTCTGCACCCATCGCGGAAGCAACGCGCACAGAAACCGATTCGATGGGCGCGATGGAGGTGCCGGGCGACGCCTTGTACGGCGCAACCACGCAGCGCGCGGTCCTCAACTTTCCTGTGTCGGGCCGCACTGTGCCAGCCGCGCAGATTGAAGCGCACATCCTCCTCAAGCGCGCATGCGCCGACGTGAATCTTGATCTGCACGAACTGCCAAGGGACAAAGTGAAGGCTGTTATCGAAGCGGCCGACCAGCTGCTCGCGAGGTTCAAGGATCCTGCGGCGCGCGCCGCCACGATGCGTCACTTTCCGATCGACGTCTTTCAGACGGGGTCTGGCACATCGACGAACATGAACGTGAACGAGGTCATCGCCAACGTTGCGGCGCAGCGCGCGGGCAAGCCGATCGGCGCGAAGGATCCGCTCCATCCCAACGATCACGTCAATTACGGACAGTCGAGCAACGACACGTTCCCCAGTTCGATGCAGATCGCGGGAGCGATCCTGATCCAGTCGTCGCTGATTCCGGCGCTCAAAGCGCTCGCGGCCGGGCTCTGGGCGAAGTCGAAAGCGTGGGATCGATTTGTCAAGATCGGTCGCACGCATCTGATGGACGCGACGCCGATTCGCGTCGGCCAGGAGTTTTCCGGATACGCGGCGGCCGCGGATCTTGCGGTGGAACGCGCGCGCAAGGGACTGATAGCGCTCGCTTCAAACATGCCGATCGGCGGCACTGCAGTCGGCACGGGCATCAATACGCACGTCAAGTTTGGCCGACTCGTGTGCGCGAAACTGGAGAAGGCGACAGGCATCCCGTTCCGCGAATCGAAGAATCACTTCGAAGCGCAGTCGACGCGCGACTGCGTGGTGGAGGCGTCGGGACACCTGAAGACGATCGCGGTGTCCCTGTCCAAGATCGCCAACGACATTCGCTGGCTCGGATCGGGACCGCGCACGGGCATCTTCGAACTCACGCTGCCAGCGACGCAGCCTGGCAGTTCGATCATGCCCGGCAAAGTGAACCCGGTGATCTGCGAGAGCGTGATGATGGTCGCGTGCCAGGTGGTCGCGAACGACGTCGCTATCACGATGGGCGGATTCGGCGGCATCGGCTCGCTGCTCGAACTCAACGTCGCGATGCCGCTGATTGCTGAACGATTGATCGAATCGATCGAGATCCTTGCGAACGCGAGTGCGATGTTCCAGGCCCGGTGCATCGAAGAGCTGCAGCTCAACGAGGCCATCGCCACCGGAACCGTCGAGAAGAGCCTCATGATGTGCACTTCGCTCGCGCCGGCGATCGGCTACGACAACGCAGCCAAGGTGGCGAAAGAGGCGTTCAAGACCGGCGAAACGGTGCGCGAGTATGTGACGCGCAACAAGCTTGTCGAACCGAAGCAACTTGCGAAACTGCTCGACGCCACAAGCATGACCAAGCCAGGTGGCAAGGGACCGGGGGGAGGGTAGCCTCCGATCGGAGTCACGGTTCCAGTCCGCTCGGCACGCCGGTTGGGAACTTTTCTTTGATCGCCATCTCGATCCGCTCGACACGATTCTCCGGATTGGGGTGCGTTGCAAAGAACTCCGGAGTACGGCCGTGTCCGTCTGATGCAGCTTCGAGAATGCGCATTACCTCGATCATCGCGCGCGGGTCGTAGCCCGTGTTCGCGAGCAGTTCGACGCCCCAGCGGTCGCTCTCGAGCTCGTCGTCGCGGCCGTACTTGAGATTGACGAGCTGCGCGCCAGCCGCCGCGAGCGCGGCCATCTGCGCGCCGGACCGCGGGTTGTTCGGGTCCATCGCGCCCACGGCCACCGCGCCGACGAGCATCTGTGCAAGCTGCGCTTTAGCGAGGTGCTGCGCGCCGTGACGCTCGAGCACGTGTCCGATCTCGTGGGCGATGATGCCTGCGAGCTGGCCCTCGGTCTCCACGCGGTCGAACAGCGCGCGCGTGACAAAAATCTGGCCACCCGGCAGCGCGAAGGCGTTGACTGTCTTCCGGTCGGCGAGCAGATGAAACTCGAAGCGATACGGCGTCTCCTTGGCGAGGCCGCGCTCGAGAAGCCGGGCGCCAATCTGATCAACGGCGCGCTGCTCCGCGTCGCTGGGGTCGAGCCCTCCGAATTGGGCGGCCATTTTCGGTGCCGAATAGAGGCCTACCGCGACCTCATCCGCCGGAGACATTGCAACCGACTGCTTTTCCCCAGTGACGGGGTTCTCGCTCCTAGATCCCCAATATGACACCAACGCAATACCGGCGATCACAAGACCGATGACAAGCTGCGGAGCGCGGCGTTTTCTCATGATGTCATTCCAAGCCTGCACCAGCGGGGACGCAAGCGGGCAGACGCACGAACACACCGGGTTCGCCGATACGGCCGGTTGCTGCGGCCCTGATTCTTGCGTCGTCCTCAACCTCCGCGTTGCACTGGAGCGGATGAGGTCGTAGTTTGAACTGCATCCTCGGACCACCTTCGGAGAGCCTCGATGAAGTACACCGTTCGCCCCGCCGTTCTCCTTTTGGCGGCCGTCTCGTTCCTCGGCACGGAAATGGCGAGTCAATCGAGCGGCGCCGCACCTCCGGCATTCTCCAATCAGGCCGGGCCGGCCGGCGTCGGCGTAAGTCATGCGACCAGCGGCTTCACATTTCCCGGTTACGCCGGAGGTGCCTGCATCGGTGACTTCAATCGCGACGGCTTTCAGGACTTCCTGTTTCTCTCCGGCGGGCTCGGAAACAAGCCTGACTATCTCTTCATCAACAACGGTGACGGCACGTTCACCGATCAAGCCGCGGCGTGGGGATTGACAGCTGTGCACAAGGGGAAGGGTGCGTCGGCGACCGATTTCAACAACGACGGATGGACGGACATCTACGTGAGCAGCGGCGGACCGACCGGCCAGAATCAAATGGCGGGCCACAACAAGCTCTACCGCAACAACGGCAACGGCACGTTCACCAATGTCGCAGTGTCGGCCGGCGTCAACGCACCGAATCCGAACACCCAGGATTCGTGGGGCTCGTGCTGGGGAGACTTTGATCGCGACGGCGACCTTGATCTCTTCGTCGCGGGATTCTCTTCGAGCTCTGCGGGCAACGCCGGCAACCGCCTCTTCCGCAACGATGGCAACGAGACGTTCACTGACATCACGACGATGATCGGCCTGTGGAACGGCGTCGGTCCTGTCGCAGGTTTCTCGCCACGTTTTGTTGACACCGACGGCGATCGCTGGCCCGAGCTGCTGCTCGTCGGCGACTTCAAAGGTGCGGGGTACATCGGAAGTCGCTACTTCCGCAACAACGCGGGGACGAGCTTTACCGATCTGACGGTTTCAGCGCATGTTGGACAGGAAGAGAATGGCATGGGCCACACCGTCGGCGATTTCGACAATGACGGACGGCTCGACTGGTATGCGACTTCGATATATCTGCCGGCCGCGTCATGGACGGGCAACAAGCTCTATCGAAACATCGGAACGCATCAGTTCTCGCAGTATGCGCTCTCCGCGGGTGTGAACAACGGGGGCTATGGATGGGGCGCCGTCGCCGTCGATTTCGATCACGACACACGGACGGACATCGGCGCAACCAACGGGGACGCGTCGGGCGGCGGTACGTTTGGCAACGATCCGACGCGGGTGTGGATGAACAACGGGGACTCGACGTTCACCGATCAGGCGCCTGCTGCGGGGCTGATTCACAACGGCGCAGGCCGTTGCATGATCAACTTCGATTATGACAACGACGGCGATCAGGACGTCATTCTGGTGACGAACAACGGACCGCTCGCTCTCTATCGCAACGATCTCGATCTTCTGCAGCCCGACACCCAGTGGCTGCGCGTCTTTCTCGACACGCAGGGAAGCGAAACGCTCGCCCCGTTCGGACTCGGCAGCAAAGTGTGCCTGACGATCGGCAAGCTCACACTCATGCGCTCCGTTGACGCCGGCTGCACGCATCTGGGAACGACGGAGTTTTCCGCACACTTCGGCCTCGGCGCGAACACCGTCATCGACGAACTGAAAGTGCAGTGGCCTGACGGCAGCGACACGATTCTTCGCAACGTCGCCTCGAACCAGACCATCACCATCTCGCGCGAGCGTCCGTGCTCGCCCGATCTCACGGGCGACGGAACGGTCGACGGTGCGGACTTGGCGCTGCTGCTTGGCCAGTGGGGCGGGCGCGGCTCCGCGGATCTGACGGAGGACGGCTTGGTCGATGCAGCGGATCTCGCGATCATGCTTGGAGCGTGGGGTGGATGTCGGTGACGAGCGGTTGCCGGTCAGAGCAGTCGCAACGAATGCAGCGCAGTGTCGAGCGCAGTGTCGCGTGGCACTGACCCCGAACCACAGACGTCTTCCGTATCGCAAGAGTGCTCCCCTTACTGGCCCGCGAGTGCCGTCGTGACCGCTGCAAGATGCGTGTCGGTGTTCTGAATCACTGCAGATACCGCCGGCTTCGCCCGGATCATTGCGAGATAGCTCGCGGCCTCGGCGGGCACTTCCTCTTCCAGCTTGACCGCGATCCGTTCCGCCGAAAGCGCATCGCGCAGACTGACGAAGTGCCCGCCATCGAGGGCTTCGACAAGATAGGGCGCAGGCAGTTCGCGTCCCGCGTGGGCGCGGATGGCGGCAACGACGCTTGTGCAATGACTGCGCGTCGCCGAAGCTCCGCGACAGGCTTGCGGATTCCACAGCACGCAAAGGATCAACAATGAGCAGCACGTGTGGCGGGGCAGGATCGCGGCGAACACATGCGCCCGGCCGCTCGTTCGTATGCGCATGGGTACTTGTGACCATGACAGGCGCGCACGCGGCGCATGCGGCGGGTGCCGTGCTCGACCGTCATCCGAACTCGCTCACGACCTTCCGGCCCACATCGCCGACGCCCGTGCAGGGCGTGCTGCCGAATGTCGGCAACCGCGCCGTGCAGATCGACGGAGGAGGCAACTGGCCGCAGGCGGCTGCGAGTTCGAGCGGAATCGGGAAGATTCCGGGTCTGCTCAATCCGGGTGTCGAGCAGGGTGATCCGCCCGGCGGCGGGACACCGTACATCTACACCGGTGGCCCCGGCGAACCGGGCGGGGGAGGTTGTGGTGGCGGCGGCACCCCCGTGATCGACGTGATCGACGGCCTCGACGACGGCGGGCCGCAGCCGAGCATGAACGGTGTCGACCTCGTGCGCGGAGCGCTGCGCACGCAGGAGATCGACATCGCGATGCCGGCGCCCGGTTTCGCGTGGCGGATCGCGCGCAGCTACAGCGCAGCCCAGGGTGTCAGCGGCTCGCCGATGGACAGCAACGGTCACCAGGGACGGAACTGGTTTCAGGACTCGCAGCCGGAGATCCTGTTCTACAACGACGCGACCGATTCGGAGGACATGGTCTACATCGTGTGGGGCGCCGCGGCGTACAGCGAGTTCCAGCGCGTCAGCACATCGAACGTCTTCAAGGGGAAGAACGGCACGAGCGGACTCGTCGAGTTCGCGAGCGGCACGGGCGGCGAGCCGGACACCTGGACCTTCCTCAACGCGAGCGGTGTCGAGGCAGTGTTCTTCGCATCCGGGACAGCGGACCGTCAGCTGTGGAAGATCACGGATGCTGCCGGAAACTGCGCACACGTGGGACACAAGACAACAGCCTCAAGCGCCGTCTCGGGCGGGTATTCCTCCGGCAGGATCACGACCGCATACGACTCGGCCGACCGCCGCTACACCTACGACTACGACACGATCGACAGCACCGAACGCCTCGTCGAGGTGAAGGCCGAGACGAGATCGGGCGGCACGTGGGCCAGCCCAACGGGTGTCGTCACGGTGGCGAAGGTCAACTACTCCTACTACGCGGCCGGACAGAGCGATCTCGCCAACGGCGAGGCGGGGAACCTCAAGCTCGTGAAGGTGACAACCCCCCTGTCGGATTCCGGCGTGGACGCGGTCTCGAAGCGCTACTTCCGTTATTTCACCGGCAGCTACGACGGGACGACCAACCGCGGCCAGAGCTACCTGCTCAGGCACGTCATCGATGCGGAGGGCTCCCGTCGCTACGACCCGGACGACGCGGATCTCTTCGCGGCGACCGACTCGCAGATCAAGCCCTACGCCATGATGAGCTTCGAATACGACTCGTCGCGGCGGATCGACAGGACATTCGGCTACGGCCAGTGCGGCTGCGGAGGCGGATCGACCAACGGCGTCTCGACGATCAGCTATGACCTGAACGGCAGCTATTCCGACACCTCCGGCTACGACACCGCATGGAAGTCGCGCGCCGTTGTATCGCGTCCTGACGGAACCTGGCTGACGCAGTACATCGACGAGGTCGGACTAGGGACTGTCGCGCGTCGTCACGCCGACCGATCCCGCCACGTCGACTGCGGTGCACTGGACAACATTCGTCAACCGCGACCACCCGAGCGATGCCGCCCTCGACGGCCTGGTGCACGAGATCTCGCTCGCCGACAACGTCACGGCATACAACCACTCGACCAAGGCGTTCACGCGCGATGCGTCGGTCGGCATCGTCCGCACGTTCGACCGGGTCACCGGCGGCGACATGCAGGGACTGATCACGGACCGGAAGCACTCCCGCGCCGGGACCGGCGGCAGCCAGTATCTCGATTCGACGGTCTCGTACGACAGCGGCAGCCCGACGGTCGCCAAGGGCGGGACAAGCGTCGTCCGGCCGCTCGCTTCAGGAAGGAAGGCGTACTTTGACGCGGTCACTTCGACGGGCAGCTCGACGGACAACTCGGAAGTCACGCGAAGCCACGCCTTTCATTCATCCCCCGCCGCGATGCGGGTGAAGACGGTCACAACCACATACCCCGCCGTCACGACCGGGAAGAACGGCGAGAACACCACCGCGACAACGGTGCAGCATCTCCGTGTCGACGGAACCGTCGCGTTCACCAGGGCACCGGACGGAATCTACACGTACACGCAGTACGCGAACGGCCAGCCCGTCAAGGTGATCCGGGACTGTGTCCTCAACCACGCGACCGACTTCGCCTTGGGTGACGATCCGAGCGGCGACTTCGGCATCACGGAGACCGGGGACGGTCTCCGCCAGATCACGACCTATGCCTATGACGCGCAGCAGCGTCTCGTCGAGACCACGCTTCACGCGCACGGGTCAACCGACGCGGAGAAGATCGTGAGGAAGACGTACTTCAGCCAGCTTGCCGACGGCCGGCAGGTCGCCCTTGCGTACAGCGACTGGGTGAGCTCGGGCGGAACCTTCTACGGGCCGGTCGGCTACGCAGTCGGCAATCTGTCGGGCAGCACGGAACTGCAGGCGACGGTCGCGATCGCCGCCGCCGGCATCACTACGGCCATCGCGAGCCACATCGACGAGACGCAGAGCGATCCGATGGCGGCGCTCGACATCGGCACCGTGTCGAGCATGCAGACCGCGGTCTTTGACGATTCGGGCCACCACCGGACCGAGTCACGGACCTACTTCGCCATCCCCTCGAGCATTCCGGGCACGGAGGGCACGCACTATGACGCGACCCGCTACGCCTACGACACGTCGAACCGCCTGATCAGGACGAAGACCGCGGACGGAACGATCACGCGGACGTATTTCGACACCAAGTTCCGCCCGTACCAGACGAAGGTCGGCACCAACGACAACGGCGAGACCGCAGGCGAAGGCAGCGGCACCAACAACATGACGCTTGTCTCGGAGCAGGTCTACGAAGACGTGACGAACCGCGTGACCTCGACTCGCCAGTACTACGACACGAGCAGCTACCGCACGACCGCGTACGTGCATGACGCCGACGGCCGCGTTGTCGTGACCAAGCCGCCGGCCGGTCCGTGGTCGGTGACGAAGTACGACCAGCAGGGCCGGGCCGCGGCGCAGGGTCTCTACCGATACAACGCGACGCTCACCGCAAGCACCGACCCGACGAGCGCAACGACTGACCGGATCGGGCTGAACGAGACCAGCTACGACGAGCAGCTCACGAAGTCGGCATACGACCGGCTGGGGCGCGCGACGAGGCAGTTCACGCTCGCGGTCGACAACGATTCGGCGTACGCCGACGCGGACGACGTGGCCGGCGACATCGTTCTTGAAGAGCACCAGACGCTCTACGACGCGGTGGACGGCAACGTCCTCATGTCCGTCTCGATCGAGCGGAACTACGACGACTACCGGAGCGGCGAGACGACGGGGGCGCTCGACTCGAACGCCGACGGCACATTGGCGACGCTGACGGCAGCGAACGTGAAAGGCCGCGCCTCGATCTCCGTGATGTACTACGACGCCCTCGATCGGATGACTGACTCCGCCGGCTACGGGACCAACGGCGGTTCCAACTTCACGCGGCCCGGCTCGGTGCCCTCCCGCAGCGCGACGGTGCTCGTCTCCATCACCGTCTACAACGACGACGGCAGCGTGCTCTCGACCACCGATCCGCGGGGCAAGGTCGCGCGGACAACGTACGACGCCGCCGGCCGCGTCACCGCCACGATCCGGAACTACGTGAACGGCACCCCGAGTTCCGCAAACGGGGACGATGATCTTTACGTCCGGCAGAACTACTCCAACGGACTCCGCACCAGGTACTGGGTGGACATCGACGGCGACGGGACCGAAGATTCGGGCGTCGATCAGGTGACGGTCTACACCTACGGGACGACCAAGGGCGCCTCGGCCGGCGACTCGAAGATCGCAACCGGGAACCTTCTCCAGAAAGTGCAGTATCCCGACAGTTCCGGCGGCTCCGACGTCGTGACCTTCGCGTATGACTCCGGTCGGGCGCTCATCTGGAAGAAGGACCAGGCGGGAAATGTGACTGAGACCGAGTATGACTCCGGAGGCAGGAAGCAGCACGAGCGCGTGACGACGCTCGCGGGCGGCTTCGACGGTCAGGTGCGCCGGATCACCAGGGCCTATGACGATCATTCCCGCGCGAGCACCGTCACCACCTATGACAACGCGGCCGCCGGCAGCGGCAGCATCGTGAACGAGGTTCAGTCGACCTACGACGGCTGGGGCAATCTGATGACGTTCGGAGTGGATCCGGACTCGGCGATCGCCGGCAGCGGCATTCCGACGAAGACGGTGTCCTACACCTACGCAACGGCGACGGCCGGCCGGAACACGATCAGAAGGACCGGCATGACGTGGCCGGGCAGCTCGCCGCCGAGCGTCAGCTACGTCTACAGCGCCGGCGGCACGAACTTCAACTACGACGACGAGGCCAGCCGGGTCTCGAAGATGACGATCAGTTCGGTCTCGGTTGCCGCGTATCGCTACCTGGGATTCGGAACAGTCGTCGGCATCACGCACGGCGAGCCCGACATCTACCAGCGCCGCTACGGCTCGACGAGCGGGAGCTACCCCGACCTCGACACCTTCGGCCGCGTGATCCACTCCCGCTGGACGAAGGACCTCTCGACCGACATGGACTTCGTCTCGGTCGACGTCTCCTACGACGAGAACTCGAACCCGCTGACAACCGAGGACAACATCTACTCGACCGGCTTCGACGTGAAGTACGCGATCGACGGCCTCGACCGCGTCACGGACGCGGACGAAGGGACACTCAGCTCCGGCAGCATCACGGGCCGCACGCGCCGTCAGGGGTGGACGCTCACCCAGACCGGCAACTGGTACCGCGAAAAACTCAATCTGAACGGCGATGCCGATTTCACGGATCCGAACGAGCATGATGACACGCGGTCCCACAACGCGGTGAACGAGCTGACGGCCCGAGACACCGACACGAGCGGTTCGGACAACTACACGCTCACCTATGATGCTGTCGGCAACCTCACCGACGACGGCGAGACGTACGTCTACGAGTACGACGCCTGGTACCGGCTGCGGAAGATCAAGGACCGAGGCACGAGCGCGGTGCTGAGCGAGCATCAGTACTACGGGAACGGGTTCCGCGCGGGCGAGCGCTACGACGCGAACGAGGATCTTGTCGTCGACGGTTCAGATCCTTGGTACTGGTTCGGGTATGACGAGCGCTGGCGGATCGTCGCGACGTTTGCGGGGAGTGATGCAACTCCGAAAGAGAGGTTCCTCCACCATAACGCCGGCGGAAACGGATACGGCAACTCCAGCTACGTCGACGAACTGGTCCTGCGCGAACGGGACGCGAATACCGCGTGGCATTCATCGAGCGACGGGACGCTCGATGAGCGGTTGTATTACTGTCAGAACTGGCGCCACGATGTGACTGCGCTCGTGACCTCGGGGGGTGCGATGAAGGAACGCGCACGCTACTCGTCCTACGGCGTTCCGTTCGGAATCCCCCTCGGCGACTGCGACGGGGACGGCGATGTGGACGCTGCCGATCAATCCATTCTGCTGGGAGCCTGGGGAACGAACACGGCGGCGTGCGACCTTGACCTTAACGGAACCATTGCGGCGGCAGATCAGGCCATGCAGCTCGGCCAGGTCGGTCAGTCGGCAGGATTCGGCAAGCTGTCCCTCGCAGGAAACGAGTATGGCTATTGTGCATATCGGGCCGACCATGCAGTGCCATTTCTCTACCACGCCCGATCGCGCCCCTATATCACGACCCTCGGCCGCTGGGCAGCGAGGGACGCCGATCAATACGCTGATGGGGTTAGCATGTATCAGTACGTTCAGTCCCTTCCACTGAAGAGTACCGACCCGTTCGGCTTCGCCAGTCTCACAGTAATTCCTAACTCACCCGCTACCTCTCAAGGGGGATGTCGCGGAACCTGCACGTGGAAGTTTCGCGTGGACGGAGTCCCCTCGGGTTGTAATCCAACTTTCATTCAAAAAGTGGATAATAACCTTAGGTGTGGAACCTGTCCGACGCCTACCGGGGGAGGAACCAGCTGTGGGCCCTGCAACTGGTCGTCTTCAGCGTCCGGAACATACTGGGAGCATGCTGTAAATACCCCAATTCCCGGCGGTGCTCTCTCGGACATGGATACCGGAAATATTAATAGTTCGAGCAACACTTGCGTAGATTTTACTCAGAGTGGAACCGTAAAAGTCTTTTGCCTCAGCGCGCTCAAAAGCGCAGATCCAACCCTGTTCAAAGGGTGGGGGAAGGGTCCCCCGAGTGGAACGGGCGGCGGCGTCACGCTGAGTCCCGGCTGCGGAGCGAGCTTTCCCATCAGCAGCGGTACTTGGAAGTCGACCAATACTCCCCCGGCATGGTTTAATACTCTAACACCCATCGCGTCCGGAAGTCGCTCTATGACTGCAAAGTGGGAGTGCGGATGCGCCAATTCACGCACCACTTGTTCACCCGGGACTCCATGACCCGACTCCCGTGACCGAAATATCGTAGTTTAAATCCCCAATGAAATTTTCTCGTCCGAACATCTGCCGTGTTGTGGGCTGGCTCGCATTCGGGTTCGGAGCTACTGCCATATCGGTGGGTGTCTGCAGTTTTCTGGCTCCGCCCCGCGGCGCGACCGGCCTCTACGACCTGACCCCTACTTATGACGCAGGCCCCGTCGATACTCCAGATTCACCTTTAGGCGTTTATTCTACAGAGTCAAGTTGGACCGCTACCGAATACACGGCCATTGGATATTTACGGCAGGCATATTTTCAAGTTGACGCGCAACGTTTCTCCAAGACACATGCGTGGGGGGCAGTTTTGAGCAGTACTCCGTTGCTAAAACGAAATCCGGCTGACCCTTTTATGCTTCAATGGGATTCGATGCCCCTTCTGTGGACGAAGGCACGGGCGACAGTCAAACGGTATTTGTTGGAGCAATCGGAATTCCGATTGAAGTTGATATCGGCGGTCCCATCGTCCTGCGATTTCCGCTTCCCTTTACTCCTATTATTCCCGGAATGGTCGCTGACATCGGATTTTATTCGCTAATCGGGGCAGTGACTCTTCGATTATTGCGAAGCATCCGCGTTCGTGCATTGGTTAAACAGGACCGTTGTGCAGGTTGTGGTTACGACCTCCACGGCCGCGATTCATGTCCAGAATGCGGAGGGCTCCGTTACATCCTTCGCTGAATGCATGATGAATGCAATCTCACAAACGGCAAACGCTTCTTTCGCTTCTACATCAGCGGGTTGCCGGCGAACTGTACTCCAATGCTCGTTCAAGAAGTAAGCAATCTCACGAATGGCATGAAGCTAACGCGCTCGCGCCGGACGGCGCGCCCGAAGCCCTTTTGCCAGGCTGTCAACTCGCGCGCAAAC
>Ga0163155_10001516_pt1 | contig 28073 bp, 37 predicted proteins | sample OliLakLV19SP4G1_FD_148611 | JGI IMG/M metagenome (GOLD analysis project Ga0163155, IMG submission 148611) | Freshwater microbial mat bacterial communities from Lake Vanda, McMurdo Dry Valleys, Antarctica - Oligotrophic Lake LV.19.SP4.G1 | ecosystem: Environmental > Aquatic > Freshwater > Lake >... | reverse complement strand
CACTGGAAGCCTACGATCACTCACTATATCCACTCGAGTTGGGTATTCCCGAATGGCTTGCAAGGCTTGAAGATGCGATTTTTGAAAAAATACCGAACGATAAAGCCATGTTGTGGCCTGAACGTTTTCTCGCCGCAATAAACCCGGGAGCTGATCTCGAAAAGGTTAAGATGCCTTTTATTATTCACGTTTTGAATCAGACAATCGCATCCATGGATGCGTGTGTATTCGATCGAGATAAAAACCCGGACGTTGTTAAGGTCATCGAGGGATCTAGGGCTGCTGTGGTCGAGATGATTCGTTGCCATCTCTATGGCCTAGATTTGGCTGCTGCCAAGTCTGCTGCTGAGTCCGCTGCGCGGTCTGCTGCGTGGTCTGCTGCGCGGTCTGCTGCGTGGTCTGCTGCGCGGTCTGCTGCGTCTGCTGCTGAGTCTGCTGCTGAGTCTGCTGCGCGGTCTGCTGAGTCCGCTGCGTTTGTTGCTGCGCGGTCTGCTGTGTGGTCTGCTGCTGCGTCTGCTGCGTGGTCTGCTGCGTCTGCTACTGAGTCCGTTGCGTTTGCTGCGTCTGCTGCTGAGTCCGTTGCGTTTGCTGCGTGGTCTGCTGCATCTGCTGCTGCGTCTGCTGTGTGGTCTGCTGCTGCGTCTGCTGCTTATGAGAATTACGCCGATAATCTTATCGCACTCCTGGAGGAATGCAGATGAGAGAACTATCAAGATAACGCCAAGCGTAAAGACAACATGACTCAGGTGCGATATTCTAATCTCGACAACCCGATTAGGAGAATCACAAATTGGCCAAAAAACACACGTCCACTTCAACCGCACCATCACGAGTCTTTCAAAAACAGTCCAACCTAATGCATGACCTGCATAAGCTTCTTATGGGCAAGTCATTTAAATATATTGGATGGCGAGAAGGTGGCGAGTATGACAATCCTCTTGACAATGGTGCTCTTAATACAAGCGAGTGGACAACTATTGAACACTGCCATTTCTTCCACACTATCGATTCTAGAGGAACCGTTCAATCGAGATGCACCCCAATTAATGGTCACTTTCATGATATTTCTATCGTTGAAGCTGGTACTGCGGATAGCCCGCCGGTCTACAAAGTAGGACCTGCTAAAAAAGAAGTGCTCAAAAAGGTTAACGGCAAGCTTCGCAAAACAATCATCGAAGTTCCATACGATGGCCACACCCACGAAATGGAATACCTGCGTTCTGAAATCCTCAAGCCGAGAAGCATATCCGCTGAAGCAGCTCAAAGCGCCTCACTGTTCATGACTAACTCGAACATGAAAGAGCCTGAGCCCGTTACCGGAATCCTCGGATGAGAGAGTACGTTATTAAGTGCTACCAAGAGGCAGTGACAATGCTGCCATACCCTCAAGAACTCAAAGACTCCCTACTCATTCAGGAAAGAGTCCCAGCGTTTATCGATAACCTACACCGTGAGTTCGCTAAAGTTCCAAAGGTTTCACGTGAAACAATTCAAAGTGCTGTCTACGATATGACCGACCTGCTCATGCGCTCGGTGAAAACCAAGTTCGACGAAGATCAAATGTCTATGTCAGCCAGGTCAGCTATCATCGCTGCAAACGAGCAAGCAACTAAGATTGATCGACTAGCTAACCGTATCAACGAAGCGCCTGATCACTCACCTGCATTAATCGATATGGAGGAGCTACTCGATGGCTAAACCGAAGAAGACCGGAAGACCCACCACATACCGAGAAGAATACTGCGAGCAGTTAATCAACTATATGCGTGGAGTGAACTCTTTCGAATCATTCTCTGATGTCATCGGCGTTCATAGAGATACACTCTACGAATGGTGTAAAGTGAACCCATTGTTTTCCGATGCCAGAAAGCGTGGACGCGAAGGACTGCAACGCGGATTAGAGAATATCAGCAAAGGCCTGATGACCGGAAAGATTAAAGGCAACGCTGCTGCGTTGATCTTCTTTATGAAGAACACCACAACATGGCGCGATGAACCTATTCAAGAAATGGATAACATCGATGGAATCAGTTTCAACTACGAAGAGTAACATGGTACTTATCGGGGACATTAAACCCGCCAAGTATAACCCACGAACTATCAGCGAGGCTGCATTGTCGGGACTCGTTGAATCGATTCGCAAGTTCGGTATGCCTCAACCGCTTGTCGTTAACAAACGATCAGGCGTTCTTGTGTCTGGCCATCAACGGCTTCGCGCTGCTGAGATAATCGGAATGAAGGAAGTGCCGGTCGTATATGTGGACCTCGAGCCAGCACAAGAGAAAGCGCTTAATGTAACTCTAAACAATCGATCTATCGGCGGTGAGTTTAATGATGTTATCAACGTATTGTTAGACGATATCAATGGCGCATTGGGTGATGAATTTATGCGCTCGTTGCGATTGAATGAGCTGCGTATACCGGAGATCAACTTCGACGAGCCTTCGGGAAAGAAAGGTCTGACCGAGAAAGAATCCGACATGGCATCATGCCCGAACTGTGGCGTGCTAATTGGATAAGTACGGGCTGCCTTATCAGGGCAGCAAGCAATCTATCATCCATAAGATCGCAACGCTGTTTCCTGAGTGCGAGAACTTCTATGACCTATTCGGTGGAGGGTTCTCTGTGTCTCACTTCATGCTGGCTCACCGAAAGTGCCACGTTCATTATAACGAGCTTGAGCCAAGCACAGTAGAGCTAGTTAAGGACGTTATCGCCGGACGCTATTCATACGACAGGTTTCTACCTGAGTGGGTTACTCGTGAGATGTTCGACGCTCGTAAAGCGACTTGCGCCTATACGCGCATCGTGTGGAGCTTCGGGAACAATCAGAGAACTTATATCTTCGGTAAGGACATTGAAGCCTACAAGCGGTCGCTGCACATGGCCGTGGTGTTCGGCGAGTTCGATAAGACAGCGAGCGAGCTACTCGGGATAACAAGCTGGCCGGAGCATCTATCCATTCTTGCTAGGCGATTAGTATGTAGTAGGATTACACGAGAAAAGTTTTGCCGTGTTAAAGATAATGTCCAAACGCGTACGCTCGAACAGCTCCAACAGCTCGAACGGCTCCAACAGCTCCAACAGCTCCAACAGCTCGAACGGCTCGAACGGCTCGAACGGCTCCAACGGCTCGAACAGACTACAGCGCGATTATCTACCACGTCACTAAGTTATGAGTCGGTGCCGATTCTTCCGAACTCGGTTATCTATTGCGATCCACCGTACGCCGACACAGCCGGATACACGCGGTCATTCGATCACGATAAGTTTTGGCAATGGGTGCGTACATCCCCGCACCGAATCTTCGTTTCTGAATACACCGCGCCACCAGACATGAAGGTGGTTATGGCCATCAGACACCAGAAGACCAACTCGCAAACCAGCACCGAGTCGGTTGAGAGGGTTTACACGCATGGAGCATCATGAAACTTAACATCCGCTATAAGATGCTTCCGCATCAAGCGGATTTCCACAACGATATGCACTCTAGATTCATCCACCTAAGTGGTGGATATTCGTGTCTTATAGATTCATCTTTAATAAGAACGGCTTCGGGTCTAGTTCCCATTTCAGATATAACGAAGTCACAGCCTGTTCTATCTTGGAACGAGAAGAGTAATCGATCTCAGCTTTCTCTAGGTAGCCATGCGTTCCCAAAAGGTAAGGAGACTCTTTATCGAGTCGTGCATGAGCGAGGAGAATTTGTAGCAAGCGCACTTCACCGAGTTTTTTGCGCTGATCATATGTATCGACACGTTGGCGATCTTTCGGTAGGCGACGAAATTTCATATTCAGAAACCCCTTTGGACTCCAGCTTGGAACGCGTCCCGCAATCGTGCTTCTTAAGTGATCCCCGTTTGAGGCAAACAACCGAAGATTTTCTATCGCGTTATGAAGGTGGCAGCCATCAACATGGTCAACCACTTCCGCTTTTTCTAAGTAGCGCCCTAAGTGCGCTTCCATTGTCCGCCGATGCTCAAGCATCCTACCTGTTAAATCTCCAGGGCATCGCCGAGCATTCGGATGATCTAAGGTTGCTGACACAAGCACATAGCCATCATGATCAATGGATCGGCCAAACTTATAATGACCATTCAGCTTTCCGCTTGCGCTCCCTTGATAACGACGAGGCCAGTTATTTCTTAATGCCACGGCCTGAATATATTTCTGGGGGTAGCCGGTTAACGCCGCAATCTCCCTACTCGAACGAACACCATCACATAGTTTCTCTATCTTCTTTAGATCATACATTGCCTTGCACCTTAAACAAATCCACAATTCAGGCAATAGAAAAACTACCAGCCGAATGGGTTTGGGACATGCACGTTTTGGAGACCAATAACTACGTTACAGAGGACGGTGCGATCCATCACAACTCAGGAAAAACTTATTCGCTATGTATGAAGGCTATCAAGTTTCGTTGGATCAATCGCAACTTCTCAGGCGGTCTAACAGCTCCTAGCTACGCCGAACTTAAGAAGGACGTGCTGCCTACGTTCGAGCAAATCTTCGACGAGAATAAAGTTCCGCATCGCTACCACCAAACGGATAAGGTCTTCACCTTCCCATGGTGCAAGGGAAAGCTCTACCTGTTCACTGCTGAGAACAAGATTCGAGGTCCTAACCTTTCTGACATGGCGATTAACGAGGCCACTCTCATATCGCGTAAGAGATATCTAGAATGTATCGGACGCGTTCGAGTCAAGGGCGCTGCGCATCCTCAAATCTATTCAAGCGGTACGCCAGAATCTATCGGCAATTACATGCACGATCTGTTCGTTGAGAAGCCCATGGAAAACTCACGCATCCTATATGCCAAAACAATGGACAACGCCGAGAACATAGACCCAGCTTACATCCAATCACTGCGAGCGAGTTACGACTCCGTTACTCTTCAAGCCTATCTTGAAGGCTTATGGGTTAACCTAAACGGCAACCAATTCTACTACGCCTTCACAGACGCCAACGAAGACAAAACTATTCAGCGTGTGGAGCATGAAATCACTCATTGCTTTCTCGACTTCAACGTTCAACGAATGACTGCCACCATGTGGCACCAGATAGGAGGGCGCCTACTTGGCTTTACTGAGATCGTTATTCCTGACAACGCCGACACCAATAAGATGGTTAACGCTCTACTAGCTAACGATTTCACACCGGACAACACGATCATCTATCCCGACCCTGCTGGTAAGAATCGACGAACGTCTGGGAACTCAGATCACATCATTCTGAGAAACGCTGGCTTTGAGGTAAGAGCTAAGCCGGCCGCTCCACGAATGAGAGCTAGGCAGCTTAACGTGAACAACCTTTTGGATAAGCGCGTTATCATGTTTAACCCAGATAAAATGCCAACCATGCGCAAGGATCTAAGAGCGGTGGAACAGGACCCGCATACCTTCGAGAAGGTTAAAAAGAATGAGGCTCTTACTCATGCGTCAGATGGTCTGGATTATGGGTGCGATATTCTCTACCCTATGTCTGGAAAAAGAGAAAAATCTGATATTATTAAGTTCCGATGATATTACAAAATGAAGATCAACTAAGAGACCCAGCAATTCGTAAGAAGATTATTGAAGCAATCGGGTCTAGCGAGAACAAGAACCGCAAGGCCGAGGCTTACAAGCGTTATCAATGCTATAAAGATCAGACGCATTTCTATGTTCGGAATCTACTCATCAGGCAGTTCGACGCAAACACCGTTAATGAAATGGCCTATGCCCTATCTAACCTATCCTTCCTCCGCAAGGTCATCGACAAGAAAGCACGCGTCTACTCTTATGGAGTGGAGCGTGAAATGGAAGGCTCCGACATCTCAGTCCTAGAGAAAGAAGCCGACATCAATAATGCGATGAAAAAGACCAATCGCTTCCTAGAGCTATCAAAGAACTGCGCTCTATACATCCGACCTCAACCGACTGACATCGAGGGCGAGCAAGTGGTTAAAGTAACGCCGCTCGTTCCCTACCTATACGATGTTGTCGAGATCGCCGGCGAGCGTGAACGCGCTCTATGCTATATCCTTAGCGACTACAGCCCAGAGATGGGACGTGCTCAAGCAGTTCGACCTAACAGCGATGGCCGCACTTCCTCACCTATGGGATTGGTCCCACCTATCAGTGATGGCATCGATCAGATTATCGCCGACAGCCCAGCCGATCAGAAGACAGGCCAATTTGTTTTCTGGTCTAACAGCTACCACTTCGTATGTGATGATCGCGGTCAGATCATAGGCGGCCCAAACGATCAGCTAAATCCAATCGGGGAGAAGCCCTTCGTTAACTTCGCTAAGGACCAAGACGGAACATTCTGGGCACAAGGCGGCGATGACTTAGTTGATGGCGGTATCCTCATCAACTCGATGATCACTAATGTAAACCACATCGCTATTACTCAAGGGTATGGTCAGCTTGTAGTTACCGGCAAGGACCTTCCTCAAACGTATAAGGTGGGACCGAATAAAGCGGTACGTCTGACCTACGAAGAAGGTGATCCTGTTCCGACGTTCGAGTTTAAGAACTCTAATCCTCCACTTGATCAACTACGCTCATTGGTTGAGATGTATGTGGCGCTTCTATTGACTACTAACAACCTGAGCACATCAGGCGTTCAGTCTAACCTAAACGGCACTATAGCCTTTCCATCTGGCGTTGCTATGATGATTGATAAGGCCGAGTCTATGGATGATGTGAATGATCAGCGTCAGATCTTCATAGATAACGAGCCGCATATGTGGCGCATCTATGCTAAGTGGCACTCGCTATTGAAGTCTCGCGGTGAACTATCCGAAGCGTTATCCTCTCTGAACATCGATGAATCCGGTGATCTTATAATCAAGTTCACCTCACCTAAGCCCATCGAGACAGAGCGAGAGCGTCTTGAGGTTCTTGGGATGAAGAAAGACCTAAACCTAATCACGATGCTTGATATGCTGAAGGCCGAGTATCCAGATATGAATGATGAGCAAGTGGCTGAGAAGCTGAAAGAGATTCTCGAAGAGAAGATGGAGGCAGCTGTTGGAAACCAAGGGCAACAAAATAACGAGCAGTCGGACGACAGCGCTAATCGACCTGGGGGAGATATCGACGGAGACCAAAGAAGAGATCGGGGAGTTCCTAGTGGAGCAGATCCTTCTCAAGGTGGCGTCGAAAACGAGTCCGGTGACGGGCGAGAAGTTCCAGAAGCTCAGTAAAGAATACAAGAAAACAAAACAGGCCAACGGACTCAACGGAGTCGCTGACCTTCAATTTTCTGGCGATATGCTAGACTCGCTTGATTTCAACGTGACTAAGACAGGCATCGAGATAGGCGTCTTCGGATCAGATGCGCCTAAAGCAGATGGCCATAATAATCTATCGGGTGACTCAAAGCTTCCAACGCGACAGTTCATACCTGCTGAAGGTGAGGGGTTCATATCCTCCATCGAGCGTGAGGTGGATCGTATCATTGCCGATGCGGTATCTAAGGACTCGAAGCCTGACCTATCAACGTTAGGTCTTATCGAAAGCAAGTCCGAGCTATATGCCTACATCACTCCGCTCTTTGGTTTAGCATCTCGCAGCGAGGTTAGACTTGCGGTGTTGCGTTCTGATGTGTGGACTCGTGCGCTTAGCGATCTTGGTTTATTGGGGTTACTGTGAGCGTTAAAGTTAAGCTCAAGATACGCGCCGATATACTGAAGGCCGTTAGCGATTCACGCACCAAGGACATCGTATCTAAAGAGCTTATCTCGATGATAAAAGAGTTCATCTCCAAGGGCATCTCACCTGTGAAGGACATCGTATCTAAAGAGCTTATCTCGATGATAAAAGAGTTCATCTCCAAGGGCATCTCACTTGTGAAGGGTGAGCGACGTTTCGTAGGATACAAGAACCCAGCCAAGTATCCAGCCGAATTAAAGAGCAAGCGACCTGTTAATCTATACCTATCTGGCGATATGCTCGCAGCGCTTAAGTTCTATCCGTTAAGTAATACAGCGTTCTCTATCGCTATCAAAGGTGATCAAGGAAAGAAAGCCGCAGCTCATAACAACGGAACCGACAAGGGCATACCAAGACGCCACTTCATGCCGACAGAGCGCGGTGAGGAATTCAATGTGACTATCACAAGAAAACTCCGAGACCTTTACGCTCGTATTTTATTTGATATAATCAAACGCAGTAACAGTCGGTGACTGTTGCTTACAGGGCGGTGCCCGAAGGAAGGAATATCAACATGACAGAACCATTAGTAGAACCAGTAACAGAGATCACACCAGAGGAGACAGTTCTTAAGTCGCAATATACCGCCGACAAAGACAAGCTCTTAAGTGAGATCCATAAATACAAAGCACAGCTAAGAGAGATCACGACTGCAAGCCAATCTCAGAAGGAACAACTTCTAAGAGATAACAAACAGTATGAAGAACTAGCTTCCATGTACAAGACCCAGCTCGATCAATCCACTGAACACAGTAAGCAACTGCAAGACGCCATCGTTAATGATAAGAAGTTTAGCGCGGTGCGTGAAGCTGCTATCAAAGCGGGATTGCGTCCTGAAGCTATTGCCGATCTTGAGTTAGTGGCGCTTGATAAAGTTCAGGTTGAGAAATCTGAGACTGGAAGAGTAACGGTTATGGGTGTTGATTCGTTAGTCGACAACATCAAACTATCTAGGCCGCATTGGTTCGGATCAACCAAAACTTCTATCGCTGGGAGCATGCCTAATGTTTCTTCTGGTGGTGGACTTGTAACTAAAGAAGAAATAGTTAAACTATCCTTAGACGCTAAACGGAGTGGAGATTACACCGCCTACGAGCAAAAAATGAGACAGTTTCAAAAACAATCAAAAGGGGTGTAAAATATGTCAGATCAAATCCACACAGCTGAAACCGAGTTTTCGGCAATCGTTCCAGAAGTTTGGAGTGCTCGTTACTACAACGTACTACTTGCTAATCTTCCATTCAATTCAATCATCAGCCGCGACTACGAAGGCGAAATTCAGAACCTTGGCGACACAGTCAAGATCTCTTCTTTCCCTGAGTTCTCTGCAGCTACTGAACTCGCTGAAGGCGCTAAGGGCGATGCTGACGCAATCACTGTTACACAACAGTCTTTGGTCATCAACAACCGTACCTACAAGGACTTTATCGTAACTAACAGAGCACAGCTTCAGTCGCTTCCCGCGATGGACAAGCTTCGTGAGCTTGCGATCTACGCGATCCAAAAGCGTGTTCAAGCTCTTATCGTTGCAGCTATCTCTCCCAGCGCTTCTGCACCTGATCACCAAATCGGATACGATGTTGCAACTACTCTAGGCTTGGCTGACTTGCTCGAAGCTAAAGAATTGCTAGATGCTCAGGACGTTCCTATGGCTAACCGTCACGCTGTTCTCGGCGCTGCACAAACTAACGACATCTTCAACATCCCTGGATTCACCAGCTCGGATTTCATCCTTGACGGTTCTCCTTTGACTAGCGGTGAAGTTAATCGTGCATTGCTTGGATTCATGCCTCACATGACTACTGAAGTTGGCGGAGTATCTTACTTGTTCCACAACTCGTTCATGACTATCGCGGCACAGCAAGGTATCAACGTATCTATCTACGACCTTGGCTCTGAAGGCAAGCGAGCAGCTCGCGTAAACGTAGACACGCTTTTCGGTCTTAAACAACTCGACAACAAGCGCGTAGTTACAATTTCATAAGGGGGATGCTATGAGTGAATTCAAAAATGATAACGTCCTAGTTAAAGAATACGAGTATGATTTCGCAGTTGATGGCGGCGCTACAGGTGTTTTCACCCTATCTGCTAAAGCTAACAAATCATCTCTTCCTGTGGGAGCTATTAAGGTTTCTCACTTGGTTCTCGTGAACACTACTCTCGCTGGATCTGGCGCATCTGCCATTATCGGCGTAACTGGTGACACTGATCGCTACATGATCCGCACGGCTGCTGCCGGTGTTGCTGCTGGTCTTGAGACTAGCTCTGCATCTGCTGTCTTCCTTTCAGCTGCTAACTTGGCTGATTGTATTATGACTGTAACCGGAGCGGCTTTGACTGCTGGCAAGTTGAAAGTACTTGTTAGCTACGTCAATCCTAACGCGTAACTAATTGTATAGCCTCTCTGGAAACACTCCGGAGAGGCTCCCTTATCAGGAGTAAAGCATGATCTTCCCGCATCTTGAGTTAGAGGCAGTCGTACAAGTGAACGACCGAACGCGTTTAAACGCGTCGAAGTCTTTTGTAACTCAGAATGAATCGGCGATATCGCTTATTCAGATTAGACCTATCGCGGGCGGTGACTTTATCGATGTCACATCGGATATGTTCCTCGATTGGCAATACGCCGCATCGGGTACAGTATCAATCACCGCACGAGTAACAGCGTCAGGCGCTAGTGCTGAAGTAACGAGCACCGTATCAGTGCTCACCTCCACAAGTGATAAGCTGTTCTCGACCGATAGCGACCTAAGGCTTCAAGAGTCAGACATCCTTAGCTGGGTAGAGGCTGGCCGTAATTCATTTTTAAATATTCATCGCAGAGTTCAGAAGCTCATTGTTGAGCAACTTCGTCGGGAGGGATTCGTGGATGTTGATGGTGTTCCTTACACCAAGTCAGCGTTCGTGGATGTCGAGGAAGTTAAGCAATGGTCAACCTTCTGGGTTCTGCAATTAATATTTGAATCAATATCTAACGCCACAGACGACATCTTCCACGAGAAAGCTAAGCGCTATTCAGCTCTGCGCCTGAGCTGGGAGAAGAGCGTTCTACTAAGAATCGATGCTGATGGAGATGGGACTGTGGATACTGACGAAGGCGTCGACACAGCGTTCCCGTTTGTAGCTAGACGATGAGCGCGTTCACAGCCATTCGGCCCTACTTCCGATCTAACCTTGTGGCGTTGGGCTTTAAGGAATGGACAGACGGATTCAAAGTGGAGAACATCCCTAGCGCTAAGCTAGAGAAGGCATTTCACATCGAGTCACCGACTGGCTCTCGTCGTAACTCCTACGACCAACAGGCGCAGGATGTGGAGATAGACGTTACTATCCGCACATTCCGCAAGGGGTTTAAAGATCCTGCCTCTGCTATCGACACCACCATGTCCGACTTGGATACGATCCTTACTCGTTGCCTTGCTAGTGAGCGTAGGTTCGGAGCGCAGATTAAGAACATCACCTATAACAACCACACAATATCGGCGATCAATGACACAAACGATAATGCCGTGCTATTGGAAATTAACTTTATTTGCTTTATAATTCTTTGTGTCTAGGAGGGTAATATGACTGGAACAGTAGCTAAAGTAACCATGAGACCAATGACCGTAACTTGGGGTGCTTCATCTCTGGGATTCACTGATGGAGATATCGAAATCCCATTCACTGAAGACGTTGTAGATGTACTTGCTCACCAGACTGGTTCGTCTGTTCAAACTGCGATCCGCACTGGTAAGAACATCGAAGTCGCTCTCACTTTAAAAGAAACTTCTAAGGCTTCTTACGAGTACATTTTGAAACAGTCAGGCTCTCTCGCCACTGCTTCAGGTGGTGCTTCTGCTGTAATCGGATGGGGATCAGCTAAGGACTTTACACAAGTTCTTTCTCAAGCTGCAAAGCTTACTTTCCACCCTGTTACTAAGGCGGCTTCTGATAAGTCTGAAGACGTTGCTTTCTGGCTTGCTTATCCTATGCCTGAATCAATGGTTTACTCAGGCGAGAATCCTTCCACGCTTTCTGTGACTTTCAAGATTTATCCTGATGCAGCTAAAGCGGATGAGTTCAAGCTTGGTGTTATCGGTAGTTCCACTAGCGGAAACTTTACTGAGATTGAATAATTATGATCGAACTTAAAAAGAAAGTTATCTCCGTAAAGAGTGAGGGTGTCGTGTATGAAGTACGCGCTCCCTCGAACCGAGAACTAAAGGCATTTGTAGACGACAAGAGCACAGACGACTTAGCTAAAACTATCGGCTTCCTTGGTGTACTTGGATTGCCTGAAGCTATTTCTTGGGACTTAGACCCTACGTCTTTGGCCGAGATTGTTGAAGCATTGACGCCTCAAAAAAAGAAGTAAGCGAGCTAGATTTAAAGCTTGCTCGCATGGCCCGTTTCTACGGCTTCTCCTTTGAGGAATGGGATGTGTTCGACTCTCAGCCTTACGCTCTTGCGATGGAGAGGATACAAGCGATGGAAGCATTATCTAGTTACACGGCAAGCGATTGGCCGTACATGAAAAAAGATAACCGCGATAAGGTTCATCGCGCTATTAATAAAACTGCATTTCCTAATGTTAAACCGCGCGGTTTAACTTTCGACGACCTAGCAAATATACAGGGAATGGGTAAAATATAATCATGGCTGACAATGAAGTAATCATAGACGTTGTCGCTAAATTAGATAAGGCCGAAGCATCCCTAAAGAAGTTTGAAGGAACAGCTAAAGACTCAGGTAATGCCGCTGGCCTTTCTCTTAGCACAGCCATTGTAGCAGGTGCTGCATTGGCTGCTGCTGCTATCGCTGCATTAACTCTTGGCATTAAGAAAGGCATCGACGAAGCTATCCTTCAAGAGGATGCTATCAATGATCTCAACGCTGCACTTGCGCGTAGTGGCCAGTTCTCAAAAGAAGCTTCTCTCGGGATGCAAGAGTTTGCTGTCGGTCTCCAAAAGGCTAGCATCTTCGGTGATGATACTATTCTTAAAACCGCTACACTTATCCAATCGCTAGGAAGGCTTTCAACTGATGGCCTTAAGACTGCAACACAAGCCTCTGCTGATCTAGCCGCTGGCCTTCGTATCGATCTAAGATCAGCCGCTCTACTTGTAGGCAAGGCTGCCGTTGGTGAAATTAGTTCGTTCTCAAGATATGGGATAGTGATTAAGTCGGGAGCAGATAACGCGCAGACATTCGCTAATGCGTTGAAGGCGATTAATCAAAACTTTGGAGGAGCAGCAGCTTCTCAGATCAACACATTCGGTGGAAGATTGACACAGGCTAATATCGCTTTCGGCGACTTGTTAGAGGAAGTTGGAAATCTAATTATCAAAAGTCCCGCCATGGTTATCTCGTTTAAGCTGTTCAGTGATGGCATTAATAAACTATCCAAGGGCATTATAGAGTTCCGTGAATCAGGCGGCTTCGAGAGAATACTGAACACCGGAATAGACCTAGCTCGATTCTTTACGTCCGTTCTCGGTCCTGTGTTCGAAGTTATTTATAACAGAATCAAGCTAACAGGTGAGGGCATTGGAGCACTCGCTTTCGCTCTTGTGTCTTTAGTAACGGGGCAGTTTGCTCAAGCTGCTGAAGCTGCTAAAGAAGGCTTCGGATCAATCTTTAACATCACAGAGACCTTTGACCTAGCGGGCACCAACTCAGCTCTAGCATTTATCGATGGCTTTAAAGAGTCAGTTAAAAACGCACCGCCTATTGATCAAGAGTTTAAGAACGCAATCCAAGCAGAAGCCGACACGTTCTCTGGTATTAGTTGGAACGGTTTCATTGAAGGCTTCCGTATGTCGGTTGAGCAGATGAGTGATCTAGCTAAAGCTCTTATGGTGCAACTTAAGGGCACCGTTGTTGCTGGTGTCGGTGGCGCATTTCAAGCAATCGGTGGCGCATTGGTTAAAGGTGAGAACGCCTTTGCTGCTTTTGGAAAAGCTATCCTCGGAATGTTCGGTGACATCGCAATCCAACTAGGTCAGTTTTATTTAACGCTAGGACTAGCTAACTTATTTCTCAACCCAGCAGCGGCCTTCGGTCAGCTTGCAGGTGGCGCGGCGCTATTGGTTCTTGGTGGTGCGCTTAAGGCTCTTTCCGGTGGAGGTGGTGCTTCTGCTCCCGCTGGTGGTGCTGCTTCAGGTGGAGGCGGTGGCTCAACCGCTGCAATCACAACACAGCAACAACAGCCGGAACAACAACAACGAGGCACCGCTGTAACAGTGAACGTCCAGGGTAACATACTTGATAGACGCCAGACAGGTCTTGAACTGGCTGAAGCTATTAACGAAGCATTCAGTGCTGACGGTGTTGTAATCGCTAGGGGTGCGTTCGTATGAGCTTAAGCAAATTTTATTATGGCTACACTATAACCTCATCGAATAGTATTTTGAATTTCAACGAAGGCGCAGGTGAGCTAAGTGCAACCATCACTATTGACTCTTACACTCCTACTGATTTTGCTACTGCAATTCAGACAGCATTAAACGCTGCAGGTGGACTGACCTACACCGTTACCTTCAACCGATCCACTCGTGTAATAACGATTGCAGCAGGTAGCAGCTTCTCACTACTCGTTACCACTGGATCACAAGTAGCATTATCTCCATGGAGTATTATGGGATTCACTGCTAACAAAACATCGGCCAGCTCACACGCTGGGGACGCTGCTTCTGGCAGTGAGTATGTTGTTCAATATGAGATGCAGGATTATGTGCCATCAGCACGTTGGACACAATCGGCAAACGCGACGATCAATAAGACAGCATCGGGTCGTGTCGAGGTAGTTCGTTTCGGATCTGAATCATTCATGCAAGGCAATATGAAATACATAACTAACATTGCCCAGCCGAGTGTGGGTCCGATAACGAACAACGCCAACGGTGTAGCTAACTTCATTGAGTTCATGGACTACGCTATAACCAAGGGACCTTTGGAATTCATCGCAGACAAAGACGCGCCAAACACTTTCGAGAAGATGATACTTGAATCGACTCCCCAGAATAAAGATGGCGTGGGATATAAGATAAAAGAACTATATGATCTTAACCTTCCTCAATATTTTGAGTCAGGTACTTTAACGTTTAGGGTGGTGATATGAGCGTATCAAACGGCAACGACGCAACGTCAACGGTGTTTAATAACGCCTTTGTTTCTAAAACGACTAACAGCTCAATGGCTGGTCAGCTTAGCTTAGCTAACACTGCTACCGAGTCGGGAGCTACTGTATCAAACATTCAGCGAGAGCTTAACTCTATAGCTAGCTTCATGGGAAAGGCTACGAATCAGGCAGCATCGGCGTCCCCGACTTGGACGACTAGCGCGGTCGGCGCATCTGCTAATGATTTATTTGATCGTGTTGATGCTATATCTCAACGCTTTCCATTGACCTTTTCTAGCTTTGATAACGAGTCTCTAAACTCTGGGCAAGTTCTTTTCGGCAAGGTGGAGCAATCTGGAAAGCTGTATTTTGATTCGGCTAGTGGATATCTAGGACTGAACATGGGCGGCCTAGAGTCCCCTGACGCTGCTATCGACATACGAGGCTTCTTAGGTTTTCGCCATGAGACCATTGCATCAAGTGGAGTTTTCGTTAGCACATCACAATCAACGTTGCAGCAATTCACTGCGGCTAGCGGTGTAGCTGGTTTCTCTCCTAGACTTGAAAGCTCTAACTTCATTATCGCGCTTAATAAATCAGCATCTCCTATCGTCGTGGTTAACAACTCTGGAAGCGCAAGCGTTGGCCATAAGATTCTAACCGGCACAGGTGGAGACACTTCTATCGCAGTAAACGCGGCGGCTATCTTTATCAAGGATCAGTCCTCTGCTTCTGGATATTTTCACATGATAGGCGGTGGTGGAGGCGGTGCTGGTGGCGGGTTAATGACTCAGAACACTTTCAGCAGCGCGACCATTACCTGCACAACCGATGCTAGGCAATCATGGCGATCAACTGCCTCGGCTGCTTTCTCGGTCACTTCTTTTAACGTGTCTGCTTTAACAGGTGGCGAGGAGATCGAAGTGGTTTCATCAAGTGATACGAACACCGTTAGCATTGCATACAATGCAACAGCGGTTAAATACCAAAATGGTAATTGGTCTGGTGGGCAATGGAATAGCATCAGATACGCATACAGTACAGCGGCCAGCGGGATCAGGGAGATTTCAAGATCATGAAATATTTACTATTACTATTTGCGGGAGCGGTGTCGGCTGGCTCATTACGCACAAGCGATGCTCAACAACATCTAAACGCCAACGCACCTAGAAACTATATCCTCAACTCGGGAGCTGAGAAGAACACGCTCAACGTAACGGATGCTTCTGCTATCGTCACACGATCCACAAGCTCTCCTATGATAGGGGACGCTTCTTTCGTTATCGACGCTACAGCAACTTCACAGCTAGCAGTTTTTCAAGCGTCTGATTTGCAGGGTGGGCTATTAGGTCAGAGCTGCGAGTGGCAAGCTAACATCATTGGAGATGCTTCTCTTTACACTATGTACGCAACGCTAGCTGGTAATACGGTAAGCGATGTTATCACTGGTATTAACTCAGGCACTAACTCACAGCCTTACTCATTAATCTTTCCATGTGGAGCAAGCACAACAGACGATCCCGCTTTCGTTATCGCATCCACAGGTAACGCAGCATCTATTAAGGTCGATGGGATTTATCTTGGAAGGGTGTTGAGCTTGGGGACGACTGCTCAGGCTTATGATTTCGGATCGGCAACTTACGCAGCAACGGCAAGCTGCGAGTGGTCTAACACAACAGAGTCAACCACGACCCCCGCAGCTTTTCCTGTGGACTCAGATTGCCCAACACCAACACTCACGGGAAGGGTAACAGCTCCAGCCACTAAATTGCCTGGATTTAATATCCCAGCAGGAAGCCCATCGGGAACCTATGCAGTTACAGCGACAGGAGCATTTAGAACTAATCGAGCTGCAACTTCTGGTAGGTCTATTATCTCTCTATTCGGCAACAGTGTTCATAATAACATCCAATATTTCGGCGGATCTATCGGCAGCGCCACTTCTGCCAATTTTGACCATGGAAATCTTGTATTCTCCATTGCGCACACAGCAAGCTCAACGGATACGCTGTACGAGTTAAGGGGTGCAGGGACAGCGGCCAGCCCCACCACATCAATTATCACAGATGTGAATCCTCTTGAGTTCAACATCACCTACTTCCCTTCCTCCTCTCAAATCACAGTACGCGGTGACACAACAGACTTAGGCGGCATTGCCTTTAGCGCGGCTACAACATCATGTGCTTGGAGCACAACGAGTGCTACCATGGCAGCTTTCGGAGTAGACGCAGATTGCACTGTGCCTACCGTTAGTGGAAACGCAACAGCTCCCGCAACTAAAATCCCTGCCTTTATCGCACCTTCTCTAAGAGCTGGTAGATACAGGGTCGATGCCTTTAGTAGAATCTATGGATCACAATCAAGTTCAGGGTCTCAGACTTGCACTTATGAGATATGGGATGGGACAACTAGCGGAGGCAAGGTTGGATCTGGTACACAATTAAACACGGGGTCATCCCCAGCTTCAGTAGCAGGTGTTTTCACTTACTCATCAAATAAAACTAACGTGCAGTTTGAAATCAGGGCAGAACGAACAAGTGGAAACGGAACTTGCTTTATTGATGCAGGTCCCAGCTCCGACCTAACATTCCTCCTAACTCCACTCACCCAAGCCATGCCAGCACCGTTTATTCCTTCGAGTGTTTTCAGCGGTTTTACTGGCATCGAAAAGGTTTACTCAGGCGAGCTAAACTGTGATGCATCTAGCACCTTTAACCGTGGTGGATCAGGATTAACTGCTGGGAATAGATCGACAACATCTTGCGGAATCACTGTGGAGTCGGGAGGATTCTCAGCTCAACCTTGGTCTTGTAGTGTAACCGTGAAAAGCGCGACAGTTCAAGCAATGGGTTGCGTATGTTCAAGCGCAACATCTTGCACAGTGTATGGACCCAACGCTGACTATGACGCCTTTATCACAATTCGAGGACCCAAGTGATGTGGATCAATCTAGTCTGCCTAATCACCCTCGGCCTTTTCGGCTGTCAAACGCCAACACCAAGCAAGCCAGTTGATTCAGTAGTCGTGGGTAAGCGTATCGAATTATGGGCAACGCATTACTATGTGCAAAGTGCTAACTCGATAACTGCAGGTGTCGCGCTTCGAGACAAACAAGGCAAGGCCATTTCTCCCACCATCGCCAAGGCTGATTTCTGCGCTTGCGCCATTGAAGGAACCTGTAACATCAATGGTCAGAATTATGATTGGGTGGGTCGCGGAACTACGTCTTGGACTAGCTGCGCTTTCTATTCTTCCAAGTGGGGGCCAAGTGCTGAGAAATCTCTTTGGCAGAAATCCAAACATGAATATGGCATTGGCAACAGGAACAATGCACTAGAGCCTTTCGTATCAATCGCAGCCGACCAAACCATCTATCCATTCGGAACACGAATCTATATCCCATCAGCTAAAGGTGTGAAGCTTCCAGACGGAAGTTTACATGATGGCTGGTTTCGAGTTGATGATGTAGGCGGCGCTATTAAAGGCAATCACATCGACGTGTTTATCGGCTCTTCGTATAAAGTATTTAAATTCCCATTTGTTAAAAGCTCCCCAAAGGGAACATTCGAGGCCTATCTAAAATGATCGTAGACGACTTCATCACAGCGTTTGAAGATCCAGATTATGGGAAGCAGAATCCTTTTCTAGTCCTGTCTTCTGCGGCTTTGGAGTTGAAGAAAGCTGGCCTAGCCTATGATCGACTCGCTCCTACTTGGGAACGAATGAGGGATGAGCGCAGACTTCGCAGGGGCATCTTCAAGCGCAAGCCGATTCATTTAATTAAATACGGTGAACAGGACATTACAACGAGCCATGATGAGTGGTTGGGTCTTGCGGCCTTGTCCATGCTTTTCGATAACGGTGAAACGGCTAGAGAGATTTTGGACGAGGGCCTTATATTTGGCCTTTGGCTGACTGGAAAGAACGAGAAGGGATATTGGCTTGATAGTGAGTGGTTCACTCCTTGGCGTCCCGAATACAGAGCGTTTATGAAGCTAGCCGCTGGTCGTAAGATAAGTTGGCTTGAGAATTTCGCTATGCGGCTAAACGTTCAGACCAACATCTTCAACATGAACCGCATCAAGATTCTCTTCTTAGATGGGTTAGGTTACGACAGGGCTTTTCTGACGGTTGCAGAAATTAAATTGGGGACAAAGTTTAAAGGCTGGTACGGAAGAAGTATACTGTTCAAGAGGTTATGGGATGACGCTTAATATAATTGAATGGGGATTCAAATTTCTCATAGGTCTAGTCCTAGGGGCAGCCTCAATTATGACGTGGGCGCGTCTTCAGGATCATGATTTGGGATCTTTAAAAGATCGAATGGTCGTCGTTGAGATTCGTCAGGAAAAGAACCGTGACGCCATTGAGTTAATCAAAGCTGATACCGCAGTGATTAGAAGCATTCTGGAAGAGCGAAAACGATGATCAAGGTGGCTCTTATCGTGGGTCATTCCGAAGCTTCTAAAGGTGCCTACAGCGCATCCCTCCAAACACATGAATATACGCTATGGAAAGAAGTGGCTCTTGAGGCTTGCATGGAGTTTCGAGACACAGGGCTAGACGCCAAGGTTATTACTCGTGACGGTATCTCTATCGAAAAGGTAGGCGAAATGGTCAACGAATGGGCTGATTTAGCTATCGAGCTTCACTTCAATTCTGCTGGGAAAAAGATAAAGAACCCTCAGTTCGGCCACAATAATCAACCCGAATACATCACGATTACAGACATTACTCCTAGCGGCTGCGAAACTCTTTATGATGCCGATCCGGTGGACTCGAAGCTCTTTGCACAGACCATTCATAACGGCATCCTAAAGAGCCTCACAGAGGCCAATCCCAACTACTCCGAGTTCCGTAAAGATACGAACCCATGGAGCAAGCCTAAAGATCGTGGCGTCAAACTTATGGATCAAGGTGATCGTGGCTATCGGAACCTGCACAGCGTCAAAATTCCCTCATGTTTGATTGAGCCATTCTTCGGATCGAACGCGCGAGACTGCCAGCGCTTTAAAATAAACCGCGCTCAATTTACGAGGGCCTTGGTTTCTTCGGTTTTAACATATAAAATACTATCTAAATAGGAGACCTAATCATGAGTGAAATCATAGTCCCAGAAAAACCTTGGTATCTTTCCAAAACCGTTCTTGTTCAAGTCCTTGGTGGCGTTGGCCTCATCGCTGGCGTTTTCATGCCTAGCGTTGGCGTATTCATCAAGACATACTTTGCTGAGATCGGCGGCGGTTGGGTTTTCATTAACACCATCCTTCGTCTAATCACTAAAGACAAAATCTCAATCGGTTAATATATGGCAATCGGCACAATACTTTCTTTGTTATTGGCCATTTTCAAAGCCGTTCCTGTGCTCAAGTCAGTATGGGATCGGCTCCTTTTGATGTACATTGAAAAAGATCGAGCAAACCTAGCTGAGGAAATCAGACTAGGGATATACAATGCCGTAAATCAAAAAGATCAACGAGGCATTGAGGAAGCGATAGGAAATCCAAATGCAGGTAAGCCCGTTGAAATCCCAGACTCTCAAATTGTTGATGGCCTTCCTGGCGTTGATCCTCATAAGTAGCTGCGTCACACGTAAGCAGATTGAGGCCGCTACTTGGGTTAACAACTTTCATGTGATTCCTGCTGAGCTTTGCTATCCAGGTGCTGCTCTTCATCAAGTAGGTTTCTTTCGTCGTTTAGATGACGGACGTTTCCAAATTGTCTCTGTCTGTGCTGCTCAAGCAAGTAAGATGCTATCAGTAACAGCCGCCGACTATCAAAAGCTTTTAGATGCTGCGACGAAGGGTAAGTAATGTCAGTCACCCTAACCACGGCCACACGCCAATCATTAAAGAAGATCAAGAAAGAGCCATCGCTTGCTATCAAGTTTGATGGGATCACAGAGATCTTCGGATCAGCTACGGCGTTTCGTCAGATTAAAATTGGAGATGCTGGCCTTTTGATTGATGGGACGTGGAAGATCGGTGAAAGGGTGGCAGTGCCTTCACAGATTACGGCCATCACGTTCTCCTCTCAAGCAGGTGCAACAACTACTAAGATCGACTATCGACTAAGCCCTGACTTAGCTATTGGAGAATCCGTTACTTCTTTTCAAATTGTTCTCGTAGATGACAAAGCTCTTTCGGTTTTATCTCTACTAGCTGCAAATGAGTTTCTCGGTCGCAAGTGTCAGGTGCTATTATCACCAGACTCAACCGATACGGTTTACCCAGACGATTACATAACTATTTTTCGCGGGATCGTAGACGACATCGCTTTAGGCTCTGGGACTGTGGCGTTTACAATATCGCACCCCGATCAAAAGAAGCGACAAACTATATACACATCTGCAGAGTCAACGCTAGATGAGGCTGTTGATATATCCGAAACGACTATCACACTAGCCAGCACTGACAATCTTATAGCTACGATAGTAGGCCCAGACGCATTAACGGATGGTAGCCTTGTTACACACATTCAAGTCAACGATGAGATCATACGCTTCACAGGAATCAGCGGCAACGATATCACAGGCTGTACTCGTGGAGCATTAGGCACAGTGGCCGCCACTCATTCATCAGGTGACTCAACCAAATCATTCTACCACTTCACCGGCAACACTATAGACATCGCGTTGAAGCTCATGCTCTCGGGATGGAATGGCAATTTCAAGACAGGCGTTGAGGTCACACATTTTAATTACATATCCGATTCCGAGATTGTGCCCAAAAGTATGTTCTTCTATGGGGTTAATATCGCGGAAGAGTATGGCCTAACTGCTGGCGACTACTATACAACCGTTGGCGCATCTGACGTGGACAACAATCAGACGGGACAGATCGCCGAGATTGTTGTTACTGGTTTCGGCTCATACGTTTTATTAGTCGGTGCCGAGTATCCAGACATCGGATTCGGTAACGAGCTTAACACTCCCGCAACCGTATCGTTTAGATCTAAGTACGACACCTTCGGAGCTGGCCTTAAAATGAGTCCCGATGAGGTGGACGTGGAAGAACACGAGCGCCTTCGCGATTTGTTTCTTTCCTCTGCTACGTTCGACGGTTATGTGAAGGACACTATAGAATCAGGTAAGGATTTCATATCTAAGAACCTATACAGGCCATATGCTTGTTACTCGGTGCCACGCAAAGCACGCTCTTCAATGGCCTACACCGTTGGACCTTTACCGACTGACGACATTAAAACGCTATCCACGAGCAACGTGATTAATGCCGACAAGATAACTAAGAAGCGATCTCTAGGACGCAACTTCTACAACACGATCATCTACAAGTACAAGCAGGAAGCTTTGACCGATGAGTTCCAAGAAGGCTCTATCTATCAAAACGCCACAAGCAAGACTCAGATTCCAGTAGGCAATAGAGCGCTTATTATCGAGGCTATTGGTTTACGTTCTGAGTCGGTGGCTAACAGTGCAGCGAATCGACGCCTTAGCCGCTACGCCTTTGCAGCGGATTACATAAACGGCGTGCAGGTAACTCTTGAGGGTGGTTATAGTATCGAAGTGGCCGATCTTGTTGTGGTCGACGGTATCAGCTTAAAGATATCCGACTTCGATAATGCATCGACAACAACAGAGGCAAAGCTTTATGAGGTCATATCTAAAGGCTTCGATCTACTTACAGGACGCATCACGCTAGGCCTGACGAATACTAACTTCACTGGCGCGGATCGCTTCGGACTTATCAGCCCAGCTTCGTATATTAAAACAGGTCTTTCTAACACTTCGTTTGTTATCGAAACCTCCTTTGCTTCGATATATGGCAGCGACGAGTTTAATAAGTGGACGCCTTACGGTGAGTGCTATGTTCGTGTTCATAACTCTAGCTTCTCGGTAAGTGCTACGGCTCAAATCGATAACTTTTCTGGTAACACTGTAACGGTTAAAACTTCACTAGGGTTCACTCCATCGGCTGGTATGCTTATGGAGTTCTCGGACTATGCTCAAGCAACGAATCAGATTAAACTATTGTTCACTCATGTAACCGCTGGCAGTGCTAACTTCAGCGATGGCAACCCGCCATATGTGATGATCTAGGAGGATGACATGGCTAATATTGCAAATGATTTGGAAAAGGTAAATGACATTGAAGTGGCGCAAACGAAGCCCACAAGTGAGGCACTATTCACTAAGCTCGGCGCTTCGATCAATGGACTCATCGACAGGCCTTTCGGATTCGAGATTAAAACCACATCAAGTAACTGGGTATGTCCTGCTAACGTATACTCGATTCTCGTAATCGCAGTTGGTGGCGGCGGTGGTGGAGGCGAGGGCGGCGACTCAGGCGGCCCAGGTGATCCAGGCTCAGATGGAACATCTACCACGTTCAACTCTTTAACAGTTGCCGGCGGAGGCGGTGGTGGTGAGCGCGGCGAGATAGATTCTAGCACTCTCATCTCTCGCGGATACGGTGGCGCAAGTGGCGGCCAGAATTCGGGAACAGGAAGCGGATCACAAGGAGTAGCGGCTCCTTCACCATTGCGCTTCGGTGGCACATCATACGGACGCGGTGGAACCGGTGGAACAGGTGGCGGCATTAACGGTGGTGCTGGTGGTGCTGCTGGTCAAGTAGGCTACAGGCTCTATAGCGTTACCCCAACAACTAGTTACGCTTTCGTTATCGGAAGCGCTGGCGCTGGTGGCTCCGGTCTTACTGGTGGTGGCACCGATGGAAGCGCTGGCGGTGCCGGTGCCCTTGCTATTTTTTACATGAGCGAGTGAAATAATTCATAACGGATCTTATTGATCTCGGTTAATGAAAGGCTGGAAGTGATAATCTTCTGGCCTTTTTTTGCGTTCTCGATAATCATCTCAGGGTTCTTAATCAAGCCATCAATCGCGTTAAAGAAAGACTCGCTATCGTTAGCCTTATAGTTAGTGATTCCTTCGCGCTGATATTCTTTAAAATCAGGACCGACAAACGCAGCGCCAGCATGACTTGCCTCGATCCAAGAGCACATAGACTTACTTCGGTTGAAGTCTGAATCCACAAGAGGATGAGTCATGATAGCGGGCTTTGTTTCCTCTAGGCTTTTAATGTACTGGATTATGTCCTTACCCTCTACGATGTGCGTGTTCTCGAAGTCAGCGAATAGCCACCAAGGCGGTACGTTCATAAACACGAACTGCCAATCAGTATGCTGCTTGATAAGCTCAAGCCATCCAGAGCGCACCGAGAAGTTATCCATTAGGTGCGAGTTGCTCCCTCTCCATAGAACAATCTTAGATCTATCGCTTACATCGCATGGAGTGAATAGCTCGGTGTCGTAGGCGTTAGGTACTACAACGCTTTTAATGCCACGCGCTGAGTATAGCTCTTGCATCTTTTCAGTAGCTACCATTATCACATCGGCCAACGACTCGGCCTCTGACACGAACGCCTTAGAGCGCTCGTATAAAAAATAAGCAGGGTTATCCTGCATTAAATCATGGAGCCAATCGTCGTAATCAACAACGATCTTCTTACCCCAATCCTTCGCCATGCGCATCACTTGAAGATGCTGTGGGGTGAAGGGTCGTTGAAAGAATATAATGTCATGATCAACTATATGATTCCATCCGACAGAATCGGCATAGCTGAAATCAATGCCGTGTGACTTACGCATGCGAGAGAGTGGAACTGAGCCACGATAGAAAGCGAGTGGATCGGATGGGTTCGGTGTAACATATAGGATACGCATGGCGCTAGTCTCTAATTCGTTTTAGCGATTGTCAACAAGTCCCAGAGTAATTCACTAGCGATCAGTGTATGATCTGATAGTAGGATTATATAAAACTTCTCACTGCTAGTCATGACCACATCAAGCTCATCTTGAGCATCTAGCCAAGCGTTGAAAGTTTGGGCACACATTGCATCATCCACGACCGATATAGAATTGTGAAAACATTCTTGAAGCACATTCACAAACTAGCTCCTCTAGGTCTTGATTCCAACTCGGCATTTGACGCATCCCGATTTCATATATCTCAGCGTGCATCAGCTCGTGGGCAAGTGTTTGTTTAATCTCAGAGAGTGTCACATATATCTTACAGTTATCCGAATCACAGAGACCTAACAGCCCACGATCAGACCATTTCAACCACTCGCACCAAACGATTTTATAACGGCGTCTGCCAGCTACAAAGCTTGATCCATATTTTTTATTTAATTGTTTAACCTTTATTTGATTTGGCTTTTTAAATGTGAGCATTGTTATCGCATAGGGATGAAATGCGCCTCCCTGCCTCCTCGAATAATTCCACAGCCAAGCGTGCCTTTGTTTCCGTATTTGTTCCCGTACCTGAAAGCCAAGGAAGCAATGTCCACAAGACATCCTGCGTTCATACCGAAGACCTGATTGAACGGAGAGGCGCTGTATTGAACGCCGCCGTTCCCATGGAAATGTCCATGACACACGCTCATGCGATTGTCGCTCACAAGCTTTCGAGTTCCACTAGGACCAGAAGCAGCGTCTCCGTGAATATACAAACAGTCGTTGATGATAATGCGCTCATGCCATGACCAACCAGCTGGTGCCCTAAGAAGCTCCCGATAACTGCGTATCATCTCAGAAGGCAGCCCAGAAGCGTATGCTATGCGGAACGGTCTTTCTGTGTGGTTGCTTCTGCAAACCAAAACATCGGGGAAGATTTTATAAAGCTCGCCAAGTGCTTCGAGTGCCGCATGGTACTCGTCCATAGCTCCTGGCATATCTGGGTTCTTACCGTGAACAGATAGCGACTCAAAGTCGCACTCATCGCCCAGGTGAACAACCACATCGGGCTTGAACTCGTTGCGGATTTCTTTCAGGAATCGGAATGTGTCCGGATGATGACATGGGAAATGAGTGTCTGGGATAGCAAGGACGACAAGCTCTTTTTTGGTAAGTAACTCGACAACCCCATGCCCCCTTGTCGCTAGCTTAAAATCCAAATAATTGGCCATGCTTTGCTTCCCCCTAGGTGTTGGGATGCATCCCCGATGCCCCCCAGTATAGGAATATTTTAACGACCTAACTGCGTATCGTATATAGATGCGACTCTTTTAATTGGAGGAAGTACGATGCCGCACGAGGTTAGTACCTTGCGTATGGCAGTAGCCTTTATAGGCGTGCTGTAATAACGGGAAGCGATTCTAGCAATAACGCTAATGGTCTTGTGCTTGGACCATTCTTGAATACATAACTCTTTGAAATCGTCGCTTGTAAGTAGGTCGTTGTTCATCACGATGCTGGCTTCATAGAGTCCTGTGTCTTTTTTTATTTGGTCTAGCACTTCGCTGGCGTCATCAAGGTTCAGAAAAGTGATCGCTTTATTCATGTCATTTGTCCATAATACATTATGTATATCCTCAACAGCTAAGTAGAGTCGGTTGCCGTATTTGATGTGATAGTAGGTCATTCTGTTTCCTTTGCCCTTGCAACAAGCGTTATCTTGTCGCCATACTCACTTGTTAAATCCACATGGCCGTATTTTTTAATCGCTCTGAAGATATTCTCGAACATACTGTTCAAGTGCTCTCTCTGTTCAATAGCTTTCTCAAGTCGAATCTCTAGGAGAATTATTTTCTCTCGTTGAAGATGATCGCTGCCATTGAAATTAGGGATATACATATTTGTGTAAGCCATCTTATTTCTCCCACGACTCGATGGAGTTATAAGAAACCTTAAACAGACACAGAAGCCCCTTGTTGGCGCGTATAAACACCATCGCGTCTTTTTTTTTAATTGGTTTTTTTACTTTTTTCATTTTGTTTCTTCCTGCTTTTTTATTCCATACATGTAAGTAATTATTAAATTTACCTGCACATATGAGATATAATATAAGTATTAAAACTTGGGCCATTGTTTTTAGTCTATTTAAATCAAGTGGTTAATGAAACACAAAACCCAAGATCTGATTTAATTATTAAACTTACAGGTCTTATTAAATATAATTGGATATAAATAATTGAACTAAACCTCACCTTCGTGCATGTTGAACCCATGCCTCAACCAGCTTCTTACTTTTAATACGCTCTTCCCGCCAAACCGAACTCCCTTAAGATTTTGGACTCCGTTAAATTTTTGTAGGTATTCACTTTTCATTTTGATTCCTTCCATGCGGTTAGTGAGCGGGCCATCATTTCAGGGCCCGTCGGTACAATAAATTCGTTTTCGATTGCTGTCAGTTTCATCCATGACTCGACTTTGTGTCCTCGACCTAGTGCAAACATTTCAGCACAAGACTTGCCGCCGAAGGATGGGTTAGGTAAGAGAATCCAAAGCGCTATTTTTTGCGGTTCGAGTTTAAAAAATTCAGCCAGGTATCTTGATATATATTTAATATCAACTTCTTTAATTGGTTTCATTCTGTCTTGTATTCGGCTAGTGCATCGTCACAAATCATCTGCATTCCTCCAGGAGTGCAATGAGATTATCGGCGTAATTCTTATAAGCAGCAGCAGATGCAGCGGACCACGCAGTGGACTCAGCAGACCACACAGCAGACTCAGCAGCAGACCGCGCAGCAAACGCAGCATCAGACCACGCAGCGGACACAGCAGACCGCGCAGCAGCAAACGCAGTGGACTCAGCAGACCGCGCAGCAGCAAACGCAGCAGCAGACCACGCAGCGGACTCAGCAGACCGCGCAGCAGACCACGCAGTGGACTCAGCAGACCGCGCAGCAGCAAACGCAGCAGACTCAGCAGCGGACTTGGCAGACCGCGCAGCAGCAGACTTGGCAGACCACGCAGCAGACGCAGCAGACGCAGACCACGCAGCAGACGCAGCAGACGCAGCGGACTCAGCAGCAGACTTGGCTGCTGCCAAATCTAGGCCATCTCTATGGCAACGAATCATCTCGACCACAGCAGCCCTAGATCCCTCGATGACCTTAACAACGTCCGGGTTTTTATCTCGATCGAATACACACGCATCCATGGATGCGATTGTCTGATTCAAAACGTGAACAATGAAAGGCATCTTAACCTTTTCGAGATCAGCTCCCGGGTTTATTGCGGCGAGAAAACGTTCAGGCCACAACATGGCTTTATCGTTCGGTATTTTTTCGAATATCGCATCTTCAAGCCTTGCAAGCCATTCGGGAATACCCAACTCGAGTGGATATAGTGAGTGATCGTAGGCTTCCAGTGTGCAGCCGACCGCGCAACCCCTTCCGTTCGCCCAACCGATACCTTGAATCAAGTTATCGGCCTTTCGGTGCGCCCGCACTCGCTCAAGATATTTATGTTTAATGTCCAAGTTGTTGTGAAACGCTTCCATCT
>Ga0163155_10001513_pt1 | contig 28096 bp, 41 predicted proteins | sample OliLakLV19SP4G1_FD_148611 | JGI IMG/M metagenome (GOLD analysis project Ga0163155, IMG submission 148611) | Freshwater microbial mat bacterial communities from Lake Vanda, McMurdo Dry Valleys, Antarctica - Oligotrophic Lake LV.19.SP4.G1 | ecosystem: Environmental > Aquatic > Freshwater > Lake >... | reverse complement strand
GTCCGTAGCCGCGAATACAAACTGTTGAATAAGAAAAAGACTTTCCGGTTACAAAGAAAGCCTCAAGCACTCGATGAACAAGCTTGCACCATCCTTCACGGCTATCAGGCGCGATGAAGTCTGCGTCATTTGTATTCTTGCAGGTGATCATCACATCTTTTTTTATCTTGGAGAGCTTGGACACAAAGCGATGCTCTACCGAGAGCCCCACGCCCCCGCCCAGCATCAAGAGATCCATCGCCATTACGAAGTTCTCCCAATCATCAGCGGTAGTGAACCAGCAATTGCCGGTCGGGATGCCGCCAGCCAATGTGAAGCTGCCGGTCACTGGCTCAGTAACACAAAAGACCTCTTCATCAATATCAAGAGATTCGATGGCCTTAACAGAGTAGGTGGTCTGCTGACTCGAAAGAGTTAGTACACGAACCTTTCGAGAACGTGACCCGTAATTTGTTTCTTCTGATGGGTCGATAGAATCACCCACAACACAAAATCCAAGAAGAGGGGCTCTTTCCACAAGCCAATCCAGGGCCTCGTGATCGGTTGAGCACAATCTTCCGCGAGAGCTTCCGTCCGTTGTCATCCAGCCAGCAAGGAACCCTGCTTGGTAATTGGTCGATTTATTTTTTGGGACTTCTTTGAGATTCTCAGAAGAAATTACGGTTGTCTGATATTGGGGGTGCATTGTGCCGTCGCCAAAAAAGACACCGTGAATAAAACCAGACTGAAATTCAGAAGAGCCGACATCAGCTTCTCTCGGGGCCACCGTCACCTTATCCCCCACACGGAGGTCTGTTACCTCACCTCTTTGTGTGATCCATCGATGATTCTGGGTAACGTCATATTCAAAAGCCACCTTGCTGCGACCGGGAATGCCAAAGCGAACTCGGTTGAGTGGTTGTGCTCCAAAATTGCGGACTGTGCCGGGACGAAAGATCCCATCAGAACAAAGAACGGGAAGCTCCTGACCGACACTTTCTTTTAGGCTTTTTGTCTCTCCATTTAAAGTGAGGAACTTCGTGTCACCACGAAAGCAATTGTTCAAGGCCGCCCCGCCAATCCTCGCGTGTGAAGGAGCACCAGAGAACCACCAGCCGCGACCAGCCGGACCAGCCTTACGATTACCTAAAAAATAAGAGAGACGCTCAATCTCGTTCTTCTTGAGGAACTTGGGGTCTACTAGCCTGACATTTCCTTTGATCACCCGCTCAACACACTCTTTAAATGTTTCTTTTTTCCCTGAGTCCATTCGCAAGTAAGTGCGATTGAACACAACCTTCGCGAGGCTGCTCCAAAGATCGTCATTGTAGTCAACCGCTGAGAATTGGCTATAGAAGTCGGGATTCATGAGTTCGAGCGTGCGGGTAATAGTATCTTGGGCGTCAAGCATTAAAGTCTCCAATGGATTTATTATACGCAAGCGAATGCTCACGTTTTGAAAGTCGAGTTCACATATTACGGCTAAGTGATTAAACGCCTTTTCTAAAAATAATCTGTAAGACTTTCACAGAGTTATTATGTGACGGCTATGTGATCCATCCTGCGTCATTCGTGTTTTTCTAAGGAGACCCCCAAACAACACGAAGGAAAAAATAAATGAGCAAACTTTTAGAGTGTTTTCGCTCTGTCATTAACTGGTTTAAGACGCTGGGCGAAAAAGATCGTCCAGACCCAGAAACAAAAGGAGATGAAGGATCAGACGCCCCTGCGCTACCAGAACCCGAAGCTCCCAAGCCGATACCCAAGCCAGAGCCTAAAGTAGAAGTTACTGTTTCTCCTATTTATGGAATCAACTGGAAAGCGGTGCACAATAAAAAGGAGATGTGGTTTCCTAAAGCGAAGAAAGTAGATCTAATCAAATCTCGCGGTAAATACCCAAAAGGATATCCCGAGGGAATGATCGTTCACTTTAACGCTGGTCGTAACGATCCTGTTTCAACTATGGCCACTGGTCGCGGGAATGGTTACTTGTATTCAGCTTTAGGAAGAGACGGACTTCTCGTTCAATCCAACGCTCTGAACGAGTGGGGATACCACGCCGGGACTTCTTCTTGGGTTGATCCTGCTGGTAAGAAGTTCTCCAGCGTTCACACTCGGCTCCACGGGCTTGAGATCTCTAGTGCTGGGAGAGTAGATCCTCTTAGTGACGGAACTTTTAAGACGTGGTTTAAAACCATCCTGCCAGCATCTGAGGTTCGCACAGTAGCCAAGAAAGACAACGTACAAAAGGGCTCCTACCATGCTTACGCAAAAGTCCAAGAGCAAGCCCTCATTGAGTACATTCTTTGGCTCAAGGTGAATAACCCCAGCGTGTTCAACTTTGATATGGTTGTTGGTCATGATGAAGTGGCCCTTCCTTTAGGCCGCAAGAACGATCCGGGTGGAGCTCTTTCGATGACCATGCCGGAGTTTCGTGCTTTGTTGAAAAAGAAATATAAAGAACTTGGATTCAACGACTAAAAAGGTTCATCCAGCTTTATCTGATCTCTAGGATCGGGAGCTGGGACCTCATTGAACTCATCTAAGAGCTTTCCTGCCGCCTCAGTGTCTAAAAACATCGGACTCGTTAGGAAGGCTTCTTTACATCCAAATGGAATAGGGAAGAAGCGGAAGGTATGCATCTTCTGTTTTTCAAGTGCGGCCACTAGCTCAAGAATCGTTTCACTCATGCGCCTGATGAGCATGTCTTGCTGCACCATAGCAATAGACGCGGCTGATGAATTGGTTGTCACAACGCGCCGTATTTCTGCATAAGAGTTAAATTGAGGCTTCAACTCCGATTTGGTTACTATACCAATCTTCATTTGAAGACCTCCTTCACTTTCAGATTAACCTTACCCATCAGCACGTCGAGGTCATCCACTGCGATATCTACCAAGATCGAACCCTTCGGAATAACCTTACAGTTCAATCCAAGCTTGCGAGCCCACATCTCAGCGTAGTCTACCCCGCCACCTGACCATATATACATATCGCAGCCAATCGACTCGTAGAACTTGTAGAGAAACATTACGTCATATCGAGGAGTATTCTCTAAGCCGTCAGGCGTCACCTCGTGAATAAGAGTTCCGTCTACATCGAACGCCACTTTAATTCTTTGATTCATCTCAAGCTCCCGTCAGTTCCGCCATAGTCTTCATGATCAGCATCTTTCCACCCCAAAGGAATAGAAGGCTTTGGCTCAGACTTTTTATGGTCTTCCCATGGCCAATACTTAAGAGTGACAGGAGCCCCTTGAAGAACCAGCATAAAGCCAGCGGGGATAAAGAGAAGGGCGAGAACTAGGTGGCAGAATCCGCCAGCAATAAAGAAAACGCCCGTTACAACGGAGCGAATGATGAAATAAACCCACCAAGCCATGAAGCGAAACAGGATCATGGCCTTATTATACCAATTTTAATAAATGGACTTATCAATCTCGGCTTCGATGGCCTTCATCCTGCGAACGCCTTTAGAGATAATCGTGGTTAAAACAAGAAGAGCGGCCACCGCAATACACTGAGCCAAACGCTCTTGGGGCAAGGGGAACCACCAACAGCCAGCTACCGAGCCTAGCTTGATAGTCCAATCTAAAGTAATGAGAGAGTTTTTTACAACCCCATATAAAGAGCGCAACGTAGTACGCATGTCAGAGGCGCGGTCAGCAAGCTTGCGGTTTTCTTCTTTTAGTCTATTGAGATCGTCAGTCATAGTTCTTTCCTTCTTTTTTGAACGTCATCCATGTCGCCAGTGCATTCCCTACAAAGACTATTATCGGTAGCGCATTTGGTGCAAAGTTTTGGGTGGGCACTGCAAGAATAAGTACCTTCAACGCCGCAAAGGTTACACGTCCAATCCCAAAACGCTTGCATAGCCAATCTTTCACCACGCAGGTAGAAACATGTCCTGCACTCGTGCTGAGCGAGACGCTGTTCTTTACGAGGATCGATCTCCACTGCTTGAAGCTTATTCCTTAAGTCGTTCACATAACGCGCATTGAGAAAGGTTTCGGTGTTCACATCTCTAATGGTGAGCGGATGGAGGGGCTTTTTGGTTTCCATTTGGCTATTATACCCTTTCCACCCACGGCCAAACGAGAACGAATACTTTCAGGCCCTTAGCTTTTGCCCGCTCAATCATGTCGTAAGTCCCGCAAGTACGGATCTCGCCATTCTTTCCTTCACGAAAGAGTTCCCCGTCCCACACGGCGATAAGAGCCTCGGCGTCTTCTGCCATGCGTTCGTTTCTTAAAGGCCCAGCCCTCGGCCCGAGCGTCGTAAAATCGGCGTGGTAGGTTTTGAATGGGATTCGATTCTCGATGGCCCACTGTCGGCCCAGTCGATCAACTCCTCTTGCTCCTCCCTCTAGGACAAACGTAGGAGTTACGCCCGCCTGAATCGCTCCTTCGATGGCGCAGGAGAGAGCCTCGTGCTCGTCAATGTATCTGCTTCCCGCAATTATTGTCTTCATATAGTCCTTTGGCGCTTGCTCGCGGTATTTTTACTTTTGGCTGGATGTGTCACGCATAAATCTTCCATCAGACGCTGCACCCAGAGAATGAGATAGCTATCAAAAGCGCAAGCAGTCCGAACCCTATTAAAGTCCACGGTAGTTTCATATTTCCCCCTATTTCTATCAGGCTCTACTAAGACTTTGATAATAGTCAAATAAAAATAACCACGACCTATAGTGTCAACGTATTTTTACTTGACTGTGGCGTTGTGCTCATTGACTATTTACCTATTAAACGGGGGAATAATGTTTGAAGAAAACGACGCTACTGCGCAGATTTTAGCCTTGAGCCTAGACGATCCACTGCGGGAGCTAAAGGCCCGCGATATCACGAAGCGTTTAGTACATTCCGAGAAGTATTTTCTCTATTTCAGGCTGTCACTCGACTTTAAATACGAAACGCTCAGCGAGTCCACCCGCGATTTTATTGCCCGCAAGGTGGAGACGCACGACCACCTAAGCGATGAATGGGGCGTTAACTTTGGCTTTCAGTTCGATAACCACCTCGATTTCTCAAAGCCCGTGTTCCAGACGCTAGAAGACAAAGCCATCTATCACGCTAGACGATGGCACCATAAACAGCGATATGGTCGAGAGAAGGATAAGCCCTATCACTGGCATTTAAAGGCGGTGGTGAGGAACCTAGCCATAGCGGGGGTTAAAGACGCTGATATCCTAGCGGCGGGCTATCTCCACGACGCGATAGAAGACACCGGCAAGACCCGTGAGGATATAGCGGCGCTGTTCAATGACGTGGTGGCAGATCTCGTATGGCGGGTTACGAACGAGCCCGGCAAAAACCGTGCAGAAAGGCATCTTAAAACCTACGGGCCTAAGATCCTGGGGCATGTGGGCGCTACGACCATTAAGCTTGCTGACCGAATCGCTAATGCCGAAGTTTCGTTCTTTGATGCTCAGCTTGGCCATACGGGTTATTGGGACATGTATAAGAAAGAACACCCAGCGTTTTGCCAAAAGCTATATGTGCCCACCATGCTTGCTAATCACGATACGGTAGCTAAGTTGTGGAACGAACTAGATAAAGTGATGAGGAAAGAGTCCAATGGAAAAAAGTGATGACGAGGGTTTGCTCGTATTGGAGTTCTTACTGCTGGAAGTAAAGAAGACTGGGATTATGAATGTGGATTCCCCAGGCATTACTCTTTCAAGGGCTCAAGGATTAGCGAGGGCATTCCTAGAAGCATATCCGGGGGTTGATCTACCTAAAAATGGCACACAAGAAACCGACTGAGTATCACGTAAGGGTGAATGGAGCTGGCGCTATTATCATTTGGCGCACGGGCTATAAAGAGTTCTTCCCCGGCAAAAAGATCATCTACCGTAATGCCTATGAGCCGTGCGGCAGGGCTATCTGGCGAATTGGGACGGTGAAGGGGTTTGATAAAAAAGATGTGCTGCATTTAAAAGACATGGGGATCAAGCCCGTTGTGGCTCCGATACCAAATAAGAGGGGGAAGTATGAAACAGTCGCAAAGAATGATGTGTGGGAACTGTCAAGAACTCGTAAGAGAGTGCAAGTGTCCGAACCACTTGGCTCGTTATTCACCTGGGCTTCTAGTAACGAAGAGACCCGATCCAACGTGGATAGATCCGGCGCTGCCAATGACTCGTCCACAGCTCCAGAAGATCCTGGACGACATTACCTACAAGAATTGGAAACATCGAGTTACGGAGAAAGGGAGTGGCTGGAACTACCAGTGCATCTTCCAGGCCGCTTGCTCGATAAGTGGGGTGGTATCTGAGCAAAAATCCCGCAAATGGTATATTAGCTCCTATGCTTGCAAGTCCGAGATCGTTCGCACCGTGTATAAGGCCGTGATCTCTGCTGAAACCCACGAGATCGACGAGAACTTTAAATATAAGCAAGCCGCCATCTACGATCCACACCGAGATGTAGAGTCCATGGTTAGATCTTCCACCTATCAGGACGTTCGCAAATGGCCGCTTGGCTAAAATCGCTCTTTAAAAAGAAACCCAAGACGCGGGAGCTTGAATTTACCTACCAGTTCTCGCTCCTTAACATCGAAACGTCTTACAATGTGGGTTTTGCCAAGGGAAGACTCAAGGGGGCAGAAGAATTTGCCACTCTTATGATGGCAGCGATGCATTATGGTGAGTTTGATAAGAAAAAAGTACAAGAAGCCTTAAACTTTAACCTTAAAATGCTTTCCGATAACACCAAAAGCTTGTGTGACGCCTACTTAAATCGCCGCGTGTCGATGGAAGAGCAGCTTAAACAAGAAAACTTTAAGGAAACGCCAGCATGAGCAGGTTTATCGTTACGACAACGACGCTGTTAGAGAAAAGGCCGAGAAAGAGTTTGTTGAGGAGCAGCTAGATTTCTCTGCTTCTTGCGTGAAAGTTCACGCAGTGGGTGAGGAAATGCGAAAGTTTCGTGATTCACTGCAAGCCTGTGTAGATGAATTAGAAGCGTCCCTCGATGACTTCGAGCGTGAAGAGTCAGAGGTTCTACAAATCGCAAAAGATCTTTTAAAAGAACATCCCGCGTCATGAGAATCCGCTTGACCCAGCCACAAAACAAAGCTCCAATCTCCTAAAATAACTGGGGGGTTTAATGAAACTGTTTTTTACGCTGTCTACCGTCTGCGCTCTTTATCTAACTATGGTCATGTTCGCTCACGCTGACGAGCCAGAGATCAGAGTCCCATCTAAAGAAGACCGAGCTATTTCTTGCGAAGTGCATTGCGCTTACGCTGAGATGGGCAATGAATACGCTATAAGGATTATCAATCTGATCCCGTGTGATTGCGGGTTCAACTACGACAACAAGGAGTCCACATGCAAAGAAAGACGCTAAGAAGAATCGTTTTGACCTCACCCCTATTCACGGGCGCTCTAATCGGGGTGCTACTCGCTGGCTGTACAACTACGCCAACGCCTACGGAGCCAGAAGATAGGCCGATTCATATCCTTCCGGTTCCTAATCCCCCAGCGCCAAGCCCAGTTCCGGTAGTGCCAGCAGATCCTTTAGCGATTGATAAGATCGTTGCCGGTTCTTCTTGCTCTACTTACTCTTGGACTAAGCGGGGAAGAGCACCTGTTGGTTACATCAAAGGAATGGCTAAGACCTACGCCCGTTCTCTTTGCCGCTATTTGTCGCCAAACAAAACACCAGCCGGGGTGATGGGGCAATTGCCAGGAGACGCAGGAAAAGATGCTCTTGCTCACTACGGATTGAACGCCGCCAAGGGCACTGAGCGCCTAAAAGATAACTACACCATGCTTATTGGCTTAGGTATGCGTGAGTCATCAGGCAACTACGGTGAAGGAAGAGACCTTTCTGCTAATTGGACTTCGAGCGATACCGCTGAGACTGGCTTGTTTCAGTTTTCCTACAACCTAAACTCCGCAAGCCCTATGCTACAGGCTCTCTACGATGAATACAAAGCTCATCCAGAGAACTGCATGGAGGTTACATTTAAAGAAGGCGTGAAGAAGGCTGTAAACGAAAACTATTCATCGATAGCCAGTGAGTCTCCAGCTAAGCGTGAAGCGGGATTAGCGTTCCAAAAGTTCGCCAGACACTGCCCAGCATTCGCCGCTGAGTATACCGCTGTAGGCATTCGTACTCGTAGGGCTCATTGGGGGCCAATCAACCGCAAAGAAGTTGAAGTGAAGCAAGTCTGTAAAGACATGCTCACTAAGGTTGAGGCGCAGCTTAGGTGTCAGTGATGGCTAGACGCTACGTAAAATCGGGCAGACCGATCCCAAAACCAAAACAAGCCGTGGCCGTGAAGCAGGGCGTTAACCTCAAAGCCGAGTTCGAGGCGTTCGCAGCTAAGCGGCCAGTTAATCATGATTCATCTCAAGTACGTGCAGCCCAAGCGTATGGCAGAGTGAAGCACTTGTTTACTGATGAAGAATGTACTAAGTTGTCCATCGCTTGGGGCCATGCGACTGGCCCCAATGAAGCACGCGGTGAGCACGATAAGGCGTGTACGGAGATTCGTAAACGTATTTGGGGGGTAGATGGACAACTTTGAACCAGGTGAAATAGAACAAGAAGGCTTTCAGCGCGATGGCTTTCAGAAGAACCTCTTCTTAGGCGAAACCCTTTATCACGACACCGAGAAGAAATACGACGGCCAGACCGAATGGGTTTCAATTGCCAAGCACGAGCACCTAGAAAATAAACTAGCTGCTGCTGAATTGCGCCTGGCTTCTCTCGATTACAAAAACCCCAACTCTTACCGCTTCCGATTCCACATTGGTCAGCCGTGCTGGCACATTACCTCCAGGCGCATTCCTGTCTATAAAGAATGTGGGTCATGCGAGAAGGGAAAGATCCCCCTAAAAGACGGCACCGGGATTGATTGCCCTCACTGCAAAGGAAAATCTCTCTTAAGTGACAGCCATGGCTTCAAGTGGGAAGTCAGCCGCATGATGCTCGTGGGCCAGTTGCGCCTGGAGTATTCTGCTGAAAAGATTGAAGAGCAATATATGTGTAGAGAAACCGGCGTTGGTTCCGGTAGCGTGTATTACCAGCAGCGCCTATTTGATACTCAGCTAAAGGCTATCGAGGAGTGTGTAAAACGCAACAAGGTGCAAGTAGAGTATCGTTGTGAGAAGTGTGAGCAGGAGCGCACTGGTGAGCACCCAAATAGTATGTCTGCCAAGCGCCATACTCGCGAGTGGTTCGAGTGCATCAAGCACGGCAGCACTTGCCACTATCGTTTTGTAGACGGCGCATTCGATGAGTCGGGAGCTAAGACCTACGATAGTGGTAGCAGCTAATGAATGTCGGCGACAAGGTTCTGGTATCAAATCCAGACTCTCGACTACTAAAGTACGAGGGATGGCAAGACCGTGCTGTTCCAGGTAAAATAATTCGCATTGTTGGAAGCAAGATCCGTGTGGAGATATTTAATACAGGCTCCCAAGATACTGAGGGGCATAACGCTTATGAGGATTTTGAAAAGCACCAGGTTACATTGGTTGAGGAGTATAAAATGACTGCTCACGACCTAAAACTCCTCAAAGAGTTCTCCATCAAAATGCCCGCCATCAATCGACGCCACTGCTTGATTCCTATCGACGCCAATGAAGCTCACTCGTCCTTTTGCGTTGCCTTTGGCTGGTTCCGCGCTAAAGGGGCTGGCTTAGAGAAAGCGGCGGCACTAGCAAGAGAGGCAGTCAAGAGTGAGTAAGATCTCGCCCTACGCAGTCATCTGCAACGATAAGTGCGGCCAGGCTCTAATCAGCCAAGAAGAATACGACCGCCAGATGGATAAGCCAGATTCGTTTTGGCAGTGCCCTCTTTGTAAAGGATCTGCTGAGTGGGATGATGCCCACTTCGAGAAACACATGATGGAGGAAGCGTGAACACTAAGATTAAGTGTAAAATACACGGCGAGCAGTTCTATTTAATGGCTAAGCTTGCTGGCGCTTCTGTTTGCGCTGGCTGTGTGGCGGATAATCTCTTCGTGCCTGAGATATGCGAGCAAATAGAGGCTGATTACCCTGCTGAAATGCGTTCTACCAGGGCATCGCTCGGATTGCCCAGGGCAGTGATCCGACCTAAAAGGAGTATAATAGGAGCATGATTAATCCATCTTATATTAACGCTGACGGCTTCGTAACCATTCAACCAAACGCACCCGCAATACCCGGAGAAGGGAACGGTTGGCTGCAAACGGGACTTTGCGCCGCGCTTGGTCAATACCCCAATTCTAAAGAGAGCATCATTCTTATGTTCATTCGCTGCATGGCGGATGTGGGCTACCCACCGCTTTCTCGCTCGCCACACAAAAAGAACCTGGGAGATGAGAATAAAGCCGATGACTATTGGGGCGTGTTCGTTTTGGCCAAGCTCCACTTTCAAGACTGGGCCAAAAATCTCTTGCGCTGGTGTGAAGCCAATGGATGGACGACCAATAACCTTGATCCTAAGAGCACTGACTACAACTACCGCTTTGATCGCTTCCCAGGATTTGTTCCTTGCTTGCGCTTAGCTGCTGGGCAGCAATTGCCGGTAATGGACTCCATTGCTCTCGCTGGCTCTCTCATATACGATATCTTTTCAGCCAAAGAAGATGACGGCAACATGCGCTCTTACTGCAAGGCGTTCGTAGCTAAGTCCGATTGGATTTGCGCTATTCCTGCGGCTATTATACTTTGGCGTAAAGCCTCTTGGGCTAAATACTTTGGTGAAGGGCATCCACTCAATTGACGAATGACAAACCCACGTTAGAACAAATTCGATCTATCCGCGATGAATTGGACTGCTCTATATTCGACGTGATCGCAGGATTGCGCTTGAGGGAGAACAGCTCGGCCTTTGCCAAGGAATGGATACAACGTCATGGACTGGCGTGCGTGATGAGTGAGACCGCTCGCTATCCTCTTTGGTATGAGTACGTGAGGAACAAGCCCGAATCCACCATCGAGAAGATTCACCGCGCTAGACGCCGAGTGTTTGCGGCTAGAGTGGCGTTAAGTGCTAAGCTTGGTAATGAAAACGATCAAGTAGACGATCTAAACGACGCTGTTCTATTGCTGGATAAAGTTCTGGAGGAAATGAGTGGACCACAGACAACCACAGCCTAAGACGCCCAAAGGCCGCGTATGGACGATGGACGCGATCACCAGGCTGTCGTGCTTTCGCTTAAACATAAACAACAAAGAAGAAACCGTGTTCGGCTTCCATCAAGAGATGGATGGTGAAAAGAGCTTTGTCGTCGTCCCAGAGAAGACGGCACGCAAGCTCATGGGCTTCATGCTCTTCACGTTAAGGCATATCGATCAGTTACCGCTTAATGAGATACTAACGACGACCACGGAACAAGAGGCAGCTCAAACTCCGATTCATAGGGCTCTTGATCCTTTGACTGCACGCTCTTCTTTACCGAGTGAGGAACTTTTAGAGCAAATGCAGAGTCGGCCAGAGACATATCCGAAACGCAAGCGCACTGCTTTACGGCGGGTTTCCAAGAGCCTGAAACTCCTAGCATCTCATACCGACACGACGCCATACAAAGCCCGTCAAGATAATCCCGACTCGGAACCGAAGGCTTCGCGTAAACTGAAACGCTCAGCAAGATCCAAACGATAATCCCATTCATAGTTCCTACCTATCGATAAGAAGAATCGCTCCACCTTTTACTTTACCAATGATCGCAGCACTCACTCTAGGATCAATCGCAGGACAACCCCAAGAACGGCCAGCACTAGCGCCATCTTTCACGTAGTCAGCAGGATGCATCGCGACAGCGCGGGCTCTCGCCTTAGAGTTCGTGGATTCAAGGCCATCCAATTTAAGAGATAGCCCGTGTGAGCCATTGTAGGTCTCAGCGGTTTTGTAGAAGCCTAAAGATGAAGCGTTAGATCCCGACACGTTGGAGAAGATCGTGGCAAACCCATCGCCATCAGGATCGGAGTTCTTACCAGCGGATACGTTGTGCATTGCTACCGTCTTGCTCGACATATCAAACAAGAACAAACGACGCTTAGAAGAATGGAGATTGAAGTCCACCATCATGAAGTCGCCTTGGTTCTTAATCGCGGCTTTGTTCTTTGCGTAGTAAGCAACGCCTTTATTGTAGATCGACTGCTTGAGCCCCCACGATGAAGACCACGCAGGGAATGCGCTCGCAACAAGCTCAGGAGCTGGCGCTTCAACCGTTGGCGGGATTACTGGCGCTGTATCTACAGGCGCTACAGGAGCAGCGCAAGCAAACAGGGTAATAGACAATAGGGCGAGTAGATTGAGTTTCATTATTTATCCTTTTTCCCCAGGCCAATAGACGGAGTGCTAGGGATCTTTGGGCCGGTGATCATTACTTTTGTTTTAGCCTTGGGAGCTTCTTTAGCTTTGGCTGGTGCATGACTGCCAACGGGCGTTGCTACGTTGCCAGCCCCTCGCCCTTGCACTACCCACTTAAATAAATCGCCCACACCATGGCCTGAGCCCTGCGTCTTCTTCACGGGCGGCATTACGTCTGATACGCCATCGAGATCGTAATAGTTCTTTTGATCCTTGAGGGACTTACCAAAGGGATTACCGATCTGTGAGTTGATCGTAGCTGTTCCACCTTGTGTCACATCAGGAGTCTTCGTTGGTGGAGGGGTTTTAGTTGTTGGAGATGAGCCACCAAACAAGCCGCTCATGAATCCTTCTTTGAAAAGTTCGCCTTTTTTCATTACGTCTTCCCTACTTCAAACTCGACAGGCACTTGGCCAGTTCCGCCCGCTCCGAATGCGTTAATCTTAATCTTCGAGATGCTACCGTTGATCTCCACGCCCGTGATCGCGTCAGCAAAGCGCGGGTCATTCAAGATCGTAGTCGTCACAGCTTCTCTTACTTGTTCTTGGGTCACATCGCTATTACGCGAACCAATACCTACAGCCAATCCAAAGTCCTTATGCTGTTCTAGTTCTCCACGTTCAGTTTCCACCGCGATACGTAGAGCTTGCAGGGCATTGTCATATCCGTAAGCACGCTTCACATCGCCCGTAGGACTCACAACGATATCCCGACCTTTATCATCAAGAGCTATATCGATCTTGAATACTTTCTCCGCATGAGTCAGACGATCTTGGATGGCGTTAGGTCTCACAGATAAAGGATCATCAGGACTGGCTTCACTAGGGATCAAAAGAATATCGCCCGAACCCACAGTGCCTGGAACGCGGGCTTCTAAGAAAGGCGTGGTCGCAATCCCATACATCGAGAGATTATCAGCGCCATCCACCGTCACTCTGAATTGCCCACCACCAATATCTTCTAGGTTAATGATACGGCGACGGGTGCGAGCGACTGTCGAGCCCTTGATCGTGATTACTTGATTGATCGCTAAGTTGTCATCAGACTTCACTACGAACGCACGACCATTAGCGTTAAAGATTGCGCGAGTGAAATGCTCTTCATCAATGAATGGAGGGCGCAGGTTATTCAAGATCGCTATTTCTCTCGCTCTATTAGCATCCCCTAAGAACTGCTGAGCCATGGATTCAAGAGACTGACCTCTTTGAAACACCACAGGGATAGCACTAATAGGCGAAGGGACTTGATCGTTATCACCCAAGTAACCGTTAGCGAATACGAAAGGATCTGACTCTCTTTCTTGAAAGATCTGCCCAGTAGCTAGGGTAGAGATCCAATTGAGAGCCGCTTCTTGTAACGCTGCCTGATTAATAATGTCGTCTTCACTTGGATTACGATCTACTTCAATAGGCGGTGGCAAGTTGTACGCAAGGTTATAGTCAGCGTCTCCTGCACCAATGGCCTCACCAAAGTTATTGCTCATCGATTGCAAGCCAGCCACTAGATCCCTAATGTCAGAGCTGCTCGTATTGAGCGCTTCATCTCGTGCGTCATCAATAGAGTTCTGCACTTGCTCAGGGATCTGGAAGTTATCAAGAGGCTGACCAGCGAACTCAGGATCATCCACCGCTTGTTGGAACGCGCCTACAGCTTGTGTCAAGAATGAGGATTGAGGTGGTGGCGTTGTCTCACCGCTAGGGCTCGTAGTTGTTTGCGCTGGGCTACCACTAGCGCCTGTGATTGATGTTTGCTGGTTCATGCCGGGGAAGGGGCTTGTCTGTTCATCGGCACTATCAAAGTTCAATACGCCAGTACGTGAATCACTCGTGGTCTGGAAGGTCTTAAGCGCAGCCACGAAATCGTTTTGTGGCCCACGCAATAGGAGATCGGCACTGTTCTTTATTTGATTAGGGAAGTCAGCGATTTCTTCGGCCACTCCTACAGCGTCCTTCAATACCAGCATTCCTTGGTTGTATACGTTGAAGATCGAATTGATATCTGAGTAAACGCCTTGGAATACATTGCTCACCGACTGAATCGTCTTGCGCGTTTGTCTGAGCACTTCGGTAATAGATTTAATCGCGCCCACGTTCTCAGGCGTAGGGATACCAGCTAAAGCATCAACGCCTTTGTCGCTCGTAGCATCGATAGCTAAGTCCCAAGCTTTAAGCGTGATGGAGTAGCGATAGAGATTAGGCTCTGAGCGATCTTTGCGAAGATCAAATGACACAGGCGTACAAACGTAAGCGATATTGTCTTTAGGTGAATTGAACACCAATCGCCACTCACTCGCGTTGCCGCTTTTAAGCTTGCGCTTCTTCATCTCAGCGTAAGCTACAAAGAAGTTATGCAACAACCAGAACTGGTAATAGCCCGTTTGCTGTAGCTCGTATTGCGATTCAGGATTAGGGCTTAGGTCTTTGGGAGTGTCATCGCCTACGACTGCGCTCTTCAAGGCGTTCACTTGCTTGAGCACGCCGCTAATGGCCGTTGTTGCTCCAGGAAAGATCGACTTCACTAAACCTAATACGCCAGTGGCTGGAGTAGCATTGCCGCCAACTACTGCTCTATCAGGGAACATTCCGGTAGTTCCAGATAGTTGGATTGAGCGAAACACCACGCCATTAGATTCTTCGAGCACGCCCCTATTGGTAGCAACAACGCTCATAGCAAACGGAGTAGAGATCGAAATAGAAGAAGGCGGAATGCGCAAGAACACGGTCGTTCTATTGAAGCCATCAGGGATATCTGAATTGCCAGTAACGCTGACCGAGCCATTCTTTGACACCTTAGCGATCTGAAACGAATAGCGGTAAACTTGATCCCAGCGCGTAGCGTCAGGCGTTTGCACCTTGCGATCTAATAGACCGCCTGACTTATAGGGCAGTGGATCTTTCTCGCTCGCAGCAACAGCGTCATTACCAAGCCCAAGGATCTGGCCCATTTGGGATTTTAAGTCGCTTACGTTTTTACCAATATCAAATGCCATAGTGTAGTTTATCCCTTAACTGATAGTTCCAATGCCCACGCCGGAAGTTCCTGGCGGTATTACATTGCCTGAGATTGTGACGATGCCGGTGCCTGTGGCCTTTACATCCACTACAACGCCCGTGCTTATGGCTTTGGCTATGTTATTGCGCTTAGGGCCTCGCGCTCCATCTCCAATGAGTTCGGCTTCAATAAGGGCCTGGAGTTCGCCTTGCACACAGCCAATAGAGCTAACGATTACGTTGCCGATCCCCTTCCCCACTTGCGGGTTCGTAGTGGTGAGCATGGTCGCTTCTCTTAAGTGTTGTTCAATCGCTCGCATGATAGCTGAAAGAAAAGAGCGAGCTTTAGGGCCGTGTGAGTCCATGCAGCCATAAGCAATGTCAGCCATGTTGCCGTGGGATAGCGCCTTTATTCCAATCCCAATACCTGTGCCGCCTTTGCCATTGCCACTATCGTCAGTGTTAAAAGGCTTACCCACAAAATGATTAACCACTCCACGCGCCACACAGCCAGAGAACCTGGTTCGACGCGGGCCTCTTGCACCATCAGCCGCCAGGTTAGCATCAATAAGACCTTGGAGAACTCCAGCATTAAGCATTACCCAGCCTTTACAGTCTTCACGCCTTCGGTAGGAGCGCCATATATGTAATCAATGATTGGATCAGTAAGCTCAGTTAATACAGGCCCAGCCGATCCATTGAAGTTGATCTCAGGAGCATCAAGCGTAACCTTACCGCCAGCCTTGATCTTTGTGTCAGCGCCTGTGGTGATCTCGCACTTAGCTGTCGCATTGATCTTCACGTCTTTAGAATCGGTTTGGATGAGCGTTGAATTAGCGTCCATGAGGATCTTAGTGCCACCGTTGGTGAGCGTGATGTTCTTGGCTACGCGATCTATTTTGAGTTCTTGTGAAGCGTTCGTTGAGACGATCACATTCCCTTGGTTATCGATGTTCATTACCGTGGGCGCTGCGTCGCTCTTCATTGGAGCGCCTGAGTCATTTCTAGGTGAATTGAATACGATCTTCAAAGCGCCATCGTTATCAATTGACACATTGAGTCCTTGAAACTCCATCTCTAAATAAGAGCCTTTCGACTTAGAAGGACGGCGCTTATTCGCTACTGGGTTATCGTGAGGCATAGCGCCTATGATCACGGCGCTTGCTCTCTGGCCACCAGCAAACGCTACCAGCACTCGTGAGCCACGCTTGAGATAAGTGTCAATATAGGTTTTGCCTTGTGGGCCTGGATCAGTAGGCAAGACTTCCATAAAGTTATTGAAGCCACCGCCAAAGAGCGGCTGTAGAGCACGAGCCCTCGTTACCGTTTGCGTGCCACCATCAGACGTTCTTATTAAAACGTCATACACCGTGTAAGTGCCAGGCTCACCTGACTGCACGTTCTGCGAGTCATCCACCGCATAAATCTGCGTGATCTGACCTTCGTAAATCGTGTTCTCACTGTAGATGTTCTGAATTGAATTGGAGAACTCATTCACGCTTTCTAGGGCGCTTGAAGTAACCGATCCATCTAATCCAATATTAGGCATTACTCATCCTTATCCAGGCGCGTGAACGTAGAACCTCGGTCAACGCCATATTCATTCTTCATATTAATCTCGCCGCGCTCATCTGCTTCTTCTGTTTGTTCCGTGAGATCTACAGGCTGACCATCAAGCGTTTGCAATCGAACAAAAGCAATGTTCGTTCTAAACGCCTTAGTCGCCGTCGCTTGATCTACTCTGAATACATGATCAACCTGCTCAACATGCGCCAACCAACCACGCTCTTTAAAACGAATGTTAGTGCCGACCGGAACGTGAAAGCGTTGGCCAATAAGCTCCACTTGCCCCGATTCAAAGAGTGAAGCGCGTTCCCATAAATCTCTAATGACTGAGTTAACCGCTAAGAGATTAGCGCCCGCTTGCTTGATTGCGATGTAAGGAGTTGACGTGATGAAGGGGCGTAAACCGTAGCGAGCAATGCTTGGGATGTTCGCTACCTTCGCAATCCCGGCGCTTGAGATAATGCTGGAGAGAATGTGCTTTTCGGCGCTGATAGCTGGCCCAAGGTTAGGAAACACCAAAAAAAAGTTAAAGCGTTCCCTGTCGCTCTTTCCGACGTTGAGACCTACGACTTCTCCCTCAGAAATATCATGTGAAACGTAGAAATGTGCCCCCCTTGACACGTCTAGCTTAACCCCTTTACGTGAGCGAGGAGTCTCAGCCACTCCATTAGTCGCTCGTTTTGCTATCCTTTGAGTCACGTTATTAGCTCCACCCGCCTGACTCATCGCTATGCATCCACGGTATGGCTTGTTGGGCTTTGAGCTAAATGGAATGGCGCGTAAGATAAGTGATGGTAATAGGCGAGTCTTACCATCCACATTAACTGGCAATAGGTCTGTGTAGAGTTCATTGAGTAGATCATGACAAAATGCTTTCATGATCGACCAAACTGACTGAACACCTGATACTTCTGGTTTGTTAATGTATTCGCCTAATAAGTCACCTTGTAAGAAGAACGTGATGAGTCCCGTAAAGAAATCGCCCGCTGCTCGTTTGCCTAAGATGCGCCTAGATACTTCGGCTGGGACTCTATAGGGCTGGCCTGATCGTGCAGAGACTAATGGGGTTCTCGTGATGCTTCCGCCCTTTTCTCCTTCAAATGCTGGCTTGCCTAATAAGGCATCCACTATCGTTTTTACTAATAAAGAAGGAGTGAATGCGTTTTGGAAGTTCTTTCCGAATATGAGTAAGGCGCTAGCTGCTGAGACGTTTGAGCCTTGCACTAGCTCGTAGAGGTTTGCGTTGAGATAAATTGGTGTATTGAATACGGATTGGAAGTCTTCGCCCGTTATTAAGAAGCGTACTCTTTTAGTTGCTGTTTGAGGATCGATTTGTTCTATACGACGCACTGAGCGGATAACGCCAATCATCTTGAGCCCTGAGTCTGGGTCAGAGTCTTCTTTGCCTGTTAAGCGTTGATCAGACATATAGATCAATACCCAAGAGCCTGGGCTGAGTAAGCTTTTCCAATTGCGGTCTGATGCCAGCATGATTGAGAACGAGCCTGGTGAGGATTTGTTTTTGGAGGTTTGAACTTCTATTAACGATGCTTGAGCTGAAAGCTCTGTTACATCTAGCTCTTTACCTTTTGGTGCATTGCTCGGGTCTTCGTACTTAAACGGATAGAACACCACGTTTGCATCTGGCTGGGTTGAAAAGTTATCCATTATTTACTGCCTGGGGCTCTCGCTTTGTTGTTCTGATTGTATTGCTGGGGTGTAGGGTTCATGCCTTGGTTAGCCACTTGGCCGGTCAATACTTGTTCAGCTCTCGTGATTAGCTTTTCAAACGCTGCATTCACTGCGGTTACGTTCGTTCCTAAAGAGATTAGACCATTAGAGATTTGGGTCGCGTTTACCTCAGCCAGATTTTGCGCCGCTGATACGCCTGTTTGTCCTAATCCTTCTTGAATGCCTTTTTCTACCCTGAATGCCTTACTGTCTAGGGCACCGTGAATACCGGAAGGTAGCTTCTCGGAGATATCTGCTCGTGCTCCTTTAGCTACAGCCCTTGCTACGTCTGCTGATCCAAAAGATTCTTCTACGTTTTGGGCTCCGCTTTGAGCGCCAGCTATTAGCTCTTCACCATATTGAAGGCCACCATACATTTCTTTATTGAACTGTTGTTGCTCTTTTAATTTAGCGTCAGACAAAGCCTTGGATGCCTTTTGCGCTTGTTCTTTAGACAATCCCATACGCTCTAAAGCTGCGGGTGAGGCGTCTCCTTGGGCCAATAAGAGTTCAGCACTCGCATCGCCCTTAATCCCGAACTCTTTCATCACGTCTCTAGCTGCACGAATACCAGCCACACCACCTTGGGCTTCTTGGTTCATGGCTCCTAGAGTTCTTTGCGTGAGATTCATCTCAGCGCCTTCAATCCCGCCCTTACCGAACACGTTTTGAGCTGCGCCCATTGCTTGGTCAAACTTATTACCAACCATCGCAGCCGAGCCCATGCCTTGTGTTTGAGCGACCACAGTCATCAAGGCTTGACCAACACGAGCCTTATCTAAACCACCAGACACGGCGCTTTCAAACATATCCTTAACCAATACCGCGTTCTCACCACGCATATTCGTATTGCCACTGGCTCCAGCATTGAGAGAATTGAATAGATCTGTCGTATTACCGAGACCACCTGCTTGCGTATCGATCAGGTTCTTAATCATCGAAGGGTCTTGACTGAGGCTTCTTTGCCCCAAGAAAGATCCACCACTACCTCGTGCGATATTGGATAGCATTCCTTGCACTTGACCAGGGGCTACTAATCCTTGGCCAATGCCGTATTCATTAAACGACTGACCACCAATAGACATAGAGCTAGCTTCATTGAATTGATTACCAAGACTGTTCATCGTGGATTGCTTTTCAGCGTCACTCATTACGGCGCGAGAGTTAAACCCAGCAGCATTGAGGGAAATGTTTTCACGGCGTTGTCTTTCCCATTCCATGTTAGCGTTGCGCATTTGTCTACCGACAGCGCGTGAAGAAGTATTGCCAGTCAAGAAGCCGCTCATGCCCACGTCGCCCAAGCCTTGCGCTTCCGAGAATGCACCAGCCGCTGTTTCTCTTCCGGCTCTGTTCATTGAGTAAAGCTCTTGGTTCTGATCCATCTCAGCACCAATGCGTGATTCAATCGCTCCACGTCTACCAGTTTCAAATCCTGCTACTTGTTGGAATGCTGATACTCCTAAGCCCGCACCGGCCATCATACCAATAGGCCCACCCATAGCGAATGAACCAACAGCGCCGAGCATTGTAGCACCAGCCATACCAGCGGCTTCTAATCCCCCACGAGTACGCAAAGAATCCATACCACCCAATCTTTGCACGGCCATGATGCGCTCTAAGTCACCACCAGCCATCGAGCGACTTTCTAAGTTACCAGTAGCGGCTGACGCTGAGTCGGCTTCACGAAAGATGCCTGGCGCTCTCGCAGCAGCCATTGCGATTGGAGACATAATACCAATAGCGCGGCCAAAGTCTCCGCCTCTATTACCGTCTAAGATGCCGCCCAATTCTTTTACGCGACCAGCCTCAGCGCCAGAGACTTGGGATATTTGCCCCATCTCTTGCTTCATGCGTTCTAGGCGAGCTTTCTCAGTATCTTGCACGGCTTTGATCTTCTCAGGGTCGTCCATCCCCTTGGCTCTGCGCTCTTGATCTGTCATGCGAACTGATTCGTTCATTGCCTTTTGCAATTCGATCACGTTCTTGTTTAACTTTTCAATCTCATCACCGAGCTTTGATTGCTGCTCACGGTTCGCACCCAACGACGCCATACCCGCTGAACGAGCGCCTTGGAACATTTCCTTTTCTTCACCAGACAGCTCTACGTTCATACCAGCATCACGCATCGCTTTAATCTGGCGAGCACGTTGGTATGCAATATCGGTATGCAGTGCTTGAGGGTCAGACTCTTGGCCCACCGAGCCACCTGATCCTCCACCACCGCCACCCAAAATATCTCTTTGGATTTGCGTTCGGATGTTAGACGCAGTTTGGTTAGGAAAAGCGTGCATGTCTAAATAGGATGAATGGTATCCACCTTGCCACTGCGAAGGGCTTGACGGCATTGGCATTACTGGAGCGCCGCCTGGAGCACCAGCAGCTACTGGCTGCACTGTTGTAAGTGGGCCAGCATTGGAAGGAATAGGGCGACCACTAGGGTCTACGAGCGCACCAGCTAGGGCTTGCGTGCCGCCTTGAACTCCTTTGAGGATATTGTCAGCGATCTTTTGGCCTAAGCCCTCGAACGCTTTCTCGATAGTGGACGCAATAGTATTAGCTACACGCGCAGCGTCAGATTGTACTGAGCCTTCATCGAGTTCAGCTACGAGATTAAGGACAAAATCCTGTTGATTAGGCAAGGGAATACTCCTCTAAAGGAAGGTGGTTCATACCTATTATTCCTCAAAACTCGTGGATATGTCCGGGAGGTCTGGAACTAAGGGTGCGGGGGCTTCTTTGGGGGCCTGGGAACCATCAACACTTGGAGCTGGTGGCTGGGCTTTGGCTCCTTCCATTCCTCCAGCGAGCATCTTTTTAATCCACTCGTCATCGGCTTCTGCGGCTCTTTCTTCATCTTTTTTCTTTGCTGGGTCGTTATCTGGATTCAAATAGAAGTGAACAAGGTATTCGTATACCAATTCATCCAGCGTGTATGAGTCTATTAATGGGTCTTTGAATGGGCGATTGTACTTAACACAAAACCAAAGTTTAAGCGCACGAAAGAGATCCTTCTCTGAGGCAGAGGGGTCTATTAGGCGGTGCGCCTTTGCTAGGCGATCTACTGTTGTCCAGTTTAGTGCCATTCATTATTCGTAAGAAGAGTAGCGATCATCATCCTCGCGATTAGACATGGAGAGCCCAATCTCTTTGGACTTCGCGAATGCCTTCTTAACTTTTTCCTTATGGGCCTTCATCGCAGCGATTGCTTTTTCAACGGTGTATTTGTTTTTACGGCAAAGAAGAACAACCTCTCTCAACGCAACAACGCTCAAATCTTTAGTGAGCTTAACTGTTTCCTCGGTGATCTCTTCAAGCTTCTTGCGATCCAAGAACGCCAAGATCTTGCGGCGCATATCGGGCGATGGGTTCTCTACTTCATATAGTTTATCAAATCGAGACTGACGATCCACGAGGTTAGCGGGTAGGCGCTCAGGGTAATTGGTAGTAGCGAAGATGAGTGAGCGATCCAAAGACGTTTCACCATCTAGGAAGTCGAGCACTCTTTCCATGCGGGCATCTTGCAGCATAGCTACGAGTTCTTCAAACACGATGATCTTCATGCGATTAGCCAGAGTCTTTTTCATTCTGCTCACCAGGGCTTTGCTTGGCATCTTTTCAAAGAAAATCGTAACGCTATTCTTTGGTGCGTCATTCTTAATGATCTCTCGAATCAACGAGGTTTTACCATTGCCTGGGGGGCCGTAGATCAGTACGCCCCTGCGGTATTGTACTCCGGTATCACCAATGGTTCGGTAGATCTCTTCGGACTCAAAGAAAGAGATGATATCCTCTTTCATTTGCTCGTACACTTCTTCTAAGCGCAAATAAGTATCAGTACGCATTTCCATAGGCAACAAACGCTCTGGTGCGCCATTGGTTTCCGGTGCGTGGTAATAGATGCCATCAGGAAGGTCGCACGCATTGTAAAGGAGCTGGTCTGGTGCGTAGGTAGAAAAGTATCCACCGAGATAGTGCTCAGCGTCGTCTGCCTCTAAGCGATTGAGTTCATCGGCAATTTGTCCGGGCGTGGGGTTTTGAATATCTAAAGCGTGATACCTATTCACCTTCCGCTTGAAGGGGGTGAAGTAATGCGAGTCTCCGCTACCAATTTTAAACCAAGTGCCCTGACTCATATCTACCTCTATCCTTGAAGACTTTTTATAGTGTGCCACTACTCTTTCTTTTTGGCCTCTTTAGCCTTTTGCGATTTCTCCGCAGTGCCTTCGGCTTCTTCTGCTTCTTTCTTTAGGCGCTCAGCCCATGCCTTTTCGCCCTTGAATGCTTCTTCAAACACCGAGTAAAGGATGTTTGAATCATAAAGAGTTCGTCCACCATCTGAGTCAGTCCACCAGGTAGGAGCCTTAACCAAGCGGATCTCAAGCTCAGCAATGGCGCGGTTCATCAAGGCGTGACCGGGGCTAATCGTCTTAGAGCCACCGTTGTATCGATCTACTCGCAAGGCCACTTCGATCTGTTCGATCTGATTGAGGATGCATTTAGCTACAAAGTCGCCCTCGAAGGACTGCCCAGTGCGCTCGCCCTTATCTTTGAAATAGAATTTGTGTTCGTTGTTACTTAGAAACATTATCGTCCTTTATTGTTTGTTGTATCGTGGCCAAATCTTTTGCCCCCAGTCCGATCATTTGGCTCCAGACTTGTGCTATGGGATTGTATTTACTCATTAGGCCGTCATGGTAATTGACCGAATGCAGCACTCCGTCCATAAGAATGAATTGCCAGCCATTATCAGAAATGGGGCCGAACGTAATGCTTTCGATTTTCTTGTCGTACAGAATGGAATTGTCCATGCTTGTATTATACGCTTTTTACTCGTGAGCTTATGAGGGAGAACGGGTCGCCTTTTGTTTAGCCTTATTTTTAAGAGATTGCCCCAGCAGAGCTGTTCTCACGTTATGACTATCAGTAGAAAACTTGCATTGAAAAAACTCACCATTGAGCAAAACCCAATAACCACCTTGTTCGCCAATAGTAACAATAAAGCTGGCCGCGCCTAATGGGCGGCTATTGCGGTACACAAGAGGGAATAAATGTTTTCCGTATTCAATGTGAATCTCGTCAAGATCGCGGGCACTCATGCCCCTATTATACGCTTTTTACTCGTCGTCTTTGCTTGGGTCTGGCGTAATCTTCTTGGTGATCTTTAACTTATCAGTGAATCCAGCGGGCAATTTGAGAGATCCAGCGTCTTCGTAGATGGCGAGCATCTTAATGGTGCGGTGTAACAAGTCGCGCAGCACAGCCACGTCAACCTTCATCGCATCGAGTTCTTTACGCTGTTCGTTTATCTTCCTATTGAGAGCCGTACTAGGATGCTCAATAATCTTTTTGTCATCGCCACTCATTAGTTAATCCCCTATGAGATTAGATTAACTCACAACGGTTAAAGAGGGCTTGATCGTCTCCAGTCCAATAGTCAATTCAGTAACTTTTCTCGACGGGCCGTAAAACATTTCATCTTTTAGCAGGTCTTCCATGATGGCTCGTAAGCCCCTAGCCCCAGTTCCTTCCTTAAAAGCTCTCTCAGCCACCGCTTTGAGGAACTCGTCGGTAAAATGTACTTTGATGCCGTCCATTGCAAATAGCGCCTGGTATTGTTTCACGATAGAGTTCTTGGGCTCAGTGAGAATTTTTACTAGGTCGTCAGACTTAAGCGGATCTAATCGTGCTATAATCGGCAAGCGCCCAATGAACTCTGGAATCATCCCGTACTTCACTAAATCCCTCGGCTTGATATCCTGAATGATGGCTTTGTGGTCTTTACCCTCGGACTTACCAAGGCCCAAAGATTTGTTCTGCATTCGAGTTACATCAGTCAGGCAGCTAAAGGCTCCAGCACAAATGAATAGGATGTTGGTCGTGTCCATCTCCACCGTTGGAGACTGTGGATTCTTTTTACCGCCTTGAGGATTCACCTGCGTAGTGGTTCCCTCTAGCATTTTAAGAAGGCTTTGCTGTACGCCCTCGCCCCTTACGTCTCTTCCAGATCCACCAGACGATGCGGCGATCTTATCCACCTCATCGATGTAGATGATCCCGCGCTGAGCTTTGTTGAGATCCCCACCAGCCGCTATCACTAAGCCCGCAAGCATTTGATCCACGTCATCGCCCACGTAACCGGCTTCGGTTAGCGTAGTGGCGTCGGCCTGGGCAAAAGGAACATCAAACAATTTAGCTAAGTGTTTTACTAAATGGGTTTTACCAGATCCAGTTGGGCCAACCAAAAGCACGTTAGACTTCTGGATCTCCACGTCGGACTTCTTATTCACACGCTTGTAATGGTTGTAAATGGCGATGGCCAAGAGCTTCTTGGCATCTGTTTGTCCCACTACGTGCTCATCGAGGTGAGCCACAATCTTTTCCGGCGTGAGTTCGTCTTTGGGTGAATTCCCACGACGCTTTGTTTTCTCCTCGATCTTTTCTTCGATCAGGGATTCGCAGTCTTTAATGCAAACATCACAAATGTGAGCCTTGCCCTCAATTCCCTTAATGAGGTGTTTTGTCAGAGAGATTGGGTTTCCACAAAAGGAACAATTCGGCTTCTTCTTATCCACCAGCTACCCCCTGCTTTTATTATAGGGTCGCGGGGATAATCCGATTTAGATCGGTTCTATTTTGGGTATCTTTTTGGTCAAATGATATATAAGCCATGCCTGGAGTCTCCATACGGGCATTATACTGTTTTGTTAGGCGTGCTTTACTAGCTCCAGGCGGGGAAGCTGGAACCAAAACGAGGATTTGTATACCCTAAGCTCCCAGCGGAAGAAATCGATGGCCGTGTATGTTAGCTCTTTTCTTAGTGCCATTGCCTTACCTTTCTAACGCGGGCGATCCTCCCATCGGGCATCTCGACGCTTTGTTCAGTCGCTTCCGTAACGGACTTAAATGCTTCGGTCTGTTCTTTTTTGTCACCGTGAAAGTGATAATGAACCTGACCTTCTGAGATCTGCATACCAAATGCTGCCAGACCAATAGAAACGAGAAACAGAATCGAAGCAAGGCCAGTCGCACCATAAGCCGTAATACCTATGGAAATCAGGCCCAATAGAATTGAAGTGGTGTATAGCATGGTGCGTGACATATTATTTTTTCTCCATAAGAGCGGGGCACCTGATCATAACAAACCCCTTTTCGTCTTCGCGATTGGCTTGGCGCTGCAAGTGAGCGTAAGCTTTATCGAGGGCCTTCATCGCCTTAGAGCAAGCCACTACATCTTGAGCAGATATCGTGGTGGACTCAGACTGCAAACGAGCATTTGATTCAGCCATTTCTTTCATGGTGAGTTCTTTGAACTTCTGAATCATCTCAAGAGCCTTTTTGGTGCTGGTTCTCATCGTTAAATCTCCCATCTCTTTATTCTACTTAATTGACCTATACGAGTCAAGGATTTACTTTAGTTTGACTCTTTTAATTACCCGTGTAATAACGATAGCTTAGATGCATATACTGTTCAATAAATTCAGGGGGCGCATTATGGGTGATACTAAAGCGGCATTAACGCCAACTACGAGCAAGGCTAAAAAGCTATTCGGGAAGATCGTTTCAAAGAAAAAGAAGCCCGATGCCCAGGTGGTCGCTCAAGCCTTCGCTGATCGCTTAGCGGAACTCGACGCCGATCTGGACAAGCTCATCGTGGGCAAAGAGGCAGATCTCCGATCCGAAAAGGGCCAAGAAGAAAAGAATGGCATCAGCCTGGCTCGTTTGAAGTTAATGCGTTTTCATCTTGACGAGGTAATTAATACCACAGCAGACTATCCTCAAAGCTAAATGCTTTAACCCCAACAGCCCGCAGAGGGAAGTTACCTATAGAGTATGCTGCGCGGCTGGGGTTTTAAGGAGGATAGGTGGCAAGAAGAACAGAAGAGTTTTACTGTGATAAGTCTGGCGGGGGATGTGGGAAGTATTTTCTCACCTTTTTAAGGGAGAGCATGTTTGGAAACTATTCCATTCAGTGCCCCAATGAAGTGTGTAATCACATTCACTACCGGGTTATCGAGATGGGCGTGGTAACTGGAGACCGGCATCAAGAGCGGATGGGCGGGCAAGTCGATCTGATCATCGGGCTAAAGAGTACGCTTAGTGATACTCCCAAAACTGATCTCGACTCGTTCAGGCGCAAACAGATTTTAGATTACGCAAAATAGGGGGTTATATGCACGCAATGCAATTGAGGGTCGAGTTTGATCCGAACAACAGAAAGCAGGTCCATGAGGCTAAGAAAAAGTATCTACAAGCAAGGGATCAAGGACGGGCTATTCTACGGGCTGATAATAATGCTCCTGTTGGGAGCTTCCGCGAAATTACTGATGGCTTTCTTGTTGCTGAGGTTGAAGTCAGATACCACGAGCTTGCCATGCACTTCATCGACGACACAGGCGATCAGCGTATCATCTGGGATCTCCGAGACAAAAAACAAGTCGTTGAAGCAGCCGTTAAGTTCAACGAGTATGTAGCCATGGGCTGGAAGCCATACGCCATCGACCGTGATGGTAAACGCGGTCGTCGCATCTATTCTTTTGATGCTGTGAAAGAAGAGATTATCTTCGAGGATAAGACCACGAGAGAGAAGCTATCCAAGTTCGCGTCTAAGTTTAAAGAGATTAAGGTTCTCCCAAGGACTTACCCAGGATGACAACAGCCGTAGCCATTAAACAGCTCGAACAGCGCATTCGTCACAAGTATATTGGGCAAAAAAACACGCCCAAGCTTCGTAATAAGATCGAGAAAGAGATCAAAGGTGCGCTGTCTAAATTTCCAAAGCCAGCTATTAAATTCGATAGCCTATTGCCTGATCGTATTGGCACCGTCGATGCTCCAACGGTTGGTTATGTGAATGGCAATGCTCGCATTTACCAAAACATCCACGTCCATTCAGGCACTTACTCTACGTACTTTAACGCCAATGACCTGAATAATACCCTACATGTAAGCTACAGCGGAACCCCTGCATACGGCTACGATACGATGTATGGGGCCACCGTTGGAGCTACCGTTGGGACTTCTTACACTTTAGGAACTACTACTATCGAGCCATATCTCCAAGAAACCCGGCGTGCGAGATGCAAAGTAAAAGTGATGGCACCTATTGTTAGCGGGTTCGATTTAAGCAAAGACGGAAGCCTGATGAAGGCCATTCGTCGGCAAGCATCTCACGCTATCCGCAATCACCTTCCGCCAATCAAAGTAGCTACGGTCATGCCGATTGGAATGGCTCACGTTCATGGTGATGAGCTGATTGGGCCGTCCACTCGAACCGTGGATATGCGGCCTGAGATTAATCCAGAGCACGTCCATCAAATTAACGAAGAGATAAATCCCGGTGGCCCAGGAGAAGATGGCTACATTACGATCACTTTCGCATACGAAATTCCTGACGACTGCGTGATTGAGATGAAGGTTGATCGCCAGTTCATTCGGAGCTTCCAGCGAGAAAGTGTCCTAGATCAGATGCGCAAGGTTATCCGCAATAGGCACCGCGTGAAGCGTGGCTCTGAGC
>Ga0163155_10001510_pt1 | contig 28131 bp, 36 predicted proteins | sample OliLakLV19SP4G1_FD_148611 | JGI IMG/M metagenome (GOLD analysis project Ga0163155, IMG submission 148611) | Freshwater microbial mat bacterial communities from Lake Vanda, McMurdo Dry Valleys, Antarctica - Oligotrophic Lake LV.19.SP4.G1 | ecosystem: Environmental > Aquatic > Freshwater > Lake >... | reverse complement strand
ACCCTTGCGCTACCTGCCCCCGAACAGTACGAAACCGCCTCCCGATCCCTCGGGGTGTACCTCAACCTGGTAGAGGACCGGCTTTGGGTGCCGGTTGTTGGTGGTTCAAATCCACTCACCCCGACCAAAAACATGCTGAATCAGAAGGCCGGAAAAAAGGAATGGGCACCTCAAGTGCCCAGAGCCTAAAAGGCCTAGCTAGCCATGCGGCGATCGGGGCGTATCTCCGGAGCCTGGCGGATGGCATGGCCTGCCAGCTTGTGGGGGCAGCATGAAGGCCGCGGCTTCGCTAGCGAGCTCGGGCGCCACCCGGGCTAGGCTGAGCCTGGTGGCCAGCAAGAAAAAGCAGACCCGAAAGCCCAGGGCCAGTGACTACACGATGGGCCTGCAGGACCTGGCTGTGCGAATGCGCGTATGGGCCGGGCACGAGCACGACGAACGCATGGGGAGCCTCGCAGCCGTCCTGGATGCAGCGTTCTGGCTGCACCATCACACCAAGGACGCTAAGGCTCTGGGTGCCATTGAGTGCGCGCTGGCCGCCGAGCTGATCCGTTTGGGCGTGGGCGTTGACAGTCACCGGACGGCCCGGCTTCGTCGAGGTCAGAAGCTCGGGAGTGCGCGGGCTGCCCTGGCTGAAGGTCTGCTGCGCGGGATTATTGACTCGCTGACACGAAAGCCCACGCCCGAGAATGTGGCCGGGGCATTTATTGCCGGTCTGAGGGAGCATGGTCCGGACAGCGCATGGGCGGCTCAGTGGGAAGCCCAGGTTATCGCCAAGATAGCGGCAGCGATGAGCGACCGGTCCACAGGCAAGCTGAAGGGTACGGATCCCGAACATCTTGTTCGATTGGGCCTCAAAGCCGCCGGAAAGCCGATAACTGGACTCACCGAAAGCCAGATTAAGAATCTCTTCAACTACAAGAATCAGCAGACAACCCGCGGCTGACACAACGGCTTGTGTGCGCCCAAGCTAGAAGAGCCAATCACGCCCGCATAAAGTCAGCGAAATGATTCACGACATCACCGCTCACGAGGCGCGCCGGATCGCTGTCCACGCATGCGTCGATCCTCGCTCAATCCGCCAGTATTTCCGAGGGAATGGCAAGTCCACAACCTCGGCCAGAATCGAGCAAGCTCTTCGTGAGCTGCGGCTTGAACACTTAATTCCCGCGGCCCCTCAAAAGGCAGCTTAGTTTCCCCACCTCAAAGCGTCGACGGGTGCACACGCGTGCGCCCAGCAGTGACGAGCTGCCAGGCGCAAGGACTTTTCAGTTGGCCAATACCGTATCACCCGGGGCACAGCCCCGCAAGCGCCTAATCGATGCCGACACGGGCGAGCTACGCGACATCGTCGCTGAAGTAATCGCCGAGTTTCTGGGTGCCGAGCCTGCCAAGACTGAGCAGTCCCCATGGCTGACCAAAGCCGAGACGGCTGGCTACTTGAGCGTGTCGCTCGTGCAAATCGATATCATGGCGCGGCGCGAGTCTGACCCGATCCCTTACCACCGCGTTGGCGAGCATCGCAGGTATCACCGAGACGAAATAGATGCCTGGATTCGACGTTCGGGGGTGAGCAAATGAGATCCGCTCTTGGCGCTCTCCGGGAGGGCCAGCGTGCACTTCGAGCGGGCGAAATTGAGCTAGCCATTGAGCTTTTCGCCGTCGCTGAATCGATCCAGGCAGAGGAGATGCGACAGGCGGAGAGCCTGGAGTTGCGACGGATGCTTAGTCCGGAACTCTACAGCGGCTGCGATTGCGAGGCGGCTCAATGACCGGTGGGATTATCGTCGGACGCCTCATTTTAAGGGCGAATTCGGTCAGAATTGGCCAAAAGGTCCTTGCTGAATGTTTGGAAGCATTCGCCGAGCTTGCGGATAGCAACATGCCCCGCGACTTCGACGGATCGCCTTCGGACGCTGTCTTCCCGCCTGAGGTGGTTGCGGCAATTCATCAGGACATCGCGGATCGCATAGCGGCCCTTGAACTGTTGCGGGCCACGCTAACCGAATTGGAAAGGCAGCGCCCTGTGCGCCTCTCTGTCAAAACGGGTGACAAACAGTGAGCGCGCTACGCACCACAGTCTTGGCCGAGATTCGCTCGATTCGCAACAAATGCGACGCGCTGGAAAAGCTGCTACTGGGCAGCGAGACGCAAGCTCAGGCTACCAGCTCGGCCCCTGATATGTCTGTGCCGACACCATTCCTTGGAATCCCGATAGAGTCGAAATACTCCGGGAAATGTGTCGTTTGCGGGAATGGCAACGACGTGGGCGACTCGGTCATTTACTGCGCTGAGCGCAAGAAATGTGCGCATCTCGGCTGTGGCAAACCCAAACCACGGGGTGGCCGCGATGCCTGACCCGAAGATCCGAATCGCTGCAACCTACGCCGACTGGCGGTTGCTCTTGGACGCACTACCGCATTGCGATGCGTGCGGCGGGCTCGCCGAGGTGCGACTGAGGCTGGATGCCCGTCGCCTGGTGTTGTGTTGCAGCTGCGCGGCAGCCCATCGGCGCGGCTATTGCGATCCGCTGGTTCATTCTGAGTTCGCGACATTCATTGAAGATCGCTTGCTGCCGCACCTTCAGACGGGGGCAGCATGAGCGGCAAGGTTCCGTTCGCGTTCAGGCTGGCCGAAGCCGTTGGCGCGTCGTCGTACCCCCCTGAGGTGCGCCACCTGTTGCTGCGCTTGGCAATGCTGGCGGACTCACGGACGGGCGTTGGCTGGCACAGCCAAGAAACCATCGCTCGCTGCATGGGGCTGAAGGAGCGACAGGTGCGCCGGCTTGAGCAGGCCCTGGCCAAGGCTGGCGGTCCAGTCCGTCTCGTTCGCGAACAGCGTGGACCTCGCCAAAGTGAGTGGCGCCTTGAGCTTGCAAGACAGGGCGTACACGACCGGTCAGAGGAGACCGCAAGACAGGGCGTACACGACCGGTCAGAGGAGACCGCAAGACAGGGCGTACACGACCGGTCAGAGGAGACCGCAAGACAGGGCGTACACGACCGGTCAAGACAGGGCGTACACGACCGGTCAGAGGAGGCGGAAAGCAAATCTAGACCGGTCATTGGAGACACCTTGACCGGTCATTGGGAGCGCCTTGACAGGGCGTACACGACCGGACCCATCCTTATTGATCTCCCAGAGATCTCCCAGTTGATCTCCCAGGTTGCGTCCAAGGACGCGAGCAAGGCTCTTTTGTTGGTACCGAATGAGGCCCCAAAAAGAAGGGCATCGAAGGCACCAAAGAAACCGAAGGCGCCTGCCGACACAGCCGGGCATCAGCGGGTCACTGAGCACTACTTCCGGACCTTCGAAGCTAAGCGGGGAATCAAACCTATCTTCGGGGGAGCTGAAGGCAAGGCAGTGCAGGGCTTGCTGGCGAAGTGTGCAGGCAAGCCAGAAGCGGCAGAGCAAATCATCACGAACGCTTTTGCTGGCTGGATGGGTGACACGGTCACCATTCGGGACATCGCGAGCAATCCGGCAAAGCACCAGGGCACGGTGCGGAACGCGAGAGGCGCCGGACCAAAACAACCGAACAGTGGCTGGCAAGCTCCCATAGCTCAAGATGGTGAATTCTGATGTCGGCGTTCGATGTTCCTAGTTTTGGCGAGTGGCTGCGTTCGGAGCTTGGGGAGACATGGCTGGAAAAGCTCACCCTGGCGAGCTGGAATCGAGCGCGCGTCGAAGCCGAGATCGAAACCGCGGGCTGGCAAGAGCGGCTAACTGCCGCCGGTGTCGCGGCAACCGAGAAGCAAGCCGAGCTGGTAGCGGGTCGCCTTCGCCGCACGCTGGAGAGCGGCCCCATAGCGCTGGCTGGCTTTGGATTGTCGGCGCTTGCCGGGATGGTCAAGAACACGAAGCTCAAGGCGTTGGCTGAAAGCTACGCGCCTTTTGAACACGGCGGACGACTCATCCTCGGCCCCACCGGCGTTGGAAAAACCGTTGCGGGAGTCGCGGTCTGTCGGCGCACACTTGCTTCGCCTTCCGCGGGAGCCTCTTGGGTTAGAGCGCTCGACTTGCCGAATGCTCGGTTGCAGCAATCGCTCGGCAGCGGTGAGGCAGCGCTCGTGTCCAGCGCGACCAGCGCCGGTTTTTTGGTGATCGATGATTTGGGCTGGGAATCCAAGCGTGCGGGGGCGGATGATGTTTGCGTTGAGGTTTTGGCGACGCGCTACGACCGCGGCCTACCCACCTACGTGACCTCAGGGCTCACCCGGGCGGCTTTCATCGAGCGCTACGGCGATGCCATCGTGCGGCGCATCGTTGAGGCCGGCGGCCTGCCAGGGAAGGTGGTGGACCTATGGCCCCGCTAGCCGTTGCTCTGGGCCACTCACCAACCCGCGGGATTCCTGCCACCCACCAAGCGCCACGGGCCAGCCAGCTCGCTTTCGGACCTCGGAGCACCTCTGGGGGCATGGCGAGACGAAAACGCGTTAGCGAGGCGCTGAGGGGGAGGGACGCTGGTATGGGTTGGATGGGGTACTGGAGGGCCGCTGCGAACGCTTTTACGCACCTGCCCGGAACCAACTGGTTGAACCACTTCGGCGGGCACGAATCCAGTTCCCTTCGAGGCATCGCAGCCCAGAACGAGCCGAAAAGGCCTAGAATTCGCGCTGAAAGCATTGTCTTTGGCGAAAAAATACCGAGGATTTCCGCGAGCGAGACGCGTTCACAAGGCGTTCACAAGCCAAACGCACTCACGGGCAGCGGCAATTCCCCGACTTTGGCGAACGCACCGGCACTAGACGCGGTCGCCACCCCGGCCACCCGGTCGCTTGCGGGATTGCTCGCCTCGGCTTCCAGCGGCGTTGACGCCATCACCACCCCACTTCGACCCTTACGCACCGGCTCAGTCAGCCGGCCACTCCACCACCGAAAGGCTTGTTTTATGCTGATTCATCACGACCTTGGGCACCTAGGCCCGCTTCATGGCCAGCGTTTGGCCGTTTCTCAGCGCTTTTCTCGCACGGCGTGTGCCCAATGTGTCGAGCCGACCCCCGCACGCCGGGGCACGGCCGAATATGGGGGAAAGACCGCGAAAGAACCGATCGGACACGATGTCCCCACGGTCAACGACGGCACAAAGGCCGCAAAAGAACCAACCCCTCATCGTGAGGGCACGGTTATCCAGCAAGGCCCCTCATCGCCTCCCTGGCGCGCTTTGGGCGATTCGGCTGGGGTTGGCCCGGCTTCCGCCTCGGAGGCGCTCTAAATGGCTCTCAGAACGGGCCACGGCGCCGGCCGGGGCGTGCCTCGCGTTGAAGTGCTGCCCATTGACGAGCTTCCCGCCGGCCTACCGGGTCCCGCCCGTCCAGTGGCTCCCCGGGACGGCGCAGGTCGCTTCCAACCAGGGGCCGGGACCGCCGCCGTTGCCCGCTTGGGTGGTTTGGCCGCCGCTGAGGCCCGCCAGATGGATCAACTCCTAGGCCTATGGCCGGTCCCTGAGGGGCACGCCTACGCGCCCTATGCGCGGATGGCCCGTGAGTGGCGCGCTTCGCACATGGAGACGTTAGCGGCCAGCGTGGGTGGCGGGGTGGTCGGCCCGGGACCTGCCTTGATCGTCGCGAACGCCGCAATCCAGCTGGCCTCCAGCCGGTGGCTTTCGGATCTCGGCATTCAGACCGGTGACCCGGCCACGATGCTTGCCGCCTCCAGGCTGGCCAATGACGCCCGCCAAAGCATCCTGGCTGCGCACGAAGGGTGCGCCCGTGAGGCAGCAGCCCGCCCCAAAGACCATGAAGCTCACGCCCGAGCCTTAATCGCCGCCTTCGGCGTGAAACGGGAGACCCCTAAATGACTATCGAGACGCGCCAGTTCAGCACCGAAGTGATCCTCACCCAAATCTACGGCATTCCCGCAACGCCCGTCCAGCGGGCAGCCTGCCGGGCTCGCGACGGATTACCTCTCCTTGATCTCGCCTCCGACCCCGCCGTTCTTGCGGCCTTCGGTGGCGCCCAAGCCATCGCTGCGCTCCCGAGCGAACGTGGCCTTAAGCCCGCCGAGTTTTGGAATGTCGCCAGCGCCAGAACCGCAAAGACAACGTTAGCCTGCGCTGGTGCAATCGCGGATGCCCTCAGCATGGACCTCTCGACCATGGGCCCGGGCGAAGTGCCACGAATCTCCCTTGTCAGCCTCAAGATCGATGTTAGCGACGTGCCCTACAAAAAGCTTTGCGCCGCCTTTGAGCACCCTTTGCTCGCTCCGTTATTGGTCGACCGGCGCGACGGCGAACGGCTTCTGGTTATCCGCAATCTACGTGGCAAGCTCATCGAGGTCACGGTCGTTGCCGGCGGTAGCGCGGGCTCGGGCTTGGCAAACCGGTGGTCTGCCGGCTTGATTCTCGATGAGGCGCCCAAAATGTCTTCTCGTGATGAGAAGGTCACAAATATCGATGACGTTCTTTCGGTGGCCCGCGAGCGCCTGATTCCCGGTGCGCAGATTGCCGCCATAGGTTCTCCGTGGTCGCCTGATTCGACGGCATTCCGCGTGGTGGAGCAATTCTTTGGCAAACCCACGGCCGATACCGTTGTGATGCGCACAACCGGGCCCGCGGGCAACCCGAGCTACTGGACGCCCGAGCGTCTGGCGAGCCTGAAAGAGCGCGACGAAACTGCATGGCGGATCAACGCGCTTGGCGAATTCATCGACTCCGAGACGGGGTTACTCGATATGGGCGCTATCGTCCGCAACACCAGGGCAACGCCTCTTGAAATGCCGCCCACGCCCGGGAAATATTTTGCGGGAATGGACCCGAGCGACGGCATAGGAAAAAACGCCTGGACGCTGGTAATCCTTCGCCGCATCGACCCGCCTGGCAAGCCTCAGAGTTACGCTGTGGCATGCGCGCGCCAGTGGTCCTTCGGGGGCCCGGATGAAATACTTCGCCAGGTTGCTCTAGCCTGCCAGCGCTACAAGGTCACGACCGTTCTTTCCGATGCCTACAGCGGCCAAGCAAACACCGACTTGGCCAAGCGGTATGGCCTTGAAGTAATCGCCAAAGCAGCATCCCAAGCTGTGAACCTGGAGCGCTACACCAACATGGCGACCTTGCTCCACACGGATCTGCTTCAGCTTCCGCCCGATACGCAATTCCGCGATGACCTGCTGTCAATCAAGAAACGCGCAACCGCCTCGGGATACGTTATTCGCTTTGGCAGCTCGGGCCATCGGCATGCTGACTATGCGCCTGCGCTGGCCTGCGCCCTGGCCAACTCGATTGGCTCGAACGCCACCTACATCGACCGGGACGCGCTCGAAAAACGAGGAGCCCAGATCGACGCCATCTTGACGAGCTACAACCCCGGTGGGGACGGCGTTGACTGGCGCTCATTCCCCGACGAGGCCTGGAACAACGTCTAAAGGGTTAGCATTAAGTTAACTCCCCAACAACAACCCAAAGGAAAAGCAACATGACCGAAAACAGAAAACACGCCGCCGAACGACTCGCGAACCACTTTATTCCGCGAGTGAGCACGGAATCACGCCGAGACGAATTGGTCTCGCAATATGCGGCGCTCGACAAAGACCACTCGGGCTTCAACGCGGCGAGCGAGGCGATCATTCGCGAGATGAAAAAAGTCGGCATCGAGGCACAGCTTGAGCAATTGAATGCTAACGCTAATCAGCAATTCACCTCCCAACAACGGGCAGTCCGCGCCGAACAGCGATACAAGCTGGTTTCCGATCTGGTTGCGATTCGAGAATCAACGCCGGCCGTTCCCTCTGGCTCGCCCCAACTGGTTACCACCGAAGCCCTTGAGCGGGCAGATATGCTGGCCAGGATTACCGCCATGAATGCGATGACGCCCGAAGGGTTGTCGCCCGAGCAAAAAGCATCGCGAGCCATCGAACGAGAAGGGCTCTTGGCAAAACTCCATAACATCACCGTTCAAAGCCCCAACGGCCACCACAGCCCCATTCCCCCGAAGGCAGCGTAAATGACAAGCCAAGCAGCACAGCAAATGCAGACACCCGAGCCCGCAAAATTGAGCCACATTGACGAGCTCAAGAGAACCCTCACCAAAGCCATGGTCGACGGCGAAGCAGCGCGGACGCTGGTTCTCTCCCTTAGACAGGACATCGGCATCCAAGACCAAAAACTCGTCGGGTTGACGGATCAGGCCGCCAGCGCCCGTCGTCAAATGGGATTGGCTGGCAGTCCAGTTGAGATAGCCGAGGCCAAAAGCGCCTACAAAGAAATCCAAGAGAACTACCCGGTTCAAGAGGCACGCCAAGAGCAGCTTGAGATCAAACTCATCGAGGCTGAGAAGGCGTCCGATCTGGCAAATCGACAGATGAGCCACTGGTCCTCAGAGCTTGCGGTTGCGATTGCTCGAAAGGTGGAAGCCGAAGGCCTGAAGTATGCGCAGCTGCTTGGGCCCTTGATGATTAAGCGTCTCGGCTTGGCAAAATTCGCTTCATCGGCGGCCACGCTAGCCAATGGCGGGAATGGCTGTTCAGACCCTCTGGGCGCAACTGTCCGCGGAGAAATGAGCCCCTGGCATCACGCCATCGAAGCAGCGTTGCATCCGCCGACCGCAAGCACCCCCGCAATCTGCAACGGTGATTTGTTGGCCTGGGTTTAACCTGGGTGTGCTAAGCTTCTTGGAGCTCGGGCGGCAGGCATGACGTTCGAGTTAGGTCAACGTCGCGACCGAAGAAACCCAAAAGCGCGCTGAGCTTGAGCCCCCGGGATTTCACATGGGTTGCGTCTCCCGGGGGCTCGCTTGGTCTTTCCCTAGATTTTTAGCTTCCCAACCGTGGCGACTCGCCAACCAATCCCACAAAGTGAGGAGTTAACCTAATTTCACAAACAGAATCAAATATGACCGAATGGGTTGCAGGCTTGCGAGCGAAAGGCATCCACGCGATTGTGATCCATCCCGACCATGACGCGGTGGAGTTCTTCAATGGCCTGCCGGTGCACGCCCAAAGGGAGGCCGCCATATTCGCGAGACTGACGGACGGCCATCCGGTGAGCTTGGCGGACCCGACGGCGCCCGCGGGCTTGGCGGTGTGGCTTCGAGGCCTGATCGAGTTTGACGAGCTGCGTGCTTTTTGGGACTCGCTCCCGCTCAACGCGTTCGGCGGCGACGCGCGAAACGGTGCCTCACACGGCGGCCAGCGGCCCGGTTTGCTCTCATAGTGAGAATCATGGGGGTTGCCGGTCGCCTTTTTGGCCTGCGAATTGTCGAGTGGTCAGTTGCGTCGTAGGCTGTGGAGGCAACCATGGCGAACGCACACTACTTGGTGACGGAATATCCACCCCCACAAGATATGAAAGTGGAATACTCCAACCTGATCCAAGTCAGTGCCGGCGAGCAGGAAGTGTACCTCGACTTCTTTCGCATCCACCCTGAGGCTCCCGGGGCGGACGAGGGTTCTGTCAGGACCCACTTTGTTGCGCGAATGCTGATCACAAGTGAGCATGCTAGACGCCTGCACAAGGCGCTCGAGCAAGCGCTTGTGCCTCAATCTCAACCTCTAGAAATGGAACCGGAGCAAAAATGATTCCACGTCGGGCGGATAAAATTCGATATCAGGTTATCCACAGCCAGAAGCCGCAAGCCTACCGGCACTTCTCGACGGGGACACATACGCATATTAGACTCGTGCCTCCTTCAGACGAGCCACCGAAGCCAGAGCCAGCATGGCTTTCCAGCGCACTTGAGAAGATCGATTCACTGCCGTCTGCTATCGGAAGAATGGGCGAACCGGCCAATGAATGGGTGCTCAAAACGGCGCGAGAGATGGTAACCGAACTATGCTCAAAGGGCATTAAACCAAGAAAGATTATGGCCGTCGCTGACGGTGGAATATGCTTCACCTTCGAACTGGATGGGAAGCACGCAAGAATTGAAATCGAAAACGACGGGGTTGTCGTCGTCAAGAGCGGCGCTGAGGCCATGGCGAACTGTGAAGACGTGCCTCCCAAGAAGGCGGTCCCGTTGTTGGCTTCGTATCTTGCGGCTTAGTAAGGAATGGCTCGGCAAGCCGATGGGAACCCGCCCTTTAGGGACGATGAGTACCTGTTCAGGTGTCTCATGCGGGCATGGGTTCGCGATGATGGATCAGTCGAGCCTGAAGCGATTAAGCTGCCAGAGTGCTCGGTAGATCGCTCAAATTGCACCACCAAGGAAGCGTCTCTCAAGCGCCATGGAGATCGCTACGTCGCCGTTGCGGGTTTACTATTCGGAGAACTCCCTGGCGACTATGGTGAAACCGGGTACTCCTGCTGGGTAGTTCACTGCCCCGAGAACGGAAACGAGAGCCACTCTGAGATCCGGACCCTTCGAAACAGCGACCAGACGTGTCACAAGCCAAAATCCAGTGTCACGAAAGAAATGATCCGGCGACGCCTTGCTAGCGCGCTGCGCGTGTTATTCGAGGGTGAGAAGGCTGAGCCGCCCGACCAGTGGTCCTAGGTCTCGAAGCCTTCGATTTGAGCGTTATCCCACCACTGGCAGTCGTGCATTCCCCCCTTTCGGCCGGGGCGGAGGCGAGTTGCTTGGATCTTTTGCGTCCGCTGCCAAACAGCATGATTTCGGCCTGATGGTCCGTTTTGGAGCACCAAAAGCGCCTTTCTGCGTCCGCTCTGGCCAGCCATGAACCAGCATGTTTTCCGCCGTGAGGGCTACACGTTAACCTGGAGCCGCTAACGAGTGAGCCGAATCTCTGGGCCCGCTCCTTTTGCCGGCACTTGTTCCATGTCCAATTCTGGGACCATCGGTTTTCTCGGCATTTGTGCTGTGTCGCCTCCAGCCCCGGGCCCGTCGCTTTTCTAGTGTTTGTGGCCTGAGCTGGTGGTCCTTAATGGCGGAGCAGGCGGGAAACATGCTGTTTTCGTAACCGAGGCTTACCTTGGCTTGCTCGAAGCGCGGCAAGCCGGCGGATGTGCTAACGCTTTTGCTGCGCAAGCCGCCCATTAAGCCAACTCATCGCCTGGCGAAGGGCGTCTCCTTCCGTGCCTTGGCGGACCGAAGGCATGTCAGGGAGCCTAACCCACGGGCCGTCGTCACACTGCTCAGTGTACCTGACCGAGAAGGGCAGATCTCGCGTCCGGAGGTTCCGAACCACCTCGATTCGGAATGTTCTGTGGTCGCTCACGAGCTCAACCGTTCGCAGGCTCTCATAGGCTTCGCTGAACCCATCGGGTACGTCAATGTCATTAGTTGTTTTCATCTTATATCTCCCTTTTTGGCCCCCGCCGCCGCAAGCTACCCTACGCCGAGGTCGCGTGGCAACGGCGAGCGAGAAAGCAAGTTTGGCCAAGTTTAGTCGACTCGAAGCCTAGGCACCCCGGTCTCCATCTGAGTACCACCGTACGCAAGATAACTCCTGCGTTGTGTAGCAATGCTGTCTACCATGGTAGACGTGCTCTTTTGCCGCTTGTCCGAAGCGCTGGAATCAGCTAGCCAAGAATGGAACGATTCCGCGGGGTTGCCGACAATCGACAGGGGGGCGATCCGATTTGCCTTGCACAGCGTCCGCTCTTGTCTGACAATGGCTGTCACTTATGGTGCATGGTGAACGAAGCGAACGGATAGCCTTGAGACTTACGCCCGTTGAGGCGGATGTCGTGGAGAACATCTCCGCAGAGACCGGCCTGAGCGTTTCGGATGTAGTGCGCCAAGCAATTCGGAAGGCCTATGCCGACAGGTTCAACGCCTCGCCGAAGAAAACCAAACCCAAAACCCGCTAGCCATGAAGTGGGCCCGCGCTGTTGAAGCAGCCGAGCCCGTGGCCAGTCCCTCTACAGAAGGAACCGACTCATGCACTGTAACACACCACAAAAACCGAATGCCACCCACAAACACATAGCAAATGCGCGCGCCAGCGTTCTTGAAGCCCGCTTGGTGCTTCTGGAGTTGCTCGCCAGTGCGACCGATGACGCCAATATGTTCGTTGTTGACCGCTTGCTAGCTGTTAACTCGGAGCTGCAATGCGCTTTTTACGAGCTTGATTGCTTCGCCACGGCAGGGGCCGAATGATCTCACTCAACAATGGCTTGAGCTGGCACGCGCCCGCGAATCTCGACCCGGCCGAGCTCGCCAGGCTTTGGAGCGCGCTGGTTGCGGTAATGGCCACCGGGCCGATGGAAGCGGCGCACTACGACCAGCGATGGCGCGAAGGCGACCACGTGCTCTTTTTGGAGCTCTACCTAGAGCACGCCGGCGCCGGCCACCGATTGGCGGCGGGATAATGAGCCCGCTCACTGGTTCACCGCGCCAAAACCTAGCGCAACAAATTGCGGCGCAAGCTAGCGAAATTCAGGAAGTTGCGCTCGCCATGCGCAAGTACGCGAATCGTGAGGTCGTAAGTGTCGATTCAGGATCGCCCGTGCTCACAACGGCGGCCATCTTCGCTGGCCTGCTTCGGGTGGCTCAGCTGAGCCTGGGAATCGCACTCAAACTTGGGAAACTGGAAGGCAGCAAGAACAATGTCTCGTAAAAAACTTTGGATGGTCGGAATTTTCGCACTGCTGAGCATGGCTTCCTGCAAGGGCACCCCCAAATCGGATAAGCAGCCCGTCCCGGCCGCCACGGCGTCGGTTCCCGCACAACTGGCGCCAACCGCTAGCGCACAGCCTGCGCAGGTTGCTGTCAGCCTCGCAACGTTCAAGAAGGATGTTCTCGTCAGCTGCCTTGAGGCGATGACCACGCCGGAAAAGGCGGCGGCCCTGGTTGCGCCTAAGGGTGAAAGCGGGACAAAAGTCGTCAAGCTCTCGCAAACATGCACGTCGTTGGGCAGCACCGTTCTTGCGACGTGCACGACGCCTCGAATCACCATGTACTACTACGAAGCCAAAAGCAGCGCGGATGGCCTTGAGATGTCCGACTGCGTGAGCGAGGGCGGAAAGTGGTCCAAGGATTCGGGGCGGAAAGCCAGGAACGAACGGCTACACCAGGCAGTAGATGCCTTTCGGTCTGAGGAGTAACGCAATGTCTAAGAAACCACAAAAGGGCCAGCTCACGCACCGCGAGGGCCTAGGCTTCTACGGCCGTTTTTATGCCATCGTCGAAGGTGAGCGGGTGCGCATCTGCAAGGCCCTGCACACCGAAAACAAGGCGGTGGCGAAGCGCAAGCTTGAGCGGTTGATTGCTTCATCGAACCCCACGCAAGAGGACACGGCGCGGCCTGAAACCTTTCAGGAAGCGGCTGGGCGTGTCGTTGACCAGCAGAAGAAAGAAGGCATGGCCACGTGGAAGGACAGGGAACAACGCCTAACCGCCTACGTCTTCCCTTCGATGGGTTCGGTGTCAGTCGACAAAGTGAAAGCTCAACACGTTCGGACGGTACTGGAGAACGCCCGAGAGCTTGGCAAGTCACGGCAGACGCTCGTTCATATTAAGAACGATGTCTCGACAGTTCTTGGCGAGCTGTGGCGCTCCGAGTTGCTTCCGGAAAACGTGTGCGCGCGCGTTGAAGTGCCGAAGGTGGCTGGCATCCGAAAGGAACGCGCCGTGCTCACGGATGAGGAACTGATTCGGTATCTCGGGTGGCAGCATCCGGACGAACGCTTCTCAGGCTCGGTGCTTGAGCGCCAGACCATGGCTTGCGTCTCACGCATGTTCGGCGGCCTCCGCACGGGCGACCTTCACGCGCTCGATTGGTCAGCTTTGCACACCGAATCGGGCGCCTTTGAGTGGGGCTTTGCAGCTCGGCAGAAGACCAAGCGGCCGCAACGGCTGGCCATCCCTGGCATGCTCCGCCCGATCCTTCGGGATTGGTGGGAACGGCATGGCAGGCCAACGGAAGGGCCTGTTTTTCCCCTTCGGCGTGGTGACCACGCTGGAGCGAAGCGCGGCAAAACAAGCCACGCGTTCTCTTTCCGTCGCGACCTTCGACGGGCCTTCGGAATTGATGCGCCCGTGCCCGTGGTGAAGGTTCGCAAGAACGGACGCCCGCTCACCCGATACGAGTGGACCGAATCCCGGCCCCTGAATGCCCGTGAGCGCCTTTTGCTCGAAGGGGGCGAGTACGTGGAGCCCGTCGACTTCCACAGCTGGCGACGTGCCTACGCTCAAGCGTTGGCCGATGCCAACGTGAATGAACAGCAAGCCCAGGCCTTAGCTGGTCACTCGACAGGCGAAGCGCACCGGCGCTATCTTCAGAATTCGGACAAGATGCGGACCATGCCAGAGGCGGCTTTGCCGGGTCTCAAGGTTGGGCACTCGACAAAAGGCACTTTGTCGGACGGTAGCCAAAAACCAGCGGATTATGCGGGGGAGCCCAAACCTGTAGATATGCGCAATTACTCGGCGTTTGTGGCCTCTGACGCTGCTTTGGGTGCCGGTTGTTGGTGGTTCAAATCCACTCACCCCGACCCTTAAATCTTATTGGTTTCGCAGTTCTCCCCCTCCCCGACGACCGAGTTTAGGCACGGCCCATGCCTAAAAACCCCCCGGCTGGAGTGAGGGAGATCTGTATCTTGGGGAGTGCCGCTTCGGGTAGCGTGCGCGTTCTTCCGGAGTTCGCCAGGTAGCGCCCGTGGGCCGCAAGCGAGGCATGACCGGCCAGAGCTGTGGCTTGCTGAATGTTCACGTCTGCATCCGCCAACGCCTGCGAGAAAGCCCGGCGCCAGCTATGGAAATCAACCGGCAGGGTGTAGGCGCTCTCTTCGAAGATCTCATGTTCACGGGGCGTGAGAGCCCGAGCTTCTGACCACTCGTACCGGGTGAGCGGGCGTCCGTTCTTGCGAACCTTCACCAACGGCACAGAAGTGTCGATGCCGAACGCCCTTCGAAGGTCACGGCGGAACGAGTGTGCGTGGCTACCTCCCTGTCGCCATGTACAGCCCACAGGCGCACGGAGAGATTCCTGCCGCTTCGTTGCAGCCTGCCCGGCCAACGCAGTCGTGTTCAGCCGCTCAAGCCGAACGTAGCGAGGTTCCCGTCTGCTGCAACGCTGCAACGTTCAGTTCTGCGGCGTTTGGCCTATATTACCAATTTCCGATTCACTTCAGCTGTGCGCCTCGCTCGTTCAATCTCCCGCTGAATATGCAGCTGTTCTTGTGCTTCCTGTTGCCGCGCGTCCTCTTCCAGCTTGTTCTTGTATGTCGTGGTCACAGCATGGAGCCAGGATTTGAAGTGATTGATGAGCTGTTGGGCTTGGTCATCCCGACACGCGACGCGCGCCACGTCACCGCCAAAAGAGAATGTGTGAGGCTCCTTTCCGACAATCGATGTGTAATTCTGCATGTGCTGCAGAGCCCAGACCCATTCCCCGGTCACAGGTTGACTGAGCTTCAGCAACAGGAACCCATCGCGCCAGTTGGCGTCGACTAGCCGCGGCGGATCATCCATGAGCGGATCCGTGATCGTAGACTGAGGCACCACTCGTCTTTGGAGTTCTTCCACACGCTGACGTTCCATGAAGACGTCGCCTCGCGATCTGATCTGCGACTTTACCGCCTCTACTGAGGAGGGGCGGTCGGACGAGGCTTGTCGCAACATTTCGCTCACAAGCGAATCCAAGTACCCGAGTTGAGGAACAACGGAGGCAATGCTCTTGTAATCCGTACCGTGAGGAACCTCGCCGGTGAAGAGCTCGTTGAGTATCAACCCCAGCGCGTAAATGTCGGCTCTCGCGTCAACCGTGCGCCCTCGAGCGCGTTGCTCAGGAGCCGCATACATAAAGTTGGCGAGACGCGTGTCGGGAGCGGTCTCAATAGCAGTCAGGAGATCGTCCTCCGAGAAGTGAGCGATCCCGAAATCGGCTACTACAACGTCGGACCCGGACGCGGAGCACAGGATATTTTCTGGTTTCAGATCTCGGTGAATCACCTTAAGGAGATGAGCCGCCTCAACCCCGTCAAGAATGCTTGCAAAAGCCTGCAGGGTATTGTGTTCGTTGAATGCACCGGTTGCCATCGCGTTTCGCAGTGATTGAGCGTGGTATGGCATCACGAAGAACGGAACATCCTGCTTTTCCAGCAACGTCGTGCCGTAATCGAGAATCGCTACAATGTTTTTGTGAGCGTGACGCAAACCAAACGAGCACTCGTTCCGAAACCGTTTTAGCTTTTCCTTTCGCGCATGCGCGGGGTTCAGCACCTTCACGGCGAACAAGGCTCCGTCAGAATCCGCGCATTTATAGACGCGGCCTGAGCCGCCTTCTCCGAGAATGATTTGCGCAGCGTATTCCGCGAAAGCCGTCCGAAAGGCGGGTAGAGTCGATTTCGCCATTGGTGGTTCCCGGTGTCCGCCCACATGACTTCTACTTCAATAGTTAAGTATAAGCCACGAGTCGAAGTCCCGTACATCCTCCGCGCGAGCTACTCCCAATATATGTCCGTCGAAAGGCAAAAATTCAGCGCCTGCGATTCAACTCTAGAAAAAGTCGTGATTCCGACGAGGTTGCCGAATGCGTCAAATAGCGCGCCTCCGGAGGAACCGTGGGAGATCGGGGCATTCGTCTGTATCACCTTAACATCCCGTTTTCCTGATACGACGCCGGGGCCCAGCGTAGCCTCAAGACCTTTCGGCGCACCGATAGAATAGACGGGCTCACCGACCACCAGGCTCTCGAATGACCGAACGCCAGAAACCGGCTCGAACTGTAGTAAACGCGAGTACAACCAACAACGATCTCTCTTCGGGTCCGCAGCGAATAGAGTCACGGTGCCAGCCTCTTCCTGCTGTCCGACGACGATCGGTCCCGGGGTCTCAAACAGGTGGCAATTTGTGAGAAGAAAATGCGCGGACACCGCTACTGCTCCTCCTTGTACCTGCAGCTTCGAGCCACCTACCAGGACCCAGTACACCGAAGGCCTGGCGCGCCGGTATAGCTCAGTTGCTCGTAGTTCCGATTTGGTAGGGAGTGAAGCTGGCTTTGCGGGTCTTGGGCGGCCCGCCCAGCCTGGCCACACTCGAACACTGGTGGGCGGTGCTTGTTGCGGCTCGGTAGACGGGCTATCTGCGGGTCGCTGGGCGGGCTCCTCTGGTTCCTTCACCCAGCCGGGTTGATTCATCTCCAACAGAGCTGCACACGCCTTGGCGTCATGCCTATCGCACGCATACTTAATAAACCGGGCGACCGTGTTTGCGTCGCGCGCCGTGTAGAGGGCGGGCGAACCGCGGGCGTAGAGACTTCCGAGACGAGCGCATGCCTCGATGTTTCCCGCTTCGCAGTAGCCTCTGATAGTCTCCACCACTTCCGGGGGTGTATCGCGGCTGAGGGAGGCCTCAACCGGAACTTCTGACTGCGCGTTGCCCTGCGCGACATCATATTCGCGAAGTTCATGACGCGGTTGATCGGAGCAAGCGATGCGCAACGAATTGTGCTCGGAGCGAGCGTCCTTGGAGAGCGTGTCGTAGCCAGTTGGGCAGACATGCTGCGCCCTGCGATAGCAGGTATCCCACCCGGCATCAGCCCCGCACGTGACAATGTATTGCGTGGTTCCGTCGGGTCCCACGATCCTCCGCGTTGTTCTGCAGGCGCTTGTGGATAGCACGGCAGCAAGCAGTAGAAGTCTCAAGTGCAGTTGCATCTCGTCACCGAATCGCTAGAGCGAGAAGTGGGGGTGTCATAGTTGTCCTCCAAACCCCGCAGGGTCACCTAATGTCTGCTTCGCCGTCAACTCGGCTCCGGCTGCCTCGGGCCAGGAAAACCTCAGATCTCGCCGCTGTCAGCGCGCGGCCGGTTGGCACCAGGTTTCGGCCTCCTCCCTCCCCCCCTATCAGAAGGGGATACCGGGTAAGGCCTGGTTTCCAGACCGGAAGCTAGAGTGGCTTGCGTGTGGCCTTGCCACCGTCTGCCTCCGGAGGTACGCTTCTAGGTTCCCATATGCGACATCTCACAATTCTACTCGTTGCTAGCCTTGCCTTCAGTGCCCTCGCCTGCGGGAGCGGCGGCGACAAGGTTACAGGCAACAGTAACGCTTGCGCTACGGGAGCCGAGGCCTGCCCCTGCTTCGCCAACAGTACTTGTGACGCGGGTGTGGATTGCGTGGGGCCGGCCTCTAATCATGGAATCCGCCTGGCCCGCCACGCCCGCCACGCCCTCACTCGGGAAGCGCCTAGATTGTGACAACGTGGAAACTTGTAATCGCGACCGGCTTGCTATGCCTAACGTCCACCGCGGGCGCCGCGATGTCCGCCCCTGCGAACTCCACCTTGAGTGCGGTAGTTGCCGGCTGCTGCAAGGTTTGCAAAAAGGGAAAAGCTTGCGGCAATAGCTGCATTTCGAAGGCCAAGACTTGTCATTTGCCCGTAGGCTGCGCCTGCGACCGCTAGCGCGCGTTCCTGGGCTCATGATGCGACGCCCTTGCTCTGGTGGCCCTTTGCGTTGCCTCAGGGTGCGATGAGACTGAGGAAGCCACCCAAAGCCCCGAGTGCGCGCTGGTTTCGCGAACTAGGCCCTTTCGCCCCGATGACATGATCGCGGCTTGTAAAGCCAAGGGCATTACCTGTAATTTCGTCGCATCGTACGAACTCCCCCGTCGAGCAACGTTTGGCTCAAATCCGGTTCAACCAATCTTGATACCGGTGTGGTGACAGTGTCTATCCCAGGCTGTGCGTCCAATGTCGAAATATGTTGGTTCATGCTTTATCGCGAAATGGCGCGTGCTCGGGGCGTTTCAAATCCACTCACCCCGACCCTTAAATCTCCCCAGCTGGAGTGCGCGTTACAGGCGCAACTGGCGGCCGAGACTGCGTTGCGCAACTGGCCCTCCAAAGACAGAACACCAAGGAAAGCAGCAACAAGTTCCGCACGCCTGGAAAGGGTGCCATGGGGGCGCGCGCTGCAACTGGAAGAATTTAGCGCCGCTTGCGGATAGTTTGTGGATATTTATTTCAGGACACCCATTGCACAAAACTAAACCAATAGTTACTCTTTGTGTATGCCGCCTGGACCTGAATGCGCCCCGAACTGGGACCGCCTCTTCGACTTCGCGCTTGGCCAGGATGGCCACTTCACGACGAAGCAGGCGGCGGATGCAGGGTATTCCTCTCAGCTGCTGATCAAGCATACCAAGAGCGGGCGAATCATTCGCGTGATGCGCGGCGTCTATCGAGTCGTGCACTTCCCCGCGGGGGAGCACGAAGATATGACGACGCTTTGGCTATGGGCGGACCGCGTGGGAGTGTTCTCGCACGAAACGGCGCTCCTCCTTCATCAGCTTTCCGATGTTCTTCCGCACCAGGTACATCTCACCCTCCCGAGCAAGTGGGCGAAGCGCCGGCTTCGTATCCCGAAGGGGCTGGTTCTTTACTACGCTGAAGTGCCCAAGCGCGAGCGTGTTGATATGGGCGCAATCCCGGTGACGACTGTTCCACGCACCCTTCTCGATTGCGTTGCCGCCCACGTGTCACCCGAGCTGACCGAGCGAGCCGTTAACCAAGCGCGAACTCGCGGACAGATTGACAAGAATGAAACTAAGTTTCTTCGTGCTCGCATGAGGGCAGCGTGATTCGGTACGCGAACGCCGCCGCTTTCAAACAAGCAGTCGAGGTTCGTCTGCGCACGGGATCGACGGGCGGGTACGATTTCGAGCGGCGGCGACAGCTCCTGGTATTTGACCGTTTTCTTGCAAGGCTTACCCGCGAGCTCGGCGATAGCATGATCCTCAAGGGAGGGCTCGTCGTGGAGCTCCGTGTCGAGCGAGCACGAACGACCCAGGACGTCGACCTTCGGCTCACGGGCGCACCGACCGAGCTCATCATGAGGCTGCGTCGCGCGGCCGAGCTTGAGCTGGGCGATTCCATGACCTTCACGGTAACGCCTGACGCCGACCACCCCGAGATCACGAACGAAGGAATGATCTACGATGGGCAACGCTATCGCGTAGCCTGCACACTGGCCGGCAAGCCCTACGGCAACCCCTTCGGCCTGGACATCGCATTCGCCGACCCGATCTTCGGAGAACCCGATGTCATCACGACTGCCGACACCCTTGCGTTCGCTGGCATCCCCCCGACGTCCGTCCAAGTCTACCCACTCGAAACACACATCGCCGAAAAGCTGCACGCCTACACGATCCCGCGCCCAAGGCCGAACACGCGAGTGAAAGATCTTCCCGACATTGCGCTTCTCGCGGGCGTTCGTGACATCGATCCGAGGCACCTTCGAGCGGCGCTCGATCAGACTTTCTCATCGCGCAAGACGCATACGCTGCCCACTTCGCTACCCGAGCCTGCCGTCAGTTGGGTGGCGCCGTATGCGCGCATGGCGCGCCAAAACGAGCTTCAGTGGGCAGACCTTGGGACGCTGACGCGAGCTGTGGAGGCGTTTCTCAATCCAGTGCTTGAGGGCACGCCGGCGGCGATGTGGAGCCCCGGCGCGTGGGCATGGGGCGCGGTGGCAATCTAAGGGAGTCAGCGGTCAACAAGTAGGACCCCATTCTTGTCGAGCAGATAGTCGGGCGAACTTGAGCGCGGGGAAACACCCCAGCTAAGTGGGCCGGCGCTGTGGCGAGCAGCCCGACCCGTGGTCAGCCCCTCGTGTAAAGGGACTAACTCGCGGACCCTACGCAACAATCAGCGTGACCACAATGCCTCTTGCCGCGCTAGCAGCAAGCTATTCGCCGCGACTGCTCGCGTGTTCGCTTACCAATCAATCGGGCAATAATCTTTGAAAAATAGACCGGACGGATGCTCCCCCGTTTGGTAACCCACAAAAATTGGATCGCAAACTCGGGCGGCACCATCGATGGCGTCGAGGGGGGGATGAAAATCGTAGTCCACACGTTTGCGCACCTGATCGGGGTGCGGATCTTCATCGGTAACCCACCCGGTATCGACCGAATTCATGTGGATCCCGCTTTCCGCGTAGTCCTTGGCTGAAGTGCGCGTCAGCATATTGAGCGAGGCTTTCGCCATGTTGGTGTGCGGGTGGCGGTCCGTCTTGGTACGGCGCGAAAAACAGCCCTCCATCGCGGACACATTCACGATGTGTTTGTCTCGATTGGGCGTGCGCTCCATCAGATGCTTTAGCCTAGAAACAAGAATGAACGGTGCAATGGCATTCACCAGATGCACTTCAATCAGCTCTGGCGTATCCACATCGGCGGCCTTCATGCGCCAACTGTTCACACTGCGCAGATCTACCTGTTGCCCGTCCGCATCCAAGCGATCGGGCGGGAACTGCTCGGCATCGAGTTCCGCGGGGAGCAGGCCCAACGTGAGCGAAAAAGGTGTCATGCCGTGGCGTGATTCACCCTGCGCGGAAAGCTCTCGCGAGGCTCCGCCCGAAGAAAGCAGTCGCTCATGCGCACCCGCTGCCTCTATCCGAAGCGCATGATATTCCCGAAGCAACGCTTGCTCGCCCGGTGGCAGCGCTTCACGAGGCTTTTCTTCAACGGGCCGCAGATGTTCGTAGAAGCCGCGGGGCCGATGCACCGTTTGCGCGGCATTGTTGATCAGAAAATCCAAGCGCTCCGTCGTTTGCGTTAAGTGTTGAGCTAGCAATTCCACACTTGGACAATGCCGCAGATCCAGACCAAATAGGCTGAGCCTCTCCTTAAAATTCTCAAAATCCGGCTCCCGCGCATAGCGTGCCGCCGCATCATTCGGGAATCTTGTGGTGGCGATCACGCGAGCACCTGCTCGCAGCAACATCAGGCAAGCTTGGTATCCAATTTTGATGCGCGCACCGGTTACCAGCGCAACCCGCCCCGCGAGATCGCCAGACTGTGAGCGTTTGCCCCAGTTGACTTCTGCGCAAGTCGGGCACAAACAATCGTAAAATGGGTGGAGCTTCGTATAAGAGACCTTGCACACGTAGCAGGCCTGGGGTTCCCGGAGTCCACCATCCAGTGGAACATCCACTTGCACGCCCGGAAGCCGTGGTGCAGCGAGGACCGGAAGGCCCTCGCGATCCAGAAGCGCGCCCCGTTCCTCTCGGATCCGGGTGCCGGACCGCACGACACCATCTATTTGGAGCTGCGTTTTCTTACGCAGGCGTTGGATCGACTTGGTGCGTTGGCGCCGCTCATCGCGGTTGGGCCGCGAGAGTTGACCTGCAAGTATCAGGAGCTGCTTCCACTCTAGAACTGGCACCGCGGCAAAGGCCTCCGGGTCGGCCACGAGCCTTTCCAACACGCTGAGGGTCGTCTTCAGGTTCTGGGGCGAAACCCCATCGGCGGGTGTCTCTGAGTCTTCACTCCGCGTCGCTTTCGTCATCAGGGAGCCGCTCCTTAGCGTTTTCGCGGCCGGGCGGCCACGCACAGGCTCAGCGCGCCCTCACCCGGCACCGTTCGAAGGTTGGTGCGGTTTTTGCCACTTGCGCCTCACTTGAGCCTCCGCTAATAACCGCGCGCTAGACATGAGTAACCGAGCCCTTTGGAATGTGCGCCTCAAGCACGAGTCGCTAGGCAAGCCCCTTAAGAAGAAGCGCATCAAGCGCCGACAACGCCTGCGAATTGGCTTGGAGCAAGCGCTTCAACGCCGCGCTAAGAAGCTCAAGTCGGCCCCAAGCGACGCTTCGGCGAGCTGAGCCAAGCGCTCTGTGCCTCCGCCTTAGCGCGGAGTTGGTACAAGAATGTCACGATCCGTGGTTGGCAGCCCTGGTTTGTTCGTGCTACGCTCTGAACGTACGCGCAGGAAGGATTTCATCCCGGAATTCTCCGACGGAAGGTTACTTTCGTTTCTTGCGTAGGGCGCGATTCCCTTTATGAAACGCCCAGAATGCAAAAAGCCCCCAGGCGAGCCTAGCTCCCAGCGGGGCTTTTTTATTGGGCGTCCGGTCGTTGTGCCGGAGGAGGTTAAGGACGATGCAGCGTAGCAATAATCCCTTTTACCTGGAGGCTCTCTCCTGGTGCCGGTGAGCTCGTCCGAGACGCGGTCATGTGCCGTGCCCCTCTGCCTTAGGTCTGAGCGCCACTCGTGAGACTCAGTGTTGCTGAAATCTTTCGAGCACGTTCTTAGGCCCGAAAAGTAGGGCGAGGGTTCTCTGTAACAAGCCGGGTGGCGCAAGCTGCCCGGCTTGTTCTTTTTCCTTTTGGGGTGACTTTGTCGCGAAGCCCGATAGCCTCCCGCCGGGACAACGGTTGGCCCGCTTTCTTTTGTTGATTGACGAGCTTCGCGCGCATGGAATTTCACAGCCTATTTCACTTGGTCGCCGCCACTCCTGACGTCATCGCCCCTTTCTTTCCTAACGATGTTTGGGGTTCGATGTGTCGCCCGACAGATTGGACGAACGGCGCGCTCTCAAGCCCGATCAATGTGATTCGTTTCTTCCTGATCGCGTTGACCGCGATACTCTTCGTTGGAGCGGAACGTGCGCGGCGGCGTGAGGAATTCTCCAGCGCTCAAACCCAGAAGTATATCGGCGTCGGGCTCGCTGCACTGGCGGCGCTCGCATTCTTTGTCCCGCCCGAGTCCGTTTCGGCGGTGGTCAACAAACGCCTCTGCGAGAAGGACCAATTCGAGGGATTCCTCTTGTTTGTTCGAGTGGGTCTGCCGGTGACCGCCGCGCTCCTCTTAATTCTCGCGGAACGCGCGCGACGCATGGGCGAGAAGGTCTCCAGAAAAACCCAGAACCGCCTCGCCATCGCGTTCACGGTGGTGGCTTTCTGTGCCTATTTTGATTTCTTTAATCCCAGCACTCGCTACCGCGAATACTACCACCGCCACGAGTTTTATCATTACTACCTAGGCTCTAAGTACTTCGCGGAAATCAACTACACTCGATTGTACGAGTGCACGCTGGTAGCCGAGGCTGACTTGGGGCGCCGCGCGGCCGTTGAAAGACGTGAACTCCGCGATCTCACGAAAAATCTGATCACGCCCGTCTCGAAGAGCTACGTGCTCCGCGATCCCGATCAGTGCAAGAAGCACTTCACCAAAGAGCGCTGGGAAGCCTGGAAGAAAGATGTGGATTGGTTCCAACGTTCGGCTGCCGGTGAGTACTGGGAAAACATGCAGAAGGACCACGGCTACAATCCGCCGCCGGTCTGGACAATGGCGGGAAAGTTTTTCGCGGATCTAGCGCCCGCGGGAGACCAATTCTTCAAGCTGCTGTCGATGCTCGACATAGGCTTCCACATCGGGATCGTCTTGCTACTTGGCTGGGCGTTTGGCTTTCGCGTGATGGCGATCGCTACGGTCTGGTGGGGCTGCAATTCTCCGGCAAATTTCTATTGGACGGGTGGCGCTTTCATGCGCCAGGATTGGATATTTTTGTTGGTCGCGTCCGTCTGTCTGGCTAAAAAGCGCAAGTTCGCGCTCTCGGGTGCTGCGCTCACCTGGTCGTCGCTATTGCGCGTTTTCCCGATGATCCTATTCGTTGGCTGGGTCGCCCTGATCGCAAGCTACGCGTTTCAGCAGTTTCGCATGCAGCAACGCACTGGGAAAAAGCTGGGGTTGCTTTCGCTGCTTCACCCCTCCCACAAGCAGTTAATTGTCGGCTGTTTGGTCGCCGGTGCCGTTTTGATACCTGCCAGCATGACCGTGGCTGGAGTTCAGACCTACTCGGACTTTGTCGGCCACATCGCGGTGCACAAGAGTACGCCGCTCACGAATCACATGGGCCTAGAGACGGTCCTGTCGCACGACTGGGACGGACGCATGCGTTTCGCTCGTGATGACAACATGGATGATCCGTTTGAGTCCTGGAAAGATGGCCGATTGGAACGCTTCGGGGAGCTGAAGTACGTGGCTCAAGCCATCATTCTGGGTTGTATGTTTTGGATCTGGTGGGCCGTCCGACGCACTCGTTTGCTCTGGGTCGCATTGCCCTTGAGCGTACCGCTCGTGGTCTGCCTGTTGAATCTGACTTGCTACTACTACTCCATGTTTATCTTGGTTGCGGTCTTGGCTCGTCAGCGCCCGCAGCTCATGCCTGTTTTCTTGGCCGTGAGCGGTGGCAGCCAGATCCTGCTGAATCAGTTCTACTGGTTCGATGACAAATTTAACGCTATTTCCTGGCAGTTCGTCATCTTCTGCGTGCTGTTGCTCGCCGCGTACTCAAGGCCTTTGACCTTGGGACGGCTGAAGGCCTGGTGGGCGGGCAAGCCTGAGCTTCGAGATGCAAAAGTGCCGGAGCTGGCGGAGCCCATCGCCGTTAAGTAGTCGCCGTTGCTAAGGCAATTCTGGCGATAGGGTTTCGGTCTAGAAACTCCGCCACGCGTTGCGAAGCCCCGCTCTAGAAGCGTGAGCGTAAAAGCTGCACCACGTTCCCGATCCCCTCGGGGAACGGCCGGAATTCGACATCGAGGTGCCCTGCGTGATCGGTGTGGATCGCACCGATCGTGATTAGGGGCTGTAGGAGCGAAAGCACCTTTCGAGCACGTGCGCTCTTGGCGACCTTCGGTAGCTTGAATAAATCGACCACCACGCGGTCCCCTTTGGCTTCCACCAACAGAGCCGGGCGTTTCGGCATGTAAGCCACCAAGTTTCCGGGCTTACTCAGATCAAGCGCACCCGAGCGCAAGAGAGCCGCCACCGGGCTTTCGATCGTGTCGTCGAGCACTTTCATCTTAACGTCGGCGACTCGCACCTCGACCAGAAACTCCGCATCGTTCGCTGTGACGCGTTCCACAAACACCGTTGCGCCTGCACGGACGGGAGTACCCATCAGATCGATGTTGGCCGCCACGCGGATCCCTGGTGGCACAGCTTCAATCTCAATCTCTTGAGGGCCCTTTCGACGCGGCTGCGACGCCATCCAACGCAGGGCCGCCAACGGCACGCCCAAGCGGAGCGCGATCAGATTCTTGAGCGCGCGCAGGATTTCTTCAGGATGTGCTCGAAGGTGGCCGAAAACCGCTCCGAGAATTGCTTTGGGGTCCGCCATGGCGGGCGCGAGTATAATCACGGCGCCGAGCGTGCTTCGACGAAATTAGAGAAAACCCGCCGGGCGCGGCCATAGGACCGGGGGCATGCCTGCCCTTTGACCCATTCACCGCCCAAATCTGGCGTATTACCGCGGGGACCGTAAACTTGGAGGTTAGCGCCACTCCCATTTTTCCCTAACCCAGAGGCGAACCCCATGCTGAAGCGTCGAGACATTGCCCCAGAAGATGTCCACGGGACGCTGCGCGAACACATGTTGGTCGACGGCTACCCAATCGTTATCGACTTCGACAGGAGCGCGGGCTCTTACCTCCGCGACGCCATCAGTGGCAAAGACTATCTCGATTTTTTCTCTTTCTTTGCCTCAAATCCCATCGGATTCAACCACCCTTCGATGATTGAACCCGAGACACAAGCGCGGTTAGCCAGAGTGGCTACTACCAAAGTCTCCAACGCTGACTACTACAGCACGTACATGGCGGAGTTTGTCGATACCTTCGCCCGGAGCGCGGCACCGCCCGAGTTGCCACATTACTTTTTCATTGATGGCGGTACGCTTGCGGTTGAGAATGCCATGAAAGCTGCCTTCGACTGGAAGGTGCGCAAGAACCTCGCGCGCGGCCTCGGCGAAAAAGGCCACCAGATCTTGCACTTGGAACACGCCTTCCATGGGCGCTCTGGCTATGCGCTCAGCGTCACCAACACCGACCCCAACAAGACGCTCCACTATCCCAAGTTCAATTGGCCACGGATCCCCTCCCCCAAGCTTGATTTCCCGCTCACCGCGGAAGTTTTGGAACGGGCACAAATCGCCGAGAATGATGCCATTTTGGCGGCTGAACGGGCCTTTGCCACGAACCCCTCGGACATTGCGGCTATCCTGATCGAGCCGATTCAAGGCGAAGGCGGCGATCAGCATTTTCGGCCTGAATTCTTCGTGCGGCTACGTGATTTGGCGGATACTCACGAGGCACTGTTGATTTACGACGAGGTGCAGACGGGCCTTGGTATCACGGGTAAATGGTGGGCCTTTCAACACCATGGCGTGAGCCCGGATATTCTGTGTTTTGCTAAGAAGATGCAGGTTGGGGGAATCGCTGTGAGCCGGCGCATCGATGAGGTCGAGGAGAACGTGTTCAGGCTGCCGAGCCGCATCAATAGCACCTGGGGAGCCTCATTGGTGGATATGGTGCGCTGCACACGCATCTTGGAGATCATTGAAAACGAGAATCTGTTAACCAATGCTTCCGTGCGGGGAGCAGAGCTGCAAACCGGGCTCTCGCTACTCCAAGGTCGCTACCCCGAGCATCTTTCGAATGCGCGGGGCGCGGGGCTCATGTGTGCCATCGATGTTTCGAACACCGAGCTCAGAAATAAGGTGATTCGCGCCTGTTTCGAAGATCAAGTGATCGTGTTGGCGAGTGGACGAAATGCAATTCGTTTCAGGCCCACCTTGAGCGTTCCGAGCGAGGCCATTCAACTCGGATTGGAGCGCCTGGAGCGCGCCGTGCGCCGTGTGATCGAGCCCAGCTAGGGCTTCTTGGCTTCGGCGGGCTTCGGCGTCGTTAAAGCGGGAGCCTTCACGGGAACCTCAGGCGCTACCACGGCGGGTGTTCGGAGTTCGTGGCTGACGCGATCGCCCAAGGCTTTGGCAACTTTCGCCATCATCTCAGGGACTTCCTCGATCAGCTGCGCCCAAGAGGGCCCCGTGTCTGCATCCACACTCAAGAGCTGCGCTTGGCCGTGCCTATCCACCGTGATCGCCGCTACCGGATCCAACTCGATCGCGCCCCCCGCTCCTGAGCCGCCCGTGCTCCCACCCACCTTCGCAGCGTGTGCGCCGGCGCTCGCGTTGGCGGCGCCAAATACAACCTTAAGCCGATGCACAGCGATCACCGTGGCGTCCCCCACTTTTTGAGGCTTGCCCACCACCGTTTGGCTGCGCGAAATGCCATGAACACCATCGAGCAGGCTCGTGACAATTTCCGTTAGTTTGTCTTCGCTCATGGGGACTCCGAATTCGGCTTACGCGGTCTCAGCATGAACTTTGCCGTGTCCCACAGCAAGGCCAAAAGGTAGATTTTAAGCGCGCCTTCTCCAGCAAATGACGCACGATCCTCAGCAACCCACGCGGGGCGGTGTTGTAAATGGATCGGCTCTGGCAGCACGCCAGAAATCGCGTACAGCCCGGCTGCCACCTGCCCGGTCAACGCAACATTCGCGAAGCCATAGTCGAGCTCAAAATCCAGCCGGCTGATCTGGATGCGACGTCTCTCGTTCAGCATGAAGAGCAGCCAATCGCTCAGTCTTGCTCGAGAAAACCGCCCTCTTTTGGCACTTTCTGCCTTCGTCGACCGAACGGACCTCTCCGAGCCCTCCAAGCCCTCCAAGC
>Ga0163155_10001503_pt1 | contig 28195 bp, 24 predicted proteins | sample OliLakLV19SP4G1_FD_148611 | JGI IMG/M metagenome (GOLD analysis project Ga0163155, IMG submission 148611) | Freshwater microbial mat bacterial communities from Lake Vanda, McMurdo Dry Valleys, Antarctica - Oligotrophic Lake LV.19.SP4.G1 | ecosystem: Environmental > Aquatic > Freshwater > Lake >... | reverse complement strand
ATGGCATCGAGAATCGTACCAGAGCCGCCATGGCAAATCACCGCTTCGGCGGTTTCAAGTTTCCGCATTAATTGGGCTCGAGGGAGAAACCTTACGCCTTTGAGCGGCGGGGGGAGGGGGGCATGACCGTGTTGAGCCCAGATGGCCTCCCCCGTGTGGGCTGAGAAACGCGCGAGGCCTTCCAGCATCCTGGGGAATGGCGAACTTGTGCCCGAAATCGCAACGATCACTGCAAACCCCCAACGTACTTCGCGCGTCCTGCACGAGCAGTAAGTTCAGGCCATTGCACGTAAAACTCGGTGGCAACATACTGAAGGAGCCGACCAGTTAACGTTAGTTGCCGCACTGCCGAGCTAGGTTCGACATAGATGGTTGGAATTCCCAGCGCTCTGGCGACGCAGAAGGCTGGCACTGCGGGACCGGCGCCCGTTGAGATCACCAAGCCAGGCTCCTCCACCGAAAAAATCTTGAGGCACTCCGCAAAATTGAATAACACCCGAAAATCGCGTTCTGCATGCACTATTTGGTACGCCCGTTCTCCCGGGGGGAGCACCGGCGACCTATCATTGATCACCCAGAAATGCTCGTGAACCAGGAGAGGTTCACAGATAGCAAGTAGCTCAGTTAGGTGCCCTCCAACGGAAGCCACAAAAGCGATTTTAGGAAGAGTAACCGTCTCGAAGGCCAAATTAGTTCCCGAAGTATCCCGCCGGAAAGGAGGCCCGTAAAGCCTATTCAGGCAGTTTCTCCCGGGAAAGACTGGCCTCTTCGAGACGAATTCGATTCGCCAAATCCGGTTCGAGCGCGTCCGGGAATTTTCGAGCGCGTTCAATTGCACGCACGCCCATATCAATGGCACCGCTGCGCCGCGCGGCAGCTGCGACGGCAAGCCAACTCGACGCCGTTTGCTGTCGTTCGGCAATTTCGGCGAGGTGCTGACGGGCTAGCCCCCAATGCGCGCCGCCCATGGCGACTCCGGCGAGCCACTTCACAATCTCGGTGCATTCTCGATCATCAGGGCAAGCGTGCATTCGGTACTCAGCGCTCGCCTCACGCAAACGATTTTCTTGGGTTCCTGCAGCCGCCTCAACCCGCAGCCTGAGGCACGGCTCGCCGGCGCCGGGTTGCGCACACGCTCTCCGAAGCAGCGTTTCTGCGGAATTTGCTTCGCCCCTCGCTAGGAAGAGCTTCGCCTTCAAGATAAGCGATTCGAAGGGGTGCGCCTTCTCAATCGCGCTGATCGCAAGTTCGCATTTCTCAACGTCATTCGCGTCGACTTTTACGCCTTGGCCCTGTGCTCGCGCAACCAGGTCGCGTGCTTCGGAGAGAAGTAGGTTCGGGTTGTGTTCGTCAATTTGACGGGCCAATTGCATCAGGCTCTCCCGATCTTTGAGCGCAGAGACTGAGCCGTCACGAATTCCGAGCAAGTACAACACCGCAAGCTCTCTCCGATCCGGCAATTCCTCCGCAATTTCTGCTGGATGGGCCCAACGCGCGGCGCGCGTTGCAGCTGGGCTTATTAGGCTAGCGTCCATGTCGATGGCGAGTTTGAGGTGAAGCAGTCTTTGCGATATTGTTGCTCTGCCGAGGGCGTCGGCCACTGCGATGTGCGTTTGGCCGTTAAGTGGGTCGAGGAGTAGCGACTGGGATAGCCAGCGGATTGCACCTGGTCGCCCGGCTGCCCCGAGCATGGTGCCTCCAAGTCGCGCCAGATACCCGTCACTCGGGTGCCTCAGGAACGCGCTCCTAATCCGGTCGAACGTCGCGATATAGTCTTGACGAGTGCGGGCTCTAGCGGTGAGCGCCCCAAGGTCCCTCCTGTCGTCCGACGCGGTTCCCCCAGGAGAACGCGCAACACCGCACAAGACGGCCAGCGCGGCCGCTGCTAGCAGCGCATTCGGAACGTAGTCTTGGACCCTCCGTGGTTGGCTAGGTCGTGAGCACTTCGGTGAGTTTGATCCTAGAAGCGCGCCCAGCAAAAAGGAAATCACAATTCCGAACGCAAAGAGTTCCGTCGCTAGGTCAGCCAAGTTTTGGAAAAGAAGGGTGACGACCCCGGCCCAGACGGCGAGCTGTTCAGGCTTTCTGCGGTTTATGCGCGGAAAGCTGCTCGCAGCGCAGACTAGACCGACGAGAGTAACCGGTATACCCCAACCCGCGGCCCAATCGATAAGGAAGTTCTCCGCGTATTGGAACACAAAATTGCCACTGCTTGATCGGTAGCGGCCAGAAACGGTCTCAAAAGCGCCCCTCCCCACTCCGGAGTACAGGTGATCGCGAATGAGGGACAGCGAATCCAACTGAAGACTAAGCTTCTGCGAAACTCCACCGGTGAGTTCTCCCCAGAAAACTGAATCGGCCCCCACCAGTGCCACACACAAACCCAGAGCCAAGGTGATCCCTAAAGCATTCGGACTCGTGCGCCCCCATTGGTTCCCCAATTGCAGAAGCAAAGCAAGCAAGATGATTCCGAAGGCAAACGCGATCATCCCCCCTTGCGAGCCGGCGAGGAACGAGACGGCCATCACGAGTACAAGACTCGGGATGAGCAGGATCCGCACATTGGGGGTTGCTTTCATCATCACGCCAAGACCGCACAAGACCGCTAGATTCATATACCCAGCGAGGTTGTTAGGGTTCAGGATTGGACCTAGACGCCAGCGCTGGACCTGCAGACCCACCGTGACGACTCCGTAGAGCCGTTCGGCAGAAACCAGGCCGTGCACCACGGTTATCGCGGCAACCACAGCGCCCGTGGCAAGGGTCCCTGCAGCAGCCCAACCAATGCCGCGTCGCGAGCCCACCTCTCGGCTTAGCGTCAGCACCATCGCGTAGCTGGACCACTTGAGTGCGTCGACCAAACTCGCGCCGGGATCCATCGATGTGGGCAGCCACGTTGATTCTGTTCCCCCGGTCAGGTGAACGGCGGCTAGCCATACGTCAACGCTTCGGGGAGCCAACGTGAGCCCCATTGCTCTGGGAATTGGGATCGTTTGCAGAGCCGAGCACGCTCCAAAAAAGAGGAAAACGCGAGCCAGCCCCGGGACGGGTAGCCTGTGACGACGTGATGCGTAGACAAACAGCGCTAGCACAAAGCCCGACAGGATCGTAACGGTCAGGGTATCGACAGACGCCTTCAGCAGAGCTGAACTGGCCACCAACGCCACGAGCGCTAAGGCGATTGCCGTATCAGCCTGAGCTTCTGTCCTTTTCGCCATTCAGCGTGGGGCAATCCCGTACCAGGCTACTCTGGCCGGTTCTCCCCCACAACGTGTTTCGCGGGTGCTCTTGCCCATTTGACCCTTTGGTGAGCTGAGTAAGAAATTTTTTGCTCCCCAAGGCGGCGATTGCGGACTAAGTTCTGGCGCTATGGTCCCTCAGCTGTGGCAGCAATTGAACCGAGTTCCGGCGGTGTCCCGAATGATCCGCTCCAGCCTTTGGTACGAGATTGGATTAGATTTGTCTTTGGGACGCTGGTACAGGCAGGGGTGTCCCGTTCCGCCTCCGGGTGCCGTTAAACAACGGACGGTCATCGAATATGGCCGCCAGTTTGGACTCCCCAACCTGGTAGAAACAGGAACTTTTCTTGGTGCGATGGTCATGGCGACCAGAAATCACTTTTCGAGAATTGATACTATTGAGCTAGACCACGGACTCTGGGAGCGAGCTACCCAGCTGGTTAGCCCGTACCCGCACGTCCACGTGCACAACGGAGACAGCGCCGTTATGCTCGAAACGATTGTGTCGTCCCTGACGGAACCCGCTCTATTCTGGCTCGATGCCCACTATTCCGGCCCTTCCACCGCTCAAGGAGGACTCGATACTCCGGTGCGACGCGAACTTGACATTGTATTGGGCAGCAACGAACGGCACGTTGTTCTCATCGACGATGCACGCGCCTTCGGCACCGAAAAAGACTACCCCACCCTTGAAGAAATTCGTCAGCAAGTTACCAGGCTTGTGCCGAAGTCAGAGATGTCCGTTTCGAATGATATCATCCGCATCACACCGCCGAGGGTTTGAGCTTTCCTTTGGTCGGTCGCCGCGGTGCTACCCGAAGCGCCCCCGAAAGTCAGCGATGGTTCGTGCGAGGCCGTCTTCGAGGGGAATGGACGGAACGAACTCGATCAGTCGTTGAGCTGTAGTTATATCGGGCCGGCGCTGCTTGGGATCATCCGACGGCAACGGTTCCTCGATCAGCGTAGAGCCAGACTCTGTAAGTTGGATCACCATCTCCGCCAGCTCGCGAACCGTGAATTCAGTTGGGTTCCCAAGGTTCATGGGGCCATCGAGGGCTGGTAGCCGCGACACACGCAAGAACCCTTCGATCAAATCATCGACATAGCAGAACGAGCGTGACTGGCTGCCGCTGCCGAAGATCGTGAGGGGCTTGCCCTCCAGGGCCTGCATGATGAAATTCGAAACCACGCGCCCGTCGTTTCTCGCCATACGCGGGCCGTACGTGTTGAAAATACGCACGAGCCTCGCATCCACGCCCCAGCGGCGACGGGCGTCGTTAAGTAGCGTTTCAGCGCCGCGTTTGCCTTCATCGTAACAGGCGCGTTCACCGATCGGATTGACGTTGCCCCAGTAGCTTTCGGGCTGTGGGTGCACGAGAGGATCCCCATACACCTCCGACGTGGACGCGTGAATGATGGCGCAGGGGCGCCCACGAGCCATCTCGATGAGGCGCTGAGCGCCCATCACACTGGTCGTGAACGTGGCGTACGGATCGTGTTGGTAGTGAACTGGTGACGCCGGACACGCGAAATTGAACACAATCTCTGCGTACACGTGCAATGGTTCGCGCACGTCGCCGGCCTGGAAGTGAAAGTGCGGGTCACGTGCTGCATTGGAGAGGTTCGTGAGGTCGCCCGTCATCAGGTTATCAAGGCCAACGACCTCGAAGCCTTCCGCCAACAGGCGATCCACCAAATGGGAGCCGAGAAATCCCGCTGCTCCAGTGACTAATGCTGTTTTTCTTGCCGACCCGAGTCCCATAAATTTGCCAATCGTTGATTTTGAAAACTGCGCTCCCGCTACTCAGCAGCGACGGCTTTCTGATACCATTCATAAAACTTCCGCACGCCCACCTCAACGCTCGTCTTCGGTGCGTAATCGAGAAGGCGTTGAGCCTTGGAAATATCAGCATACGTGTAGCTAACATCGGCATCCATCATCGGTGCCTCCTTCAAGGTGGCGGCACTGCCGGCCAAACGCTCCACGCCCTCCACGAAATCCGCAAGCAAAACCGGCTCACCGCGCCCGAGATTGATCACCTCGTACCCCAAGCGGCGATCACACGCCGCTACAACACCGCTGACGATATCTTCCACGTACGTCCAGTCCCGATGCATCTGCCCGCCGTTGTACAGGGGGACCTCAACGCCGAGCCGGATCGAATCCAGAACTTTGTATGCCATCATGTCAGGACGCCCGCGCGGCCCATACACCGTAAAGAAACGCAGGGCCGTGAAATCGATGCCATGCAAGTGATAATAGGCGTGCCCCAACATTTCCGCGGCGCGCTTACTTGCGGGGTAGGGAGCAAGCGGTCGATCGGCGGCGTCGGTCTCGACGAAAGGCACGACTGTTGAGCGGCCATAGGCACTGCTCGTGCCCGCGAAGGCAAAATTGGGCTTGCCGTGCCGGAGGGCGGCATCCAAGAGATTCAGAGACCCTGTCAGGTTAACGTCGTAGTATAGCCAGGGATCTTCGACGGAGATGCGCACCCCCGCCATCGCCGCGAGATGCGCCACTGACTCAAAGGAATATTGGCTGAAAAGGCGATCCACCAGAGCTCGATCTCGAATGTCGCCTTCCACGAACTCGAACGTAGCCCCAACCTTTTGCGCAGTCGCCGTGACCTCGGCAACGTTCAGCCGCTTCCGCGCTGGGCTATAGTAGTCGTTTAAATTATCGAGCCCTACGACATGGTCTCCACGCTTGAGAAACGCTTCAGAAGTATGAGAGCCGATGAAGCCAGCTGCTCCGGTTACGAGTACGCTCTTAGGCACGGCGCGCGACCGTAGCTTGCGCTAGTCCGCGACGCAACGGTGCTCGTTAGGCGTAATAAGACGGTCCCTAATTTGAATGTTGACGGTACTTGAAGACCCGAAGCACCTCACTTGGGCTGAGAGCGCGCTTGTAGATCAGGAGATCGCCGAGCTCGCCAACCATGGGAGTGAGGTCCGGATCTGACTCGCCGCCAATGAACACAGGCTTTGTCGCGAGCGAGTCAAGCTGTGGCGGAAACAGAGACGTCGCTGCGAGGCCGGTGGGGACGCCGTTTAGGTGGAATCGAACGCGGTCTGCACCCGAGGAGCGACCGTCATAGACCCACGCGAAGTGCTGCCACATACTATTAAGCCAGCCGTCGTTGGATGTCGCGAGGTAGAACGACTTGTCGGCGAGGCCAAGCATCAGTTCCTGTCGGGACTCGGAATTGGTTGATGTGCGGATCGAGAGAAAGGGGGAGCTCTCAGACACGGGATCAGATTGTCGGATAACGAGCACCTCTCGGGCGCTCATGGACATTGCTGGTTCACGTTTGATCCAATAGGCAACGGAAAGTCCGTTTGAAAAGTTGAAGCTCTCGCTGGGAACCCCTTTGACGGGATTCGTTAACCTGATGCTGGGGAGCTGTCCCTGGGCGGCCACGTAGACGGGCTCTTTGCCAGCCGAAGCGACCAAGTTGTCGGAAATCGGGAGCGGAGCCAGGTCGGTCAGTTGGGTTATCTTGTTGTTGGCGTCTTTGATGACACTTTCAGGACTGATCCAGGCGCTTAATCCGTTCGCAGGAAAGGCGTTTGGGTCTTTGCGAGCGCAGCGTGCGCCGTTGCGGTAGAGTCGTTGACCCGTAATGGCATTTTCGCGCGCACCTGTGATGATGGGCTGTTCCCAGCTCCCTCCTCGTAGTTGCCGTTGGGTGTAAACTGGATTTAGGCAGTCGATGCAGGGGACGGCGTACGCGGTTGGGTAGTCGACAGACCATTCTGCGGCGCCACCGAAGAGATCGGAGTGGCCGAATTTCCCGTTGCCCGCAGGGATCGCACCGACGAGGGGAATGTCGGTGGCGGAACACCCTGTTGCGCCGTCGAAGATGCAATCGTGCGAGGCGAGCGCCCCGTCTGCCGACGGCACTGTGCTCCCCCACGGATAGGTGCGCTGTTCGCTTCCGCCCCGCGCCGCGTTCTCCCATTCAGCATCCGTGGGCAGCCGGCCCCCATCCCATGCGCAGAAGGCAAAGGCTTCGAACCAATTGAGGCACATCATCGGTCGTGTTTCATTGTCCCCGGCTGCGTCGGTCCACGTTAGGTTTGCACTGCATGTCCCGAGGGCTTCGCGCAGCGCACTCGCCGTTGCCGCCAAGGGCCAGGCTGGCCCGGGGATCCAGCCGGTTCCGGGTATCGCTTCGTGCACCCCCTCAGCAATTGCGGGATGCCCCGCGCTTCGCCAGCCGTCGAAGCTTGTGACGAATTTTCGGAAGCGTCCGACTGTGACTTCGTACTTATCGAGGCTGTATTCGCTGACGGTCGCGGGGGTGAGAGGGTCGTTGCCGCGATTGAAGATCGCGCCCGGAACAACCAGCCTTGTGCAGCAACTTTCATTGCCTGAGGGTCCGCAGTTGGTCGGGAGCCCCTCACAGCTCTTGCCAACGCACTGCCCGCCACTGCACACGGAGCTGGCTCCTGAACACGTTTCGACCGGCACCGCCGCGCCCCCCGAAGTTCCACAACGCAGCACGCTGGCGTCCTGACAAACCAAGTCCCCAACGCCTCTTCCAACACACGCGGTGGTGGTGAGAGGGGGCGCTCCACCGGTGCCACCACCGCCCGACCCGCCTGCCCCAGGCGTCCCGCCTACCGAAATCGCAGGCGCACCAGCGTTTCCTCCGGTGCTTGGAGTGCCGCCAATCCCCGCTAATCCTGGAGTTGCTCCGCCCGAACCACCGCCGGAAGTGGGCGTGCCACCAACACCAGATGGGCTCCCCCCGACCCCCGCGCAGGTGTAGGTCTCGACACAATTCGAAAACTTTTTCTCACAACCACAGATCCCTGCCACCAGTGCCAACCCCAGCCACTTAAGTCCTAATCCTATGCGCATTTGAGACCCGTCTTCCACTGATTCACGCGTGGGCAATAGCAGGCGGCCACACTCGGAGCAACCGAAGGGTAGGGAGCAACAGAGAGTACAGGATGGCTGGACCCTAGGGTCAGGTTACCTTGGGAGCGCGGGCGCCTTCAACAACGCCTTTGCATCGATCCCACTCGACTCAAAGAACTCCTGAGCCAGCTCGTTGGTGCCTTCCACGAGTTCTTTCGGGGTGCCGCTGGCCACCAGTTGGCCTTTTGAGAGGATCTGGATTTGGTCGGCAATTCTGAGGGCGCCGGCCATGTCGTGGCTGATCACGATACTGGTGACGCCGAAGCGATCCCGCGTTTCGACAATCAAGCGGTCGACGAGGCGCGAGCTGATGGGGTCGAGGCCGCTCGTGGGCTCATCATACATCAGGACTTCGGGCTCGAGCATGAGGGCGCGCGCTAGGCCGACGCGTTTGCGCATGCCGCCGGAAAGCTGGCTCGGGAAGCGTTTCTCAATGTCGACCAGATCGAGGAGCTTCAGTTTCTCAATCACACGCTCGCGGATTTCTTTCTCTTTGAGCTTAGTGTGCTCTCGCAGCGGAAACGCCACGTTATCCAGCACATTCATCGAATCCAAGAGTGCCGAATATTGAAACACCATGCCGAATTTTGTGCGAACTTTGGTCATTTCGCGTTCGTTCATGGGCACGATATCCATGCCGTTAACTAGAATCGAGCCGGTAGTCGGCTTCTCAAGGCCGATCAGGATTTTGAGTAGCGTTGTTTTTCCCGCTCCCGAGCCACCGATGATGACGACGATCTCTCCACGTCCGATGCTCATGTCGATGTTGGCGAGCGCCTCGAAGTCTCCGTAGCGTTTGCCGAGGCCCTGGACGAGCAGGTGGGGTGCGTGGCTCGCATCCTCTGCGCCGCTTGGGGCCGTGCTGGCGGGTGGGTTGGGGGAGTCCGGCATGGGAAGCGGGCCGCAGCATAGAACTGCAGGGGGAATGCACAAGACACGCCAGAAAGAGGCGAAGGCTTGACTATCGCCCCTCAAAGGTGCGCTAAGTTTCGCCCATGACTGATGAGCATCTGGCGGCATTGATTGCTGAGGCTGGCGCAAAGAAAGGCGCCGAAGGTTGGATGGAGCTGCCTGAGGGGCGCCACATCACGCTGTATGTTTCGGCGAAGGGCACTGGGATGTCGGTGAGCCGCATTGGCGCGCTCCGGGCCAACGGCGCGCTCGTTCGCCTGCGAACCGTGAAAGATGAGATCTACGTGTTGGCGCTGGAAGATATCTACGCGGGCTCAGTGGATGCGCCGCAGCAGAGTGCGCGCAAAGCCGGCTTCGTGTGATTCGACTGGGTAAGCAATGGCTCCATTCGATGATATTCTGACGCTAGGCGGCCACAGCTTTAGCTCGCGCCTGTTTATCGGCACGGGCAAGTACAAAGATGTTGCTGAGACAGAAGCCGCGCTGATTGCTTCCGGCGCGGAAGTCGTAACGGTGGCGTTGCGTCGTGTCGATTTGAAGGACCAATCGCAGGGTTCCTTGATGGGCCTCTTGCGAAGCGGGCGCTGGACGATCTTGCCGAACACCGCTGGCTGCTACACGGCGGATGATGCGGTGCGAACGTTGCGTTTAGCGCGTGAATTGGGCATCGCCGAGCTGGTCAAGCTGGAGGTGATTGGAGATCCGAAAACGCTGTATCCAGACAACGAAGCCACGTTGGAAGCCGCCAAGCTGCTCGTGAAGGAGGGCTTCACGGTGCTGCCGTATTGTTCGGACGATCCGATTATTTGTCGGAAGCTGGAGGATGCGGGCTGTGCGGCGGTGATGCCTTTGGCGGCTCCGATCGGCTCGGGCCTAGGCATCCGGAATCCGCACAATCTACGCTTGATTCTTGAGAACGCAAAGGTGCCCGTGATCGTGGATGCGGGCGTTGGAACCGCGAGTGATGCGGCGATTGCCATGGAGCTGGGCGCGCATGGCGTCTTGCTGAATACCGCGGTGGCGCACGCCAAGAAGCCGGTGCTGATGGCAGAGGCGATGCGCGAGGCTGTGAGTGCGGGGCGGAAAGCGTTCTTAGCTGGGCGCATGCCAGCACAGGCTTACGCCAATGCCTCGAGCCCGAGCTCAGGGCTGATCGAGTAACGTGTCTGCGAACGGCGTATCGCCTGCTGGGGCCTCTGTGGCGCAGCGCTTCACGCCCTATCAGCGGCGTTTGTTGGTCTTTTTGGGTGTGGCCAATTTCTTTGAAGGCTACGATCATTACGCGTTTGCGATGGTGTTGCCGAATCTGCGCGCCGATATGGGGCTCGGCGAAACGGGCGGCGGGCTGCTATCAGCCTTCATCAATCTGGGCACCGTGATCGCGTATCTCTTCGTGCGCAGGGCGGACCGCTGGGGCAGGCGACGCGTGCTCACGGTCACCATCCTGGGCTATACGTTGTTCACGGTGCTATCGGGCCTCGCTCCTGATGTTTATTCGTTTGCGCTGTTTCAGATGGTGGGGAGGATCTTCCTGATCGGTGAGTGGGCCACGAGCATGGTGGTGGCGGCTGAGGAATTTCCAGCTGAGCGGCGCGGAACGGCGATGGGCATTCTGGTGGCCATGTCTTCACTGGGTTCGGTGGTGTGCGGCGGTGTTGCGCCACTGCTCTTGAATACTGCCTATGGCTGGCGTTCGGTGTATTTTGTGGGCATTGTGCCGCTTTTATTGATTGCGTACGCACGCCGCGGGCTGCGTGAAACGCAGCGTTTTAGCGAATCGACAGCCGACCAACGCTCGCATTCTTTGTGGGATATTTGGCGCACGCCCTATCGTCGACGGGTGCTTCAGCTGGGCTTGATTTGGTTCCTTTCGTACCTTTGCACCAACAACGCCGTCGTCTTCTGGAAAGAGTTCGCGCTGGCCGAGCGGGGCATGACAGACGCTCAGGTCGGGAAGGTGATCACGATCGCGGCCGTGGTGGCGATGCCACTCGTGTTTCTCGCGGGCAGCCTGCTGGATCGCGTGGGGCGCCGGAGAGGCGCTAGCGTGATTTTTGGCCTGACTTCGCTGGGGGTTTTCGGCGGCTACACCTTGCATGGAACGTGGCCGCTGACGGCGTGTGTGGCGCTGGCAATTTTTGGAGTGAGCGCGGTCTTGCCCGTCTTGAATGCTTTCACAACGGAGCTTTTTCCCACCGAATATCGGGGTATCGCGTATGCTTGGTCGAACAATCTCTTGGGGCGTATCGGCTACGTGCTTTCGCCGGCAGCCTTGGGCGCGCTGGCTTCGGAATGGGGATGGGGGCATGCCATCCGCTCGACGGCAATTTTCCCCCTGATCGCGCTCTTTCTGATTCTGCTTTGGATGCCGGAAACCAAGGCGCGTGAGCTGGAACAAACCGCGGCGTTGGAGCGTTAACGGGCGTTGAGCGTTAACGAGAGCTGCATGCAGGATCCAGAAAGTCTCCCCCCGCCGAGTATGGCCGAGCCGAGCGTAAAAGATCGGCTGCTGTTTGACGTGCCCGCCGCTGTCTACATTGCGTTGGTGTTTATCGGGGCATCGATCCCTTGGGCACCCCGCCTCGGTGTGCCGCTGCTCTCGATGGATAAGATGCAGCACCTGCTGGCGTTTGGCGGCATGCAGCTCCTGCTACACCGAGCCGTTCAGCATCGGTTCATGTTCAGTAGCTCACCGAAGACGCTGCTCGTCACCGCGTTGGCCAGCACGAGCTTCGGTGCCCTGATAGAGCTCTGGCAAACGGCGTTGCCGTATCGCTCGGGTGACTGGGCAGATCTGCTGGCGGACACGATCGGTGTGGCGTTGGCGTGTGTGTTGATTAGAGTCTTTGGATGGCAGCGTCGTTCTCAGCCTGAAAGCCCATGAGCTGGCAGCGTCGTTCTTAGCCGAAAAGCCCATGAAACAATGGGAAAGCCTGCGACTGATCGCGATCACCGATGTTGAGCGTTTCGGTGTCGCGGAAACGCTGGTTCGAACCGAGCAGTTGTTGGCTCTCTGCCGCCCCGGCACGGTTGGGATTCAGTTGCGCGACCACAATCTTCCGCTCCGCCAACGGCTGGCACTCGGTCGGGAGTTGCGCCGCCTAACCGAAGAGCAGAAGCAAGCCCTGTTCGTCAACGACCGTCTCGATCTGGCTCTGTTGCTGGGAGCGGACGGCGTGCATCTCGGGGAGCGGAGTGTGGGCCTCGAGGAGGCAAGGCTTGCCTTCGGCCAAGGCCGCGAGGATGCGAGGCTTGCCTTCGGCGTAGACTCTGGGTCTCCGCAGGGCCGCGCGCCCAGCTTCTGGTCGTGTTCTGCTCACGGGCTCAATGCGCTTGAAGCGGGACCTTCCGCCTGGCTGCTCTCGCCAATTCTTGATGAACGCAAGGGCCGCGCTCCGTTAGGTTTGGAAGCACTCACACGCGGTCGAGCGGAACTCACACGCTTTAGTGTTCGACCGAAGCTGTTCGCGCTGGGTGGTGTCCGCGCGGGAAGTGCGGCCGAGTGCCTGCGTGCGGGAGCGGATGGCGTGGCCGCCATCGGTGCTGTGTGGGCAGGCAGACTCGAGCCTTTGCTGGAAGAACTGGCGCTTCTTCGCTGAGAGGCGCCAGCCTCTGCTTAGACGCGGAAGTTACTGCTGCGGCGCGGCCCCAGGTAGCGGTGGGATGCAGCCTCCGGCCATGCACTGATTGCCTGGAATACAGTCGTTATTCGACTGACACGGCCAAGCGCATTTGCCAACCTGCGTATTGCAACGATGCGTGAGACATTGCGCATCCGACGTGCACGCTAAGGCCATGGGAGAAGGCTGGGACAGGGGCGCACTCGGTGCCGCGGAAGGCGTCGGCTGAGGCTGTTGGCCATAACCAGGCTGCGGCTGCTGACCATAGCCAGGCTGCGGCTGTTGGCCATAACCAGGTTGTGGCTGTTGGCCATAGCCAGGCTGCGTCTGTTGACCGTAACCAGGCTGCGGCTGTTGGCCATAACCAGGTTGTGGTTGTTGAGCGTAACCAGGTTGGTAACCACCCTGTTGCGGCGGCGGCTGCTCTTCATTCTTCTTGCAGGCAGAAAGGGCGAGTGCCGGAAATAGACCAACAATAAGGGAAGCTTTGAGGCGCATTGATTTCTCCGTCGAAGGCTCCTTTCAGTAGTGGGCCCAGCCTGCTCGGTCAACTCGCCTCTAATTCCCCTAGCTTGAGTGCTTTTTTGGGTGAGGCGCACTGGAGATTCGGCGCCAAAACCGGCGCAAGCCGGCGCGCCGCAGCGCTCCGAGACGTGTCCGCGAGCTCTATCTCAACATCGGACACCAGATAGTAAGCATGCTTACTATCTTCCATGGAACGAAAAAGGCAGCTCCCCGGGCACGGCTGCGGCGCGGGTAGACCAGTGCTGGCTCTGGGTGGTTGTGCGACATGTCCACCCCCTGGCGTAAGGCCGCTCGATTGGCCTCAAAACGGTGTTCAGGTTGAATCGGATAAAGCCCAGGCACATCGGTCCGTTCGTAATCCATGAAGCTCGTCGCGCTTGCCGCAATTGAAGTTGGCGCATCCGCTTCGTGGCGCGCACACTTAACAGAGCAGACTCAAGAGATGGCTCGAGCAGCAAAGAGCGGTAAGTTGGCTAGCCCCGAGCCACGCCGACTCTCGCGCACTCTCGCACTTGGGTTGGCGCTGACGGCTATGTTCGCCGGCGTGCTGTCGGCACGCAGCGTGCGCGCCGAGGAGCCAGCGCGCGTCGATCTGAGGCTCTTCGTGGACGACGACGACGACGATGATGATGGCATTGCCGATGGGCAGTCCACCACATTGAGTTTGCGGGCGACCACTGATGTGAGGTGGTTAACTAGTCGCGATCAATCGGCGAAGACCATTTTGGAGCCCTCGGTGCGTTTGATTGCGGGTACCACCCCCTTGGCGTTTGAACAAACTCCTTCGAGTGGTGTTCGGCTGGGGATTCAAGCCCTGAAGCCAGGTGTGGCAGACCTGGAGATTGAAGGGGTGACCTTGCGAACGAGCGCGATTCAGGTGATGGCGTTAGATGCCTCTGGAGCTTCGGTGGATCTGGCGACCTCTCATGTTGCGCTGGCACGGGGCCTGCCTACGTTGCTGAACGCCTCAATCTCAGGCAAAAACACCGATCCAGAAACGTTCCGTTGGCTTCTGGTGGGGAGCGCACGCGAGCTGCCGCCCTTCATTACACTGGTTTCGTTGCGCCCCAATGGGAACGCCCTTGCAGCGTTGGAGCAAGTGCCGCTCTCGCCCACACGCTGCCCGGTGTCAATTCCCGAAGGCCTCGCTTGCCAGGCAACCGAACCGATTCGCGCCGTCTGGGACGCATTGGAAGCGAGCCATCCGGCACTCCAGAATCGCGCGCTCCGTGCCGAAGTGGGCGGAAGAATCAGCGTGTTTGTTGGCGGCGAAAAGGCTGCCTCCGTGCGCGTCGGGGGCCCGAGGGCGAGCGCACTCGGCCCGCTCGGGCGGCACCGTGCGAACGTACGCGTGCGGCTGATTCGAGAGTCGCGCGGCGGCGCCCCGCCTCTCGGGGATAGTGATGCAAGTGCGCTCCAGATCGTCAGAAGTGAGCTGGCAGCGGCGACGGCGCTCTGGGGGCAGTGCGGGATCCAGTTGGCAGTCCCGGGCCAGGAGGATGTGAAGCTGGTAGACCCGCCGATCCGCAGCTTGCTCGCTGTAGGCTGTGAGCTGGGCGCGCCCGCAAGCGGCGGCGAAATCCACTTCACCGCGGATAAGCGACCCATTGCTTTCAAGACCCAACCAGGCCAAACACCCGCAGTCGTCGCGCAAAGCTTGTCAAAAACGCTTTCGGACGCGGGCTTCCAAACTCAGCTGAGTCCGAATGCTGCGATCTCCAATGGCGCCCTGCGCACTGTCGATCTGCTGGTGAAGAACAGGAACGGTGAGCCCGTTGAGATTGGCACTTTAGCAAAGCAGCCGTTGAGCACGGATCCGAGCCTCAGCGTGTGTTTGGGTGATGTCGATCTGGGAAACGGCCTCCGGCACTTCAATGACTTCAACGCAAGCGCAGGAACGCTCGACGAACGCTCCATCATTCGGGCCTACGATGATGGGGACCCCACGACCATCGACGTGTACGTGGTGCCATCCTTTGCATCGTCAGGCCGCATTGGGGAATCCTTCATTCTGGGGGACGGTGCTAGCATTCAGAATGTCGTGATCGTGGATCGCGCGGGTATCCAGGCGGGCCCACGCTCCTTCGCGCTTGCCCACGAGTTGGGGCACATTTTTCTCGATATGCCAGGACACCCCGATGATTTCGGCGTGGATAAAACGACGAGCTTGATGGACGCGGACGCCTCGGATCCCACGATTTTTGGACCACGCCAGCTTTCCCTCGCCGAGTGCGAACGTGCGCTTGAGCAGAGTGGCCCAACAGCAGCGGTGCCGTTGCTCACACCCTGGCCGCTCTTCGAACCCGGCGTTGCAGCGACTGTCAGCGCAACGAAATAACAGAGAGTTCTGTCCCGCCCGCGTAGCCGTAGCTCACGTAGGAATCAAAACCACTCACCAAGAGACCCACAGGTGTATCGGCTTCGAGCACGTGCACGCCATCGCTCTGGTTGCCCGGGCAAACTAGGGGCTTGCTCGTCGCTGCTGCCACGTTCGAACCCGGGCAGACCCCCGTTGTACTCTTTTCGTCGATCTGAGGAAAACTCAGTTGGCAAGTATAAACGACGAGATTCGACGACGGGATGAGCACGTCCGGCGAATCGATCCCGAGCGCGATTCCCAAGCCGCTGGGCATCGCTTGCACCAAGCCATCCGCTGACGCCGACTGACAGCCAGCGATGAGCTCAATCGGTTGGCGATCTAGCGCAATTTTCGCATCGGTTGGGGCGACGATCTGAGCAAAATCGAAGCTGTATTTGTCCGGCGTGAGAAATACGTACGATGCGCGAAATTGTTCGGTCGGAGGCACAATCACGAAACTTGGATCGCCGCCTGGTTCGCCGTTCGGAATGCCAGCTGCTTCGGCGCTCGGAGAAAACGCCGCAAGCATCACCGGCAGATTGCTCTGTAAGACAAAGTTCCTCGTCGCGCTGATATCGACAAAGTCACCGCGCGCTTTGAGCCGAATGTTGCCTGGGCCATCGGGTGGGAGGGTCGTGGTGATGTCTGCGCCGCGCTCATCCACCGCGACAACCCGAAACACCTCTGGCTGGGCGACTTCTTCGACGGCAGCCCCAGCATTCTTCAACGCCCGCGAGCGGTTGGGCGATACAGCCGCGACAAAGCTGGTGCCCGCGGTGCGAATCGGGTCCAGCTGCTCTTCGAGATGGTCGGCGCAGCAACGTCGCGATGACAACGTATCGAAGAACGGCACATCAGCCGCTTCGCTGCCGCTGAACACCACCAGCGGGCCGTCGGCACTGATGATGGATCCAGTAAAATCAGCTCCAAATTGGCCAGTTTCCAGGTTGAGCACGTCGAACGGTTGGAGGGTGTGTTCCACCACTCCACCGATCGGGGTGTCAGCAACAGGGCCGCCGGGAACGATGCGAGCCGTTGTTTTGATCTTCACACGCGTGTTCGGTCGAGTTCCGACCAGCGTGAGGAAGGAACGTAGATTGACCGGTTGGTCAGGATCAAAATTGGTATTGCGATCCTCCGAAGATCCGATCGTCTGCGGCCAGCCGAGCGCGACATAGGAATCTACGAGTGTACCGGCCGTGTCGGTCATGGACAGGGACTCGACGGGCTTCAGCAGCGAAGCATCGTTGGAGAAAACGTCCACATTCTCGAGTGGATTGAATTGATAGGCGACGACGGGAAAGTTTGAAGTGATGCGATAGGCATGTCGAGTCAAGGCCGTGTGGGTGCCCGTATCGTATTCGCCTGGCGCTGAACCATCGACCTCGCGCGGCCCCAGCTTAAAGACGAAAAGATTCATGGGCGAGATCTTGGTCTCCACGACCCGCACCGGGTTCCCTGCGGTTCCGATCTCCGAATCATCTCGAAATACGCTGACGGTTGCCGAAACATCGGGCTGAAGGTTGCTCACAACGACCGCAAATTGTTGAGCGGCGGCGTTGGCGATGCGGTCCACGTTGCGGCTCTTGATGTTGGCGTTGTCGAGATCCACGCCCCAATATTCGCAACCGACATTGCTGCGGCGTTGAGCTGACACCGCACATAGCGCAGAGCACGCTCCGTTTCGGCAGGCGTTGCCCGCGGTCGTGTCGCACGTCTCTGAAACAGCGAACGCTTCGCCATCGGCTTGGCAACGCACCGCGTTTTGGCCATCGCACTTGCGTTCGTCGGGAATGCAGGTTCTACAGGCACGCAGGGTTGGGGCACACATTTTGCCCTGGCTGGCGCAGTCTTCTGCCTGGGCCCAGCTGCCTGAATCTCGGGGACCGCCACAGACTTCCAACCGACCAGAAAAGCAACGCTTCTCCCCCACCGTGCAAGTTGGCGGCGAGGGAATCCTGGAACCAAGCCAGCGATCGGAACGATCAAAATCGCAACTCGCTCCGATCCCGATGAACCCAACGAGAATCACTTTTTTCGCGGCGTTCACTGCGAGAGCCCTCTACGGCGTAAAACGTCCCTGCACTACGTCGACGGCGTACGCGGTCCACGCCCGTGGCGAAAGCTGGCCGTAGCTGAGTGAGCCGTACTGAAAATTATCAATCCGAGCACTGGAAACCTTCAGCGTGATGCTTCCAGGAACAAGTCCAAGATCACTTGAGAGCGTGCTGAGCACGGGCAACTCAACGGCTCTCTTACCTCGCGGGAGCACGATCCTCCAATTGACGAGGCCAGCACCGCTTGAGATGTCCACCACCACCAAATCCACCTCCGCTCCACCACTCGCCCAATCGACAGACAACATCCTGCCATCCCAGGTTACGTTGGGGGCAGGGCTTGTCAGCTTCGGGATCTGCACGAATTGATCCAATGCGAGAACCTGCCCCGAGAGGGTTGTCTTGCCGAGCGCCCCTCTTGAACGCGGAACACCGCCACTTTCGCCTGTGTAAGCGCTAGCGCCAGCCACATAAACAGCATCGCTCAGGGCGGCGACCAACGGCGGGAGCCCAACGATGTCGAGCGCCTCCACGGCCGGATAGAGGGTCTTCCGTTGTGCACCCGGCAAGATGACATAGCCCTGATCCGCGATGCCGACGGCGACGCTCAAATCGAGGCGATTCGGGCCACGTGCGGTCAGCTCCGGGCCGGTAACTTGTACGCGGATGCTTTGATCGAGAGGGAGATTGATCTGGAGGAATACGTCTTCTTTAGTGCGCTCCGGATCGACCTTGACGCCCGGGGTAATTCCCATGACATAAGGAATAAAGATCGGCGGGCTCACCGTGCGATTCTCGAGTCCCGCGAGCGCATACAGCGTGAGCGTATCTGGGTAGCTCCGAAGCGAGAAGCGATAACCGGAGTTTGTTCTGTCCGACGGGGTGACAGCATCGTAGGTTTCAGGCAAAACAAAGGGGCTGGTGGGGTCGTTGGCGAGCGGGAAAACGTAGGCCACGAAGTGCTCGTCTGGCGTCTTGGGCGGCGGCACGTTGTTCCAGCCGCCCGCTTGAAATTCACGAATATCAGGCCAAATGAGCTCACCCTCCACGCTTTCGGTGGTGATCGAAGCCCCACCGGTGAGCCGCGTGGCACCGGGATTGCCACAAGCCGGAGAGAGCACCGGATCGAGGTACACGGTGGCCGTTTCAACTGGGATATCCACCAGTGTGATCGGCTGATAACAGCGTGTCACTACAGTCAACGTTTGAGGCGTTGCGAGCTCAGCGCCTTCCAAGCTCACCCTTCCGGCGGCATCCACCTGTTTGACGACACTGCCGTTGCCGCCAACGACGACGGCGCCGCTCAGGGGCTTACCGCTGTTGCGGTCGAAGACGAGCACCTCCAACTTGCCGTTGATCGCATTTCCGCTCAGGCCCCCGCGGAAGTTATTTTTGCTATCTGAGTAAGCGTAGGCGTCGGCCACATCCACTTGGACTCCATCGGCGGTTTGCACGCGGACGGGCTTCGCGCCGGACGTGCCTCTCGGCGCGGTGCACACAATCTCTTCAGGGCTGAGTGCGCGGAGTGAAGTGCAGGCCTGGAGATCGACGTAAACCTGGGTGGTGTTATCCCAGAGGGTGCCTTTTCCGTTGACGCGGACTTCGGTGCCTCCGGCAGTGGGCCCAACCGCCGGTGTTACGAAGAAGCTGTCGAAGTGATAGCCACCGAGCAGCGTCCGACGCGAGGCGAAGTCCGTTCCATTCTGGGTGGTGACGTCAATGGCACCTGGGGTACCAGGCGGGATCACGATCTGCAGCCGTTTAGAATCGACGGGCTGAATACTTGCCGTGGGCAGCTCCTGATCGCCAAAGAAAACCCGTGCTCCAGGCGTGAAGCCGTTGCCGCGTAGAATGGCAAGCTGCCCGCCCGAGAACGCGCCATGATTGGGCTGAACGGCCAGCAGAGCGAGCGCATCGGTACTGATCGCCATGGGATCGGCCGTGCCGGCACCGAGATCGATCGCTGAAGGCACGGGGACGGGGGCCTCAGGCTGGCTGCCACGTTGATCGACAGAGATTTTTGGCATGCACGCGCCAAGCAGCACCGAAATGATGAGCCACGCGCGCTGTGCTTTGACGTTGGTTTGCAGCATTTCCGGCCTTGCTTAGGCTAGAGCGACACCGCGGCTGCCGCAACGTGATGCTGAGAGGTTTCTCGAAGTTCGACACCGGCATCAACCAATGTTTGTGCCAAGCGCAGGGCTATCTGGCGACGCGTGCGGCGCCCATCGCTCGGCCCGACACAGCCGGGACAACCCGTTTGGCAGGAGCAGCCTTCAATCAGATCCTTCGCGCGCCCCAGCAATTCCACCGCACGTTCATAAATCCGCGGGGCCAAACCCACTCCGCCCGGATGGGCATCGAACAGAAAAATTGTCGGATCGTGCTGGCCTGTTTGGCCTGTGTGAGGGTTTCTGCCTGGTGCCAGGCTGTAAACTCGAGCCTGGCCGACGACACCTGTTCCTGAAAGTGGCTCAGCCAGTGCCTCTTCGCCGCCATCGCCTAAAGTCTGCCCGATATCGCGCGGATCGCACATCAGAGCCAAGGTGGCCACAGTTTCGAGTGCGGCTCCCAACCCACGGAGCCCGTCGATCACGTCCGGGCGCTCCCGCCCCATACCGACTATCAGGCTTTCGGGCACCGTTAGCCAGAAGCTGGTGGTGTGCATCTGCATCTCTGGCAAAAACACTTCGCCATACCCGGCGTTCTCATGCGTGAAGAATTTAACCTTCTTATACCCGGTTACTTTCTCTTCAACCTTCACGTCTCCCAAACCGAGCCGAGCGCGCCCGAGGTGCGAAGTGCGGCTCTCTTCGATCACCAGCACCGTGCGATAGGTGAGGGCTGTCGTAAAATAATCGGGCTTGACCTTCGTGACGTACGCTTTGTGGTTTTCGAAATCTAAGCGCTCAACCTGATACTGTTCGGCATCGTGTTGGTAGATCGCCTGCTCATGCAGCATGGTGTGGGCTGCGCGATAATCGAGCTCTGCTAGCGTTTTATCGGTCGCTGTATCGATAATGACGAAATTATCCCAGCCGATATTGCGCAGCGAGACGCTGCTGGCAGGGAATGCCTCGCCCGCCCAGAAATAGCGGCCTTTTGCGGCGTGCACCAAACCGTGACCTGCCAAATAATCGAGCGCATCGCGCGTGCCATCGGTGCCCAACGAAAGATAACTCTCGCCGGCGGCAACCAGTGGAGAAGCAGGCTTGTCGCCTTTCGCCGAAAGCTCAAACGGCGCTTCAAAGGTGGCGCACTTCAAGTGTGAGATCACAATCTCCACGTTAGACGGATCGATGCGCGCTTCCTCGGCGGAGGCTTTGAGCAAATACTCCGGATCTTGTGCCAAGTATTGGTCCAAACCTCCACTGCCACACACCAAGACCGCGATACTCTTCTCACCCCGGCGCCCAGCTCGCCCAAAGCGCTGCCAAAGGCCCGCCACCGATCCCGGATAACCTGCGCAGATCACCGCCTGCAGATCTCCAATATCAATGCCCAACTCCAGGGCGTTCGTCGCCACCACGCACAAGATTTCACCTTCGCGTAGACCGCGTTCGATTTCCCGACGGGCTTTCGGCAAGTAGCCCCCGCGGTAAGCCTTGATCGACTCCGGCCCAGCGACCTCGCTGCACTGATCGCGCAGATATTTGAGCATGATCTCCACGGAATTGCGTGATGGCCCAAACACGATACTGGGCACGCGGGCGCGCACTAAATCGGCGGCGAGGCTCACCGAATGGTGCAAGGAGCTGCCTCGGATCCCGAGCTCTTCGTTCACGATCGGGGGGTTGTAAAGAAAAAACTCGCGTGCCGTGCGCGGAGCTCCCGAGCGATCGACGAGCTCAATACTAGCGGGCTCAACGCCCAACAGCCGCGCCGCGTGTTCGCGCGGATTGCCAATGGTGGCGGTTGCAGCGATGAACCTAGGATTGCTGCCATGGAACCGTGCAATGCGCTGCAAACGGGCAATCACGTGCGCCATGTGCGAACCAAAAATCCCGCGATACGTGTGCAGCTCGTCCAAAACGACGTACTTTAAGCCGCGAAATAAGCTCGACCAACGTGCATGGTTGGGCAAAATCCCCGAGTGGAGCATGTCCGGGTTCGTGAGGATGATCCGTGCTCGCTCGCGGGCGACACGCCGTGCATCCCCGGGTGTGTCACCGTCGAAGACAGTTGCAGGTGTGCTCATTCCCGCCTCGGCCATAAAGCCCCGAAGCCCATGTTCTTGGTCGCGGGAGAGCGCTTTGGTCGGATACAAGTAGAGCGCCGTAGCGCTCGGATCCCGAATCAGGGCATCGAGCACCGGTAAATGAAAACAGTAGCTCTTGCCGCTCGCAGTGGGCGTCGCCACAACGACGTTCCGCCCCGCGAGCGCCGCCTCGACCGCCTGGCTTTGATGGGAATACAGATCGCGGATCCCGCGTTTGGCCAGAGCCTGCATCAAGGCGGGCGCCAAGCCGGAAGGGGCAGGGCTCATGCGCGGATCTTCCGCTTCAATACGGCGCTGTGCCGCAAAACACTCTTGAATTTGGCCGGATTCGCCCCATGCCTGAAGCACGCTTTCGATGCCGACCGACTTGGCCCAAGGTGCCGCGCCCATCCGGAAGACTAAACAGATGTGCGGTAGTTTGTAAAGCAGAGGCTTTGGCGTAAAGGTGAGCCACTCGATGTCCGACCAGCCCATTCCCGTGATGCCAGCGGCCACCCCCGCCTGGCATGGCCGCCCCACCTTCGTGTTCTTTGGGGTGGTTTCTGCCATTTCTTTGGCTCTCGATGTGCTCTCCAAGGCCTGGGCGGAGATCACTCTCACGAGCCGAACACCCTTCGATCCACCGTACACGCTGGTGGCGGATCACCTCGCCTTCAGCCTCGCTTATAATCGGGGCGGGGCCTGGGGGTTGCTTCAAGATGCTAGCGAATCGGTGCGCCGTCCGTTTTTCTTGCTCGTGAGTTTGCTGGCGATAGCGTTCATTGTTTCTCTCTACGGGCGCCTGGCTCCGCGCCAATGGGCCTTGAAGTGGGGGCTTCCGCTGGTTCTTGGGGGCGCCTTGGGTAATTTGTCCGACCGGATCACACGCGGCAGTGTGGTTGATTTCATCGATTATCAAGCGGCGTGGGTCGAAACGATGAATCGGATGATTGCCAAGCTCTACTCGGGCTGGGGGCTCACCGATCATTGGCCCACGTTCAACGTGGCGGATATTTCGATCTGCATCGGAGTCGGGCTGATGGCCGTAGACATGTTAACGTCTCATCGGCTGCCGGTTCACAGCGAGCCGGAGAGTGGCCTGGCGTCGGATGGTCCAGTAGCTGCTTCGAGCACGGATAGTCCGGCGCCGTAGCTCGGTTGGGCGCATGATGCAGGGCCGATTGTTCACGCTCTTCGACACCGGCTTCCCGAGCTATTTCGTCCTTTTGCTGTTGGGGTTTGTGTTTGCCACGGCCATGGGCGCACTCTGGGCGCGACGCCTGGGACACAACCCAGATGTCATCGTCGATCTCGGGGTAGCGATGTTGATAGCTGGCGTGGTGGGCGCGCGGCTTTTGCACGTTATCGCCGATGGTCATTTCATGGATTACGTCCACTTGTGCACGGATCCCAGCAAAGTGGATTGGCTAGTCACCGAGCAGCAGTGTGTGGCTGCCGATTACGGCGGGATCTGGGATGCAGCGAGGAAAGTCTGTCACCCCGCAGAGCGAGACTGCTTTCGCTGGGCAGAATTCTGGGCGGGCGGCTTGACGTATTATGGGGGCTTCATCGGCGCCTCACTCTGGGCCGTGCGGCAATTGCGTGTGGATCGGTTTCCGTTCTGGCGTGCCGCCGACATGGCAGGCCTGGTGGTGCCAATCGGCCTCGGTTTTGGGCGCATGGGTTGCCTCTTGGCAGGTTGCTGTTTTGGCCGCCCAACGCCGTTAGCGCCCGGTTTGAGCTTTCCCTCGAACAGCCCAGCCAGTGAAGCACAGTTCAAGGTGGGTCTCTTGAAGTCGCCGCTGGAGCCTTCGCTCGCTGTGCACCCAACTCAAGTCTACGAATCTCTGGGCTGCCTGCTCATCGCCGCCTTGTTGATTCTCTATTGGCACGGACGCAAACGTTACGATGGGCATGTATTTGTGATGTTTGTGTCACTCTATGCAGCGCTTCGCTTCGTGTTGGAGTTTTGGCGAGATGATGAGCGAGGTGGGTTCCTTGGCCTCAGCACTTCACAGCTGATCGGGGTGGCGATGCTCGGGTTGGCGGCAGCTCTGCATGCGCGATTGCGGCCACGGCTCAGTGCCGCGTAGACTAGTGAAATGAGAGGTTCCGAGGCAGCCGTCAGAGCCGTCCTGGTTTGGGGCGCGATAGCAATCTCAGCGTGCTCCGCAACACGGGAAGAGAAGCCGCCGTACCTCGCAGCCTGTGGCAATGCGGGAGCGAGCTGCGTACTGGGAATCGTGCGTAGCTCGAAAGGAACCCCGAGCGACGCCACGGGGGGCAGGGGTGCGGGCGGGGGTGCAGGCGGTCAGCCCACTCAGCCTGGAACGCCGGGCAAAGCGGTGTCTGTCTCCGGGAAGATGGATCTCTATCGTGACGAGCAGTTCAGCGCGAAGGCGGGCTTCGCTGAGCCGGTGACGATTACAGCAGACGGTCCCCTCGGCAGCCGGGTGAGCACGCTCTACCTCGGAAACGGGGTCTTCACGTTGGAGGTGAAGGAGACCACCGAGAATTGGTTCAGCGCGAAAGCCGAGGGCGGGCAGGATGAGGTGACAACCCTTTGGGCGTTCAACACCCAAGCCAGCAAGACCACGAATATCGTTCTTTCCCGCTCAACCGCCATCGACTCGATATTTAGCTTCGCTCGAAGCCCGATACCGCGCAGCGCAACGGCTGCCCACGTCGTGATCAACGTGGTGGATGCCAATGGTTTGCCGTTAGCTGGGGTTGCCGTGAGCGCCCCCGCGGACAGCTTCGTCGCGTATGCCAGCGGTTTGACCTGGGCCAGCACGATCACGGAAACCACCGCGCTCGGTCGCGCATTTGTGGGGAATCTTGCGGCGCCTACAGCTGGCTTTCGTGACGTGTCGCTGACGCTGTCGGGAACGCTGGTGCGCGCGCTTGCGGTGCGCCTTTCCGGTGGTGCCGTGAGTATCGTGACCGTGCGACCCTAACGTGCGCGATCCGTGTGCGATCCCTTAGCGAGCAGGTGTTTCCGGGCCGCGCTGGGAGAGTGCTGCGTCGGCTTCGCGAAATAGGCCAGCTAAAGAACGTACAAACGCCGCCAACCAGGGGTTTTGATCCAATTCCCGATTGAGCGCGGCGCCCGTGATGAGCTTCACGGTGACCGTGTCGGACGCGACGACAGAAGCCGTCCGCGAGCCTCCCGTGAAGACGGCGGCTTCGCCGAAGACGGAGCCCGGACCCAGTTGTCGGATGAAGGTTCGTACTCCTTGGATACTCTTAAACACATCGCACGAGCCACTCTGAATAATGTACGCCGTATCTCCGGCGTCACCTTCATCAATGATGCTTTCCCCCGGCTGAAACACGGTCGTTTCGAACCAGCCACCACCCTTCAGGAATTGCTCTAGATCCGCGCGGAGGGCAGCAACGCTGGGGTAGCGATTTTGGCGCAGGGGAGCGAGAGCTTTGACGGCGATGCGAGATAGTTCGGGCGGCAGCTGCTCCCAAGTGCGGCTCTGAAGCGGGAGGCTGTGTTCGCGACTGAATGCAGGGCCTAGCAGGCGCTTCGGGTCGTTCGGTGGGTGACCTGTGAGGACTTCGAAGAGGACACCACCGAGGCCGAAAACGTCAGTTCGTGCATCAATATCGTCCGTTCGACCCAAGATCTGCTCGGGAGACATATATGCCGGGGTTCCGCGGAAGGAGCCCGTGTCCTCCGGCCCACCAGTGATACGAACAAATGAGTCGTGTTGGGCCCAGCTGGCCGCGGCCTTCGGGGCGATGGGTTCGGGTGCATCTCGAGGTGACGCATTCTGAGAGTCGTCAGAGGCGTTCGAGCTGTCCGAGCTGTCCGAGCCGCCGCGCTCCGTCAACAGCAGGGCCACCCCCCAGTCCATCAGATAAACCTGCCCGTGCTCACCCACCATGATGTTGTCCGGCTTCACGTCGCAGTGGATAACCCCCCGGCTGTGCGCGAACGAAAGGGCATCGCAGAGCCGCACCATGATCTGAACGAAGCGGTGCAGTTGATCCACGCCTTCAGCATCGCGCCTGGGGGCTCCGGTTGCCTCAAACAACAATTGACCGAGGCTGCGCCCCGCGAGCAGCTTCATGACAATAAATGGGCCGTTCTCATCCTCGCCCAAGTCGTAAATCGGCGCCACATTGGGATGCTCCAGTTGGCCCGTGATTTGCGCTTCTTCCGCGAAGCGAGCGACCGCAAAAGGATCTTCTAAGAGCTCAGGATGAAGGCTCTTAATGGCGACTCGCCGCCCGAGGATCGGATCCTGTGCCGCTTCGATGCGTCCCATGCCCCCGCGCGCGACCTCACCCAGACGACGGAACCTGACTGGCGTCGAAGCCGTTAGCTGAGGGCTGCCTTTCTCGTCGCTGGGGCAAGACATGGCTTCACATCCTTGGGTTAGCGGGCCAATGTTCCTGGCAAGCCAGCGATGACCGTGGTGCCTTGGGGTACGATGCTGATCTGGAGGTTGGGGCTTTGGAGCTGACTCTGGATCTCCAACACATCGAAGAGCGCCGCAGCGATGTGTTGCTCGCGCGCGATGGCCGCGAGTGCCTTGCCGACAATGAGAGGCCTTGTTGCTGAGGCTTTGGCGAACTCGATCGCAGCTTCCCGCTCCGCTGTGGAGCGGATCACGTTCACGCGGTTGGAGCCATCTTGCTGAATCGCAGCTGTGACTTGGCGCAGACGGTTGACCACTTTTTGTTCGATCTGGGAGATCATTCCATAGTCGCGAAGGTGCACCTTGCGGATGTAGATGCTTCCCACCCTATAGCCCCATTCCTGAGATTTGCCAGATACTTCTTCCCGGACCACACCGCTCATAGCGTGGCGATTTTCCAGCATCTCAGCGAGCTTCATGTTGCTGAGGCAGCGCACGGTCGCATTCGAAACGTTGGCGCGCAAGGAACCTGCAGGGTCGGTATTCTTATATAGATAAGCGACGGGATCGCTGACGTACATCTCGCACCAAACCCCAATACCCATCGGCGCGCCCTCCTCGGAATTCACCGGCTGGCTGCGCAGATAAATTTGATCGAGCCGCAAATCCACTGTGAACTTCTTGCCGAAAAACGGCACCAACATCGCGAAGGGCCCCATGCTGAGCCAGGGAGTGTGCAATCCCGGCTCCAAAATCACGGCGCGCACTTTGCCAAATAGTTCAAAAACAACGCATTGCCGCTCCCGAACCACCACGTAGAGCGCGAACAAGCGCGCCACAGCGAGCGCGAGTGGAACCAGCAGAAAACACAAAAAGAACGTGACGCCGAGTGCAATCAGGAAGTTCATTTCAACACCCCTTCGATGTCGTTGATCACCACTTGGCCAGCTTTCCTGTGTAGCCCGAGCTTGGCATTCCGCACGTAGGCGGCAATTGCGCCGGGCCCACCCGCACCCGCCAGCTCACGCAGTTGATTGGCGAGGGCCAACAGGGGTTCCACCTCCGCGTGAGCGTTCAGCGTTTCGATTTCAACAGCTCGTTTGGACTGAACGATGCGTTGGTCAGCCGCCGCCTGAGCCAGACTGATCTCACTTGAAACATGATTGTGTGCCGTGTTGATAGCTGCGAGCGCGGAATCCACATCTTGTGGGGGATCGATTGAAGTGATGAGGGCCGCGTCCAGGCGAATCCCGTAGCGTGCGGCGGCCGAGGCGCACTCGACATCCATGCGTTCGTTCAAATCGCGGAGATTTTTGCGGAGATCATTGATGGAAATGCCTTGTGCCACGCCGTTGGTGTCGGCGGTCAATGGATCGCCCAGAACCGCCGAGGCATTCGGTGCCTCGAAGTTTGCGATGCGGTCGCGGAGCACGGAGATGAAGTAGCCCATCACGTGCGCCACCGGGTTCTTGACGCCGAACATCAAGGCGTAAAGATTATTTTCGGCGACGGTGTAGCGGATCTGACCGCTCAGTCCGGTGTTCAGCTGGTCTTTGGTCACAGCTTCCAGCAGCTGACCATTTTGATTCATCGACGGAGCTTCCGGATCGTAGGCGATCGGAACCGTGATCGTCGCAATCGACGTCTTGTGCAGCGTTTGCCAGGGCAATTTCCAGTAGAAGCCCGGCCCGATCACTCTCACTTGGGGGTAAATGTAGCGTTCACGCTCTTCGGGCCGCAAAGGAAAGGAGACGGGATCCTGCAGCGTTGTCATCTCCCCGATCCGCTGGGCTTTCCCGAAGGTGGCGATCACCGCTCGCTCGTTCGGGCCAATAGTGTAGAAGCCGCCCAGGCCATAACGCGCAACAAACCAGAAGATGATACCAAAAAAGACGCCGGCCAAGATTCCCATTGGCGCGCATCCTACCGGTTTGGGCTAGCGGGGAACAGGGGGCAACCAGGGGGCACTCGAGGGGCACCGAAGC
>Ga0163155_10001498_pt1 | contig 28242 bp, 46 predicted proteins | sample OliLakLV19SP4G1_FD_148611 | JGI IMG/M metagenome (GOLD analysis project Ga0163155, IMG submission 148611) | Freshwater microbial mat bacterial communities from Lake Vanda, McMurdo Dry Valleys, Antarctica - Oligotrophic Lake LV.19.SP4.G1 | ecosystem: Environmental > Aquatic > Freshwater > Lake >... | reverse complement strand
GGATTCCAACAATTAAATAATACCTTGTAAATTTGTTTTTTCTAAAAATATAAATCCCTTATTTTTTAAATAAATATCGCCGTATTTTTTAGCTTCTTCAAGATCATTAAATGATTCACAATCTGTCGCAAACATGGGACACATTAGAAATGTGTTTATCTATAAAATAGAATTTAGTTATTTTGCACTAAGCCTGGCCGTACAGATCTTTTCTTGTATAGATTGTTGTGGGCCGATTTGGACTGAATTCAAACGTAATTATCCATGGATGTAATATTTTATCGCGCTGCATTTTCAATATTTGAATAGATTAATTTTATATAATTCCAGCCATATTAGTTTTTTCAACCAGTACGAATCCAATCTTTTCAAGTTCCGTGTCAACATATTTTTGTGCCGAAGTAACATTACCAAATTTTCCATATATACATAATTTTTCAAAATGAATAATTGAAAAATTATTATAATTACTATATACAGTGATGTAGCCGAATTCAGCAAAAGAATCTGTATTTATAATACAGCTCCTGTAAGTTATACTAAAACCAACAAAATTTAGAGACAGGTCTTTCCAGCGACTTAAGATTTTATCTTCCCGGTACACTGTCACCCACGTAGAGCGTGTAAAGTTCCAAGTCTTCGTGAAAACTTCTGAATATCAGAAATATCAAATTCCATATAATCACGATCTTTGTCTTCCTCTAGCCAGATACCTCCGCGCTTCGGATCAATATTATCCTTCTGATCTTTCATGACTCTCTGTATAAAAATGCTTTCTCTACGTTTTGATGCAGGAGACCTGTGCCGATGTACACAATACAGCTCATTTTCTTCCTTAAACGTCGGAATATAGAAAAAATCATCGAAACAATAAATTGAATCGATCTGATCTTCGTCTTTATCGATTTCAATCATATTAATTTTTCGATAATGCTCCGGGCACGTCTGGATGTAAAAAATATTTGATTGAAAATATTTACATACCCTCCAAATATTAATTACTCCCTTATCAATTGCAAATAAATATTTAGAATCTTCTAAATTGTAAAAATCTTTATGGATTTGATACTTCTCTACGATCTCATCTTCAGATGGACGGAAAGAAACAGTTAATCCAGGATTATTCTTATCAAAACGATATTTGCACCGAATCTTTTGGCCTTCAAGCGTCATGGTGCGTTTGACGATTACGCAGTTTTTGTACCTGTGATGATACAATTCTTTCTTTGTATTGAAATAAAGAAGATCATTATATTTACCATCACAAAAAGATGCCTGAAGTTTGTTTTTGCATACAGGGCAGTATTTGGTCGTCGTGAGGAGGTCGTTAATGGTATCGAATTCTTCAATTTCTTTGTTTTTCATTTGCGACTTCCTTGCCACTTATTGAATAATTCAAGTTTCATGTCAGTACGTTCTGTAATTTTCGCAGAGTCAAGACAATTGTGTTGAATGACGAATTTACACGCGGCAATTAAATCAGCCAGTTCTTCTTCCATTCTTTCACGAAGATTCGACCCATCCCAATGATCTGATTCTCCGCCTGTACCGATCAACTTCCCCGCAACCTGACAAACCTCACCAGCTTACTCAATCAATTTTGAAAGTCCTGGCCAAACTTCACCACCTATACTGTATGCATTCGTCATGATCGGCAATCCTGAATTTTTCTTGATTGAACTTCGATCATTTCATATTCTATTATTTCCCAATCATTAGTTTTCTTTTTATCATTACATGACAAAAATAATGTCAGGTGTGAACGCACCTGGCCTAATGTCCTCCAAACTTTGCCGTTTTTACTCCAGTTAGGAAGTGAACCTCCGGTACTGAAAAGTCCTGTTTTTGTATTTTTGATTTTGTAATGTTTCATTTTTATTTGCTATTCTAAGCTATAGTGCTTATGTCGTATATTTTGTTCACCCGTAGTAAAACAGCTGAAAGGATAAGAAGTTTTATCGATTGGATCTCCAAACTCTTCTTCAATCTCTATGATCCATGTATCTAGATATCCCCTCCCGCGAATGATTCCGCATCCTCTGTAATCCTGTAGATTATAAAATACTCGTTCGCCATCTTTAAATTTAAAATTGTCTTTATTATTTAACATTAATTGAATCGTTTATTGGATGTTCCCATTCATGATCAGCGTCATCACAGCAATGCATTGCTGAACAACAACTACCACCTTCGAGGGTCAAATCCTTATCAACCACTTCAGTAATACCTAAAAATCTAAACGTAAAATCCCAAACATCATCAAAAAAATCAGATATTTTGTCAGGCATGTGCTGATGAAACATAATCATTCTAACTATTCTTGGATACCATACCATTTTTCTTTCACTTATATTAATAATCTTTTTATGCAAATAACGGCAATCACAGACAAGATCTCCTACTTTAAGTGACCTCATCCATTTCAATTTTTGATTGATATGTTTATTCAATTGATCCATCGTAATGATTTAAAATCTATAGGAAACCCGTAAACATCACAGGTTCCCTACAAGCTATCAGGATCGGCGCGTCTTCACTTCAGATCAGCCGGGATTGCTAATCGTGGTCCTAGCTTCGAGTGTCCTTTGTTTTCGGACTGGCTTAAACCAAATTGATACTTTCCATCATTAAAAGCATCCAGAGCCCAATTCGGAATGCTGTTAGTTTTCCCACATTGTTCAAAAATGTCACTCAACATTGTTTTGAATTCATCATTTGTGACGAAATTCGTAACCGGAGGAGCGACTTCAACTTTTGATTCAATGTGTTTGCCGCGGCTTTTTACACGCTGGCTTCCATTGAAGCGACTTTCAGCTTTTACCCTCGCTACAAACTTTGAAAAGGTATCCTTTGGACTACAGAATGAAATTCCGGCCTTGTACTGAATGGTATTGGGCGCGACTCGATCCCAATCGAAACAAACACAGGCATAGCCGGTTCCGGATTGTGTTTCAAACTTAACATACCTGAATCTTTTTGATTTCTTTTCCATATTATTCTCCAACTTTAGGACCCTGGCCAGAACTTCCGGGCAAGAGACCCTTGATTTTATCTACAATCATCGATGCAAAGACTTTTGGATGACTCGTCGCAAGTTTAACTGTCGCGGCGATTTTCGAAACCGGAGGTTTCGCTGATTGCGAACGTTTTGATTGGTCATAAAAAACGTCCAGATCGGCAAACGTCAGAGTGTCGGGATAATAAAGCAATGCTTCATCCGAATCTCCACTGAGCTTGGTGATCGGGATGGATGCATTGGTATAATTGGAGAATACATCATGAGATTCTCTAAAAAACTTACGAACAATCTCCGCAACATCTCGGTGCCTGCATTGAAATCCGGAATCTTTTACCGAATTAAAAATATCCAGAGCCGTGAATAGTTGTTTATGTTTAACTCTCCTCTCAATTTCTGACAAAACAACTCCGTCAAGAAGAGCGTCGACTCGCGAATTGGACATTTTTCTTTCTCCAGACCATAATAGTAGCACGAAAACACGCCTGCGTCAAGCTGTTTCGGTTAAACACACATATAATTAGAACGTCATCTCAAATTTGATAATTTGCAGGAACTTTTAATTATGATTCCGTAATAACTTCCGCGCTTACAAAACGTAAACGTTCCATCGATGTATCCAAGTTTTATTACATGGTTTTTGATCAAAAGATCTAATTCCCGAGTAAACATATAGAATATGTTGTTGGTTGTATTTGATCGGAATATGGTATAACAGCAAGATTGACCTCGGCTAAGTTGCTGGTAAATTAAAGCATCTTGAAATTCAAAATTTTCTTTCCACGTTACCCCGGGATGAGTCGACATGCATCTTCTGACCATATCTCCGGAAGATGAGAAAGGAATAAGATAATTAGTTTTTTTCGCCATAACAAACTTGTTGAGGCGAGTCTGATTGTCGTCGTAAACATTGCTACCAGGTACTGAAATCGGTGAGGTTTATCTCCTGACCACAATAACATTTGACCACTACAACCGTCCCGATTCCTGTTGGTGAGAAACAGTAAGTGTATTGTTGAGATCTTTCTTTGCTACACTTATGGTCGCGCGACCATTTCATGAACTGAGTTAATTCACGACCATTAAGTTCAAATTTCATTTAATTCAGACATTTATGGTACAGATAAAATACAGAAAACATATTAATTCACATTATCATTTGTAACGTGCTTTGACAAAGTTACGAATATGCTTAGCTACAGTTTTAGCTGTAGCCCGTACACCTAGATTTTGTGGGGGCATCAGTCTAATTTCTGGAAGATCAACTCCAGAACTAGGAATAAACAGATATTCGTACTCTGCGAGATTCAAGTCAAAAATTTTTTTAGCAGCATATCTGGCAGAACATTTTTTAGAACCGTTAAAGCCTTTAACGGTTACTCTACTTGCAGGATTTCCTAGGCTTATTTCATACTTATTAGGAAGAATAAGCGTAAAGGAAGATTCCTTTATTAGTCTTTACAATTTCCAAATTGTAAAACTTGTTGGAATTGTTCAGAATATCTGTAAAATTAAGCGTCCATCGCTTAATGGAATTCTCAATCTTAACATTTCCCATATCCGATTCTTTTACAACCTTTAGAGTCATCAGAATCTCATGTTTTGAAAACGTGGGACTCTTAATATGTTAAATTATATTTTTATATCTGGCACATAAAAATCTATCATCAAACGTAAAAACTGATATATTCAAATATCTGTCATTTTGTGAAAACATTATTTCACCATCAAATGAATCGTAACGTATGATCATTCCGCATTTAGAACAAAGATATTCTTCGGCTTCTCCGTAAGAAGAATAATAATTGTCTGCCAAAACATGATAATGTTCAACTATGAATTTTTCAAATCTTTGATAGGTTTTCATTCCTTCTATGCGATAGCCTGTAAATTTGTTTTATCTAACAAGATATACTTGTCAGAATTAATCAAAACCTGATCGCAATTTTCTTTAGCTTTAATTAAATCTTTGAATGATTTTGATCTATTATGCGAAATGATGCAATAAGAAAAACTTTTACTTGTTGTAACAATATATGCTATGATTACATTTGAATCATATTGTTTTCGGTAAGACAATATTGAACAATTATAAATTCTATTACATTCGTAAGTCCATGGCAATAGAATAATCGCGTCTTTCCAAATACACGCGGAACACCAAGGTCATCCATACTTCATAACATTCCAAGAAATGTATCTTCAGAAATCAAAACAATATTTAGTTTCCGCGCTGATTTGGCTTTCGCAGAAGTACTGTTGGGATCGGCAATAATAAGATGTGTACAATTCTTTCCTACAGAATCAGCTACGTCACCGCCGTTATCCTGAATCATCTTCTCAAGATCCGCGCGCTTAAGATTTGTCGAACCGGTAATACAAATCTTCTTTCCAGTCAACTTACCAGTGGCCTTTTTCTTAATCTTTACGCCAACAGACAGCAATTCATCAATAAGTTTTTCGTTATTTTTGATTCCATTATAGATGGATTGTGCCTTGGCAGGCCCGATTCCTGAAATATTTTCAAGTTGGTCTTGACTCAATTTTCTAATCTTATCTAGCGAATCATATCCGGCTCCAGTGATCATCTTGACCATGGAGATTCCGATCATCGGTATATTTAAAGCTCCGAGTAATGTTTCGATAGAGATTTCGGACCCTTCCCACAATTTTTCAAGACATTTTTTTGCAGAACGGTCGCCCATCCGCTCAATTCCGGCTAAATCTTCAGCGGACAATCGATACAAATCAGCTACCGTAGTGACTTTTCCAGTCTCGACCAATCGCTCAATCAATGCATCGCCAAATTCAAGAATATTTAGAGTCGTGATCCAAGAATGAATCCTCCCGACAACCTGGGCAGGACACTTGTCCGTATTAGGACAAACGAGATACTTGCCCACGATAGCATTGACATCGCCACAATGCTCACATTTCTTTGGATAAGTCAGAACCTGAGAACGTTTTCCCTTATCCAGATTCTCTTCAACGAAAGGAATTACATCATTTCGTCTAGAAATCAATACTTCACAACCATCAAACAATTCTAAATCAATAAAATTTGAATAATTATGAAGCGTAGCTCGTTCGATCGTTGCTCCGGCCAGATTTACAGGCTTGAATACCGCAACAGGGGTCTGTCTGCCGGTTGATCCGGTCTGCCAAATAACCTTAATCAATTCCGTAACGGCTGATTCATGGCCAAATTTAAAAGCTACGGCTCCTAATGGCCTTAGATCCTTATCTCCTAGAGATTGTTGTGTTTCAAGATCATTAATCCGTACAACCAATCCATCAATATCGTAATCCAACGTATCTCTAATCTTATCTTGATATTCTTGCCAAATGTTCTTGACATTAGCAGAATAGTTCTGATGAATTACTTGCCAATTAGGAATCTGTGCTGATTGCCGCTGCAACCATTCAAATTGTTCCTGTTCTGTTCGGAATGTTAAATCTTCGCTAAGTGCCTGGTAAAGATATACGTCAAGATGCTCCGAACCCGTACCATCTAAACGTTTACAAATACCTACAGCGTTCCTTGGATTTGCATATTCAGGAAAATATTTCTTATGATTAGAGCGTTTAAGAATAATTTCGCCACGAAGAGAGCCAGTAAAGTTTTTAATTTTTAATGGAACTCCCTTCATTTTCCTAACATTAACCGTAATGTCTTCTCCGGTAACGCCATCCCCACGACTGATAGCCTGGGAGAACACGCCATCCAGATAAATCAGTTCAATGCTAAATCCATCAAGTTTTTCAGTTACGAATATGGATTGATTTTTTGCTGTTGCGGAAATCCATGAAGACATTTCTTCTGGAGTCTGCACTTTATCCAAAGATCCCATTGGGATCTGATGTTTGGCTTTTTTCCACTCTTCTGCGGCAGGTGTCCCGACGCCTGTAACGATAGGATTGGTCGGATCAATGCGCTTTAGTTCGGAAAACAGCGCATCAAACGCCGCATCCGTCATGATCGGCGTAGAAGAATTGTAATAAGCCTCTTTAGCGGCTTGAATTTGACGAGAAAGCTTCTTGATTTTTTCTTTAGACATTTTTAATTACTTAGTTAGAAACTTTTTATTTAAAATTACTTAATAGATCTTTATTTTTCAATATTGTGATAATTCTCAAGAATTGTTCTTTGTCAATATTAATCAGATCTTCATTTTTAATTAGTCCTTTTAATTTAGAATGATGAAAATTAATAACTCTGATGACTTCCTCTCTTATCACGAGATTAAATCGATTTATAGCTCTTAATCTATACACGGTAATGTGAAAATCATCGACAAATAAAATATTATACGTATGAATGTTATCAATTAGACATGAAATAGCATCTTGATCTAAATCTGAGCAATAATATCCGCGAGCAAAATATTCAATAATAGGATCGGTCCCTCTAGTTGATCGTTCGGTCAGGTCGATTTTAATCGATTCATTCTTAACCGTAACTACTATCTGGCCATCTTTTAGTTCTGGGTCAGCTGTATAGACGGATGAACTAACAGTATATGATTTATTCATTTTTAATATGAATATATTTAAATTCAATAAGTCTTTCTGACTTATTAATATGCGTGGACTCGATAACCCAACGTTCCTTTAGTTTAGTTTTTTCGGCAGTCACTATGATATCCTTTAGTTAAAGATTCAACGAAGTCAAAAGCTTAAAATACTGCGTCCTTCGCATTTTCTACAATTTTCTTGATTGTAAATTACCATTCCTGCGAGATATTTTTCATTGCAAGACTTGCAAATGTTTACGTACATAAACATTCCTCTACCGTCGTTATCCCGTACGGCATCTCCATAATTAAGGTCATTAATATTTGGACAATTAAATCCAAATATTCCGTCAAAAGCATAGACGATCCCTCTAACTGTCTTGCTGATGGGTTATTTATTCGTTAACTGTTATATCGTTACTAATCTATTAAATAGTTCAGAATCCATTCTGATTAATTCTTCGTGATTCTCTACACCTAACTTATATTGTTCAGGTATTCTTTCTAATCCGTAGTAAGTTCCGGCTAATGCTCCACTGATCGCGGCAACGGTATCGGCGTCCCCTCCCCCTTTAACAGCCATCACTACTGATTCTTGAAACGACTCGCCTTTAACAAAGCAATAAATTGCCGATGCAACAGTCTCGACAACATATCCCCTCATTCCCAATAACCTCAACGCAAGCGATGATGGAATCGCTTCTTTCAACATTCTCTGCGCAACAACTATATTTTGTTTAACAGCAGAATTTGGTAAATGAGGAAGCAACATCGTTATCAACCTTGATTTATCCGATGTGCCGGAGGCTAATAATGCCGTAGAAACCGCCACGGCCATCGATCCGACCTCCGGTTCATACGCGTTGTGCGTAATCATCGCGTCTTGTTGGGCCGCCTCGATAACAGAGTCTAAATTATTTCGATAAAGAATGCCGATCGGGGCAGCCCTCATAGCCGTTCCGTTCCCTGTCACGTCCTCTCCAACCATTCCACTTTCATCCCAGCGCTTTCCAGAAACTAAATTATCCAAAGCTTTCCTGGTAGTCTTACCCATTCCTCTAAAATGTTCGCTATTGTAAAGAGTAACAAACTCTCGTGCAACATAATCCGGAATATACGATCCATATCGGATTAAGATCGTTGCTACGGCACAGCTAAACTGTGTATCATCCGTAACTTGCCCCTTTTTTAGTTTATGAAATGTATCGCTATCTTGATAGCTACCATCCCATTCAACCAATGGTTTATAATCATGACGTTTCATTTCAAACGGCATTCCCAGAGCATCTCCGATTGCCGTTCCGATCAATGTTGCGTTAGTTTTCATATCAAAATAATGCGAAAATGTTTTTCAGTTGATTGGCGGTCAGATCTGGGCTGATTCTCTTCATTAATAATGAAGAAGCATAAGATGCAGGGCCGATTTTATTCTTCACTGCATCAAAATACATAGAGAATTTACCCTCTTTTACTTCGTAATAGTAATCGGCTACTTTCTTTTTCTTCAACTGAACCTTTGATTCATTTGCCAATGCAGTATCGATTCCGAATTTTATATATTTTCCTTCAATCATCTTTGCAACTCGATTCAACCAGTCAGAATAATCATATTGTTTGAATTCTTCGCCACGACCATCCTGTTTGAATCCTAATAATGTAATATTTATTTTACTATCAATGGCTGATGTAAAAATATCTTCAAAAACAGATACTGGAGTGCTTCCCATTACGTATTGAACGTAACATTTTTCCAATGGATATTTACCATCAGTCATTAATTGTTTAAGAGCCGTGATATCAGCCGGATTTTCTGTAGAGAATGCAAATCCACCAATATTATTGAAAGCCTCCAATGCCAATGCGGTGTCTTTCAACCAGGCTAGATTTCTGGTGGTGAAATTAGGAACAATTCCAAGATTTTTAGTTTGTTTAATAATCCTCCAAAAATCAGGATGGAGAGTCGGTTCTCCACCACCGTAGGCAATCTCCCAAACTTTAAGTTCCGCAAGAGTACTGATGAATCTATAGATTCCATCTAGATTGGCATGTTTGCCTTTAGCGGTGCTTCCCTGATAACAGAAATCACATTCATAAGGACAATAATCGGTAATTTTTATATCGCATAATTCCGGAGCCGATGCTTTAAACGGAATTTCTTTCGTATCTTTAAATCCAAACCTTACCTTAGTACCATCATCCCGGTTGAATATTGACCAATAATTGTATTTACTATCCTTCCTCGCAGTAAGATTCGGATAACAATCCTGTGGAAGAGGAAGCGTAAACGAACCCTTTGATTTAAGGGGATGTCCATAACTGTTATCATTTCCTCCCAGAATAACTAAATTATCTTGAAGGAAAAAATCTTCTAATTCTTTACAAAATTCAAAATCTAAAGATTTTCCAGTCCAGCTACGCGGAAGAGCATAACAACTCTGATGATCAATATCAACTGATTCAATGGCTTTTAATTTTTCTTCATCCGTAACCATGCCCTTCAAAACAAGGGATGTTATTTCTTTATCTACAAGATTATTCAGATTATTTCTGATCAATACTTTTACATAAATTTCTTTTTGTTCTCTTGATGCGGCGATAAAGTCTTGCCAGCCAAATTCACCGAAACCATCAAGCTGATCGTCAGTCTGATTCGGCAAAAAGATCAGAGAATGAGAAGAACTGCTATTTGTTGCGAAGCCATGCCGCACATTGAAGATCCGCATCCCGCCACAATAAACGAGTCCGCCCTGAAAAACAAGCTAAAAGCCGCTTGTCTGTCCGGCTCACATTAGCTTACATTCGTGATAATGGCTGGTTTATTTGCAGACTTATCTGATAATTCATGGATCTTTTTCACATGAACTTCAACCCGATCTAAATAAGAAGCAGGAGAGGCCATACCTCTCTCTCTAGTGAGAGGGTCATAGCCAGTCCCAGCATTACCCGGTAAAGTATAGAATTTCAATGAATAAATGTACTTCAGCATTTCTTGCGATACCGTAACTGGATTTTCTGTTTCCAGTTTATTGTTCATAATAGATAATTCAGAAAAACCTTTATCCAGAATTTCTAATCCGTTTGAATGTTTTTTCTGAGCCATCATTCTATTGATGGATCTTATTCCTGCGCTTATTTCCTGATTAATACCATGATGAATATTCAGAACTGCTTGATGAAGATCAAATGCAGCGTTTTTTATCTTTAAAATATAATATTTCCTTGCAGCTTTTTTACATTCATCGCAACGGCAAGCTTTGTTTCGATAAAAATGAAGTGTTCCGTGGCGGCCCGGCTCCACCGCGTAATCCCAAGCTTCTTTTGTTTTTTCGCGATGACAATCAGCGCAAAGAAGCTGGCATTTTTTAACTTCCTCTATTAAACGATCATAATTAGTATCTATGGCGTATGAAATATCAAATAATTTTTTCTTTTTATCAATGTGATCGAATTGAAGATTTTTGGTTGATTTACATTTCTTGCACTTGCCGCCCAGAAATGCAATTAGTTTTGCTTTTCTTTCTTCACGTCTAGCTTTTCTTTTGGAAAGATCCCTTGCTTCACGGATGAAAATTTCATTATAAAGTGATTCCGGAAGCGCTCCACACTCATTACAATAATCACCATTATCGTAATCGTTACGACGTAGAAATTCTAATTCTATTAAACAATCTTCATGTCTATATTTTTTACATGTTTCGCAATAAAAATAATGATCTTCAAAACATCTATCGCAAACTTCCCATTTACGTTCTTGTCCGCCAATGATAGGATTTACTTCCTGTAAATCAGATTTTCTAAATCTAAATTCACATTTACTGCACATAGCCTGATGCTTTTCACAATAAAATATACCAGAGTCAGGAATAGTGCCGATATTATTACAATCTTCCTCTGCACATGTTGTCAGATCAGCTTCTGGATCCTCCTTATTTCCAGCTAATTTATTATTCCTCATAAGGAAATGTTGAAATATTCTACATGATTGGTCTGACGGAATTTAATTTTTTAATGAGAAGTTGAAATCCGACAAACGTCACGTTATCAACGGTAGGACCGGTGATACTTATTTCCTCTCCAGCTAATTTTAAATTTAATTCAATCGCTGAACGTGTCGGTTTAATATTTACTTCTGCACCAGTCAATTGTATTAATTCTTGTAAAGTCATTTAAACTCAATCATATCTCGCCGTTCCACCCCATACGTATAGTGAGATACTTTTTTCCCAGTATGCGATTCAATCATAGTTAAAAATTTATCTATGTTATGGTCGTATCGGTGTTTCCAACCATGAACTGAACTGAAATGTCTATTGGCTTCAAAAAAATCAAAACCACTAGTAGGTTCGTGATCATAGTTCTGACAAACCGTAACTTGATCCATTCCCTCTAAAATATCCAACTTCGTTACGATCAAATCCGTAACTCCTGATTTATCACAGGCATATTTCAAAGCCGGAAGATCAAGCCACCCACAACGGCGTAATCTTCCAGTAGTACTGCCGATTTCATTTCCTTTAGTTTGTAGGTTCAGACAGGCTTTCCCAAAAATTTCTGTCGGGAACGGGCCTTCTCCAACTTTCGTCACGTAACATTTTGTTATACCATAAATTTTATCAATTTTTAAAAAATTAAAGCCACTGGCGTACGCGCCCGATACAGTACAATCACTAGATGTTACGTATGGAAATGAACCATGCTCCAAACTCAACAACGCTCCCTGCGCTCCCTCAAATAATAATTTTGAGCGCAGAAATTCATCCTTCATAGCTAAGGAAGGTATAAACTGTACTCCCGAATCAACTAATTTAGATACTATTGTCTTTAATTCTGCAATGTATTCATTTATTTCTTCTAATGTCGCTAAATGAGATAATAATCCTGTACAATCAAGATTTCTAAGTAAATGATTTATCCTAATTCCTCTTCTGGCAGTTTTATCTGAATAAGTTGGCCCGATTCCTTTATTTGTTGTTCCGATATGACTGTTTGTCTGGGCATCCATACGTTTATGGAACTTCGTAACAATAAATGCATCAGGATCAATAATTATTCTATTACCGATCGAATCAAATGATTTATTTATTTCAGTAATCTCGGCCAGAAGCTCTTCCAGCGACACAACCATTCCTGAGCCAAGGAATGCTTTGGTGTTTTTAAAATTAAAATCTACACATGGCAATAAATGATGGACATATTTTTTACCATTATCATAAATGGTATGGCCACAATTGGAACCGCCAGATGTCCGAATGACAAAATCGAAGTCAGGAGCCATCCGGTGTGCCACGGCCGCCTTGGCCTCGTCTCCCCACGCCAAACCCAATATCGCTACGTTCATCTAGACCAATCAATTTCTTCTAAATTGTTAAGTTTAAGTTGATTATTTGTTTTACTAAATGGTTTAGAACCAAAAAATCCATTATGGGCAGAAAGTGGCGACGGATGAGCCGATTCAATCACAAAATGATTGCTAATTAGCTTCTTTTTAGCCCGGGCATGATTTCCCCATAGTATGAAAACCAATGGTTTATCTGATTCGTTCAATTTTATAATAACTTGATCGGTGAACCGTTCCCATAGTTTTGAATGAGACCCTGATTCACCACGGCGAACCGTCAGAGCAGCGTTTAATAACAAACAACCCTGTTCAGCCCAGCCTTTTAAATTGCCATTTGTACGCCGGATCTGAAGATCCGATTCAAATTCTTTAAAAATATTCTTAAGACTAGGAGGTAAAGACATGCCGTTAGGCACAGAGAAACTCAAACCTTCTGCTTGTCCTGGATTAATATACGGGTCCATCCCTAACAGGACAACTTTAACGTTTTCAAATCTAGTTATATTGAAAGCATTGAAAATTAGTTCTTTAGGCGGAAATATTTCATAATTTACTGATTCATCTTGTAACGTTTTCAGTATATATTGAAAATATTCTTTAGATGTTTCACTATCCAGGAATGTTTTCCAAGTCATTCTAACTTCATCGTGACGCAACATTTGATGTTAAAACTAGGAATCTTAACATGAGTAGCTAATTTTATTTCTTTAGCTTCCTCTGCGGTCATGAACCAGTCAGTTTGTTGTTTTGAATTCATTTTTTCAATGAAAAAATCTTCTGGCTGGTCAATATTCCGGGCCATTATTTTCATAATTAGTGCATTCACCCTCTCTACTTCATGTATATCGGCTTTTAGGTCTTTTACCTTTCCGCAAGACCCTGAAGATACCGGATGAATCATAATTGTTGAATTGGGACCAGCAAATCTATGTCCAGCAGCGCCGCAACTGAACAATGCGGCTCCGCATGACATGGCTTTTCCCGAAACAATCGTCGCGACCTTGATTGAAGAATTTTTAACTGTATCGATCATCGATAAGAGGGAATAAACATGCCCTCCGTATGAATCAATCATCACCGGAATGATCGGTTGATTCAGATCATGAGCGCGCTGAAAAGATTCATTGAATTCTTTCGCCGCAACTTCATGGAAGTTATTCACATGAACAAATACCGGCAAATAAAATAAATCAGCCGGGTTTTTGATTCGCAGATGCTTTGAGAGCTTTACCTTTATCATCACTCAAAAGTGACAATAGATCGCATGATATCGTCGAAATCAAAACAGACACGAGAGTTTGCCTACATCGCATCCGCAAAATGGACAAAATTTAGCCTGAGTCCATTTTCGACTTAAAAAGCTATAAATGTAAAAGCCTTTAGGTCTTTTACGTACAAAATTCCTATAAACAACGCTTTTTATTTGTTTATTTTGATCACAACAGTCTAATGGTGATAAGTTCTCCACCTAAAAGATATAACGACTCAATCTCTATATGATAGTTTTGGCCCTGCGTCATTTTCTGATTCGCTGCATATATCTATAGTCAGGATCATGGCCGATGGCGTCATCCTGGCCTTATGAAAGGTATAATCGCAAATGTAATCACTGTATGGTTTTGTTTTTATTATTTTTTGTACTTTTTCCTCAAATGGAGAAGATTTATCTCCATAATAATTTAATGAATCGAATTCTTTCCTATCCAATCTTCGTCATAAGATGCTGCTTTTAAAAATTGTTCAGCCTTATTAAGCAGAATTTTCGATATTTTTGGCTAAACGTAAACTATTTTGTTCTGCAAAAACTAAAAACTCATCAACGATATATTGACTTTCACTAATGACATTGGTCATTTGCTTATTAAGCGGAAGTGTCCCGGATACGATTGATTCTGCATCTAATAATGAAGATATTAAAAGAAGCATATCCGAAACACGACGCTGTATAGATTTAACAGCTTTATGAAGTTTATCAGAACCGTGCGGAAGTTCTTTCAGAATAAATATTTATGGAACTCAAAGAACCTTTTAAATCATGAGATAATACTGAAATAATTTGATCGCGTATATTTACACGATTTTCACCAATTTTTCTTTCATCATGAAGACTTACCTCAGCAGCTTAGGTATTTATTGCAGAAATGCAAAAAGCGGGAAGGCTTTCGCCTTCCCGCTTATTTGCGAGTTTGGTTCTAATTGTATCAGTCAGCAATCGCCTGATACTGACCCCGCGCGACTCGCCTGAACATGTCGGTATTCTTGAGAGCCGTGAAAACCACGGGATACATATTCTTGGCGTTCGACTTATAGCTGGTCTTCCCGACCGCCTCGATAACCTCACTGATTCCCATGGGACTGCCCTTTCGGGTCATGAGGCCATGGATCACCTGATTGAGCGGCTGATCATTCTGAGCCCTCTGAGCCCTCTGAGCCGCACGGGGCTTACGACCCCGGCGCTTGGGAGCCGCCGCAACGGCCGCCTCACCCGTCAGTGCTGCCAGATCCGCCCGCACCTTCGCGAGACTCTCAGTTAGCGCGATCTCGCTCTTACGAAGGGACTCGATCTCCGACTCCTTACGATCCTTCACGACGCCCATCAGCTCCGTGAGAGAGAGCTTCGAAATCTCTCCCGTCAGAGCAACCGCTGCACTCGGCGCCGCCGAGGCAACCGCACCGTTCGCAACCGTCTTCGTCGTCGTCGTCGACTTCTTGTTCTTAGAGAAATTCGCCATGATAAACTCCGTTATATACTGAATGACACAATGTGAGAATGAGTCGTTCCGAGCACCATGCTCGGATTCGAGTGAGCATGACGGGTTTTCATCCGTCTTTGGACTTATTGCTGTCCCGCCTCACTCACTCTCAACACCGCTCACTCTACTTGCGTTTGGGTAACGTGCAAGCGTCGGGTTGGCGATTATTCGTTCAAACGTTCTCAGCTGTACTCGACAGTACGCGTAACTGCCCGACACTACGTTACTTTTTGCCACTCAAACTTTTTCGACCTACCATCAAAAACAGCTCATGGTCTAGTTTGACGCACAGTGTCAGGCTTCCTTTGACGCACATTACATGCTTGGGCGTTCAGGGTTCTTTCCACTGGATCGGAATCGAAAGATCAAAACAATCCATCATAATACACTTAGATTCTGATATGAATTTGTTCACAACATCAATATAATCAGAATATTTATCTAAATAAATAGGAAAAATTTCATTATCTTGCTGGTCCAGCATAATAAGTAATCCTAATTTATTAGATAGCTTGGCTGTTTCGACCCAGTTTTTTAGTTCTGAGTCATAATCCCAGCCATACTTTTTCTTCATGGGAGAATTCGTACAGTTCTTCTAAAGTAGTATTGAGATCTTCCAGATTATCAATACTACGTAGGCGTTTAGGAAAGTCAGATTTACGAAAAATGCTAGCTATTTCTAATCTTTCGGCAAGTTCTTCAGAAAATTTTGAAATGTTTTTGTTTTGAACCTGATTTTCTTGAACGGATTGAATCAGATCACGAATATTAACACGATGACGCCAATACATTTGTTTATTTCCTGTAAATTAAAACCCAGTGCCGGTAAGTTTTGACTCGTAAAGACTAATTTTCTCTAATGCTTCATCCAGATCCTGTTGTAGTTGAATCATTTCATGCATTAAATGACTCTCATTGTATCGGATTGACTTTAATCTCATGATTTCCGTCTCTAATTCTTTAATTCTTAGCATTTTATGCTCAAAAATCTTTATAGCCAGCTCGATCGTATCAAGATGAGCACGTTTGCCATGCTGGTCTAGATCTAGATTAGACCTTAGTTCTTGTAAAGCCTTTTCCGCCTCAGCAATTTGAATATTAACCTTGGTTGTATCGTGATTATTTGGCATTTTTAACTTCAAAAAGAATTAATGAATTATTTATTGCCGATTCTATGGTATCGCCGGTTCCCCATGCCTCGTTTTGATCGGAACGCATAACCGCAGCCCACCGATGTCCTTCTGGTTCAGAAGGATCATAATCCAAGTAGAACTTAATCAGCGGTAGATTGCTCTCTATCCGATTCTGTAATGAAGCTAAAGATAAAGTTTTCATGAAGAAGCCTCCTATATCAGACGTATTATTTTACCAAAAGCGTTTTTAAAAGCGTAATAACCTCTTCATGAGTACTGTTTTGTACGTAATCTGTAATATTTTTGAATTTACGAGGCATGACAGCCCGTATACTATTCAGTACGATTAATTGTGATGGCGATGCCACGGGATCCAAATGAACCAATGCTCCCAAAAGACTAAATTTAGTTATTCTGGGATCTCCAAATACTGCTGTTTTATCATCATTATCTTTGAAAAATGATGATGTAGAGTAATGCTCTGCATCTTCAATTAAGGATATTGTCTTAAGTAAAAGCTCATCAGGATTCATGGTACTTTTTTCTTGTTTCTTTCTTGATCCTTTGTGGTATGTATGATCTGCCTCAGAATATTAAGTTTTATTCTTAAAAGTTCGTTTATTTGATTCGTTATAGAATAGCAGTCATCTGGCTTTGTTATGCTGGAGTATATTATTGATAATATCGCGAGTTGCGAATTTATGTACTTTATATCTCTTTTAAGTTCTTTTAAAGCATAAATCATTTTTCGTCTCGATTTAATTTAATATATCGGCCAGAAAACGAAGATTCCATCATTGCAAATGCCATATCTTTGATGCAATTTTGCCTCTGTCCTTCATTTCCAGCGTTAATGTACCATATGACCATCAAATCAAATATATTACGGTCTTTTGAAGCATAATGAGATACAGAGCGGATAAATTCCTTATCAATACCGATCCGTACCATCTCTCTAGATATTTCGGTCAGTGAAATATCGTCATTGGAACTGTCAGGAATGTACATTTATCACAATGTAAAGTTTATTTTGGTATTTTTGCAAAGTGATTCAATGCAGAACTTAAGTCTTTATCAGTCGGAACGTTTCCTGTATACTGATACAGTGCATATTTATTTTTAGAGCCCACGGTTTGGATGAGTCTTTGTTGAGATAGTTTACGAAGAGCTGATTTTATCGGAGAATTTCTAACAGAAGTCAGATTTGCCTGCTGTTTGATCGTAACTATCGTTAGAGGCGTGCCGCTCGACTGAAGAGTCTGAAGAATAAGAGTCTGAATCCTTACCAATTCTTTTGGCGAAACAGGCGAATTCCTACGATTTCGGCCCTGGGTAGCTTCTAATGGGGAAGCGCCGGTAGAAGTTGAGGCGTTGTTGTTGCTCACAACCTCTTCTGCGTCACTGGCCGGGGACGCAGTTGTAACGTGCATTCTTTCAATGCATATTTTATTGCATTTCTGGCAAGGGAAACGGGATTTAGAAACGAGTTCGGTTCTCGTGACGACTCGCCCAAGTCTCAGGGACGGATCACAATAAGGTCCCGATTTTTCCCAAAAATGAACTAATTTATTATTGATATCATCAGCGTACCCTAAAAGGTACGTTGTATCGGATAATTCAGTAAAATCCGGAGATATAGCGGTCAGATTTGACTTTGGATCAAAATCTGAAAATTTTGGAGAATTAGGAAATAGAAAATTAAAGATGGATTGTAATATGTTCATCTACCTAACGGGATAGATGACTCAGTGTCTCGACACTAAACTACGTTGTCATGATGACATTTATATAAATAGAATTTCTTCTTGAGAAATCTTATTATAAGAGCCTTTACCGACTCTACATTCAATAAATGGAGAAACTCTTATTGTCGTGGGAACGTGAGTATGGCCGGTCAAAACAATTAAGTGCTTATTTTTATGCTTTCGCATAACCGATTCAATTTTTTGACCAAGAATCATATTAGTATTGTATGGTTTATAGAATTCATCGCTTATCCAGCCGTGAGCCCTGTGTGCTTCTGGCCAGCAAGGGAAATGAGTCAGCATGTATACAGTATTGTACGAATGTAGCGCTTCCTCTAGACGTTCCGCCATCATTTCGGCGCTTTCTTGAGCCAATTCCTGCATTTTAAGTATACGTAGCTTCATATTACTTAGTTCTCTCAGTTCTTTTATCATGAACCAATCAAACGTATACTTAATATATTCTGAATTTCCTACCCTACAATCATACCAGCCTTCGGTTCCGATCAGTGCAGTCTTTTCATTTAACTGAATAATTCCGGCATCTGTCATCCAGACAAGGTTTCTATACTTGGCACAAGCTTTTCTTATTCCGGATTGTGTTTTCCTGAATGAATTTCCCCATAATTCATGATTTCCATGAATAAAATATAGAGGTCTGCCTATTTTGGAGCCTAGAAACTCCAGATCGGACAAAAAAGAAAACCCTTCTGAGATATCTCCGGTCAGAAATACCGCATAAGGGTTGTGATTTAGGATAGAATTCAGCATTTTATATCTGCCGAATATCTTCAAATGTGTATCGGTCAGCCAAACATGCGGGAATTTATTCATGTAAAGGAATGTTAGATTATTTAATCACTATTTGTTACATTCCAGTGAAGCTTTCAGTGTTAACCCGGCCCACCGAGCATATTTTGATTCATGACGAACCAAAACATCCAGTCCTTTAAGGATCTCAGACTCGTCAAATTTCTTAAATCGGTCAAACATCTCTTCAAGATAGAAAAGAGCTTCTTTTAATTCAATTGAATTTTCTTTTTCTTTTAAGATAAGTATAAATGATTTATAAGACTGTGGCGAGACTGCGAGCGCGCAGCTTAAAAATGTTAATCTGGTAAGATCGCGCTCTTTCACTTGGCTTTGTTCATAAAATTTATAAAATTAGGAATATTGCTACGGCTGCTCTAGAACGTAGGTAACAATTTCAAACAAATTAGAAAGACCATAAACAGCATAAATTTTAAGCACGCGTTGTGCTTCTTCCATCGAAGTAAACATCGTTGGCTTTGTTACCATTGAAAAGACAGGAGAGGGCCCCCAATCACTTTCCTCCAACGCGATGAAAGCTCCATCCTTCCAATAAGGATGAGGTTTGTCCAATTCACTAACAACGATCGTGTAAAGTTTAGTTTTCACTAATATTCTAATTTGATTTTCATAAAGAACGGCGCAGAGCCGCCAGCTCTTTCTTAGAGAGTTTTTTCTTTGCCTCTTCAACTAATTTTTCAGTTTCAATTTTTTTCAAAGCATTTAGCGCTTTTTGTTTAGCTTCGCTCTCTGCTTTACGTTTTTTATATTCGGCTATACCTGCAATAATCTCTTGCTGGAAATTATCATCATACAACCATCGAGTAGGTATTTCGCTATCAATACCATACTCATGGCCAAATTTGTCAATGAAGACCATCTCGTTGTTACTACGTCCACGGCGGGCGAGGAATTCGATTTCGATACCATCATCGTTATAATGACACTGTAGTTTTCTTACATCTTCACCATCTTCATCAACTCCACCAGCGCCATAAAAAGACCAATTAATTAATTTAATACCAAAGATTTTGAAAATATTTTGGACAATATAATCAATACGTTTAATAATTTGATCTTCTAATGCTCCGACTTGTGCGGACAATTTTTCCCACTCATTAAATAGTTCTTTATTAATTGGTCTCATAAATATAGTTCCTAAAAATAAACTTCAAAAGAGTAATTTTATAACCAAATTGATTTTGTTAGCTAACAACTTACCGCTGTTTATCAAACTTATTTCACTTCAAAAAATTATCTTTTCTGAGTTGAGTTTCAATATAAGTAGGAAGATAAGTTCCAATCATTCCTTCTTCTATATCCTTTTCATATTCAATCATGGCCTTCATTACTGATTTAGAAGCCATGTTAGTATCTACGGGAGGATGAATAAACTCTTCCATGACTAAAGATACGGCTATCGCGTAACTTTTAACATTTAAGTTCTTTTCATGAGAACAAACTTTCCAAATGACTTTTTCGATATCCGTAATCGTATCAGGGTTCTTCATGGTATATTCTGAAGGTTCAGGGTTTTTCAGACTTTTTCATAGCCTCAAACATAGCCCGATCAGCTTGATATTTTGCTTCAGTTACCTTTAATTGTGCCAAAGAAATATTAGTGTTGTTTGTATGAACAGAACAGTAAGTAATTCCTGTCGCTATCATGGCGATGCCCGCGCCAACAAGAATAAACATTCTTGGCCAAAAAGCAATCCAGTACTGATTCTCAGTCATTAATTCCTGTGGAACATTTAGATTGTCTTGCAGATACTTAGAATCTGCTCCGTCTTTCGGTGGAATGAATACAAGTGGACAATTAGGTTTTTCCCATGCCAATCCAATCAACGGAACACCTTTAGGATACTTAATACCGTTATGTTTAAAGTCTTCAACTGATCCGCAATGGTTACATTGAAGCCACGTAACCGATTTGGCTGAATAGTAGTTTCAAGCTCTTCAAAAGAAGACTTATTTTTAAATAATAAGTCAAAAAACAACTCTTTGAAATTATGAATCATTTGTTTAAATTATTTATTTTCACAAGATCATGTTCTTGAATACGCCATTCTCCCTTTTTCCACAAATTCCCGCCCATGAGACTTCCGTCTTTTAAAGACCACATTGCAAAACAACATTCATATATAGAAAGCGCAATACTCATTCCATCAGTATAAATTAATGCATGATTCTCTTTTTTAGATAGCCTTACCTTTGATTCATCCGGATCGGTTCCGCCGAAAAGTTGATAATCCTGAATATCTTCTTCTGTTATATTTCCGATAAATTCTACCGTAATTGGGAACTTATAATCCGGATGGTCTCCGTGCTCATGCTCCCACATGCTATTATCATGTTTGATACAAGCGATAGGCAATCCGTTAGGCTGGTTAAATGTACCGCCATTCTTCAGAGCATCTTCTATTTGGCAATTCCAATCGCAATAGTTATATAGCTCAATTTCTTTGTTACAATTAACACAATTATTCATTTTACTAAAATGTAATGAGCTTCAAGAGTTCGCCTGGTATTGTCAGTGCATGGCGGCGTCGAAGCCTGCTCAATGCCGGTTCCGTTCTCCGCGTGTAATCCGCCAGTAGATCAGCGACGCGATGTGTCGATTCGACCAAGTAGGCATCGTCTTGAGCCGCAACCACGCTGCCATTCGATCCAGATAGCCACGGGGCGCTCGAATTAACGTTCCGCGTCGCATGCAACCTTCGCTGCCTCACGCCTCGCGCACCGTGACACGGCTGCCTTGGGTGTGCCAGTGAGTGCATGGCGGCGTGCCTGTGCTATGATCCGAATATGCGAACAAAAGAGATCCGCTGTGTCGACTGGGCCGAGGGTACGCCAGCCCCCGCGGGCTGGCACCTTGGCGCCCATGTGAGTTACGTGGGCGGCAGCGGCTATTGGCTCGTCCGCGACGCGGACGGTGCCGCGCTACTGGCGCAGGTGCGGCCAGACCTGTACGAGGTCGACGACCTCGACCTAGACGCCCTCGTCGACGCGACGGGCCACGAGCGCTACGTCCTCGCGTACGAGGACGAGGAGTCGACCTGAGCGCCGGGTCTTTTACCAAAACAAAAGTTTCCCATTTATGAATGTCATTCATGGCGAAGACTCTGGTTACTTTTTTATCCATGTCCTGAGCTTCAAGTAGCCATTGTTCAGTTGGGTGATACTCATTACCAAGTAGCCATTGTTCAGTTGGGTGATACTCATTACAAGATTGCTCATGACACTTCTTCTAATTCTTCCAGTAAAAATTTATAATACAATATCTGTTTATCAATACCTTTAATAGGACAGTTTTTCCAATGTTTACCCTGGACACTTAGCTGCGGATCACTAATTCCGCACTCTGAACAACGATAATACGGGTTACCGTCGCCAATCGGCACATGGGTAGCTTCGATTCGATTTTCCAGCAGCATAATTCTTTGTTTAATTCTTTCTTTAGCCGGTATTCGGTTCTTTTTCATAAATAAAGACTGGCGCTTACTTTAATTCTCCAGTTTTTATTAAAATTAATTAATTCATTTTCAAGTCTTAAATGATTATCAATATGCCGGACAACCAAAAAATTTGGCCAGGCTTGAGGACGGATCGATACAAGATGTTCATAAGAATCTTTGATTGACATTCCTCTTTTTAGCATTATTCCGAGAGCCATAGCGGTGCTTCGGCAAATGCCAGCGAAACAATGAATGAGAATTCTGGTGTCATTTTTGGCAAAATCCAGAGCCGTTCTGACATGATCAATCGTCGGAGCGACGTCACCTTCTTGTGCATCATCATCTACATCATCAAAATTCAAAACTAAGTGCTCAATCGGAGCATTAAATTTTGGAGCTTTCATTCCGGGGTCAAGTAGACTAATAACTTGATCTGCCCAACCCATAGCTTCAGTAGATGCAGAATGAAGAGATGTTATTTTGATCATGCGATTCCTGATAGGTTCGTGTCTTCTAAAAATATAAACATACCTAAGTTTTTCAAAAATATGTCACAGTCGCGCTGAGCTTCAGATATAGATCTGTATTCTTTCATTCCGAAATGAATTTTTGGAAAAACTACCTGATAATGATGGTTGTTTTCAACTGATTGAATCATAGCTATTTCAGCTAAATTATCTAACCGTATTCTTATTTTATAAGTATAATAAAAATTATTTATCGTTAGTGTTTTCCAGTTTGAAATTAAAATTTTCATATTAAAAAACCCGGAGGGCGTAGCCTGCCCCCGGGTCAGAGTTGTGTTTGCGCTATTCTAGTGACCTACACATTTAAGATGATGAATCATTCTAAAATGGCTGTCCTGCTGTTGAACGACCGACCCGCTAAACACACAAATAGCTAATTCCATTTATTTGAATGTTTAGCGGGTCAGGCGAGAGTTGCACTCGCATATGCCAATACTGCTCATCACCGATCGATTAGGTCTCTCGCGTTTTCCTTAGGAACTTGTGAGCAAAAACTTGAATTTAAATCGGCCTGCTAAATTGCCTCTACCGTTTGGGCTACCTCCCCGAACTGAAAAACAATACAAAGGGTGTGCCTCTGTATCTGTGGGGAGGGCTGGACTCGAACCAGCACATGAATTAGCGGGCCTATCAGACTGAGACTGAGCTTTAACTTGGCTCAACTGAAACGTTACCGGCTTTAGGACAGCTCGTCAAGAGCCTTCTTGTGCCAGAATTAAAACTATCTTTAAATCATTAATAATTAACTTATTATTTATTTAATTGCTATTTCAGCCGCAACTTCCGACGTAGTTTTGCCAGAGGCGACCGCAGTCATCGCTTCAGCGGTCACGCCGTGGACGAAGAAGCGTGGCTTGTTGTTCATGTTTTTACCTATAATAAAAGAACCTCCCAAGATATCTTAGGAGGTTCCTTAGATGTAGATATTTACTTACTTACTAAACAAATAGTCGAACAGCGGCTTGCCTACCGTTACCGAATCAACCTGAATAGTATTGGCCTGTTCTCGGGCAAATTTAACGGCTTTCTGGAGCTTTTCAACACGATCCGTCAATTCACGAACGCGTTTGGAAGTCAGGGCTCCAGACTGTTTGGTAGTGGTGTAGGTTCCGACCGTTACATCTTCATGATACACCTCAACAACCGCCTGATGCTTATCCGTAGCTTCGGCCTTGACGTGATTTCGTGGAACCTTCTTAGTTCGGTAGGTCTGATTTGGATTCGTAACGAACAATTCCTGACCAGGGTCCCACTTCCATTCCTGAGCCGGATCCAAAACAGGAAGTTTCTTAACGAAGGTATGCAGATCCGTCAGCTGCTTCTCCAAGAAAAGCAGATACGTAATCGGAACATCCTTCAATAATTCCTTGCCATCCACCTCGACTGAAGTTTTGGCCAGACAATTACCATAATCCTTAGTTGCCGTGACATCAAAATATCCGCTCAGGAGTTTTGAGGTCTGAACAATCACGTCTTCAGCCCTGACCTGAACCTTTGCAACTTCATTGGGTTGCGGTTCGCCCTCTTCATCTTTGGGCTGATACGTTCGGGTCAAGCCAGAAAGTAATTCAGGCTTTAAAAGAACATGATGCGCAGCAGTCAATTCCTGATGCGTATTGTTCTTAACGTCTTTTTCAATCGCAACGACTTGGTTTAATTTCTGAGACATTTTTAGACTAAACTTTCTGCTTAAATTGTTTTTAAGTTAATTATTTCATTTAAGAAATTTAAGTCTTGCTCGGCGTTTTTCTTCCAGACAAATTAAATAAATATTCATCGCGCTAATAATTAACACTTCAGTCTTATTAAGGACAATAATAATTCATGAACAGCATAGCCCGATTCATGGCTGAGAACAAGATATTTGAGAGCCTGTCAGTAGTAACTCGACAGACGAGTCTTTGACGTCGCGCCGAGCCTTAAGCAGATGGCGGTCAATAGCTATTCTCACAATAATGAGATTATTTTATCTGGAACAATTCTTATAATATCTTCTTTATATATTATTATAAATCTATACCTATCAGTTTGTTCGGACATATTTGCAAGAAAAAATTTGGTCCCCTTTTCGAAAAAGGACATTATTTTATAAATATTACCCCTTTTTAGTCAAAACCAACTTGCCAATAAGTTCATGCTCATGCACTTGAAGAGTTGTCAAATCAGAGGATCTTTATTTTTAAGTCTTGTATCATGCAATTCGCCTTTCGAGACTGCTAAATCATCATAATATTTTTTAAAATTATCATACAGCACAACCGACCTGTACGCAATAGCTTTGGCGTCAGGGAATTTATATGCGTCATCGTTCTGCAATATGATCCCCACCGAATTTCTCAAATTAAGTACAACTCCGGCCATTTCAAATAAAGAAGGATCGTCATTTTCAAGTATATTTAATATTTGATCTGAATTTTCTTTCAATATTTCTAGACCTGTTTCTAAGAAATATGATAAACTAAAACCTGTGTCTTTATTTATTTTAATAAAATTATTTATAAAACTATCTATTGAAGAGCTAATGTTTAGAGCCATTTCTTTGATAAAAGACTTTAAACCTTTAAACCTGCTCGGTTCTACCTTTAATGATGTACGAGGATTATGCGTATCTTTATCTAGATAATCCGGTAATCCTTCTTTGGAAGGCGCGTACGGCGAAAACGGATCAAGTGATAATTTTGCTGCTTCACAGTAATGTGTAGCTTTAATCAATAATTTGCAGTGCTGAGTCATATCGATATACCGTATTATATATTATAATACGGGTGCGGAATCGTACCTTCATCACTAATCAATCCCACCAAATCTTTATATTTCAATAAATCATATAGATCAATTTCAGTCCCATCCAAGATTCCTAGCCTCGATATAAGTCTCATTCCGTGAGAATAATCATAATATTTAGAAGAGTGCGATACAGCATTGAGAGGCTGGATAGGATTTCCGTCAGGTTTATGCCAGCCATAAATGACTACATTTTTAGGAAATTGCAAAATCTTATTAGATATTATTATATCTTTTTTATGACCGCTTAAAAGCTCTATTGGTGAAATATTCTTTTGTTTTAACTGCTGATCAATGAGGTTATTATGTTGAAGTGCCGTATCATGAGAAGTCATGAGAGAATTTGGCGGCAATGTTTGCGGATTCAATTTAACTGATTGCTTCCAAATCTGATCAACCATTTTCTTTGTTGGTAGTAAACATGATAGTTCATTAGCTATCCTTTGTGCAACGATCGGTGTCACGGGCATCCTTACATAATCTTGATCCGAGCCAATCGATATGTAATCCGATGTAGTGAAATAAGTTAGATTCAATAATCTAAATTCTACCCTAATCGGGACAAATCCTTTCAGGAAGGTTGGAATGTTTCCTGAAAGGATTTGCGATACTATGAAATCGTCATCATCGGAACGATTACGAAGAGAACTGATCAGGGCTGTACCTGAAATAGCATTTTCTGATCGTTCTCTTTGATTGGGTTCGGAAAAGAGTTTAGAATTCATTTACGAAACGTTTAACAATCTTTTGAAGAAAACGTATTGTTCTGCTATCCTGACTCGTGTTTGAGCATCCGCGACTCTCAAAAATTCTTTGCCCAATTGTCTCTTGAATTTTCTATCCTTAACTTTTTGTAATGATTTAAGAAGTTTAGGTGTAATTTTTATACGAACATAAAAATGAGTGTTCGGATCAGCCTGATATTCGGATATCATTATAAATGCTTTTTTATATATTTCTTTTATATCTTCATTAAATGAACATCTGGCTAAAAACATAACATGGTAATAAAGCATATTATCTATTTCTTTTTCAAAAGAATTTATTTTGCCATTATAATACTTTATAATTTTTTTGATTTTATCAGCATCGAAAGCTGATTCTAGATCTTTAATCCTACCAAGTCTTTCAAAAATGGTGTCAGAAAAGTTCTCAACTGATTGAAAGTACCTAAGAAATACTGCATCAGAACAAGTTACTAAATAATGATCCAGCCCTGGAATAAACAGTCCATTATCTAAAAGAGCCGTACCTACACAATCATCAGCACTGTCTAATAATCTAACAAATTCCATTAAACCATCAACCGAATTATAGTTTCGGTGCAGTATTTCGTTTTTATTGGATTTTATTATCTGGTTAGCGATATTTGGTAACAAATCATGTTGTGAAAAACATCTTTTGATTATTTTTTTAAGAAATAGTTTTGAACTACATCCGTACTGGACAGCTTCTTGGGCAATTTTTAATATTTCATCTTCTTGCATCTGCATAGAAGATGTGCAGTAGAATTATTCTGTATGTCGTCAGTTAAGGCTATCTTCCGATCAATGCAATTCCGACCAACACGATTATTATGCCGATTAACCTTTGAGGATAGAAGGTTTCGCCAAGGAACAAGATGGCCAGCATAAATGTAACAAGAGGGTAACAGGCGGCGTACCCTATAATAGAACTGATATCCTTTGTTTTCAGGAGCAAAACAAAAGATATAGATCCGACAGTTGAACAGATGGCCGCGCAGGCTGCGAAAGTCATGCCACGGCTATTCCAGTGGATTTGAGAGCTGTTCAGACTAATAAGATAATAACAAGTAATTACGCAGATCGATACAGAACCGCTTAAAAGCTGAACTGCCGGAGCAATCATGGTTTTGATTGCGAGTTTCTGAAAAACCCCGCAGGTACCCCAGCCCAGAACCGCAAGTAGCAAAAATAATTTTGCTCTCATGGGCTCCACATTAAGAATGATTTTTTAATGCTACATCCTATAACAATATTTGTGTTTTTTTTAGTTAGAACGAAATAGCCGTTATTTGTCAGTACATATTTTGATTTTTTTTACTTCAGTCAGAGTTGCCCTGACAATCCGTATACGTTTTCCATCTTTAAAGATGTTTCTCATTACCGCGATGTATCTTTTTTTTAGTTTTATAAATATAAGC
>Ga0163155_10001496_pt1 | contig 28248 bp, 25 predicted proteins | sample OliLakLV19SP4G1_FD_148611 | JGI IMG/M metagenome (GOLD analysis project Ga0163155, IMG submission 148611) | Freshwater microbial mat bacterial communities from Lake Vanda, McMurdo Dry Valleys, Antarctica - Oligotrophic Lake LV.19.SP4.G1 | ecosystem: Environmental > Aquatic > Freshwater > Lake >... | reverse complement strand
TTTCAACCAGCCGCGACTTCTATTAGCAATCTACAAGATCGTCTCCGGCAGTTGGCTCAACAACAACAAACCCCAGAAATCCCCCGCGCAGTTTCTGGAAGAACTCCTTTTAGAGCTCACTCGGGCCTACAAGGTTCTCGATCTCATACTCCGCAATCGACCGAGCTTTTTTCTGAGAGCACGATTCAGTCCATGAGTTTTGACAGAGCGCGCATTCAGGCCCAAAAGGCAGGTTTACGACTGGACTACACCTTTGATACATTTGCCGTTTCTGGCACGAATGAGATGGCCCACGCAGCGGCCCAAGCAGTTTCTAGTCAACCTGGAACTGCTTACAATCCGCTCTTTATTTATGGTGGCGTAGGAGTAGGAAAAACTCACCTAATGCATGCTGTTGGAAATAATATTCTGAAGAGCAACCCCGATGCTCGACTGCTTTACTGCACTGGCGAGGACTTTACCAATGAAATTGTCAATGCAATTCAAACCAAAAAAGCCATGTTGTTTAAAGAAAAGTATCGAACAGTTGATGTTCTCTTGATTGATGACGTCCAGTTTATTGCTGGTAAGAATACGGTGCAGGAAGAATTTTTTCATACGTTTAATACCATTACTAAGCGATTTAGCCAGGTCATCTTAACTTCAGACCGACCGCCGAGTGAAATTTCCCTTTTGGAAGATCGACTGCGGTCTAGGTTTGAGGCCGGACTAATGGTCGATATTCAACAACCCTCGTTTGAGCTGAGAACAGCCATACTACTTATCAAAGCTACGGCTATGAATCTACAGATCCCGATGGACTTGGCCCAGGTAATTGCTACTCGAGTTGATAGCGCGCGCAAGTTAGAAGGCCTAATTAAGAGCATTAAGTCAGAAGTCGAACTGAAACATCGCAGCATTACTCCCGAACTAATTGACGAGTTATGTCGTAGTGAAGCAGAACGACCCTCACAACGGCTTCGAGTAAAACCCTACGATGTAATTAAGACAATTGCCGACTTTTATCACATTAAACAGACTGTCATTCGTGGGAAACAAAGAGTAAAGTCGATTGTCAGAGCTCGCCACGTGGCCATGTACTTAATGAAAGAAGAGTTGCAGATGCCGTATATGGAAATCGGTAGGTGGTTTTCTAACCGAGATCATACCAGCGCCATGCACGCGCTGCGGAAAATAACACTTAATGTGACTCAGGACTCAGAGCTCCAGCAGGAGGTTTCTTCGGTGAGGGCAATTCTGACTAAATTAGCCAAGTAATCAGTGAGTTTTCCACTATTGTGGAAAACTATGTAGATAACCAGTGAATAAATTTAGGGATAATGTGGGTAAGAAAGAGTTTTGGAAAAACTAGACACAGTGAGTACACCGTCTGTCCACCCGTTTGTTGAAAGGAAATGCACCGATATTTTTAATCAATAAGATCTGGAGGGAAAACAGTTCTCCACTTACACACGGTACTAATACTGCTATCACTAATTATTTATATAAACAGTAGTATATAGTCGTATTATAAGAAATTAGAAAAATCATGCAGTTCTCTATCCTCCAAGAAAACCTCTACCGTCTTTTACAAGATCTTCAAAAGTGCATCCCCGTTAGACCTCAGCTGCCAATCCTAAGTTGTGTCTTAATAAAAGCTGACGAAAAGGGAGTCATTACTTTCTCAGCCACCGACTTACAGTTTGGGATGAAGGCCAAAACTCAAGGCACCGTTATTCAAGCTGGCTCAGCAGCAGTGCCAGCCAAGGTTTTTATTGAGTTAATCAGTAGTTTGAATCCAGGAAAACTAGATCTAGTCCTAGAAGACCTAACGCTTAAGATCTCAGCCAGTGATGCAAAAGCGAAGTTACAGTGTTTTGAGGCCTTAGATTACCCCACTTTCCCAGAGAAAGAAGGCCAATCAGTCTCTTTCGGTATGGCAGAGCTGGCTCCGGCTATTCAAGCAACCTCTTTTGCTACCTCAGCTGACGATGCACGTCCTGTATTGACGACGCTACTCTTCTCTTTTGGAGCTTCTTTGGAGATCGTGGGGACGGATGGGTTTCGCTTAGCCAAAATCAACATTCCCTTTCAGGACAAGTCTTTTGAAATTGAGCAGCTCCTATTGCCTAGTAAAGCGGTCAACGAAGCAATTCGGGTAGCACTTCGACAAAAGGTGGAGACGGTTGTTTTTGCCGTCTCTGAGAAGCTCAGACAGGTCTTTTTTTGCTTCGATAACTACGAAGTAATGATGAGAATTATGGACGGAGACTTTCCACCCTACCAAAAAATTGTGCCTAGCGACTACGGTACTCAAATCCTTTTCGATGGCTTAGAGTTTCAGCAAAAAATGAAAACAGCTACCATTTTTGCTCGAGAATCCTCTGGGATTGTAAAGCTGACAATTTCTAAAGGAACTTTGACAATTACTTCCTCATCATCATCTCTTGGTACCCAAGAAAGCACTCTCCCAATCCAGATAATTACTGGAGGTGATCAGGAAATAGCGTTTAATAGTCGGTATTTGCAGGACTTTTTAGCGGCGATGAAGCCCGAAAAAATTTGGTTGGGAATGAACGAAAGCTTGAAGCCAGCGGCACTGCGACCTGAAAACCTGTCCGCCTATTCGTACATCATCATGCCCTTCCGTGTTAACACCTAGCGAGTTTTGAATAGATTGTGTATACTACGCTCTCTTGAAATTACAGCTACCCTAGGGTTTTTATGACAAAACGCACCTGGCAACCAAAAAAAAGAAAACGCATGCGCAAGCACGGTTTCTTAAAAAGAATGTTTAGTCACACTGGCAGACTAGTTTTGAAACGACGTCGAGCAAAAGGTCGGGCTAGACTAACGGTACTGCGAAAAGCAGTTTAAATAGACTAGACTTAGGCGAGTCATGTTGCCCAAAAAACATCGCCTCTCTCTTACGGGGAATCCAGCCTTCTTCAGGCAGTCCTTCTGTCATGCTGAAAAAAACTTTGTGATTTATGTGCTGGATCAACACACCACTACTCCATCTGCAGGAGCTGTGACTGTGAGTAAAAAAATCGCAAAGCGAGCTGTCGACCGGAACTTAGTAAAGCGAAAAGTTCGTGAGTCGCTCATGACAGTTCTCCCCCACTCCTCGGGTAAGAAAATTGTGGTAGTGGTCCGAAGTTTGCAAATATTAAAAAACTCATCTTCGTTGGAAACCAAACTGAGTGAAGTATGTCCAAAAAACTAACTCACTCTCGGGGCTTAGTTGTTGTTTGGCTGATTCATGGGTACCAACTCCTCCACCCCATCCTACATCAATTGCTAATCACCATTTTAGGCTTTTCTAGCACCTGTAGGCAGCCTGAGTCTTGTAGTAACTACACAATTCGCCAGATTAGAAATCATGGTACAATGATTGGGTTAAAAAAAGGGTTCTCCCGTATCTTGAAATGTCGTTCTTATGCAACAAATCACTAATGTTTTTCTGGAAATTTTAGTTCAACTTCACAACATCACCGGCAGCTTGGGATGGTCGATTCTCGCCTTTACTTTCTTGGCTAGATCAATCCTACTCCCACTTTCTCTCCCCTCTTTGAAATCTCAGAAAAAGATTAAAGAAGTTCAGCCAGAGTTAAAAAAACTTCAAGAAAAACATAGGGGAGACAAAAAAGCACTTCAGGTCGCACAAATGGAGCTCTACAAGAAGTATAATATTAACCCACTTGCTGGTTGTTTGCCTCAAATACTTCAGCTTGGATTATTAATCCTTCTATATCATGTCTTGATTAATTTTATCTCAACACCAGAAATTAATGGGGTGGTGTTGAATCCTAAGTTTTTCTGGTTAGATCTGGCGCACGCCGATAAGCTGTATGTTTTACCAGTCTTAGCGGGGATAACTCAATTGATTTTGTCGTTGATGATTGCCCCAGGTGGGGAAGTGCGGGATGTTGTTCCAAATGATAGTAAAAGTAAAAAGGTTCAAGTCGAGAACAAAAAAGAAGAAGACATGGCTCAAATGGCTGCCACAATGCAAAAGCAGATGCTTTTTGTAATGCCAGTTATGACAGCATTTCTTGCATTAAGCTTTCCTTCGGGATTGGCGCTATATTGGGTGGCAACGACAGTTTTTAGCATTATTCAACAATATTTCTTTTCGGGCTGGGGTGGCTTAAGCCTATACAGCAAGCGAATTTTAGCTAAAATTCGCCCAACAACAGTCATTAAATAATTTAATAATCTTTTAATCTTTGCACGTGAAGATGACAAATAGATTACATGAAGGAATAAAAGTATGAACATTCAAGAATTTTCCCAGCTACTTTTGGCGCATATGGGCATTGAAGAATCGAAAGTGGAGATAGACGATGGTGACGAGAAATTCACTCAAGTACAGATCGCGGTCTCAGAAGAGGATTCCGGCCTACTGATTGGCTACCACGGCGAGTCACTGGCCGCCATTCAAAAAGTGTTACAACTAGTGTATGGCCATGAAGAAGGTTCAAAGAGAATTGTGGTTAATGTTAATGACTATAAGGAGAGACGGAAGCTTCAACTCCAAGAGATGACCCAGCGAATTGCCGAGCGGGTTCTAGAGTCAGAGCAGCCATACACCTTTTCCTATCTGGAGGCCAGCGAGCGCCTGATTGTTCACGAAACAATCACCAATGACGAAGTCTTTAAAACACTAGAAAGTGTCTCTGAGGGAGAAGGCTTTCAGCGAAGACTGCAGATTCGTTTGCGCAGTATCAAACCACAAACATGAGTGATTCTCAAAAACTCGTCATTTTCACCGATGGTGGTGCTCGCGGAAATCCCGGCCCAGCAGGCATAGGGGTGGTGGTTGTGGCAAACGGCCAAACAATTGACTCAATTGGTGAGTGTGTGGGAGAAAAGACCAATAACGAAGCAGAGTACTTGGCCTTTTTACGCTCTTTGGAGTGGTTGGTGCAGTACCGAGTAGACCATCTGGTTGTTGGGATAGAGTGGAGGCTCGATTCTTTATTGGTGGTCCAGCAGCTAAATAAGCGCTGGAAAATTAAAGAGCCCCGACTGAGGGTTTTTTCAGAATCAGCTTGGAAAATCCTCTTAGGACTGCCGTGTCCATATCAGGTCAACCATATCCCTCGAGAAAAAAATGGCGATGCCGATGCGCTCGTCAACCAAGCCTTAGACGCCCAGGCTAGCTAAGCCTAGACCTGTACTTCTTCTTCAGACTTCCTTAGAATGAAGTTCATGCCCTCTTTTGTAACTCAAGAAGTTGAGTCTTCTCCTGCTGTTTTACTGATTTCCTCAAAACATCCTGCTCAGGAGTTGTTTGAAAAGCTTGTGGAGGATAAGAAACTCCAACTGACCTCTTGGAGTTGGGAGCAGGCTGCTTCACACCTCCTCAACGCAAAACAGATGGGGTTTTATAAGGTCATCTTGTTGGTGGGAAGGTCCGATGTAGAGCAGCAGTCTCTAGATGATGTTTTGCAACTTTTACGCCAGCGGGGGGAGTCAGTTGTGCTCTTCACCTCAATTAACACTGGGGTAGAGGGTGTTCACCCCGCTTTAGAAGTCTGGAATCAACGCCAACAACAGAAACTACGGTGGCTACGTGCGGCACTTGGTGTTTTGCCGAAAATGCAGCTCCTACTTGCGCAAGACCTCCTCTCAGACTGGACGAGCGATCTGGACTCTCCACTACTGCAAAGCTTACAAGGAACTTTGGCTAGAGATGTACTTGGCAACTCCGCTTTTGCGCCACTTACGCTGGAGCGACTCAGTGAAAAAATGGCCAACCAGCTCTTTAAGCCTTCGTCTGATAGGCCTGTGGTTTTCCAAGCCCCTTTCCTGCGCTTTGTTCAGGTCCTTATTGGGTTAGATCCCGCTCTGGAACACTCGTTTCTGAAAGACTTGTCTGCATCCAGTATTAAAAAACAAGAGCTGTTTAAGTTTCCACATCAGGTGGTGCGCGTTGAGCAGCCCAGGGTGGGAGTTCTCGATGCCACTCAAAAGCTCTTTTTAAAAACAACGCCAAGGGTTTCAGAAGCAAAACGGATGGTTGAACCAATAAAGCCCCGACGACTTGTGGATCACGAACGGCCGCCGTCGGTGGTTCGTTTCTCGCCTCAAAAAATTCCTCAGATTGAAAATCGGCAAAAAAAGTATGAGCAAGGCCTGCAGGAAATTCATCGTCAAAGAGGTGTTCATCAGAGGTTGCGGCCGGTATTACCTGAGGCACTTCAAAATACTCCACCTTTTGACTCTGAGAGGCAGCTCTCCGGCCGTCCGCCAGGCTTCGCTTTGCGGCAGTTTTCAGCCGAGCAGGAGTTGGAGGAGGCTATTCAGGGTGTTTTTGGCGAAGAGCGAGTAGAGCAAAAGGTGGTCAGAATTAAGAAAAAAGCGGTGGTAACTGCTCGGGCTCAGCGAAAACAGGGTCGACAAAAAAAACTCAGCAGAGTGGTTGTCTTTTTAAGCTTGTTGGGTTTGGTTGGTCTCCTACTATCTGGTCTCTTTCTCATCTCGCGGCAGCAGGTTTTTGCGGCACTGACTCAGGCTTTTCCAGATCGGGGAGAGAGTGGTCGGACTGTCTTGTCGCCTCAGAAACTGCGGTTTTTTGGAAATCTTTTGCAAGAGCAGGTTCGGCTCTACCAGCTCGTCTTGGGTGAGAAGTCCCTGAAAGAATCAAGTGTTCTGGCTACGATTGCGACCGAAACTGAGGTGATGGGTCAGAAGTCGGCTCAAATTCACTCAACTGCGGAAACTGCACTGGGTAGAATTACTGGCCAGCAGGAGGAGAGTCCATTTCCTGCGCTGATTGAGCTCGCGAGCCAAACTCAGGATTTGTATAAAAGCCTTTCGCTGCTGCAGTCTCGTTTTCAGGGGCTAAACCTGGAGTACTTGCCCGACGAACAACAGCAGTCTCTGAGGGTTTTTCTGACGGCGTTGCAGGAAAAAAGAAGGTCGTTAGCTTTGGGAGACCAGTTTCAACAACTCTTACCCTCACTCTTGGCAGCGGACACCAAAAAAACCTTCGCGGTGGTGTTGCAGAATAGCCAAGAGCTACGGCCAACTGGTGGTTTAATTCACGCAGTTGCTTTAGTTACTATTGAAAATGGCAAAGTGATTGACCAGCAGTTTTTTGAAGCAGCTCCATTAAGTGCTCTGACACCTGGCTCGGCTGAGGCGCCTGCTGACTTTCAAAAGTATCTTGGTCAAAGCCAGGTTGGGTTAAGAGATGCCAACTGGAGCCCCAACTTCGCGGTTTCAGCTGAGCAAATTGCGGGCTTTCTCGAGCGGGGACTAGGCCGTTCGGTTGATGGGGTGGTGGGAATCAATCTGCATACCTTACAAGAGTTGATTCAAGTGATTGGCCCAATTGAGTTGCCTGAATATAATGAAGTAGTCACTCAGAAAAACCTCTTCGAGCGGGTGGAGTTTCACTCAGAGCTGAAGTTAATTCAAAAGGGGAAGCCAGACTATCTCACCCTGCTTTTAGAGAAAGTTGTGCTTAAGACGCTTGGTACACCCGGAGACCAGCTGGCGCATTCTTTCTCACCGCTGTACCGTCATCTAAACAACGGTCAGATGCTCCTCTATAGTCGTGAAAACACCGAGAATCTCGTTTTTGGCAGCCTGGGTTGGGGTGGAGAAGTGGCCACGCCACAGTGCCCTACACAACTTCAGACCAGCGAGTGCCTGGTGGATACTGCCATGCAGGTGGAAGCTAATGTTGGTTTAAACAGGGCGAACTACTCGTTGCAGCGAAAAATTTATGATCAGATTTTCGTTGATCCCACTCAAGTTCGGCATCAGCGGACGATTGAGTTTAAGAATACCGCTGTCACCAATGCTTGGCCGGCAGGCAGCTATAAAACGTATCTGCGCCTCTATGTGCCCACTGAGGCCAAGATAGAAGGGGCTGATATTGATGGCACCCCAGTTCCAATTGGGAGTATGAGTATTGGGGAGGAGCGGGACAAAAAGTACTTTGGCTTTCTGGTTGAGGTGCCGATCCAAAAAACCGTCCGCGTCAATATTAGGTATGGTCGAGCTCACTCATTTTCTTCAAATTTTGCCTACTCATTTTTTGATCAAAAGCAGGCGGGGACTCCCGATGAGGAGTTGAAGGTCGAGGTGATTCTAGACTCGAGTCTCAAGCCCGACATCATCGCTCCCCAAGCTGAGGTACAGGGAAATATTATTAGCTTTAGTACACTGAGGGATCAGCACACTTTTGTTGGGATCAAGTTCCGTTGAGGTTTCATGGTATACTACTCAAGTTCTTTCCCGGTTCTTACGTCTAGAGGAGTCTTATGCCACAAAAAATCTCTTTTTCTGCTCAATCACGACCCATCTTAGGTAAAAAAGTGCAGCAGTATCGCAACTCATCGCTAATACCAGCCAATGTCTCTGGAAACTTAGAGCACTCCGTGCCAGTACTCTTTGAGCGAACCAAGTTCTCCGCACTTTATAAGCAAGTAGGAGACACTGGTCTTTTCTACCTGAAGGTTGAGGGAGAGAGTGGTGATCGTCCAGTATTAATCTCCGAAGTTCAGTATCACCCAGTCACCAACCAAATTTTACACGTCGTGCTTCGCCAGGTTGACTTGAAGGAAAAGATCTCTGCCGAGGTTCCAGTTGAGTTGATTGGGGAGTTTGATATCAAGAATGCCTTGGTTGTGACACTCCATGATTCGATTGAAGTTGAGGCATTACCTCAAGATTTCCCAGAGAAATTTGAGATTGATATTAGTAAGTTCACGGAGATCGGCCAGATGGTTGCTTTCAAAGACCTTTCTTTTGATAAGTCCAAGGTCAGTCTAACCATTGAGGAAGGTCAATTGGATGAGCCAGTGGTCATGGTCCAAGAGGTCAAGGAAGAGGTGGAAGTGGTTGAGGTGGTACTCCCAACAGACGCAGCCGCCGGTGAGACTCCAGCTGCGGGTGATGTTGTTGTAGGGGAGGGCCCCGCTGTCGCTGAAGAGAAGGTCGCCTAATTCTTAGTTGGTGTTTTTTTTGATGTCTCAACTGTAAAAAAGTTGGGATCTACCTGCCGCGCTTTGGCGAGGAATTCAGTCGCTTTGTCCGCCTCTCCCTGTTGTTGATACAAAATTGCTAGATTAACTAAAAGGTCTCGGTGTGACGGTTGCTGAACATAGGTATTTTCCCAAAACTGAGTTTCTATGGCCAATTGCTCCTGGTTTGGTTGTGCTGGGGAGAGGGTAAGTTGTGGTTTTCTCTTCCAGACCAAGAGTCCAGTGCAGAAAGAGAGGACCAACAGGCTCAAGACAAATAGTTTCGCGAACTGAGTTGTGGCAATTAAAACCCGTGCAACAGAAAGGATGTTCTTACTGGCTAGGTAGAGCAGAAAAAATGGCAGAAGTACAGGTGTCATAACAACTTATGCAGTTGGCCAAGGGCTAGTAATCAGCAGCTGCTTTTCTTGCTTGGTGTTAGCTCTCCGGCCGTCCGCCACGCTTCGCTTGGCTGACTCCAGCTCGCCCCAGACAGCCTCGGTTACAAATGGCATAAACGGATGGAGCATTTTGAGAAACGCTTCCAAGCCTTTTTGAAGGAGGGCGGGAGAGAGCGCCCCCTTTTTGGCGGTCTCAATGCATTCATCACAATACCAGTGCCAAAACTGGTTGTACAGTGTTTCTGCGGCAAGGCCAATTTTATAGTCGTGAAGCTGTTGGGTGATCTGACGAACAATGGTCTGAAGGCGTGCCTCAAATGCCTCATCTTCAGTCGGATTGGCTTCTATGGTTGGACTCATTTCTTTGATAAATCGAGCGGCGTTCCAGATCTTATTGGTGAAGTTGCGCATGGCCCTGAAGTCGCTATCGCCTACAGATTTGTCTAGTCCAACAGAGGAACGAATCACTAGGGCCATGCGCAGGGCATCGGCCCCGTACTGCTCAATGATGGTGAGTGGGTTGATCGCGTTTCCTTTGCTCTTGCTCATCTTCTGGCCTTTTTGGTCACGGACAAGGCCGTGGAGGTAGACAGTCGAAAACGGCACTTTGCCTGTTTTAAAGATGCCCATCATCAACATTCTCATCACCCAGAATGGCAAGATGTCATAGCCGGTTTCCATGACTTGGGTGGGGTAGAAGCGTGAAAAGTCATCGGGCTTTTGCGCCATAAGCGTGCTATATGGCCACTGCGCAGAGCTAAACCAAGTGTCAAAGGTGTCGGTCTCCTGAATGTATCTTTCTCCCGGTGAGTTGATTGAAACCGTGTACTTGGCCCCAATGGGAGCCTTGAGTTCTTGGAGTTGGTTTTTAATCGCTGCGAAGTCGTATTTCTGAAGGAGCTGGTTCGCTGAGCCAGAAATGCGTTGTTTGTCCTGATCTAAGAAAGTGATCTGGATCTCAGGATTCTCGTCCACAGAGTACCAGATTGGCATCCGAATTCCCCAAACAATTTGGCGACTAATATTCCAGTCTTTGAGATTTTCCAACCAGTGTCTGAGAATTTTGTCGTGGCCGGCACCTAGGATGGTCACTTCTTTTGCGTCGATCGCTGTTAAGACTTTTTCGGTGAGCGGCTTTACTTTGACAAAGAATTGGGGGAGTGGCAGAGGTTCAATAACCGTCCCACAGCGGTAACAGACGCCAATACTGTGGTTGTACTCTGTATTTACTTTCACCAACAAACCATCGGCTTGCAAGTCCTCGACCATCAGTTTTCGCGCCTCGGCAACTTTTTTGTGATGGTATTTCTCAGCGCGTTCTCGATATCTGGGTTCAATGTTTTCTTCTTCTAAAAACCACGAGAAATCCATCCGACCTTGAAAGTCGATGATCGGGGTAATTGGGAGGTCATACTTTTTGCTCAGCTCAAAGTCGTGATGATCGTGGGCTGGGGTGACTTTCATAATCCCAGTCCCAAACTCCGGATCGACTCCCTCATCGGTAATCACCGTCATCGTGATGGGGCCCAGCAGCCCGGGAATTTCTAGAGTCTTACCCAACCACTCCTGGTAACGCGGATCGTTTGGATTCACCGCCAGGGCAGTGTCTCGGAACTTGGTTTCCGGGCGCACGGTCGCAATCGTAAATGGTCCATACTTCATGTAGTAGAGCGAGTCTTGTCGTTCGATGTGATCTACCTCGAGTTCTGAGAAGGCCGTGCCACACTTGGTACAGAAATTAACTAGTCGATAGTCTCGGTAAATCAACTCTTTTTCATGCATTTCTATGAATGTCTGCAGCACAATCTCTACCACCTTAGGGTCGAGCATGAAGGTGTAGCGACTCCAGTCAGCGCTGGCGCCTAGTTTTTTTAATTGATCTATCGCGGTATTTGAGTTTTCTTGGACGTAGTCCCAGATCATCTGGTAAAGGGTCTCGCGATCAAATTGAAAGCGACTTTTACCGTCTTTCTTGAGTTTTTTCTCGAAGATAAACTGCGTCTCGATGCCGGCGTGGTCGGTGCCTGGTAGCCAGAGTGTCTCTTCGCCCAACATCCGGTGAAAACGAATCATGATGTCTTCGAGAGCTACAAACATGGCGTGGCCAATATGCAGCGGGTCATTCGCATTTGGTGGTGGCATCATGATCGTGAAACGAGGTTTGGCAGCTGCATCATCACTGGGTTTGCGAGCATTGGGGTCGAAAGCATTTTGCTTTTCCCAAGCTGCATAGATTCCGGCTTCGTGCCGGCTGTGTTGGTAGGCTTTATCCATATGTGAGTGGCCAGATTATATCAGGGTGATGTGCCTCTGAGGTAGACAGCGCGCCAAGGCCGATAGTTGGAGTAGTACTCGTCTTCGCGCAGCACTTTGCCGTCCCTATCTTTAACCACATTCTTAAAGCTGGCTTTAATTCCTGACGCTGGAAAGTCGATTTGTTTGATTTTTCCAGGCGGGAGCGTTGGGTCATCGACATAACTTGCTGGTGGAGCCGGCTGGAAGTCCCAGGTCTTCTGGTCAATGATCTCAGTTTGCCGACCATCTGATGTACCGTAGATCTCCACAGTCATGTAGAGCTTGGTACTATCTACTTGGGTGTGAACCAGCAGGTGCTGTCCAGTATCGTTTGCAAAGCGAAGATCTACGTCTCCGGCATACACCGTCGCATCAAAGCCAGGTTGGGAGTTGAGTTCATAGTAACTAACGCGGTAGCTATGGGCTCGCCTTTTGGTAATTGGTAGTCCGGCATTGAGGATGGCACGAAAGAGGGTCGAACTGACTTGGCAAACGCCACCGCCGTCTCCAAGCTCGGTTCTGCCATTCTTAATCACATATGCTGGTTGAAAACCAGTCGCGGCGGAGACGTCTCCGAGAGCCTTATTAAAGGAAAATTCATCTCCGGGTTTAACAATCGTGTTATTAATCTTGCGGGCGGTGAGGGCCACGTTATGCACTCGGGTGGGAATCGAGTGGTAATAGAGACTTTCGCCAAACCCAATCTGCTCAGAGATGCCCAAAGTGTTGGTGTCAGCCAGCTCTTTCTCTGGTTTCGTTTCTTTCACCACCAGGGCAACTTCCAACTCTTTGTGCTCGCTGTTTTCCAGGGAGCTGATCGTTTCAGCAAGTTGGCTGGTCAACTTTTCTTCATCAATCGCCAAGCCTAATCGAGCTGGCTGAAAGTCTTTGACGACGAATGTGTTGGGATCGTAACTGAGCTCGGCATTTTGAGGGGCTCGGTTGGTTTCTTTGCCGAGCTCAGCTAAAAGGTTTTTTGCTTCGGAATCAGAAATGCCGTCAGGGAAAGCCAGCAAACGGATCAAGCGCTGATCATTCAGCCGCGTAAAGACGTTATCAGCTCTGAAAATGAGTGCTTTTGCAACCAACTTCTTACTTCTTTCAAGAGCAAGTTTTGCTTGTTCGTCAGAGAGTGTGGCCGCGGTTGAGGCGACTGCAGCTGGGACTGAGAAGCTCTCTGATTTTTGGGTTGCTGCGAAAACTTTCTGAGTCTCTTCTTGATTGACTGCACGGCCAACTTTCCCACGCAGAATTTCTAGACTGCCCGCTGATTGAGAAACCCTGAGCTTGGCAGCTGGTTCTTCGCCCACAACATCCACCTTTTTTGCCAGCTCTTGGATTAATTGAGTTACTTTTTCCTGATCAAATTCGTACGTAGACGCAAACTCTCTCATGACAGCATTTGGTGAAAGCAATCGCCACCACTTGGCAAAAAAATGCTCCTTCCGGCCAACAGCCATGGCCTGAGCAAAAGCCTTTTCGTGCGTTCGCCTAAATCCAAGCTCAGCGGAAGAAGAAGCTATTGAGATATCGTCTACACCCAAAGTCACCGAGAATGCAGGCACCGTTTTCTGCTGTTCTCGAAGGAGGTCTTGGGCTTCCTCCGGAGTTTTGCCAGCTACTGGAATTGAATCAATCAGCACATGAGGGTAGAAACTGTCTTGAAAGTTTTTCTGGATGCGAAATGAGAGAACTAAGCCAGTGGAAACGAGTAATACAGAGCTGATTAAGCAAAAGATCCCAAAACTGTTAACCAACTGGGTACTGCGTTGCGGAGAAAAAGTTGGCTCTGGTGTGTTGGGTGGTGATGTGACCATTAATTAGACGCAGGCACTCCAGTGGGAAAACTGCACAGCTTTTGATTTTAGAGAGTTCCCCAAGAAAGGAAAGCAGGAAACACGGCTCCAAATCAAGGTGGAAAGCCGTATAATAGCAAGAAGTAAGGACAAAAGTTTAGACTGGCCAGCAGGTCTTCTACACCGTATAATTTTAAAATTACTGCTATGACCGATCGTCCTGTGCCGCCAATAGCTTCTTCAAGCCTTCCTAGACCAGGTATTCCTGCTGCCCCCCCCAGACTTTCTCAGGTGACGTTTCCTAACCCAACTGCTCCAGCAGCTCTGCCTCGTGACTCAACGCTTCCTTCGCCTGCGCCTTTGCAGCTTCAAACTCCAGGAAATTCTTCGCCAACTGAAGATCTGCCTCCACCATCAGCTGGGATTCGTCAGGCGCCAGTCCGTCCGCTAGTCCCAGCACCCGCTCCTGTACCACCGCCTCAGCTAGTCTCGCCTCCAGTGGTGGGAAAGCCTGCTGAGTATCGTCGCTCACCTTTTCGCTTCTTACCCCTAATTATTGGCGGCCTCCTAGTCGTGGCGTTAGTGGCGTTCTTATTTACTCGCTTCTTTGGCAATCGAGGCGCGACGACTTCCCGGACTCCAGTAAAAACGCCAGTTGCCGTAGCACCGGTCAACATTGCGTATTGGGGGTTGTGGGAGCCAACCAAGGTTTTGCAAGAGGTTTTGGCAGACTTTGAGTTGCAGAATCCAGGCATTAAAGTCACTTACCAGCAGCAAACATATCGAGATTATCGCGAACGCCTCCAAACAGCCGTTGCTTCAGGGAAAGGCCCCGACGTCTTCCGTTTTCACGCCTCATGGACGCCAATGTTAAAAGCTGAGTTGGATCCAGTCCCCAGTACTGTTTATTCATCTGCGGAGTTTGATAATACTTTCTATCCCATTGCTGGCCAACAACTTAAGGTAAACAACCGGTTGGTGGGTGTTCCTCTGATGTACGAAGGCCTGGCGCTTTTCTACAACAAAGAGGCTCTAGATACGGCCAACGTCAAGCCACCAACTACTTGGTCTGAAATGAAAGCGACTGCGCCACAGCTGACAATCCGAACCGGTGGGAAGATTCAACGGGCTGGTTTGGCAATTGGAAATGCAGCGAATGTGGAGCATTTTTCAGATATCTTGGCACTACTTCTTTATCAAAATGGAGCTGATCCAGAGGTGCCAACTTCGGCACGAGCGCAAGATGTCATGACCTTCTACACTGGCTTTTACACTCAAGAGCGTGTGTGGGACGAAAGCTTGCCCAGTTCTACTGTGGCTTTTGCTAGAGGCGAAGTAGCGATGATGTTTGCGCCCTCATGGAGAGCGTTAGAAGTGATGAATATGAACCCGAACCTGGCATTTGGTGTTGCCCCAGTTCCTCAGTTGGCAGGAAATAGGATTACCGTAGCAAGTTACTGGGCTGAAGGAGTGAGCGCTCAAAGCAAGAAAAAAGATGCCTCGTGGAAGTTGTTAAAGTACTTAACCTCACAAGATGCACTGCGGAAATTGCACTCATCGGCTAGTAAGGAGCGCTCTTTTGGTGAGATCTACAGCCGGAAAGACATGGCGACTGAGCTGGCGGGGAATACGTATGCAGCTCCCTTTTTATCAGACGCACCCTATGCTCAGAGCTGGTACCTCAACTCATTTACTCACGATAACGGAATTAATGACCAAATTATTAAGTACTATGAAGATGCCGTGACAGGTGTCGCCACCAAAGGCAAAGCAATTCCTGAAGCCATGAGTGTGGTGGATCAAGGCATCAAGCAAGTCCTGCGCCAATACAACGCCCAAAAAGCAAAGTAAAACGCGGTACAATCCGCAGTATGATCCGTCTTTCCTCAGCTGAAGAACAAGTTCTGGCTACACTGAGCTACTGCGACCAGTTTGATTTTCCACTGACTCAGGAAGAGCTGTGGCTGCGGCTGATCAGCCCAACCTCAGAAGATCCACTGACGAAGGAGAGTTTTTTATTGACGGTCAAGAAATTGGTAACTGAAAAGTTCATCGAGCGGAAAGGGCTTTTCTTCAATCTCAAGGGGCGATCTGGATTAGCGGAAGTTCGTCAGTTCCGGCAGCAGGCCAGTCAAAACAAACAATCGGAGGTTTCTCAAGTCGTGGGTTTCCTGCGCAAGTTGCCGTGGATCAAAGCGGTTTTTGTGACGGGGTCACTGGCCATGATGAACGCAGAACCTGAAAATGACGCCGACTTTTTTATCGCTTGCCAACCAAATCGGCTCTGGCTGACCCGGGTGCTAGTGATGGTATTTGCACAGCAACTCGGCAAAAGGCGCTCCTGGAATGGAGAAGAGGTTGGGAGTTGGTGTTTTAACCTCTGGCTAGATACACATCACCTCTCAGTAGTTCTCAACAAGAGGAGGATTTACCAAGCATATGAGGTGATCCAAGCCCAACCTGCTTTCAGCCGAGACGGCACAGCGGAGTTGTTTTTCCAGCAAAACTCTTGGACACAGCGCTTCTTGCCGAACTGGCCGGGTGGAAAGCTCCACCAAGAGCTCGTCGATTCTAAAGGGCAGATTCCCCTAATTGGGGAGTTTCTGGATTTTATTGATCTGGTGTGCTGGAAAGCACAGCGCCACTACATGCAGCCACATCGGACTTCTGAAAAAGTAGGTCGTGGCTTTGCCTTCTTTCATCCCAGAGATACTGCGCAGTTGATTTATGCTGGTTGGCAGAAGTCGTTAGAGCGAGTCGTGTCTGCGAATGACGCTGCTACAATACTGAAGTCGTATGTATGACCCACGTTTAGCACCAGCTTTGCAAGCAGCCCGGAAGAGTGGTGTGAAGATTACTCTTGTTTCTGGTGTATTTGATCTGCTTCACCAAGAGCATCGTAGGTTTCTAAAGAAAGCCAGGGAGTTGGGCGGCTTTTTGGTCGTGGCTCTAGAGTCAGATCTGCGGGCTCGTCAGCTGAAGGGGGAGGGGAGACCAATTCACTCTCAACAGCTCCGACAAACAAACCTAGAGAAGCTAGTATTAGCTGATCTGGTTTTCATTCTTCCAGATGATTTTTCTCAGCCGCAACACCATGTCCAGTTAATTGAGTTTATTCGGCCAGATTTTTTAGCCGTTTCTTCTCACACCAAAAATCTGGAGCGCAAACGAGAGATTGTCGAAAAATTTGGGGGAGAGCTGCGTATCGTGCTTGAGCATAATCCCGAGATTTCAACCACCAAGATTCTTGATGAACTTGGTGTAGAGTAACAATTTGCGCTATTATGGATACTGTTAAACCGAAAGGACACTATGTCGAAACTCTTGATTCTTCCGCTGCTGATCTCAACTCTAGTCCTGAGTGGTTGTCAAAGAGCTGCTAGCCCAACTACTTCTGAAACTCCAGCTTCAGTCCAAACACAAAAGGTGGGGGAAACCACCAAGTCTGGAAAGGTGACCAAAATCGGTCAAAAATTCTACCTCGAGATGGCTGGAAACAAGACCATGGAAATTGATAGCTACGCGCTCAACCTTTCTGCATATGAGGGTCAGACCCTGAAGGTGACGGGTCAATATAGTGGTGATACCTTATTTGTGGGCAAAATAGAGTGATCCTGGTCAAGTAGGTCTCAATCACTTATAATCTGAGGATATATTTGCAGTGAAAGTTTGAGAACTACACAAGGAATCTATGAAGAAATCTGTTGTTTCACTTCTCGTTTTTGGCGCATTGCTCTTGGGTTCAGCTCAGCCAGCTTTTGCGGCAGAGAATATTTTCCAACGACTGAACAACTCAATTAGGTCTCAGACCGAGCGTCTATACCTGCGGTTGGTTCCTGGTGATAAGGCCGGAGAGGCAGTCTATCGACAGTCGATGATTGCTGCGCAAAACCTAGAGACAGCCAACATGAATATGGAGTTGGGTGTCGATATCTTAGATGGACAGCGATCATTGGCCAAAGCCACAATGACTGTAGTTGGTCCATTTGAGATGACCAACAAGACGAGTCTGGCTGATTCCAAACAAGATCTGAGCATTGCTGCTGAAGTTTCTGTTGAGGGTACCTCTTTTCGCGGCGCGGCAGATATGAAGATGACCAGTGAAACGATTTACTTCAAGGTCAATGAGGTGCCAGCTTTACCAGGAATGGACTTAAGCACGCTCAAGGGAAAGTGGCTCAAGACTAAAAACACCACCCTCGATGGGGCGAAAAAAACTCCACCCACGGCTGAAGATGAGCAGAAACTTAAAGATGCCTATGAAAAACTTTTAAAGGCTTCTCAGATTGGGAAAGCGAAGAAAGAGACCAAGAATAATAAGGCGGTCTATGTGATTGAGTCGACCATCCCCAAGGCTGCCTTAGCTATGTATATTGATGAAGTGCTTGCCGTTTCAGCGGCTCAGTTGGAGTCAGGCTTTGAGCCAAATATGCAGGCCACAATGAAGGAAAACATAGAAAGAGGTTTGAGCTATATTAGTGAAGTGAAGGCAATCAGCTGGTTTGACCGCGCTACCTTTTTACCAGTTCGCGTAGAAATCCCATTGGTGGTAACGCTCCCTCGTCAAGAAACGAAGATGGCTGGTGTACCATGTCAAGAAACGAAGATGGCTGGTGTACCATCGAGTACTCAGCTTGCAAACTTCCAAAATGCCGACACGGTCAACATTAACGTGTTGATTGATCTAAGCAACTTCAATGAGCCAATTAACTTTGTAGAGCCAACCGACGCGCAGGATGCTCAAGAGTTTTTCTCTGAGATGATGGGCACCTCAATGATGAATCAAGGCGGCACCAGTGGGGCTCAGGGATCCGGTACTACCGAGCTCCCAACTTTAACCCCAGCTCAGCAAAGACAGTTGCAGCAGTATCAACAGTACCAAGGTAGTGGCGCGCCTTCTGCTGATGACAGCATGATGCAGTACTAGGTTTCTCCTATCTCGAGCAAATCCGAGAGTGATAAGATAAACTGTGACCAATATTTTTACTGTACCAGTTTTTGAGTTCCCATATCTCTACAAGTTTCCTGGTCAGGCTTCTGACGAGCGAATTCTGTACGTGACTCGCGAAAGTCGAGTGATGCTAATCCTGCGCCAGGTGATGATTGTGGTTGCAGTGCTGGGAATTTTTGGGACTGGACTGATGAGTGCTCGGCTGGCGAACGCGCTGTTTGGAGAATCACTGGCTGGCTTGATCGAAGTTGGCGTTACTTTACTGGCCTTAATTTTTCTGATCGGTGGTTGGATCTGGACCACGGTCCTCTGGCAACGCAGTCTCGCAGTGATTACCACTAAGCGGTTAACCAAGTTTATTTCTACAACGCCTTGGAATCGGCACAACCTTTCTTTGCCACTTGAGATGGTTGTCGACACCGGCGCGTATAGTAAGGGGTGGTTTCAGGCACTATTCAAGTTAGGCACCTTCACGGCTCGGTCGAGCGCTAGTAGTTCTGGGGTGGCCACAGACGATCCTGAACGTGTCAATAAAAAATACTTTTACATCGAGAATGTGCCGAATTTTGAGGATATCCATCATTACTTACATAAAGTGCTATTTGCCTATCGGCAGGACTGGACCAGGTTGGTGAGTTTCCGCCCATTTATCCCACACTTAAAGGGAGATGCGCGTAAAGAGTTCATGAGGCAGTACCCAGAGTATTGGAGCTGAACTCGCTCTTGCTTTTCGAGGCCTCTCGATTTAGAATATTCTTTCTGTTCGAGAAAACAGCTGTCGCGACATTTTGCTTGCTTTTGGCCCCAGGCTAAACAACAACGTAAAATCCCTCCGCACAAATTTCAAAGTAAAAAAAGATTGTCGTTCGTAGTGAGTACGAACTTGTGGAGCCGAACTCAGGGCCCTTAGCTCAGTTGGCTAGAGCGCGTCATTTGCAATGACGAGGTCAAGGGTTCGAGACCCTTAGGGTCCACAGGAAGCTCGCCTAGAGGTTGAGCTAGCAACATGTGTTGGTTATTCTTCCCCGGCAAAAATTGTGCGCAAGCACAGAACAGCGGGGGACGAACAACCAGCGACACGTCGCTGGATTTGTTCCTTAACAAGTGAAGAGAAGATGATTAAACAACAAACGTTGATATTAAAATTTTTTTGTCAACGCATCAAATGACATTTCAAGCCGAAATGTTTGAATCGCAATTCATGTAAACTCAAGCAGATAGTGGATGCCTTGGCTTGTTTGGACGAAGAAGGACGCACAAGACCGCGAAAGTCGTCGGGGAGCTGTCTACTAGCAATGATCCGGCGGTGTCCGAATGGGGAAACCCACTGTATCGAAAACTACAGTCTCTCTTTCTTTTAGATCGAGAGGACTACTGGGGGAACTGAAATATCTAAGTACCCCAAGGAAAATAAATCGCACGAGATTCCCTTAGTAAGCGACGAGCGAACAGGGATGAGCCCAAACCGAACTTCGGTTCGGGGTTGTAGGACTCCAATATTGGATTTTCGAAGGTAGCGGAATGTGATGGAATGCAAAACCACAGAACGTGACAGTCGTGTACGCAAAACTGACGAAAACCATAGGATGTTCCTGAGTAAGTTGGGAGACGGCAAACTCCCTTCCGAATCTGGGGTGACCACACTCCAAGGCTAAATACCAAACAAGACCGATAGTGAACGAGTACCGTGAGGGAAAGGTGAAAAGAAGGGTTGAAGACCCCGTGAAATAGTACCTGAAACTATCTGCTAACAATCAGACAGAGTCCGCAAGGATGATGTCGTGCCTATTGAAGAATGAGCCGGCGAGTTAAGGAAATGTGCAAGCATAAGTTACTTTCGTAACGCATGCGTAGTGAAAGCGAGCCTGAATAGGGCGTTAGTACATTTCTTTAGACCCGAAACCGGGTGAGCTTACCATGGCCAGGATGAAACCCCAGTAACATGGGGTGGAGGTCCGCACCGGTGTGTGCTGCAAGACGCTCGGATGAGCTGTGGTAAGAGGTAATATGCCAATCGAACCCGGAGATAGCTGGTTCTCCCCGAAATATATTTTGGTATAGGGTCGCGTGAAGTCGCAAGGGGGTAGAGTACTGATCAGATGTCTGGGGAGCAATCTCTAGCATCCAGTCAAACTACGAATACCTTGTTGATGTTTCGCGGCACTCAGTATCTGGGGGCTAAGCTCCAGAGGCAAAAGGGAAACATCCCAGACCTACAATTAAGGTCTCTAATATCTGTTCAGTGGAAAAGGAAGTGTTGTTCCAAAGACACCTAGGAGGTCGGCTCAGAAGCAGCCACCCTTGAAAGAAAGCGTAACAGCTCACTAGCCGAGGAACAGCGCGCCGAAAACGTAACGAGGCTCAAACAGATAACCGAAATTTAGGATTTTTGCTAATTTATATTAGTCGAAGTGGTAGGGGAGCGTTCTGTGTGCTATGAAGCTAAGCCGTAAGGACTTAGTGGAGCGATCAGAAGTGCGAATGCCGGCATGAGTAGCGAAATGAAAGTGAAAATCTTTCACCCCGAATGTCCAAGGTTTCCGCACCCACGTTCGTCGTGTGCGGGTGAGGCGACCCTAAGGTGAGGCCGTATGGCGTAGCCGATGGATTACTGGTTGATATTCCAGTCCTTGGTTGTGTTCGTTTGACTTGGGTAGTGACGATGATGGATAACGTATAACTAGATGTGAATTTTAGTTCAAAGCAGCAAGACAGTTCTCATTGGCAAATCCGTGAGGACGTTTATTCGAGCTGTGATAGGGCTTGCCCGCTTCGGCGGTGTGAGCTATACGCGACTTCATTATCCTGGAAAAACTTCGCAAGGAGAACACAATCAAATCGTACCGATAACCGACACAGGTGGACAGGTCGAGTAGACCGAGGGGAGCGAGAGAAGGTAGTTCAAGGAACTCGGCAAAATAGCTGGGCGTAATTTCGAAAGATGCCCTTCCTCCGCCTATGGCGGAGGGGACAGCAAAAGAAGTGAGATTGACTGTTTACCAAAAACACAGGTCCGTGCGAACTCGTAAGAGGCGGTATACGGGCTGAAACCTGCCCAGTGCCGGAAGGTTAACTGCGAGGGTTTACCCGCAAGGGTCGGCCTTCAATTGAAGCCCCGGTGAACGGCAGCAGTAACTATAAAGTAACAGTTGTAGTTGTAAAAGTTAGCCATATGCTGGAAACTCTCGATAAGTCATGAGTAGTAAAGCAGCTTTAAGAGAAAATCTTTTTTTTAAGAGATTTTTAATTATTGATTGTTACACTGAAAATCTCATGAATAGAGACAATCAGCAGGAAAGGCTAATAGAAGAATCAATTCATTCTGATATTCCAGAGCATATTGGTTGGTATCTTTCTGGTTTTGCAGATGGCGAGGGGAGTTTCAATATTTCCTTTCGTTGCAAGCAAGACTACAGAAATAAGTGGCAACCAGTTCTAAGTTTTAATGTTTCTCAGAGGGATATGACTGTTTTAGCAATAATGCAGAAGTATCTTAGGTGTGGAATTATTAAACAAAGAAAAGATGGCTTGTACTCCTACGATGTATCAAGTCCTCAATCTCTAGAATTAAGAATTATTCCGTTTTTTCATAAATTCGTTCTTCTTTCCCTTACAAAAGGGAAAAACTTTCAACTTTTTCGAGAGGCCGTGAAGTTAATGTTTCAAAAGAGACATTTAACACAAACCGGTTTGCGAGAATTAGTAGAAATTAGAGAGCAGATTAATGAAGGGCGTGGAAGAAAGAGAAAATATCTCAAGAGTGATATTCTATTAGAATCCTCAGAGACTATACGCTAACCATCCTGCACCATCAGGATGATGATATAGTCCGAACTTCATGGAGACATGGAGACTGCAATAGAAATATTTGCAGAATATCAAGTAATATTGATATCTTAACAAAAAGAACTGTTCTATGGTTAAGGATAAAATCGTTGCCATAGTAAAACTTGGCCAAATGCTGGAAGATCTGAGTATCTTAAAGTACTTCGTAAAATAAGTAAAAATCTTTAAGTGCAGAAAATCAGCAGGAAAGATTCTCCATTGATTTGGAGAAAATCCTCAGAGACTAATACGCCAAGCCCCTTTTCATTTAGTTTTTGGTGAAAAAGAGGGAAGATAGAGTCCGACCTTGTGGGCGACCATAAGTAAATGCACAGGCGCGCATTTCTTTCTTACTTGCATAACGCAAGTGAAAAAGTAACACCCGCAATCTGATATTAAAAGCCTTAATATTTGAAGATTTTGAGCGAAATTCCTTGTCGCTTAATTGGCGACCTGCACGAAAGGCTTAACAAGTCTCACACTGTCTTGAACTATTACTCGGCGAAATTGAAATGGCTGTGAAGATGCGGCCTACTGGCGGCAGGACAAAAAGACCCCATGAAGCTTTACTACAACTTGACACTGTTGTCTTTCTTGGATTTGTCTAGTATAGGTGGGAGAACCCTTATTTAGTTTGGGTTCACAAGTGTAATACCACTCGATTCATTTAAGATAACTCACCCGATTCCAATGCAACTTGGAAGGGGACACTGTTTGGCGGGTAGTTTAACTGGGGAGGTTGCTTGCTAAAGAGTAACGCAAGCGCGCAAAGGTACCCTTGGCCTGGATGGAAATCAGGCTGGACGTGCAATAGCATATGGGTGCTTAACTGTGAGGCAAACAAGCCAATCAGATGCGAAAGCAGGTTATAGTGATCCTCGTGCACTTTGTGGAAGGTGCCGGGCTTAACGGATAAAAGCTACTCTGGGGATAACAGAGTTATCGCGCCCAAGCGTCCCTAGCGTCGGCGCGGTTTGCTACCTTGACATTTTGGGGTCCCATTCCAGCAATGGAGTGGTGCTGTTCTTACCATGTGACCTCAATCACATGAAATGTAAGAGAAATTGGGCTCATAACGGTGAACTCTTCGTTTGGTTTTTTTCATAAAGATTTAATCTATTAAAAGTAGACTATCTTTATGAAATTTGCTAAGCATGACAACACCGTGGGAAGTCTAACGGAAACTCAACATTCAATTCTAATTGGATCGTTACTTGGTGATGGATATATGAGTTGTAAAACTCATGCATATCTAAAAATTTGCCATTCGATTCACCAGAAGAAGTATGTTGATTGGAAATATTCTTTTTTGTCTCCTTTTGTCTTAACAAAACCACAAGCGCGCAAAGGAAATGGTTCGCGAATCGGATATCGATTTTGCACCACTTACTTTAGCAATTTGGTTTATGGATGATGGAGCACAGAATAGAAAAAGTGTCTACTTTAACACACAGCAATTTTGCTGCGATGAACAACAGTTGCTTCTAAGAAGCTTAAAGAGACAGTTTGGTTTAGAAGGGAACTTGAATAGAGATAAATCATACTTTCGTATTCGCCTTTATGAGGAGAGTGCGCAGAGACTGAAGTTTCTAATTCGTCCTTTTATGCCTGAGTTTATGCAATATAAACTCCCGTTATGACCCCGTATCGACTTAAAGTGTTGGGACGAAACACTTTAGATGGATTGTCAGATTTCAAATGACTTTCCATAACACGCCCACATCCAGTGAAACTGGATGAAGGTATAGTCAGACTTTGAACGAAAGTTCTTAGAGTATTCGCGATGTCGGCTCATCGCATCCTGGGGCTGAAGAAGGTCCCAAGGGTTAGTCTGTTCGCCTATTAAAGCGGTACGCGAGCTGGGTTCAGACCGTCGTGAGACAGGTCGGCCTCTATCCGCCGTCAGCGTTGGATGTTTGAGAGAATTTGCCCCTAGTAAAAATTGCTACAATCTCTTAGAAATAAGAGAACGAAACACTTGCTCAATTCGGTGAAATCCTTTATATTTTTAAAACCGTGGTCCCATGGTTATAAAGGACAATACCGAGGGAAGAGCAATGATGAATCCTCAGCAATGTGCCTACTTTGCTGGACTACTTGATGGTGATGGCAGCATAATGCTGCAACTACTCCCTCGATCTGAAATGAAGTTTCTTTTCAGAGTCAAAGCGGTTGTAGTGATCTATCAAGATACAAAGCAAAAAGACATTGTTGAACAACTGTGGAAGTTAATTGGAGTGGGATACTTCTATCATCGGAATGATCACATTAGTGAAATCAGGATTGAAGGCTTTAAGTAAGTAAAGCACTTCTTGAGCCTTATTCAAAAGCATATTTGTTTGAAAAAGAAACAGGTAGGGCTAATGATTGAGGCGATAGATCTGCTCGAAAAAAAAGCCATCCTCAATAACCGAGTTCATAAAAGTGTGCATGATATCCGATGCAATTTCTGCCTGTAACTACAGCAGTAAAAGAAGAATCTATTCCAGTGAATACGTTATTTCAGAGTTGAGGAATCGCCATTTGCTCCCCGTAACGACTGGATTTCCCGCTTATACCGGGAATGAAGATAGAACCAATTCGGTTCTATAACACGGCAAGCACCTGTCGTATATATGCCTGGCCGGCAGATATGCTATGGTGAAGGTATAGTCTATGCCTCTGGTAACAGAGGAGATCATGACGAGAGGACCGGGGTGAGGTAATCCCTGGTGTTCCTGTTGTCGCTGTCAAGCGCATTGCAGGGTAGCCACATTAGTATCGGATAACCGCTGAAAGCATCTAAGCGGGAAGCCAATCTCAAGATGAAACATCCCTATAGACCCCTGGGAGACTACCAGGTTGATAGGCAGTCGGTGTACCTCTGGCAACAGAGTGAGCCTAACTGTACTAAGTGTCAATTGAACATGAAATGCTTTTTGATACATCGTAAGGTGTCTCAAAAATGCGGACATTTCGGAAGAAATGCCATCCGTTGTTCTTCATTCTTCTCTTCACCTTTTAAGTGAATAACTTAAGAAGCTGAGTGTGCGCTGAAAAGTGTATGCTTAGCTATATTAGAACGTTTCGTTCTGGTCTCTTGAGCGAGGTGGAACCAACTCTTCCCTTCTCGAACAGAGTCTTGAAACGCCTCAGCGGTGACAATAATGCTCGGGTAACTGGGTGTGAAGATAGCTCGAGGCCAGAACGAAACGTTTTTTTGTGGGAATTTTCAGATACTGCGCTTAAAAAATTGAAACTTGGAAAGTAATTCCAAAACCTTTCGGGACTACTCAGATCCATTCTCTCATCCCACCTCAAGCGTGATATAATACCCTATTCCAAATAGAAAGGGGATTATTCCTTTATGGCTAAGAAAAAAGCCGTGGTAACAGATACCACAAATCCTATTCAAGATACTACACCTCAGGAAACTTCTCCCGTAGTCACTCAAACTTCAGAAACAGAAACTGTTGCAGCACCAGCTACAACTCCAGAAGCCAAAGAAGCCGCACCAAAAAAAGCTGCCAAATCAGGCGAAGCCAAGTCAGAGTCCGCTAAATCAACCGCAAAAGCCCCAAAAACCATGGAAGAGCTACTCAGCAACCCCGAGTATGCCGTAAACACGCCAAAAAAAGGTGAGACGGTGACTGGCATCATTACTGACAAGACTCGCAAGATGTTAATGATTGATATTGGCGGTAAAACTGAAGGTATTGTGACCGACAAAGAATTTGAAGCGGCTCGTGACTACATTGATCAGCTCAATATTGGTGATCCAATTGAAGCCTACGTTCTCTCTTCTGAGAATGATCGTGGCCAGATTCTCCTTTCCTTGAAAAAAGCAGCCTTAGACACTAAGTGGGATGAGTTTACGGATGCGCTGAAGACTGGTGCAACTGTCGAAGTCAAAGGTATCGAGATTAACAAGGGTGGTTTGATCGTAGCTGTTGATGGTGTGCGCGGCTTTATTCCTTCTAGTCAGTTTGGGAAAGAGTACATTGGCAACTTAATGAAGTTGAAGAATCGCAAGATTGAAGTCAAGGTGATTGAAGTGGATAAAGAAAAAAACCGTTTGATTTTCTCAGAGAAGCATGTTTCTGAAGCCAGTGAGCTGGCGCAACGCGCCCAAGCTTTGGGTTCAGTCAAAGTGGGTGAGACCTACGCAGGTGTTATCTCTGGAATTATGCCATTTGGTCTTTTTGTGACCGTGAATGTCCCGCTTGGAGAAGCAGACTCAGACCAGGCTGGTCACGTAGAAGGTTTAGTTCATATCTCAGAAATTAGTTGGGAGAAAGTGAATGATCCTCGAGAGTTATTTACCGCTGGTCAGCAACTCAAAGTCAAGGTGCTTGGAGTTGATGAAACTGCTGGTAAGCTCAATCTTTCTTTGAAGCAGTTACTACCAGATCCATGGGTTGAGGTCGAAGGACGCTATCCAGTCGGAACCACCTTGACGGGTAAGGTTTCTCGAGTTGTGCCGTTTGGTGTCTTTGTCAAAATTGAACCAGGCATTGATGGCTTGATCCATACCAGTAAATTAACCCCAGATCAGAGCTATGAGTCGGGTGATAGTGTGACTGTTTCAGTGGAAAGCGTTGATCCAGGTCAACGTCGCATGAGTTTGAGCGCAGTCTTAACTGAAGTACCAATGGGATATAAGTAAATTGGAAAAAAGGAATCCTATGGCTAAGCAACGAATGATTGTCACCGATGATCAAATATTAATTGATATGGATCTCCTCTTTAATGCGATTGAGGAAGCAAAAGGGGATTGGCGCAAAGTCCAACAGGACATGCAGTCTTACCTAAATGCCGTTCAAAGTATGGTTGGCCAAACCACACCAACGGAGTAAAGAAAACACATGCCATATGTCATTGCCTGCGGTGATGAGGGTGTTCAGCTGAACCAAGGAACTCGTTTGGGTTTTGTTGGGGCGGGCTTCCGTTTGGAGCATTTTACTGAAGTTGTTCAGGCCTTGAAGAAAACCTTTAATGAGGATATCGTCATCGCGTCGAATGATGAAAACGACTGGGTGAAAAAATCTCTCGATCTTCAAGAGTGGGATCAGGTGAATGCCAGTATGCAGCAACATATTGAAGCTTTAGCTGATCGCGAGGGATTACTTTTCGCTGGTCACTTACCTTTTACAGATCCAAAGCCACTCAAACATGGTGTCAAAGGGCATATGGTTCGCCCACATGGAGTGCATGTGGCGAATAAAATTTGTTTTACTCTAGGCGGTGGTGAGCAAAAGTATAATCTTGGTTGCTATGTTATTTCTGCTGAGTGGTTAGCTGTCGCAGACCCAAAGATTGCTAAAGAAGTTATTCAGAGCCAAGTTGATTTTTATACTGTCCTCGCAAAAAAACCTTTGCAGATTGTGTTTGAGGAAAAGGGTTTGTTGGGCGAAGAAGTTGCAGCAAAAAATCGCGCAGTACTTGAGAGTTTTGGGATTACTTTAGCAGCAGCATAGCGTAAACATTCTCTCACCCTATTTCCACCCCTTGAGGTCCGTGTGCTCTTTTCAGTACAATGATTGTCATGCCTGATAAAGAGAAGGGTGCCCATCCTCGACTGGGTGAGTTTGCCTCGACTGCAATTGCAGGAAACGATATTCTTAGCTCATCGCTGTATGTGTCTGGAATCGCCATCTTATTTGCTGGAGTCTATGCGCCTTTAATTTTCATTCTGATTGGCGTAGTGTTGTGGTTGTATAAGCATGTGTATACGGAAGTCGTTGAGGCGTTGCCTCTGAATGGAGGGACATACAACTGCTTGCTGAATGCGACGAGCAAAACCTTTGCTTCAGTTGCTGGAGTGATGACTATTTTGTCGTATGTGGTGACTTCCGTCATCAGTGCTAAGACCGCATCGTCCTACATTGGGACTATTTTTCATAACTTTCCGGTTTTAATTGCGACGGGAGCAATCATCATTTTTTTTGCAGGGTTAGTGATTGCGGGAGTGAAAGAAAGCTCCAAAGTTGCAATGGCAATCTTCTCTTTTCATCTATTGACACTCTTGCTCTTTATTGGAC